>Ga0193752_1002474_pt1 | contig 13765 bp, 12 predicted proteins | sample H1c1metaG_FD_144924 | JGI IMG/M metagenome (GOLD analysis project Ga0193752, IMG submission 144924) | Soil microbial communities from a riparian zone of the East river system, Colorado, United States - H1c1 | ecosystem: Environmental > Terrestrial > Soil > Riparian zone | place: USA: East River... | reverse complement strand
TGAGGAACAGACGATCATTCAGCCATTGAGCTTTGACCAGGGCCGGTATTTTTCGACCAGCGAATTTAATGCAGGCGCTCCTGTTTGTTTGATCGGTTTTACCAATGCGGAGAATTTATTTGGCAATACCGAAAGGGCCCTGGGTAAACAGGTTGATATAAAAGGCAAAAAAGCAACCATTGTAGGTGTTATTAAAAAAGAAGGACAGAATATGATCGGCTGGGATTATGATAACTGCATCATGCTGCCCAATAAATTCTGCAAACAACTATTTAATGAAGATAATGCCAACCCTATTTTGATCGCCAAGGGAAAAGAAGGTGTGACCACCGATGCATTAATGGACGAATTAAAAGGCATCATGCGACAGATAAGAAGGTTAAGCCCCAGGCAGGAAGATAATTTTTCGTTGAACAGTGTGGAGGCTTTCAGCAAAGCCATTACCGGCTTTTTCTCTACAGTAAATGTTGTGGGCGCCATTATTGGCGGCATCAGTTTAATTGTGGGCCTGTTTGGCATTGCCAATATTATGTTTGTTACGGTGAGGGAAAGAACCAGTGTTATTGGTTTGAAGAAAGCCATTGGCGCTAAAAAAAGCAGTATACTTTTCGAGTTTTTGATGGAAGCTACCGTACTCTGTATTTTAGGCGGGGCCATCGGTTTATTCTTTGTGTATTTACTCACACTCATATTATCAGGGCCGCTTGATTTCCCCGTCTATATTTCATTACCGATGTTGTTCGTAACCATCATCATTTGTGTTTCGGTTGGTGTGCTGGCCGGTATCATTCCTGCTTCGCAGGCCGCAAAGATGGACCCTGTGGCGGCTATAAGGTCAAAATAAGAACCCAATAAATACCCCCACTGAACTTCGTTCGTTCCCTTAACAGGGAACCTGAAGGGGGAACCCGGAGCCTTAAATTCGCAAAACACTTTATTCTTCTTAAGAGTTCAATTACTTTTGCATAGTGCTTACTGAAAATAATATAAATACCAACACTCAAAAAGAGCCTGCCCTGGTTCCCCCTTCAGGGGGCGGAGGGGGTAACAGTGTAACTATTTTAGCTATTGAATCCAGTTGCGACGAAACATCAGCATCCGTTTGCATTGATGGAAAGATCCTATCGAACAGCATCGCCAACCAAACCGTGCATGAGCAGTTTGGCGGTGTGGTACCCGAACTGGCAAGCCGTGCCCATATGCAGAATATTGTACCGGTTGTTGATGCAGCTTTGCAAACTGCGAACTGCCAACTGGAAACTATTGATGCCATTGCATTTACCCAGGCACCGGGTTTAATAGGTTCACTGCTTGTAGGCGCACAGTTTGCAAAATCACTTTCGCTGGCATTGGATAAACCGCTCATTGCAGTGCATCATATGCAGGCGCATGTGCTGGCAAACCTTATCCCCCATAACAGGCCGGCTTTCCCTTTTTTATGTTTAACCGTAAGCGGGGGGCATACTCAAATTGTGCGTTGCGATGGCCCCACACAATTAAAAGTAATTGGAGAAACCATTGATGATGCAGCCGGGGAAGCTTTTGATAAGACTGCAAAAATGCTGGGACTTCCTTATCCCGGCGGGCCATTAATTGATAAACATGCGGCCCGTGGAAATGCAAAGCGTTTTAAATTTCCGGAGCCGCAGATACCCGGTTTGAATTTCAGTTTCTCTGGTTTAAAAACTTCTATTCTTTATTTCTTAAAAAATGCCGGTACGAGTAATTTATTTAAAGAAGAATTTTTAGCAGATGAAGCAACCCGTCAAAAATTCGTTGATGAGAACATGGATGATATTTGTGCTTCGGTACAGGATCGTATCATCAGCATCTTATTGAACAAACTGAAAAAAGCTGCCGTTGAAACCGGCATTACGGATATTTGCCTGGCAGGTGGCGTAAGCGCCAACAGCGGACTGCGAAAGGCTTTCGCTGAACTGGGAGAAAAAGAGAGCTGGAGAACATTCATTCCCGATTTTGAATACTGTACCGATAACGCCGCCATGATAGCTATAACCGGTTACTATAAATTCTTAGAAAAGGATTTTACATCATTAAGCATCAGCCCATCTGCAAGAGCTGAGTGGTAGATTACCAGATTTTCCTCTTTTGTTATAGCATTCTTAGGTTATATACCAGGCTTGCAGCTTTTAAAGGTTTGGCATGGCAGGAATTTTGTGGGCTTATTTTTATGTTCATTACAATAAAATATTTCTTAACCCGTTATTGGCTCACCAATTTCTAAAACCAGCGTACTGAGCTCGTCGAAGTTTCAGCACTTTCTGCACACAATACCTATGGCAAATTCTTACTTCAAATTCAAACAGTTTAAAATTCACCAGGATAAGTGTGCAATGAAAGTATGCACCGACGCCTGCCTTTTTGGGGCACTCGTAGCAAACAGTATATTTTCCGTAAGCAAAACAAAAGAAAGTTTGCAATGCCTGGATATCGGTACAGGCACAGGTTTATTGTCATTAATGACCACTCAAAAAAACGATGATATTAAAACTGATGCCATTGAAATAGATGAACAGGCTGCTAAACAGGCGGGGGAAAATATCGCAGCTTCGCCATGGCCGGATAATATACAGGTCTTTAATGAAGACATTCTAAGCTTCAGTCCGGGAAAACAATATGATTATATTTTTTCCAATCCTCCTTTTTTTAAGAACGATCTGATATCTGCTGTTAAAGCAAAGAATGATGCAAAGCATGATACATCGCTTAGCCTGTTACAGGTGTTGCAGGTAGTTGACAAATATCTTACTGCTGATGGCATTTTTGCAGTACTGCTGCCGTATCAGCGGGTTGATGAGTTTATAGAAGGGTCCAAAAAAATGGGATTGCATCTTACCAGGCAGGTATCGGTAAAACAAAGCATCAAACATAAATTCTTCAGGGGTATTTTGTTCTTTAACCGTATAGAAACTGAACCGGAATTAAGTGAGATCATCATTAAAGACCCCGAACATAATTATACACCCGAATTTGCAGCGGCTTTAAAAGATTACTACCTTTTTCTATAAGCCTGCATATTCCTTCATGTATTCAAATGGTGGCGTGATCTTACCGGCATCAGTCATGGTTGCCTGTTCAATGGTCCTGCTTCCGCCCTGGCGGATATCATTCAAAACAAATTTGATCAATTGTTCGCCAAAATAACGGCTGGCATCACGGGGCAATTCATTAGGGAGATTTCCTACTGCCATCACATCCACCGAGCCTGGTAAATAAGGAACGGTCTTTTCAAAACTTTTCCTGTCTACACCATACACGGGTTCATCAATGGTGCTGTCGCCGAGGTTGCAGGGTATCGATCCGTTTTTATCGTCAGTTATATCTGCAATGGTTTGTACCCGGAAGTTTTCCCGCTGCAGGTCTTCCATCTCAAATAAACGTGGAATATTTTTCTCCCAATAAATTCCGTTCATTAAAATATCGGTATGGGCAAGATATTCGGTGAACCTGCAATTATAGTTTTGCGGATTGGTATGAAAATCATTGCGGTTGTATTTGCCCGTTTCTTTGTGGGCATACAGGTCGATACCTTTTAAATGTACATACACCGGGTAAGTAAATTCCTTTTCAACATAATCTTCCGGCTCCACTTCATGTATGCCCATCAGGTTCATAATTTCCAGCACACCATGGGCCACACGGCCGGTGCCGGTTACAGCAATTTTAATGTTGGGCAGTTTCAACCCAAAATACATATGTATCAGTTTTTGAAAACTGTTAACCGAGCCAACACGCTGCAATTTAAAAGCGCCCGTACGGTTACCATAAGCCATCATACCATTGTGAGCGCCTACAATACCTGCAAAAAAACCAAAGCCGATGATACGGGTGCCATCCTCATGCTCCAGGCATTCATAATCTATCAGCGTTATTTTTTTATCAAGAAGCGCCTTAAATAATTTTTGATTGCCCGGTTGTAATTTTTTTGTGTGAGAAAAGAACATGTAGCGTTTTCCTTCCAGCAACATATCAACCGGAACTTCTTTGATGCCCAGCAACAGGTTACAATCACTAAGGTCTTCCTTCACTTCCACCCCTGCCCTTTCATATTCCTTATCGGTATAGCAGCGGTTCCCTGCATGTTGTGCCACCACTTTTACATCATCAAAATGCATGTGCAGCCATTTGCAATGCGCCGGTGTAAGTGCCACCCGGTTATCCTGCGGAATTTTCCCTTCTCTTATTAATCCAATTTGAAGCATCAATCGTTAATTTAAAGTGGCAATTTACATTTTAGATTTTATTTAGCCACGGATTACATTTTTACCGCTAAGACGCAAAGGCACGAAGTTTAAAAAATACTACACTGTTTTCCTTAGTGCCTTTGCGTCTTAGCGGTAAAACTTTTTAATTAAGCGAATCAGTACCTTTACACTATGAACTATTTCGAATTATTTGAGCTCCCTGTTTCTTTTAAAACAGACAAGTCCCAACTTGCCAGAAAGTATTTTGAGCTACAGAAAAAATACCATCCCGATTTCTTTGCCAAAGGCACCGAACATGAACAGGAACAGGCTTTGGAAATATCTTCTCAATTAAACAAGGCATTAAAAATATTAAAAGACCAGGACCAGACCATTAAATATGTATTGCAGTTAAAAGGCCTGCTGGAAGAAGAAGAAAAATACCAGTTACCCCCCGCATTTTTAATGGAAATGATGGAACTGAATGAAGAACTCTCGGATAACTCCGCACAACAGGTACAGGAACTTGAAGAGCAGTTGTACAAAGAAGTATCGCCCATTATAGAAAACTATGATGATGCATCCGCTTCCAATGCCGACCTGTTGAAACTGAAAGAATACTACTTCAGGAAAAAATACCTTCAGCGTATTTTGGACAGATTGGAGGGATGATGTAATATTGCAGCCCGTTTGAGTTGAGGTTAATAGTTATCAGTTAATAGTTGGGCTCTTTTATTTTTGTAAAGTTTTTCAACTATTGAAGTCCTAACAGATAACAATAAACATTTAACCGATAACTGAGAAAGCCCATGTGGCGGAATTGGTAGACGCAGCAGACTCAAAATCTGCCGTTCGCAAGGGCGTGAAGGTTCGATTCCTTTCGTGGGCACAAGGTAAATTAAAACCCCCTTTAAACAAAGCGTTTGAGGGGGTTTTTGCATTTTAGGTGTCCAAATAGGTGTCCAAGCTGATTACTTATTAGAATGCATTTTTCATTTATTTATTCTTTCTTACCTAAATTCTATCAGTTAAGAGACTAAAATATCTTAAGAAATAATAAATTGATCTTAGTCAGTAATTTTACCGAAATTTAGTTGAATATTTCTTTAACTTTTCCAATAAAATATTAAAATGGACTGGACAGGATATCTAAATGCAGAAAGGCTTCGCCCTTCTAAAAGGGAGACTAAAAATGATCCTAGAAATGAATTTGAAAGCGATTTTGGAAGAATAAATTTTAGCCCTGCCATCCGGAGAATGCATGACAAGACCCAAGTTTTCCCCTTAACTGCTGATGATAATATTCATTCAAGGTTAACACACTCGATGGAAGTTATGTCTATAGGTCATTCTTTAGGGCTAGGAATTTGTGAGAATAAGGAATTTTGCGAAAAAATTAATAGGGACGAGAATTCACTTATAAGAGAGATTCCGACACTTTTAAAAAATGCCTGTCTGGTTCATGATATTGGTAATCCCCCATTTGGACATTTTGGAGAAACAGTAATTAAAACTTTTTTTAATGACTTTTTTAATGACCCAAAATTTACACTATCACTTAATGATTTAGAAAAACAAGATTTTACGCTTTTTGACGGAAATGCTCAGGGATTGAGGGTATTAACTAAACTACAAGTTTTAAGCGATCCGTATGGGCTAAACCTAACATTAGGAACATTAGGTACTTATATAAAGTATCCAAATTCCGGCATAATAGATAAAAAGATTTTATCGCAAAGTAAAAGAGGGGTATTTCAATCAGAATTAGAATACTTTAAAATAATTGCTGGTAAATGTGGATTAGAAAATGGGGAGATTTATAAAAGGCATCCATTAGCTTTTTTGATGGAAGCAGCTGATTCAATATGCTACCTAGTAATGGATATTGAGGATGGTTTTAACAAAGGTTGGTATACTTACTCAGATATTAAAGATTTTCTAAAGGATGTCGAAGGAGTGCCCGCTAAATGCGAATATTTGGAAAAGGAATATTCGGGGTATGGTTCAGAAATAGCATGTGTTGTCAATTTAAGAATTCACTTAATTAGGAATTTTGTCGAATTAGCTAGGAATAATTTTATTAAGAATATTGATTTAATTTGTTCAGGTGATTATCATCATGAATTAATAAAAGATGATCCATCTGGATTGGCTGAAAAATTAAATAATTTTTGCAAAAAGCGTATTTTTCCAAAAAGGGAAATTCAGTCTCTCGAATTAACTGGTCATTCTGTTTTATCAGGACTGCTAAAATATTTTACCGATTTTATTTTTGGAGGAAATAAAGACTACAAAAAAAGGGCGGTCGGCTTAATATCTGATAGTATTATTCGAGCAGCATATCTTGAAAATAATTTAGTAGAAAATGATGATTTTGATAAATTGTCAGATTATTATAAACTAAGAGTTATTGTAGATTACATTTCCGGTATGACAGATCAATTTGCATTAGATCAATATCAAAAATTAAGTGGCCAGAAAATTATCTGAAATTGCTGAAACAATAAATTCGTCTGTAGAGCAATTCTTATCTTACCTAGATAAGAACCTGGATGATGAGGTTAATTCTAAAATTAAAGAATTAAGTGGAAAGACTAATGTCTATATTTTCAGTGGAGTTATTAGAAATTTTTTCCTAAATATTGGCAATGTTAGAGATGTCGATTTAATATTAAAAGATGAAATAGATATTACTCAAATATTTTCAGGATTTGAAATAGTAAAAAATTCTTTTGGAGGTTTTAAAATATCTAAAAATGAAATATTAATTGACTTATGGTTTTTAGAAAAGACTTGGGCATTTCAACATCAAAAAATATTGAACTTTGATTTAGATAAATATATACCTGCTACTGCTTTTTTTAATTTTTCTGCTATAGTCTTCTCCTACAATGAAAAAATGTTTTACTATACAGATGATTTTCTAAAGTTTTTAAGAGACAAAGAAATTGATGTGGTTTACGAAGCTAACGCCAACTACTCTCTATGTGTTGTAAATACCTTTTACTATGCAGATAAGTGTAAATTAAAAATTGCTGATAAACTCAAAAAACATATAATTTATTTAGATAGAAGATTTAAAAATGATTATGACTATGCGCAGATGAAGCATTTTGGAACAATTTTATACCCTAAAAAAGAAATAGAAAAAAGATTAGAGAGTTTAGCAATGAGTTTGAATTTTATGATGCCAGCTGATAAATTTAAGATTTTACTGAAAGATTTAAGCAAACGACCTATAACAGATTTGGGCATTACTGACAAAGTGAAGATCGAACTTTTTTTTTCAATATACAATTTACTAAATACGCAAGAAAAAATAATTAGAGAATTACCAAATGAGGAAATTGATAAATTAAATATTTGCTTAAGTGAATATTTATCAATGTCGGATTCCTTTTTTTATAATCACAATGATAGAAATGACTATTTAAAATCAAAATTTTTTAAACAGTTGGAAAGTCTCGGCGAAGAAGCAAAAGTGCTTTTAGAGGCAATTGATTTATCCCAAAAAACTAACAATACATAGTAGATTATCTGCTTAACCTAAGGACTAATTAAATCGTTTATGAATAATACTAGAAAGAGCGAATACAAATATATACACGGTGATTCACTAAAGAAAATTAAGGATTTTGAGGACGGCAAGTTTAAACTTATAATAACATCCCCTCCTTACAACGTTGGAAAAGAATATGAAGTCAGAAAATCAATAGAAAAATATCTTGCCGATCAAAATCAAATAATAAAGGAATTGATAAAAAAACTCCACCCAGAAGGCAGCCTCTGTTGGCAGGTTGGAAATTTTATTAATAAGGGAGAAGTATTTCCTCTTGACATTTTTTATTACAATATTTTCAAAGAGAATGGGCTTAAACTTCGAAATAGAATAATTTGGCAATTTGGACATGGTCTGCATTCTTCAAAGAGATTTTCAGGTCGTTATGAAACTATACTTTGGTTTACCAAAACAGATAAGTATACATTTAATTTAGACTCTGTAAGAGTGCCTTCTAAATACCCAGGAAAAAAGCATTTTAAAGGCCCGAAAAAAGGTAAATATTCCGGGAATCCTAACGGAAAAAATCCCTCTGATATTTGGGATATAATACTTAATGATTGGGAGAATGAAATTTGGGATATTCCCAATGTAAAAGCTAATCATGTTGAGAAAACAGAACACCCATGTCAATACCCGATAGAACTCGTTGAAAGATGTATTTTAGCGTTGACGAATGAAAATGATTGGGTTTTAGACCCTTTCGCCGGTGTTGGATCAACAGTTTTAGCCTCCTTAAAAAACAACCGCAATGTTGTAGGAATTGAAAAGGAAGAGAAGTATAAAATAATTGGTGTTAAAAGAGTTAAGGAATTTGAAAATGGAACATTAAAATTTAGACCTATAGAGAAACCGATTTATGATCATACTCAATCTAAATTATCATTAACTCCAATAGAATTTAATAAAATATGAAACTTGAAATATATTCACATTGTAATGGAGAAAAAATTATTTATAAACCAATACGAAATGGACTAGTAAATATTCTTAAAGGAACAGAGTTTAAAATCTCTACAGGGTGTGCAAATGAATTGAGAAAAAATATATTGGCTAAATTAAAGGCAGTTGGTTGGTCAAGTGATTTTAATCTTGATGCCAATTCTCAAATTTCGCTTACTTCTTATCTCGACGATCATATATTATGTTTTCAAACCGGGAATATGAGTCGTTTTTACGCTGATCTTCTCAAAATGCAGTATGTTTTCAATTTAAAAAAAGCTAAGGTTGCCATATATATAATCCCATCAAAAGAAGCTGCAAAATTGATGGGTTCTAATATTGCAAATTTTGACAGATTTACCTTTGAGATTAATTTATTTAAAGAGATAATCACTATACCAACAATTGTAATAGGCATAAATTAAAAAAATGAGATACGGATATTCACTACCAGAACGACTTCAAAAATTCAATGAATTAATTTCAAACAAACAAGCTAATTCTATTACCAAATGGGATGTGCCCACTATAAATGGTTCTCAGTTATATGATGTTTATTTAGTTTCAATTGAGCTTCCTAAATATCGACTCGATAATACTCGAACTTTAGCTTTACAGGAGCAATATATTTATACTGAGGGCAAAAATGAAGACTTTTTTAATGATGTAGAATCTGATTTAGTTCAAGAGGTTCAGCATAATTTACTAAAACCTCTTATCAAATCTTCTGATAAGGAAAAAGATCTGTTGCACTATTTTGCTACTCATACTCAAACGGAACCTTTAATATTGACTCATGAAGGATTTGTAATCTCAGGAAACAGAAGACTGTGTGCACTTAGAGAACTTTTAGAAAGCGATTATGAGGCTTATAAGAGTTTTTCATTAGTTAGAGTAGTGGTTTTACCAAATCTTGATGCAGATAAAATTGATCAGATAGAAGATTTTTTAGAACAACAAAAGGACATCAAAGAGCCGTTTTCATGGGTAAGTAGAGCAATTGGTTATAGAAGAAGAATGAATAAATATAATTTTAGCGATGATCAATTATCTAATATTACGGGAGTAAAAAAAACTGAAATTACAAGCCTAATTAATAAAGTAGAAATTGCTGATAGGTATCTTGATTCAATAGGTAAGTCTAAAGATTATAATCAAATACTTGATGATTTCTATGCTTTTGAAAAGATATATGCTTGCCAAACAAAAGACAAAGGTGATCAAAGCAAAAAAACTGCATTTGAAAAATTATCTTTTATCGCAATTAAAAATAAAGATAAGTTTTCTGACAGGATGTATAAGAACATACCTATTATATATGATGCACAAGCGTCAATACATGCCGAACTATCTAACGAATTTGAAAAGGAATTAATCGAAATTCAAGCTGAAGTAAAAAACGGTTTACAGTTAAGTGGGTTACAGCTTTTTCCTGATCCGACAATTCCATTAATTAAATTATTGGACAGGATTGAAAATGAGGAAAAGATTGTAGAAATAGTTTCTGATAAAATAGAAGAATATTTAGCTCTAGAGAGAGAAAAAAAGAAAAAAACAAGTGTTTTTGAAAGAGTAATGAAAGCTAACACTTTACTAATTGAATCAAATACAATTAAGAGTCATGAAATTGATAAGACTGGAGTGCTTGCTCAAATATTAAGTATTGAAAAAGAAATTGAGAAACTGAAAGAATGGCTGAAGGTAAAATGATATCAATAGACTATATCGAATCTAAACAACTTTGTAAAATATCCACCGATATTACTGATAAGAATTGGAAGCAAATAAGATTTCAATACAGTCAGATTACTGATCAATCAGAAATTTATGAGAACTCAATTGAATTACCTTGGCATTCTTTTGTTTCAAATTTAAATGTATTATCACTTATCATTAGTCTTTATGAGGTTACGGTGAGTTTTTCAGAGGGTGCAAAACAACTCTTAGATAACTCTATAAAGAACCGAAATGATATTTTCAATATTGAGGAGATAATACCTATTTCAAAAGAGCAAGTTACGGCTAGGCTTATAGAATTAAATTTTAAAAGAGAACTTACTCCCGAGCAACTAAGAAATGTTTCAAAGTTATCCCGTCTTCCAATTGGTGCTACTTTTTCAGTTCCAGGTGCAGGAAAAACAACTGAAGCGATTGCTTTTTATTTACTTCACCGAAAAATAAATCAAGGGCTTTTAGTTATTTGCCCCAAGAATGCTTTCCCTGCTTGGGAAGAACAGTTTTCTATATGTTTAGGTGTGTTATCTCCAAAAGTAATCAGACTTGTCCAAGGTACTGATAGAATTCAGAAAGAGCTTGAAGAAAATAATGGCTGTGTTTTTATTATTTCGTATCAACAGTTTATTAGAGCGGTGCCACCGATCGCAAAATATCTTCATAATAATCAGTCCTTTGTATTTATTGACGAAAGCCATAGAATGAAGGGTGGAACTAAAACCGATACTGGCAGACAAATTCAAAAGATTGCACATCTCCCTATTGGAAAATTAATAATGTCAGGAACTCCACTCCCTCAGGGTGTAAATGATCTTATTCCTCAATATTCATTTTTGTTTCCTACCGACGGCAATATTGATGAAAAAAACATTGTAGAAAAAATAAGAAAAGTTTATGTAAGAACTACTAAGAAAGAACTAGGTTTAGACAAGCCTATAATTATTATTACTCCTATACCTTTAAATGAACCACAAAAAAATTTGTATGATTTAATAAGATCAGAAGAATTAAGACAGCTTTCTGGGTTAGGAAATAATGATAAAAAATTTTTTAGGCAATTGGGTAAAAGTTACATGAGGCTGCTTCAAGTGGTAAGTAATCCATCTTTACTTTTAAAAACAGTTTACACATTTCCGGATGCTTTAAGGGAAGCTATTGAATATGGAGATGGTAATAAAATAAAATATATTGCTATTAAAGCAAGACAACTTGCCAAGGAAGGAAAGAAAGTTTTGATATGGTCTGGCTTTGTAGAAAACATTGAATCTATAACACAAATGTTATCAGATTTAGGAGCTAAATGTATTCATGGCGGAGTAGAGGCTGGAAGCGAGGACGAGGAAAATACTAGAGAAAGAATTGTTAAGGATTTTCATGACGATCCAAATATGTTTGTATTAGTTGCAAATCCGGCTGCGTGTTCTGAAGGCATAAGTTTGCATACTATTTGCCATCATGCAATTTACCTTGATAGAAATTATAATGCAGCACAATTTCTGCAATCTATGGATAGGATTCATAGGCTAGGTCTGCCGAAAGGTACACAAACAACCATTGAGATTGTTCATTCCCCAGACTCAATAGATGAATTAGTAGATATTCGGCTAACTGATAAAATCCGAAAAATGTCTGAAGTTTTAGATGACGACTCATTACGTGTTGAGCCTGTAACTGTAGAACTCGATGAAGACGGATTTGATGCAGAAGATGCAAAACAATTATTAAAACATTTAAAAGGCTTGATATAATTATGTTTTCAGTTGGGCTTTTATATGATACAAAGGATTTCTTAAAACTTAATGAAATTTCTGGAATGACCCCAGAAACATTTAAGCAGTATTTTAAGAAATTCAAATATTCAGCTGCTGATCAAATTTTAACTGTTTGTTTTAAATGTGGGTGGGCTAAAGTTAATCAAATGGGTGAAATAGAGTTAACAGAACGTGGAAGTAAAATTTCTGCAAATGATTACCAATCTGCGCTATTGATTCAACTAGAAGATCTTATTCTAAATTTTAATCCCCCATGGGCATCTGTATTACTCAAAGGCAGAACTGAGGCTAAAAACTTTTTGCCTCCTGATGCTTTGCAATGCTTTAAAGAGTGTGGCTTATTTGGACAAATAACAGATGAGTTAATTCGATTTTGGGATAAACTTTCTTTAGCTTATCGTAATTACTCTCAAATGAAAATGGTAGAAATTGGGCGCACTGGTGAAAAACTCAGTTTTGATCATGAATATGAACGTACAGGAAAAGCCCCTCTATGGCAAGCAGTAGAATCAAATTTAGCTGGCTTTGATCTTTTATCTGTAAGTAATAAGGAGGATTTAAGAAAATTAAAAATTGAAGTCAAAGCAACTACCTCAAATATTAAGTATGCTAAATTCCATATAACAAAAAATGAATGGAATACAGCGGAAGCCAGTATAGACTATATTTTTCATTTATGGCATATAACTGAAAAGCCAAAACTTTATCAAATAACAATAGAAAAAATTAATGATCACATTCCCTCCGATAAGGGACAAGGTGATTGGGAATCTGTAGAAATTCCATTTATGGCAGTTATTGATTAGGCCGCATCAAATTTTTGCTCGACGAATTTAATTATTTCAAATGGTGCTTTTTTAAATGCCTTTGATATTTTAAATAAAGTTTCAATAGTAGGCATTCTTAATCCTCTCTCTAACATTGAAATAAAGGAACGATCTAATTCACATTCATAAGCCAGTTGTTCCTGGGAAATACCTGCCTCTTTTCTTAATTCCTTAAGAACCTCTCCAAATATCGTGGCAAGTGATTTCTTCATTTAGCCGAAAGTCAATATTTAACCTCAAACCACTTGCAGAATGTGTTCCCGCCTTATTTTTTGTTTTGCTTATTCAACATCAACCGGTAATTTTCATATACCCTTAGTTCTGCTTCCAGCAATGCAATGCTTAATTGCAGCTTAAGCTTTTTTTCATTGTTTTTAACCATGCCGGCACATGCCCTGGCATGCATCTCTTCCAGGGCCTGCCGGTCGCCCTTCCCGGCTGCTTTGTTTGGGAGGGTGGCCAGCTTTTGATCAATGATCTGCAGCCAGGCGGGGAACCCTTCCTGCTTAACTATAATTGATCTCAGCTTATGCTGCAGCATTTGAACCCGGCGCCCCTGGTCAATGATCGTATCCTGCATTTTTGCAACAGCCTCCTCATGCTGCTTATCCAGTTCCACCTGTACAGCAGGCAATGGCTTTGTGCGCTTTGCAGCTTTTTTATTTTTCTCATAAGCCGTTAACAGCTCACCAAATTTAATAAGCGCTTTGGTAGCTAGCGGGCGCT
>Ga0193752_1002473_pt1 | contig 13784 bp, 9 predicted proteins | sample H1c1metaG_FD_144924 | JGI IMG/M metagenome (GOLD analysis project Ga0193752, IMG submission 144924) | Soil microbial communities from a riparian zone of the East river system, Colorado, United States - H1c1 | ecosystem: Environmental > Terrestrial > Soil > Riparian zone | place: USA: East River... | reverse complement strand
CGCGCTATCACAGCAAGCGTTCGCACCTGGTGCGCTTCTGCGGCGCGTACCACGGCTGGTGGGACGACGTGCAACCCGGCATCGGCAACCCCGTCCGCGTGCGCGATACGCACACGTTGAAGGAAATGGACGAGGCTACCCTGCGCGTACTGCGTACTCGGTGCGATATCGCTTGCATACTGGTCAACCCGCTGCAGGCTCTGCATCCGAATGCCAATGCGCCGGGCGATTCTTCGTTGCTGGACAGTTCTCGCACGGTGGCCTACTCGCCTGCAGCCTATACCGCGTGGCTGCAGGCGCTGCGCAAGATCTGCGACGATAGAAATATTGCGCTGATATTCGACGAGGTATTTGTCGGCTTCCGGCTCGCGCCGGGTGGCGCGCAGGAGTACTTTGGCGTACGGGCCGACATGGTTGCCTATGGCAAAACGCTGGGCGGTGGATTGCCGGTGGGCGTGGTCTGCGGTAAGCGTGCTTGGATGAAACGGTTTCGCGACGACGCGCCGGCGGATATCTGCTTTGCCCGAGGTACGTTTAATTCGCATCCCTACGTGATGGGCGCAATGAGCGTGTTTCTCCAGCGCCTCGACAGCGCGCCGATACAAGCGCTCTATCATCAGCTCGAAGAGACATGGAATCGCCGCGCGCGTGGTTTGAACCAGCGTTTGTGCGAAGCGGGGTTGCCGGTGCAGGTGGCGAACCTGTCGTCGATCTGGACCGTGCTCTACAAACAGCCGGCGTGCTACAACTGGTTGTTTCAGCACTATTTGCGGCTTGAGGGCTTGGCCCTGAGTTGGGTGGGCACCGGACGCCTCATTTTTAGCTTGAACTACACCGAGCAGGATTTTGAAGCCGTGGCCGAACGCTTTTTGCGCGCCGCTCAAAACATGCAGCGCGACGGCTGGTGGTGGATCAATCCGGCGCTCACCAATAAGGCCATCAAGCGCCGCATACTGCGGGAAATGTTCACGCACAGGCGCTAGTGCGTAGCACCGCAAAGCGTTTCAGACTTGATGGCGGGTTTTGCGCGGCTCGATGAATTCGCCGCGTATTAGTGCCAGCGGAGCCTTGTAATAAAGCTTGATGTCATGAAACGGATCGGTAAGGATTTTGCTCATCCAAACCAGACCCGACAGCACATCCTTGATAAAAAACAGATGCACGGTCCTGAACAACAAGCCGCCGCCGCCAATCGCCAACCACATTAAACCGGTGTTATGGAGAAAGCCATCAAGGTCGGTATGAGGTTCAAAAACACCGAACAGGCCTGGATCGCCTACCAGCAACAACGGAGAGGTGGCCCAAATCGCCATCAGCACCACCTTACGGCGCAGGTTATAGCCCACTTTGACCGCTTCCTTATACTCATGCGTGGCCTGATTGACCCGATCATAGCCTTTGGGCTCAAAGAAGAAATGCCCCGCCTGACGGCTGGTCATGGATATCAGCCATGCAATCAAGGCCGCCGTCGCCGGGTCTTTAAACAGCAGAGCATAGGCGCAGACAAAACTTGCAGCGCTGACCAGATGCAGTGACTGATTGATACGGCTGTGATGATAGTACCGATGATCGTCCCAGCGCTGGACCGAAAGCTGCTTTAAGAATTCTGACATGAGTACCTCCAGTAATCGTCGAAACAGGAACACTGGGCCTGTAGTCTAGGTATAACGAGTTACAAACACGTGACAGGCACCATTACCATTAAATGAAATTCTCGGGATCGTCCAAGGCTAATCAGCAATCCTGCAGTGGGATTTGTGCTAAGTAGCGCGTTGGGTGTTACAGTGGCATTGGTTTCTTTTTAGGGTGCGCTTGGGTAATAATTTCTATAGAAACTACGGCGGTCGTCGAAGTACTACTGTAGGAATAGTCGATCGGGTTACTGCGAAAACGCGTGTGGTGAAGTAAGGGAACGATCCGGCCAATGGTCCAACGTGGCCGTCCTTGAATCGATATCTGACGGCACGGAAGTTACGTATCCGCGAGCGAGGCGAGAGACAGTATGACTAACATCAGCATTGAATATCCTATGAAAAATGTGCCATATGTACACGAGTACTCTGCACAAATCGAAGCCCTCGCCGTTGCGCAATCACGGTCACCACCAGCAATACCGCCACGTCCTGAAATCGGTGCGTTGTCCACTGGCGTGATCGCTCGCAAGTTCAGACCTGGCGCGGTAGCAGAGGGTTGGATGAGTGGCACTGGAAAGCATTTGTAATTGTGACTATCGGCGGTTTCGTTTATTTCGTCGGCGGTGACTGGGTCGTTGGACTGCCGCAACCGGACACCTTAGCCCCGGCTCCCGTAGTTCAAGGCGGGCGGCAGGAAATCGTTCGCTACGACCTAAATACCTCGCAACACAGCACCAAGGTGCTTCAAGGCTGCTGGCCGCGCGCTGACAAAACCGGCGGCCACTTGATGTGGAATCCCGATGATGGCGGCGGTGTTGTCGTTAAGGATAAAATTTGGGTATTTCGTAGTGTCGGCGTGGGTGGGAACGTACCCGCGCACGCCCGGCGGTGTTCTGGTTGATCTTGGTTCAACGGTTCAAATGGATGGTCCGCGCTTATGTGAATGGCATGTGCCTCGAGGGTTTCTTGCAGACAGACCGAACGATCAAGGTTTGTGCGCGTGGACATGGGATACACAGAATCATTATTTGTGCATGATCACTCTGTCACGACACTAACACTGGTTCGATTTGCGCTTGGGGTATGGAACAGCCAGGCTACCTTTATACGATGGCGCCCAAGGATGCAGCAAATCCTAAAGTTAACTGGATAATCAACCTGCGTCCAGACCGGGTGCCAAACAGTGCGGGCGCGTGACTTTTCTATCAAAGACACCAGTATATCTCTCACCTGAAAGAAACGTTTTGCTTCGGCGACGCCCAAGTGGCTACCGAAGCCCGGCCACGTGAGTGCTATAGCGGGTATCGCGGAAAACCCTTCTCGTCCAATCGATGCTGCGCTGTTTTTACATTCAGGAGGTGCAGAAAGCCGAAAACGCACAACGGCTCTGGTGCTTAACGCCGCCGCGTTTTGGCCGCGATCCGAAAACCTCGCCTTGGACAGTGGCCGGGGAGGTCATGCAAGGTGAAAAGGTGGAATTCACGCCTGTCGGCGGCGCCTATAAGAGCACTTTCTTTTGCGAGGGTGGGGATTCGGTAACCTGGTGCCGCAGCGTAACGGGCAAAACTTATAGCTACCGCCCACCGATTGATTAAGCATCGATGGTGCGGCTACGCTCGCACAGCAACCGCTGAGTGCGCCATTGATTTGCACTGTGATTTTGTGCGGGAATCACGTATCATGTGCTCAAGGTTCTCCCTAATCCCTTGATTTTGTTAGAATCTACACACGACTGCAGGACCAGAGATCGCGGGTTCGAGTCTCGTCCGCTGCGCTAATCGTGAGAAAAGGGCGAACCCAGGTTCGCCTTTTTTGTTGAGGCTTTCATTAAGGATTGTTGAGTCATGTTTGATTTCGTACACAAGCACAAGCTGTTCGCCCAGGCCATTCTGGGGCTCATCATTCTGACGTTCGCATTTTTCGGCGTGGAGTCGTATTTCCGCAGCTCCGACGCCAGCTCGCCGGTGGCTTCCGTGGGCGGACAAACGATCACCCAGCAGGAATTCAATATCGCTTTGCGTGAGCGCCAGGAGATGTTGCAAAACATGGGCGGCGGCAAGGTCGATCCCGCGTTGCTGGATAACGCGGAAATGCGCTTTGCCGTGGCAGAAGCCCTGGTTAATCAGAAATTATTGCTGCAGCAGGCTTCGCGTTCGCGCCTAGTTGCCACCGACCAGCAATTGCAGGCGCTGTTGGGGCAGGCGCCGGCGTTTCAGGAGAGCGGCACGTTTTCGAGGCCGCTCTACGAGCAGTTCCTGAAAGTGCGCAACAAGACCGAAGTGGAGTTTGAAAGTGATTTGCGGCGCGACTTGGTGCTGCGGCAGGTGAGCGATCCCTACGGCGAATCCAACTTCCTGCCGCGTACCGTGGTGCAACGTCTGTTGCGGCTGATGGAAACGCAGCGCGAGGCGAGCATCTTTACGCTGGCGCCGGAAAAGTTCGAATCCAAGGCAAGCATCGACGCCGACGCTGCCAAGAAGTACTACGAGAGCCACCAGGACGAATTCCGCACGCCGGAACAGGTGCGCGTAGAGTACGTGATGCTTTCGATCGATGCGTTGTTGCCTGGTGTGAAAGTGGATACTGAAGACGTGAAAAAGGCCTTTGACGATCAGATCAAGCGGGTACAGGTGCAGGAAGCGCGTCAGGCCAGTCACATCCTCATTGCGGTTGACGGCAAAGCTTCTGCCGATGAGAAGCAGAAAGCCAGAGCGAGGGCCGACGACTTGCTGAAACAGGTCAAGGCTAAACCTACAGCGTTCGCTGAAATCGCCAAAGCCCATTCGCAGGATCCGGGCTCGGCGGCGAACGGTGGCGATTTGGGGTCGTTCAAGCGGGCCGATATGACCAAGCCGTTTTCCGATGCGGCCTTCGGCATGAAAGTTGGCGATGTCTCCGGCATCGTGGAGTCCGAGTTCGGCTTGCATATCATTAGGCTTACAGGCATTACCGAATCCAAGGCGCCGTCTTTCGAGTCAATGCGCGGGCAAATCGAAACGGAACTGAAACGCAGCGCCGCCGGCAAGGAATTTGCGGCAATGGCGGAGCAGTTCAACAACATGGTTTTCGAGCAATCGGAAAGCCTCAAACCCGCCGCTGATTTCGCGAAGTCTGCGGTCCAGCAAAGCAACTGGATGGGTCGCAATAGTGCCAACGACCCACGACTGAATAATCCCAAATTGTTGCAGGCGATATTCGCGGACGAAGTGTTGAAGAATAAGCGTAACACGGAGGCTATCGAGGTCGCGCCGGGAACCTTGGTGTCCGCGCGCCTGCTCGAACACAAGCCCGCCGTGGTGCGGCCTTTCGAGCAAGTGCAGGTTGAAATTGTGATCAGGCTCACGCGCCAGCGCGCGTCGCAGTTGGCCGCACAGGAAGGACGTGCAACGCTTGAGAGTTTGCGTCAGGGCAAGGACACTGCGGTCACTTGGAGCAAGCCGCAACTGGTAAATTTTACAAACCAAATCAAAGAGTTAAATGAGGAAGTGCGAAAGCAAATTTTGCGTGCTGATGTTGCAAAATTGCCAGCCTACACGGGTCTTGAGACACCTGCCGGCTACACGCTGATACGTATTACCCGTACTATCGATCCTGAAAAAATAGACGCGGAAAAAGAAAAGAATCTCGCGGTGGCAATGCAGCAGGCGCAAAGTCAGGAGCAGAATGCAGCTTTCGTTGCCAGCATTAAACAAAAGACTGACATTAAAATACGCAAGGAACAGTTAACCGAGAAGAAGTAAAAGTAGCGGCGGCAACTTGTGCGTAGCGCATTGGCAGTGAATCAAGCGGACGCACCACCCAAACCGCCGACCACGGTGTTAAAGCCCGCATCGACGTAGGTGATTTCGCCGGTAATGCCGCTGGCGAGATCCGATAGCAGAAATGCCGCGGCGTTGCCGACGTCATCAATAGTCACATTGCGCCGCAGCGGCGCATTTTCTTCGACGAATTTCAGGATTTTACCGAACCCGCCGATGCCGGCTGCGGCCAGTGTTTTGATCGGCCCTGCCGAAATACCATTGACTCTTATGTTTTTAGGTCCAAGTCCCTGCGCAAGATAGCGTACGTTGGCTTCCAGGCTCGCCTTGGCCAAGCCCATTACGTTGTAGTTGGGCACCGAGCGCTGCGCGCCTAGATACGTGAGTGTCAACACGGCGGCCTTGCGGTCCGTCATCATTGGCAGCGCGGCCTTGGCGAGCGCAGCCAGGCTGTAGGAGCTTACGTCATGCGCGATTCGAAAGGCATCGCGCGAAAGCCCCTCCAGCAGATCACCTTTGAGTGCTTCCCGCGGCGCAAAAGCGATGGAATGCACCAAACCATCCAGGCCATCCCACGAGCCGCGTAAATCCTCGAACAATTTGGCGATTTGCGCATCATCGGCAACATCGCAGGGGAGCACCGGCGCCGGACCAAAATCCTTGGCCAGGTCAATCACGCGGTTCTTGATTTCTTCGCTCTGATAAGTGAAAGCCAGCGAAGCGCCTTCGCGGTGTGCGGCGCGTGCGATGCCGTAGGCGATGGAGCGATTTGACAGCAAGCCGGTAATCAGAATTTTCTTGCCTTGCAGCAGGGCCATGGTCGTACCTCCAAGTTACGCCGGATTATACCCAAGGACGGATAGCGGACTAACGCGCGATAAGCGTTTCAGATACACTGACGCGCGATGACACTTGTCAGAGTTTTTACCGCCATCCTGCTGGCTGCGACCCTTGCCGCTTGCGGCGAGCGTGCTTCACCGCCGGTCGTATCCGACGGCGCGGATAGCAAAGCCGGGAAAGTGCTGCGTCTTACCTTCCAGGTCGCCGAGACAGGCTTTGATCCGGTAAAAGTTTCAGACTATTACTCCGGCCTGGTGATCTCCGCGATTTTTGATTCGCTGCTTACGTACGACTATCTGGCGCGTCCCGCGAAGCTTAAGCCTAACATCGCCACGGCATTGCCGCGTATCACAGACGACGGGAAGACTTATACGCTGACGCTACAGCAGGGCGTTTATTTTACGCCCGATCCGGCATTCAAGGGCTTGCCGCACAACAGGCGCGAACTGATCGCGGCCGACTATGTGTATTCGATCAAGCGGTTCCTTGATCCGAAAAATCGTTCGCCCTATGCATTTTTGTTTGAAGGCAAAATCGTTGGCTTGGACAAGCTTGCCGAGGCTGCCAAGAAATCCGGCCGTTTTGATTACGATGCCGTCGTCGCCGGCCTTGAGGCGCCCGATCGTTACACGCTGCGCATTCGCTTGACGGAGGCGGATTTTAATTTTTCACATGTGCTGGCGTTTAGTCTGGTGGGTGCAGTCGCGCGCGAGGCCATCGAAGCGTACGGCGACGACACCAATGCGCATCCCGTGGGCACCGGGCCGTATCGCTTGCAGCGGTATATGCCCTCCTCAAAAATCGTGCTCGAAAAAAATCCTGGCGTTCGCGACATGTTCTGGCACGCCGAACCCGGCGATAATGCGGCCGACCTACAGATCGCGACGCGCATGGAAGGCAAGAAACTGCCGCAAATCGACCGCGTGGAAATCAGCGTGATGGATGAAGCGCAAAGCCGCTGGCTGGCCTTTCAGCGGCGCGAAACGGATATCGAATATCAGTTGGAAGAACTCGCACCCAAGTTCATGACCATGGACGGCAAGCTCAAACCGGAATACGCCGGTCAGGGCATCCGTATGGAACGCAGCGTCGATGCGGAGATCATTTATCTATTTTTCAATACGCAGGAAAAAATCGGCGATAAGCCCAATCCGCTGGGCGGCTTCACCCCGGAAAAAATCGCGCTGCGGCGCGCCGTTGCGATGGCCTATAACATCGAAGACCAAATCAAAATCATCCGTAAAGGTCAGGCGATACGCGCGTATTACCCGATACCGCCGGGTGTGGCCGGGCACGAGCCGCAGTATCGCAACAGCATTGCCTACGACCCGCGTCTCGCCAATGCCTTGCTCGACAAATTCGGCTATCGGCGCAGTGCCGATGGTTATCGTCAGCAGCCAGATGGTAAGTACTTGATTTTAAAGTATTATTCTTCCCCGTCTGAACGGGATCGCCAATTCGATGAATTGATGAAACGGTCGCTCGATGCCATCGGCGTGCGCGTTGAAATTCACAAAGACCGTTTTGCCGAGTTAATCAAACTCGCGAATCAATGCCGCCTGATGATGAAACACGCGACGTGGATCGCTGATTATCCCGACGGCGATAATTTCATGCAGTTGCTCTATGGCCCGAATACGGGGCAGACCAACTCGGCGTGTTACCGCTCGTCTGCGTTCGATGCGCGCTACGAAAAATCGCGGCGCATGCCCGACAGTGCGCAGCGCAATCAACTGTACCGTGAAATGACGCGGCAGATGGAAGTCGACACCGCATGGTTGCTGACCGACAGCCGCTATCGCAATGTATTGCTGCAGCCTTACGTCATAGGCTATAAAAAATCCGCGGTGAACGCTGCCGAATGGATGTACATGGATATCGGGGCGAAGGAACCACGGTGACCGCGTACATGATCCGCCGCTTATTGCAGTTCGTGCCGACGCTGCTGGGCGTAGTACTGCTGGTGTTCATGCTGTTCAACTGGATCGGCGGCGATCCGGCGTATTTGCTGGCGGGCAAAATGTCGAACCCGGAGCAGATCGAAAACATCCGCAGGCAGTTGGGTGTGGATCAGCCGTACTACGTGCAACTGTGGATTTTCATCACCCAAGTCGTCACTGGCGATTTCGGTGTGAGCTGGGCCACCAACGAAAAAGTGTCGACGATATTTGCCACGCGCCTGGGACCGTCGCTGACGGTATTGCTGCCCATGCTGATCGTCGGCACGCTGTTGTCGATGGTGATGGCTCTGCTGGTGGCGTACCGGCGCGGCTCGCTCACCGACCGCGCCATCATGATCGGCTGCACGGTAGGGCAATCGATCAGCATTCTGGTTTACATCATTGTGTTCCAGTACGTGTTTGCGTTTCAGCTCGGCTGGTTTCCGGTGCAGGGTTGGGGGCAGGATTTTGTTACCAATCTCATCAAATTCAGCGCGCTGCCCGTCCTGGTGGGCGTGGCGGTATCGCTGGCGCCGGATACGCGGCTGTACCGCACGTTTTTTCTGGATGAAATCAACCAGGACTATGTGCGCACCGCGCGTGCCAAAGGCATGAGCGAATCGCGCGTGATGGGCGTGCATGTACTGCGCAACGCGGCGATTCCCATCGTCACCCATGTGATGATTCAGTTGCCCGCGCTGCTGGCTGGCGCATTTTTGATCGAACGTTTTTTTTCGATACCAGGCATCGGCCGCGAAGTGCTGCTGGCGGTGGAGCGCAGCGATTTCCCGGTGATCAAGGCGGTGACGGTTTATGTGGCGCTGGCCACACTGATTTTTAATCTGCTGGCGGATATTCTGTACAAGGCCGTTGACCCGCGGGTGCAGCTCAAATGAGCGCGGTCATGACACACGAAACGTCGCCGGGCCTGTGGGCACTGGCGTGGCGCCGGCTGCGGCGTGACCGCGTAGGCATGGTTTCGCTGGTGGTTGTGTGCGCGTACCTTGTGGTTGTTGCGGCAGCCGCATTGGGATGGATCGCCGCGGACTGGCCGCGCGAGGTGGGTGTCAATTATGCGCCGCCGGGTTTCGCCGGCGCGGATGCACCGCCACCGCAGGGCTCACTAACACCTCTTCCAACCGCGGCTGCGGCGGATGAGCCGGGCATTGTCGATCCGCTGGCCGATGTGCTGGCTGAATTGCGCAAAGGCCTGGCGGCTGCGCCCGACGCGCAAGCACGGGCCGCAACGTTGCCGCTGGGTGGCGACAAATGGGGCCGCGATGTGCTTAAAAAGGTCGTCAAAGGCACCGAGACTTCGCTGGTGGTCGGCATGGTTGCCGCGCTGCTGGCGGTGCTGATCGGCACCGTGCTGGGCGCCTATGCGGGCTACTACGGTGGACGCATGGATGATTTTCTGAACTGGATTTACAGCGTGTTCACCTCGATTCCGTATCTGCTGCTGGTGCTGGCAATAGCGGCGGTGCTGAATCAAAAAGGCACGCTAACGGTGATCCTGATACTCGGCCTGACCGGCTGGACGGGCATTTTCCGACTGGTGCGCGCGGAGTATCTCAAGCACCGCACGCGCGAATATGTGTTGGCGGCGGACGCTATCGGCACCTCCAACGCGCAGCGCATGTTCGCGCATATTTTTCCGAACGTGAGCCACGTGGTGCTGGTGCAGTTGTCGCTGCATGTGGTGTTGTTTATTAAATCGGAAGTGATTTTGAGTTTTCTGGGTTTCGGCGTGGGCGTGGAAACGGTTTCGTGGGGCAGCATGCTCAACGAGTCTCAGTCGGAACTGATCCTCGGCAAATGGTGGCAACTGGCGGCGGCGACTACCGCGATGGCGGTGCTGGTGACAGCGTTCAGCTTGTTTACCGATGCCTTGCGCGATGTACTGGATCCGAGGCTGAAATGACCGAGTCTTTACTCAGCGTGCGCAACCTGAAAGTCGATTTCCGCCTCAACGACGGTACAGTATCGCAAGCGGTGACGCACGCTGTGAGGGGCGTAAGTTTCGATGTGCCTGTCGATAGCACGGTCGCGCTGGTGGGCGAATCCGGCAGCGGCAAGTCGGTGACCGCGCTGGCCGTACTCGGCTTGCTGCCCAAACCGAATGCCAGGGTGCTTAGTGGCAGTTCCATCGTTTACCGGAATCGCGAGTTATTGGGTCTGACGCCACGCGAATTGACGGCGCTGCGCGGCGCGGAAATTTCGATGGTATTTCAGGAGCCGATGAGCTCATTGAATCCGGTGTTCAGCGTGGGCTTTCAACTGATCGAGGTGTTGAAAAAACATCTGGGCTTCGACGGTAAGCGCGCGCGCGCGCGCGCAATTGAACTGCTGCGCGAAGTGGGTATACCCGATCCGTACATACGCGTCGACGCCTATCCGCATCAACTTTCGGGCGGCCAGCAACAACGTGTGATGATCGCGATGGCGATTGCCTGTGAACCGCGTTTGCTGATCGCCGATGAGCCCACGACAGCATTAGATATTTCTGTTCAAAAACAAATACTTACATTGCTTTACGAGTTGCGGCAACGGCGCCAGATGGCGATGTTGTTTATCACCCACGATCTGGGCCTGGTGGCGGAGATAGCGGATCAGGTGGTGGTGATGCGCGACGGTGAAATTCGCGAGCAAGGTGCGGTAACGCAAATTTTTTCAGCGCCGCAAGACGCGTATACCAAAGCGCTGCTGGCATGTCGTCCGCCGCTCAATCGGCGTCCGCTGCGCTTGCCGGTGGTGGAGGATTTTTTGCGCGGCGCAGAGCCTGGTATCGATACCGCCGAGCGAAGGCGTGGCGTACGTGGCGGCGCGGAAATTATTCTCGAAGTGAACGCGCTTTCAAAGCATTTTCACTTCCGCGAAGGATTGCTGCGCAAGCGCGAGTTCAAGGCGCTCGCCAATGCATCGTTCAAACTTGCCAAGGGCAAAACGCTGGGCGTGGTGGGCGAATCGGGTTGCGGTAAAACCACCCTGGCCTTGACCTTGATGCGCCTCACGCCGGCGTCGGGCGGCAGTGCTTTATTCGAGGGCCGCGATCTGTTGTCGCTGACGCCCGAGCAGGCCATGCCCTACAAACGGCGCATACAAATCGTGTTTCAAAACCCGTATGCGTCGTTGAACCCGCGCTTTACCGCCGGGCAAATTTTGATGGAGCCGATGCGCATACACGGCATTGGCGCGGACGAAGCGGCGCGTGTCAATATATCGCTGGACCTCATGCGCAAAGTGGGACTGCCGCAACCGGCGTTCTTCAAGTATCCTCACGAATTCTCGGGCGGGCAGCGCCAGCGCATCGCGATCGCGCGTTGCCTGACGATGCAGCCGGATGTGCTGATTTGCGATGAAGCGGTTTCAGCGCTAGACCATTCAGTGCAGGCGCAGTTGCTGAATCTGCTGCAGGATTTACAGGATGAATTCGGCATGAGCTACATTTTTATTTCGCACGATCTGGCGGTGGTGAAATACATGTCCGATGAAGTGATGGTGATGAAAGACGGCGCCATCGTTGAAATGAACGATGCTGATGCGATTTATGCCAATCCAAAAAATAGCTATACAAAACAATTACTTGCGTCGCTACCGGGGCAGGGCGCCGCGGTGGTAGGCGGTGCCGTATCGTGATGCGTGCAGCTTTTTTTTGCGCGTGTGTGCTGGCAGGCTTGGTCGCAGGCGAAGCACACGCGGCGCACGCCTATGCGCAGTTCGGCGATATCAAATATCCAGCGGGTTTTTCGCATTTCGAGTGGGTGAATCCCAAGGCGCCCAAGGGCGGCGAGATTTCGCTGGTGGCGCCGACGCGGCTGACCAATTTCGACAAGTTCAATCCGTTTACATTGAAGGGTGCGGCGCCGCCCGGTTTGAGCGCGCTGGTGTTTGAGACCCTGCTCACCGGCACCATGGATGAGCCCACCACGGCCTATGGCCTTCTGGCCGAAGACGTCGACGTGGCCGAAGACCGCCTATCGGCCACCTTTCGCCTCAATCCCAAAGCCAAATTTCAGGATGGCACGCCGGTGACGGGCGCCGACGTGAAGCACACTTTTGACACGCTGATGAGCAAGCAGGCCGCGCCGCAGTATCGCGTGGTGTTCGGCGATGTGAAACAGGCCGTGGTGACGGGGCCGCTGACCGTGCGTTTTGACTTCAAGCAGGCGAGCGCGGAACTGCCGCTGCTGGTAGGCAGCCTGCCGGTGTTCAGCAAGGCGTGGGGTGCGGGCAAGCCCTTCAACGAAGTGATTACCGAAAAGCCCATTGCCAGCGGTCCTTATAAAATCGGACGCATGAATTTTGGGCGAGACATCAGCTACGACCGCGATCCCAATTATTGGGCGCGCGATTTGAATGTGCGGCGCGGCATGTTCAATTTCGACCGTATTTCCTTCCGGATTTACAAGGACAACACCGCACAGACCGAAGCATTCAAGGCCGGCGAGTTCGACTATGTCCAGGTGTTCTCCGCGCGCGACTGGGCGCGCGCTTACACGGGCAAGAAATTCGACAGCGGCGAATTGGTGCGCGTGCATTTAAAGGCGAAAAACGCCGGGGATTTCCAGGGTTATCTCATCAACACGCGGCGCGACAAATTCAAGGATGTGCGCGTGCGCGAGGCGCTGGGTCTGGCCATGGACTATGAATGGATGAACCGGCAGCTTTTCTACAACTCGTACACACGCGTTCGCGGCTTTTTCAGCGCCAGTGACTTCGAGGCCAAGGGGCTGCCGCAAGGGGATGAACTGGCGATTCTTGAAACCCTGCGCGACAAACTGCCGGCGAAGGTTTTTACTGAGCCCGTGCCGTTGCCGCCGTCGACGGCGCCGCCAGGCAGCCTGCGGGCGAATCTGCGCAAGGCCAAGGCTTTGCTGGAAGCTGCCGGCTGGACCTATCGCGATGGCGCACTGCGCAATGCCAAGGGCGAGCCGTTCGTACTCGAATATCTCGATGGTGGCGGCGGCGACCGCGTGTTCACACCTTTTATGCAGGCGTTGGCAAAACTGGGCATCGAGGCGCGCTACCGGCGCGCGGATTTCGCGCTGATCCAGAAACGCTGGGACGTATTTGACTTCGACTGGACCACGCAGCGCCAGCGCGGCTCGGAGTCGCCGGGCAGCGAATTGCTCGATCGTTATGGCTCGAAGTCGGCTGCGACGCAGGGATCGAGCAATATGATGGGCGTGCGTGACCCCGCGGTTGATGCTTTGCTCGAAAAGGCGGTCAGTGCCAGGACCCGGCCGGAGCTCGTGGCAGGCCTGCGTGCGCTCGATCGCGTGCTGCGGCACGGACATTACGTTATTCCGCAATGGTACGCCGAAGGTTTTCGCGTGGCCTACCGTGGCGGGCGCTTTGAACAACCCGCAGTCGCGCCGCAGTACTATCAGCCCGAAGACTGGGTGCTGCGCACCTGGTGGAGAAAGCGATAGCCATGTGGTCTTACATACTTCGGCGGTTGCTGCTGATGATCCCCACGTTGATGGGCATACTGCTCATTACGTTCGCGATTATTCAGTTCGTGCCGGGCGGGCCGGTGGAACAGATGGTGGCGCAGTTGCAGGGGCGCGATGCCGGAGGCGAAGTGGCTGCCGCACCGACGGAAGGCAGCT
>Ga0193752_1002472_pt1 | contig 13785 bp, 15 predicted proteins | sample H1c1metaG_FD_144924 | JGI IMG/M metagenome (GOLD analysis project Ga0193752, IMG submission 144924) | Soil microbial communities from a riparian zone of the East river system, Colorado, United States - H1c1 | ecosystem: Environmental > Terrestrial > Soil > Riparian zone | place: USA: East River... | reverse complement strand
TCGATGTCGTGGCCGCGCGTGGCACGTGCCGAGTTTACGTCCACCGACACCAGTGCTTCCGTGTGATCGATGACGATCGCGCCGCCCGAAGGCAAATTGACCGAGCGCGAGTGCGCGGTTTCGATCTGGTGCTCGATCTGAAAGCGTGAAAACAGCGGCACATCGTCGCGGTAGTGCTTGACCAGCGATACCTTGGTCGGCATCACCAGCGACATAAAATGCTGCGCCTGTTCGTGGATATCGGCGGTATCGATCAGGATTTCGCCGATTTCGTCATGGAAATAATCACGAATCGCACGCACCACCAGATTGCTTTCGAGATAAATCAAGAACGGCGGCGGATTCAGGCGCTTGGGTTTGCCATTGCCTTCTTTGGGTTCCTCGTGCTGCGGTTTCGCCGCGCTGTCGATGGCTTCCCACAGTTTGAGCAGGTAATTCAAGTCCCATTTGAGTTCTTCGGCTTCGCGCCCGATGGCGGCGGTGCGGGCAATCACGCTCATGCCGCCTGGGATTTCGAGTTCGTCGATCACATCACGCAGTTCGTTGCGGTCTTCGCCCTCGATGCGGCGCGACACACCGCCGCCACGCGGGTTGTTGGGCATCAGTACCAGGTAACGGCCAGCGAGGCTGATAAAGGTGGTGAGCGCTGCGCCCTTGTTACCGCGCTCGTCCTTGTCGACCTGGACGACGATTTCCTGGCCTTCGCGCAGGGCTTCCTTGATGGTGGCTTTACCCACATCGACGCCGGGTTTAAAGTAGGCGCGGGCGACTTCCTTGAACGGCAAAAAGCCGTGGCGCTCGGATCCGTAATCGACAAAAGCGGCTTCGAGACTGGGCTCGACGCGGGTAATAATGCCCTTGTAGATATTGCTCTTTTTTTGCTCTTTGGATGAGGATTCGATGTCGAGGTCGACCAGCTTTTGACCATCGACGATCGCGACGCGCAGCTCCTCGGCCTGCGTCGCGTTAAACAGCATTCTTTTCATTTTCTTCTCCCGCGCTCAATATGCCACGGGATGGGCAAAGCCTACACCGCCGCGCTCTCACGCAGTGGCGCTACTCATCTTCAGTCAGTTGCGGTATTTGACATACTGTACGAGGCTGATTCGAGGTCTTGGGTTTCGCCAGTTGCGGACCCGCTCCACTTAAGTTGAGCGTGTCCGTAATATTCAAACGGTGTCTTGAGCGCGTATTTCGACTACTATCGCTACTTCGTGGTGAGCGACATTAACCGGTGTTTCCGAGCCTGCGCTTGCGTGGTTTTACGCGTTGGGGCAGGGCCGGTTCTGGTACAGGTGCGATCCACGTTCGTCCGCTGATTACAGGTCGTGAAGCCGCTTCGCACTGTGGAAGCTGGACCCTGCAATCCTGCGGCTTGAGTACTGACCACTTGAAAGGAGTTGTACCCTTTGCGCGTGGTTTCCTTCAAGCCCGCATAAAACACGGTGGGGAACCTGGATGCTGCACTGCGAAATAGTATAATCAAATGAAGCAGTTAAGTAAAGAAACCGTAAACTGGCTGGAAGTTGGCTCCGAAGAGTCCGGCCAGCGCATCGACAACTACTTGATACGATGGCTTAAAGGGGTGCCCAAAAGCCATGTTTACCGCATTCTGCGCAGCGGCGAGGTCCGGGTCAATAAGGGACGCATTGGCCCGGATTACCGACTTCAGGACGGCGACCGGGTGCGGGTTCCACCGGTCCGAACCGCTCAGCGCGATACTTCAGCCGAGCGCAAACCCGGCCCTCGCATCGAATTCGACACGCTGTACGAAGATGCGGCGCTACTGGTTATCAACAAGCCGTCCGGCCTGGCTGTGCATGGTGGCAGCGGTATCAGTCTGGGCGCAATCGAGCAGTTGCGTGAAACGCGGCCGCAAGCGAAATTTCTGGAACTGGTGCATCGTTTGGACCGCGATACCTCCGGTGTGCTGATGTTCGCCAAAAAACGCTCTGCGCTGGTGGCGTTGCACGAACAACTGCGTGAGGGATACGCGCAAAAAATTTACCTCGCTCTGGTGTCTGGCCACTGGCGCGATGCGAAGCGTGCTGTGAAAGTCTCGCTGCAAAAGCATTTGCTTGCCAATGGCGAGCGGCGCGTTTCGGTGAGTGAAGAAGGGCAGGCAGCGCACACGATTTTCAGGCTACGCAAAGCGTGGCCGCAGTCGAGCCCGCCGTTCAGCCTGCTGGAAGCGGAACTCAAAACCGGACGTACGCATCAGATACGGGTGCATTTAGCGCACCTCGGTTTTCCGATTGCCGGTGACGATAAATACGGCGATTTTCCGCTAAATAAAACCCTTAAAAAACAAATACTTAAGAGAATGTTCCTGCACGCATATCAGACGGGCATCACGCATCCGGACAGTGGCAAGCCGCTGCGCTTTGAAGCGCCGTTGCCGGCAGAGCTTGACGCGTTTCTTGCGTATTTACAAAAAGATCATGCCGAAGCAATTTGATTTACTGGTATTCGACTGGGACGGCACGCTGATGGATTCTGCCGCGGCGATTACGAGCTCGCTGCAGACCGCGTGCGCCGATCTGGAATTGTCAGTGCCCAGCGACGAACGTGCACGTTACGTCATTGGTCTTGGATTGAGCGACGCGTTGAAATACTTGCTGCCCGATCTGCCAGCGGTGGGTTATCCGGCGCTGCTTGAGCGCTACCGGCACCACTTTCAACGGCAGGACCGTGATACCACCCTGTTCGACGGCGCGCCGCAGATGCTGCAAGCGCTGCGTGCCGCAGGTTTCGTGCTGGCGGTCGCCACCGGCAAAAGCCGCCGTGGACTGGATCGCGCAATCGAGGCAACCGGGCTGCAAAAAGTTTTTCACGCCACGCGCTGCGCCGACGAAGGTTTTTCCAAACCGCATCCAGGCATGCTGTTGTGGCTGCTGGACGAACTGAACGTCGAACGCGAACGCGCGCTGATGATCGGCGATACTTCTCATGACATGGAAATGGCGGTTGCCGCCGAAGTCGAGCGTCTGGCTGTAGCATACGGCGCGCATCCGCGCGAGAATCTTTTAAAGCACAGCCCCGTCGCCTGTCTCAACACTTTCGGCGAGTTGTCACAATGGTTGACGACCCACGCGTAATTTGCGACAGCGGTGCACTCGAAAATGGCGGCAAGGGCGTGCGCTTTCAAGTGCAGACTACTGATGGCGAAGCGCCTGCATTCGCAGTGCGTTACGACGGCAAGGTTTATGCATACATTAATCGCTGTGCACACGTTGCGATGGAATTGGACTGGATGGATGGCGCGTTTTTTGATTATTCCAAGCTATACTTGATTTGCGCCACGCATGGCGCTACCTATTTGCCCGAAACCGGCGTGTGTGTCATGGGACCGTGCAAGGCGAAACGATTGACGTCTGTCGCGGTCGAAGAACGCGATGGGCAAATTTTACTGTTGAAGGAAACTCAATATGTCTGAAAACAATACCAACGGCTGGGAACGTACGGTCCTCGAAAAAGTGGCTCTGGCGGCAGTAACCGAGCAACGCCGCGCACGGCGTTGGGGCATATTTTTTAAATGCCTGATTTTTGCGTACCTGTTCGCGGTGTTGTTTATTGCGATGGGATGGTTCGGCAAACGCGATGGATATCCAGACAAACATACCGCGCTGGTGGAAGTAAACGGTATCATTGCCCCGGGCACGGCGGCAAGCGCCGACATCATCATGCAAGGACTCGCGGATGCCTTCAAGGACAAGCGTACGCAAGGCATTGTCCTGCGCATCAACAGTCCGGGCGGCAGCCCGGTGCAGGCCGGCCACATCAATGACGAAATCAAACGGCTGCGCGCAAAGTACCCGGAGATTCCGCTGTACGCGGTGGTCGAGGACACCTGCGCGTCGGGTGGTTACTACGTCGCCGTGGCCGCCGACAAGATTTATGTCAACAAAGCCAGCATGATCGGCTCCATCGGTGTGTTGATGAATGGCTTCGGCTTCACCGGGACGATGGAAAAGTTGGGCGTGGAACGGCGTTTGCTGGCCGCCGGCGAGAATAAGGGTTTTCTCGACCCGTTTTCCCCGCTGAACGATGAACAAAAAGGCCATGCAAAACAAATGCTCAGCGAAATACACGAGCAGTTCATCGACGTCGTGCGCAAGGGCCGCGGCAAACGTCTGAAAGAAACGCCGGAGATGTTTTCGGGGTTGATTTGGGTTGGCCAGAAAAGCATCGAACTCGGCCTCGCTGATGCGATTGGCAGTGCGGAACAGGTTGCGCGCGATGTGATCAAGGCCGAAGAGCTGGTGGATTTCACACCGCGCGAAAATGTTGCGGAGCGTCTGGCCAAACGTTTTGGAACATCGATGGCGGAATCGCTGGTCAAACTGGGCGTAACCGGCATGAATAATTTGCAGTTACGCTAAATCACCTCAATTTTTTCATTTTTGAGCATGGTGACCAGCGTTATCAGAGGTAGTCCAATCAAAGCCGTGGGATCGTCGCTTTCGATTTTGTGCACCAGGACGATACCCAGGCTTTCAATCTTTGCACTGCCGGCGCAGTCGTAAGGTTGCTCCCGTTCTAAATAGTGCTTGATCTGCGGTTCGGTGAGACCGCGAAGGTAAACGGTGGTCGGTACGTTTTCGAGTTGTTGCCGGCCGCTCGCGGCATCGAACAGACACAGCGCGGTATGAAACACCACGCGCTTACCGCTCATGGCTTGTAGCTGGCGCACGGCATTTTCGTGGTTAACGGGTTTACCCAGTGGCACGCCGTTGAGGTCAGCGACTTGGTCTGACGCAATGATCAAAGTATTTGGCCTGAGCGTCGCAACGGTTTGTGCTTTCAACAATGCGAGCCGCAGCGCAGTGGCGGCGGGTAGCTCGTTGCGATGGGGCGTTTCGTCTATTTCAGGCGAAACCGAAGTGAAGTGCAACCCCAAACGCTCAAGCAGGGTGCGGCGGTAGGCTGAGGAGGATCCCAGGATCAGCGGACGTCCGGACATGATTTTTTTGTTGGTTTTGGAGTCGGTAAGTACATCTAAGTATATGCTTTTTCTCGTTTTTCCCTATAGTTGCTTTGACAAAGGGCAACGAAAATACTATCATCAATGGTTTATGTGTAGTGAGCCGTCTTGGCCTTTTAGAGTGGCTTATGGTAATTCAGGCTAATTACGTGCGGATCGACAGCCTGAAGCTGGTTCAAGATCAGCAAGTGCTGTCGGGCGCCATGCCGGTAGCGGGTTTTGTGCGCTTGGCGGAGAGCTTGCAGGACGGTAGCGGCAGTCTTGATTACCGGGTGCAAGGCGCTGTGGATCGCCAGCATCGGCCGTTGCTCGAGGTGCGCGTTAGCGGTGCCGTGAAGTTGCAGTGTCAGCGTTGTCTGGGCGAGCTTGAGCACAGGCTTGCTATCGAAACCGCAGTGCGTCTGGTAGCACCGGAAGCGCTGGATGGTGAGTATGCCGATGATCCGGACGAGCCTGATTGCGTGGCGACGAGTACGGCGTTTGATCTGGTGGAATTGATAGAGGACGAGGTGTTGCTGGCGTTGCCCGCTTATCCCCGGCACGAAGAAGGGTGCTGCACCGATCGCGTGAGGGCAAGTGAAGCTGAGGATGCCGGAGCTTCCGATGCAAAGATTAAGGCATTCAGCGCTTTACAGGCGCTGAAGCAAAAAGTTATTCAATCGAAGGAGTAGTGAAATGGCTGTGCAGCAAAACAAGAAGTCGCCGTCCAAACGCGGCATGCATCGTTCGCATCACGCACTGATCGCGCCGCCGCTCGCGCTCGAGCCGACCACGGGCGAGGTGCATCTGCGCCACCACATCAGCCCCAACGGTTTTTATCGGGGCAAAAAGGTTATCAAGGCTAAGGGCGAATAAATCGCCCGCAGTCCTTCGCAGTTCATTCTTCGAGCCAGCCCGGCTTGGCATGACCGGTTTCGTGTGCGGTAACGACGAATGCGGGTGACCGTCGCAGTCGACTGCATGGGCGGCGATCATGGTCCGTCGGTGACTGTTCCGGCGGCGCTTGAGTTGCTGCGTGACGACGCTGCTACTGGTGTCATTCTTGTCGGATTGTCCGCCGAAATTCAAGCGCAGCTCAAGCACGAAAAGTCATTCCTCGGCGACCGTTTGGTGGTGCGGCACGCCGCTGAAGTCGTCGGCATGGACGAACCGCCGGCGCTGGCCATGCGCGGCAAAAAAGATTCTTCCATGCGCGTGGCGATTAATCTGGTGAAATCCGGCGAAGCGCAGGCTGCCATCAGCGCCGGCAACACCGGCGCGCTGATGGCGATTTCACGTTACGTGTTAAAAACACTACCCGGAATCGACCGACCCGCCATTGCCTCCATCATGCCCACGCAAACCGGCCGTGTTTATGTGCTGGATCTGGGTGCCAATGTCGATTGCACGGCGGAACATTTACTGCAATTCGGCATCATGGGATCAGAACTTGTGGCCTGTGTAGAGCACAAGCCGAGCCCCACCATCGGGTTGTTGAACATTGGCGAGGAAGACATCAAGGGCAACGATGTGGTCAAGCGTGCGGCTGAGCTGCTGCGTGCAAGCGGACTTAATTTTTACGGGAACGTCGAAGGCACCGATATTTTCAAGGGTACTACCGACGTGGTGGTGTGCGATGGCTTCGTCGGCAATGTGGCGCTTAAATCCGCCGAGGGACTGGCGCAATTGATACGCACATTTTTGCAGGAGGAATTCAAGCGTACTATTTTCACGCGTCTGGCAGGCTTGATTGCGCTGCCGGTGCTGAACGCCTTCAAGAAAAGAGTCGACCATCGCAGCTATAATGGCGCCAGCCTGCTGGGCTTGCGCGGCATTGTGCTGAAAAGTCACGGTGCCGCGGATGCATATGCTTTTGATTGCGCTCTGAAACGCGCGGTCGAAGAAGTGCGCACCGGCATGCTGGCCCATATATCGGAGCGCCTGACGCACATCCACGGACTCACGCAGTGACCGTCTATTCCAGAATCGCCGGCACCGGCAGTTATCTGCCGGCCAAGGTGCTCACCAACAAGGATCTCGAAGGCAGCGTCGAGACCTCCGACGAATGGATATTCAGCCGCACCGGCATACGCGAACGGCACATTGCCGCCGACAACGAATGTGCGAGCGACTTGGCGCTGATGGCCAGCCGGCGCGCGCTGGAAACTGCCGGTGTTACTGCGGGTGAATTGAATCTGATCATCGTCGCCACCACTACGCCGGACATGGTGTTTCCAAGCACAGCGTGTATTCTGCAAGCCAAGCTCGGCGCAAAAAACTGCGCGGCTTTCGATGTGCAGGCGGTATGCAGCGGCTTTGTATACGCGTTGACGACTGCGGATCATTTTATGCGTTCGGGGCAATATCGCAATATCCTGGTGGTCGGCGCGGAAGTGTATTCGCGCATTCTCGACTGGGAAGACCGCGCCACCTGCGTGTTGTTCGGCGACGGTGCCGGCGCCGTTGTGCTTCAGCGCAGCGATCAGCCGGGGATACTATCGACGCATCTGCATGCCGACGGCAGCTATGCGCACATACTGTCCGTGCCGGGTACCGTGTGCGGCGGCAAAGTGAGCGGGCGGCCGTTGTTGCAAATGGAGGGCAATGCGGTGTTCAAGTTCGCGGTGCGGGTACTCGGCGAAGTCGCCGCGGAGGCGCTGGCCGCGAATCATCTTTCGAAGCTGGACATCGATTGGCTGATACCGCATCAGGCAAATATCCGCATCATTCAGGCTACAGCGAAAAAACTCGATTTGCCGATGGAGAAAGTGGTGACCACGGTGGATCGCCATGCCAACACATCCGCGGCATCGATACCGCTCGCGCTCGATGTGGCCGTGCGCGACGGGCGCATTTGTGCCGGTCATAATGTGCTGATGGAAGGGGTGGGCGGTGGATTTACCTGGGGCGCCGTCTTGGTTAGAATGTAACTATTTGATTTTATTGATAAAAATAAAATGAGATTCGCGATGGTATTTCCAGGTCAGGGCTCTCAATCGGCTGCGATGATGCAGCCCTTTACGGAATTCCCTGTCGTCAAAGAAACGTTTTCCGAAGCATCGGATGCGCTTGGACAGGACCTATGGAAACTGGTCGCCGAAGGGCCGGCGGAGCAGTTGAATGCGACCGTCAACACGCAGCCGGTGATGCTTACCGCGGCTTATGCCGTGTATCGCGCATGGCAACACGCCGGCGGCGCAGCACCGGCGATGGTGGCCGGACACAGTCTGGGCGAGTACACCGCACTGGTCGTGGCGGGCGTCATCGCATTCAAGGATGCAGTGCCGTTGGTGCGTTTTCGCGCGCAGGCCATGCAGGAAGCGGTGCCGATGGGTACGGGCGCGATGGCAGCCATTATCGGTTTGGATGATGATGCGGTACGCGCCGCTTGCATCGAAGCGACCCATGCACAAAAAGGCGAAATCGTCGAAGCGGTTAATTTCAATGCACCCAGCCAAGTCGTCATTGCGGGAAATAAAGCAGCGGTCGAGCGCGGCGCAGAGGCCTGCAAAGCCAAAGGTGCAAGACGTGCATTGATGTTGCCAGTGAGCGCGCCGTTTCATTCGTCTCTGCTTAAACCGGCGGCAGAGCGGTTAGTGGAGTATATGAGCAATGTAACGTTTAACGTGCCTACGATCCCCGTCGTGAATAACGTCGATGTCGCGGCGGTGAATGATCCGCGGGCGATCAAGGCCGCACTCGCGCGGCAAGCCTGCAGCCCCGTGCGCTGGGTGGAAGTTATTCGCAATATGGCCAGTGCCGGAGTTACCCAGGTGGTCGAATGCGGTCCCGGCAAAGTATTGGCAGGCATGACGCAACGCATTGACAAAAGCCTGCAAGGTTTTGCGATCACCGATCCCGTATCGCTTACACAAACGCTGGAGGCGCTCAAATGAGCACGCTGGAAGGCAAAGTCGCGCTCGTCACCGGTGCGACACGCGGCATCGGGCGCGCCATCGCTATCGAATTGGGCAAAGCCGGCGCAACCGTGGCGGGCACTGCCACCTCCGCGACAGGTGCCGAAACGATCTCGCAAGCGCTGAGTGAAGCCGGCGTCAAAGGTGCAGGCTTCGAATTAAATGTCACCGATGCGGTGCAAATTGACCTAGTGCTGGCCGACGTTGCCAAACAGTTTGGCGACATCGCCATCCTCGTCAACAACGCGGGCATTACGCGCGACAACTTGCTGCTGCGCATGAAAGACGAAGAATGGGACGATATCTTCGCCACGAATCTAAAATCTATTTACCGCTTGTCGAAAGCGGTGCTGCGCAGCATGATGAAAGCGCGTGCAGGGCGTATTATCAATATCGGTTCGGTGGTGGGTGCTACCGGCAATCCCGGCCAGGTCAACTATGCCGCAGCGAAGGCGGGCATGATCGGATTTTCCAAGTCGCTGGCGCGGGAAATCGGCAGCCGCAACATTACCGTGAACTGTGTGGCGCCGGGCTTCATCGACACCGATATGACGCGCGGGCTCAACGAAGATCAACGCAAATCACTGGTCGGACAGATTCCGCTGGGACGCCTGGGCGAGGCGGCCGATGTGGCCGCCGCGGTGGTGTTTCTGGCGTCGCCGGGTGCCGCATATATCACGGGGGCGACGCTGCACGTCAATGGTGGCATGCATATGGATTGAAGTATGTATATGTAAGTATTTGATTTTAAAGGATTTTTTGTAAGTAAACCGTTTCGATTTGTGGTAAACTATGCGGTTGTATCAATTGCAGTTATCAGATGCATCAGCGCGCATTAGCCGAACGGCTGGAGCACGCAGGTCAAACACTAGAAAAGGGGAACACCATGGAAAATGTCGAGCAACGCGTCAAGAAGATTGTTGCCGAACAACTCGGCGTCAACGAAGCTGACGTCAAGCACGAGTCGTCGTTCGTCAATGATCTGGGCGCAGATTCGCTCGATACGGTTGAACTGGTGATGGCGCTCGAAGAAGAATTCGAGACCGAAATTCCAGATGAATTTGCCGAAAAAATCACCACCGTTCAGCAGGCTATCGACTACATCAAGTCGCACGCCAAGGCCTGAGTTCCGATCGGCTGCGTTTCACGCACACCGGCGGCGCGCTCTGTTGGCCGCCGGCATTGACGTAACCTTCTCGCAGTCAACTCAAGGCAGTTTCGCAGACTATGCCTCGTACTTCCACGCGCAAAGTAGTCGTTACAGGATTGGGCATCGTATCGCCTGTGGGTAACAGTGTTTCGCAGGCCTGGGCCAACATCACCGCCGGCAAGTCGGGCATTGGACCGATTACACGCTTTGACGCCTCCACGTTTACCTCGCGCATTGCGGGTGAAGTCAAAGATTTCGACGTTGCACATTGGCTTAACGCCAAAGAAGCGCGGCGTTTTGACACCTTTATCCATTATGGCTTGGTAGCGGGCATTGAAGCCATCAAGGATTCGGGACTCGACCTCGAACGCATCGATCGTGATATGGCGGGCGTGTGCATCGGCTCCGGCATCGGCGGCCTGCCGCTGATCGAACACACGCACGATGCCATGCTTGCGGGCGGCGCACGCAAGATCGGCCCGTTCTTTATACCCGGCACAATTATTAACATGATTTCTGGACAATTGTCGATTATGTACGGGCTGCGCGGCCCCAATCTGGCAGTGGTTACTGCATGCACCACTGCCAATCACAGCATTGGTGAAGCGGGGCGGCTAATCGAATATGGCGACGCGGACATTATGATTGCGGGGGGTGCGGAAAACGCGATTTCCAAACTCGGCGTCGGCGGATTTTGCACGGCACGCGCGCTGTCCGTACGCAACGACGACCCGCAGGCAGCGAGCCGCCCGTGGGACAAAGACCGCGACGGCTTTGTCATTGGTGACGGCGCCGGTGTGCTGGTGCTTGAAGAATACGAGCATGCCAAGGCGCGCGGTGCGCGCATCTACTGCGAACTCGCCGGGTACGGCATGAGCGCGGATGCTCATCACATTACCGCGCCCAGCGAAGACGGCGCCGGTGCGTTGCGCTGTATGACCAATACGCTGCGCAACGCAGGTTTGAATGCCGATCAGGTGGATTATATCAACGCTCATGGCACGTCCACCCCGCTGGGCGACGTAGCGGAAACCATCGCGGTCAAGCGGTGCTTTGGCGATCACGCGAAAAAACTCGTGGTCAGTTCAACCAAATCCATGACCGGACATCTGCTGGGTGCCGCGGGCGGCGTCGAAGCCGTGTTTTCGGTGCTGGCAATACGCAATCAGGTGGCGCCGCCGACGATCAACCTGCACCACCCGGATCCGCAGTGCGATCTGGATTACGCGCCCCACACTGCGCGTCCGATGAAAATCGATGTAGTGCTGTCGAACTCGTTCGGTTTTGGCGGCACCAACGGCAGTCTAATTTTCCGCAAGCTCTGAATCCGTATTCGGACATTCTCTGGCTCCGGCCATGATGCTTATCAACGGCGCGCCGGCTGAATCGATCCCGGCCACCGACCGCGGCCTGGCCTACGGCGACGGTGTGTTTCGCACGTTGCGTGCCGAAAACGGGGAACCGCTGCACTGGACGAAACATTTCAGTAAGTTGGCCGATGACTGTGCCGCGCTGGGCATTCCTGGCGCGGACGAGGCGCAACTACTGACCGAAACCCGTGCGGTCGCCAAAGCGCATGCGAAAGCGGTTGTGAAAATCACGGTTACCAGAGGCAGCGGGTCAAGAGGCTATGCACCGCCCAACCCTTGCACGCCGTTACGGGTGGTCATGAGCGCACCGCGACCACCGTTACCCCATGCACTAGACGGGATTACCACGCACCTGTGCCGCTTGCGGCTCGCCCACCAGCCGGCGTTGGCCGGCATTAAGCATCTCAATCGATTGGAAAATATTTTGGCGCGCGCGGAATGGAATGATCCCGAAATCCACGAAGGGCTGTTGCTGGATCGCGACGGCTTGGCTATCGGCGGTACTATGGCAAATTTGTTTATTGTCGAGGCTGATCAACTACTGACGCCCATTCTCGATCGCTGCGGCGTTGCCGGCGTAACCCGCGCACGTGTGATGGCGTTTGCTGCGAAATCGGGCATCCCGTGTCGCGAAGAACACTTGCCGTTGCAGCGCGTGTTGGACGCCGACGAGGTTTTTTTCGTCAACAGCCTGATCGGGTTATGGCCGGTTGCGCGGCTGGATACGCGCATCTGGCTGCCGGGTACCATGGCGAGTGAAATAAGCAAGGCGCTGGATACCGAAGATGCTGCACTGGCGTAAGTGGCTTAAGCGGTTCACACTGCTGCTGATTTTTGTTGCCGCGATAGCGGGCGGCGGACTTTATTTTTATGCGAAGGACGAGCTTGCGTTCACACCGGCACCGGTAACCTACGACCTTAAACTCGGCAGTAATCTGCGTACTGTGGCGCGCGAACTGACGGCGATGAGCGTGCTCCACCATCCTTATCTGTTTGAAATCTTGGGTCGCGTACGCGGCGATGACATCAGTATCAAGGCCGGCAATTACGAGATCGAGTCGCCGATCACGCCGCTGATGCTGCTGCAAAAAATGACGCGCGGCGATGCTACACAGGCGGCGATACGCTTTATCGACGGCTGGACGTTCAAGCAGGTGCGGCTGGTGCTGGACGCCCATGAGTCGCTTTCGCACGACACCCGCGATCTATCCAGCGAGGCCATTGCCCGCAAACTCGGTATCGAGGACGGCCAGATTGAAGGCTGGATTTTCCCGGAGTCTTATTATTTTTCCCGTGGTGCCAGCGATCTGGCCGTATTGCGGCGCGCCCACCGGCTAATGCAAACCCATCTCAACACGCAATGGGGCAAGCGTGCAGAGAACCTGCCGCTGAGTTCATCGTACGAGGCCTTGATTCTGGCCTCGATCGTCGAAAAAGAAACCGGAAAGGCGCTTGACCGGACGATGGTCGGTTCCGTGTTTGTCAACCGGTTGCGGCTCGGCATGCGTCTGCAAACCGATCCGACCGTGATTTACGGCATGGGCGAAGCCTTCGATGGTAATCTTCGCCGGCGCGACTTGCAGGCCGATACACCCTGGAATACCTATACGCGGGCTGGTTTGCCGCCGACACCCATCGCCATGCCGGGGTTGGCGTCACTACAGGCCGCGCTCAATCCGGCCGAGAGTAAGATGCTTTATTTCGTGGCGCGCGGCGATGGCAGCTCGCAGTTTTCACAAACGCTGGATGAACACAACGCGGCCGTGACAAAATATCAGCGCTCATTGCAAAGGCCGGGAAGAAAATGACGCGCGGCAAATTCATCACGCTGGAAGGCATGGACGGGGCAGGGAAGAGCACGCACCTGACCTGGATTCCCGGCTTTCTGCAAGCGCGCGGCGTGCAGGTAATGCTCACGCGTGAGCCGGGTGGTACGCCGCTGGGCGAAAAATTACGCATGCTGATGCTGGATAAAGCGCAGAATCTCCACGCTGATACCGAAGCCCTGCTGATGTTCGCGGCGCGCCGGGAGCACCTCGACAAGGTGATTCTGCCGGCGCTGAATGATGGCATCTGGGTAATATGCGACCGTTTTACCGATGCCACCTTTGCCTATCAGGCTGGCGGCAGTGGTCTGGCTTGGGCGCGCATAGCAGCGCTGGAATCATGGGTGCAGGACGAATTGCAGCCGGACCTGACCTTGTATTTCGATGTGCCGACCGAAGTTGGTAAAGCCCGTACTCTGGCGGCGCGTGAGCCAGATCGTTTTGAGCAAGAAGATCATTCTTTTTTCGATCGTGTGCGTGAAGCTTATCTGCGGCGCGCCCGCGAGCACCCCAATCGGATTGCGGTAATCGACGCCAGCGCCACGCTGGACGCTGTTAA
>Ga0193752_1002471_pt1 | contig 13787 bp, 37 predicted proteins | sample H1c1metaG_FD_144924 | JGI IMG/M metagenome (GOLD analysis project Ga0193752, IMG submission 144924) | Soil microbial communities from a riparian zone of the East river system, Colorado, United States - H1c1 | ecosystem: Environmental > Terrestrial > Soil > Riparian zone | place: USA: East River... | reverse complement strand
GGAGAGACTTTGCGTCTTATGGTGTTCAAGAAGTTTGAGTCAAGTGACTTAACGGGTGTAGTTAAAGCAGAGGCAGGAGGTGCAAATGCAGACGGAGAGTCTATCATTTGGGCAGCCAAACGTCTAGCTTTGCGTAAAGAGAAGCGTAAGATTCTCATAGTCTTGTCAGATGGACAGCCTGCATATGGTGGTGCAAACCATGAAATTCTTGCAGGAGATTTAAAACGGGTTATTGGTTTGTTACCAAAATCAGGTATTGAACCCATTGGTATAGGTATTCTTACAGATGACCCAAAATTATTTTATCCTCAATGGGTAGAAGTCAGTGATGTAAGTAAACTTTCTTCAACAGTTATGGGTAAATTGTCCAGAATGTTACAAGACGGTATCAAATAAAAGTAGGAGTGAAACCTCCTACTGTTTTTATATAAAGGAGCAATATGGCAGTAAAAAAGGTTGTAGCTAAACCAGTATCAGTTAAACATCCGCCTCTTTCAGAGCTTTTAAAAATCATGGAAGCGATTAATTTAATTGATTATGAGGAATATAGAGAGGTTTTTATTCGATTTGACAGTCCAACTGACGGATATATTTGGTCTGGTTACGGTGATACGGAGCTTGGATATTTTAGAGACAATACGGAGGGAAAATCTCTTCTTAAAGAGATTTTGAATGCTGCAGAAGAAAGTGTAGGGGATGAACTTTACATGGGAGGACAAGATATTAAGGTGTCTCAAAACAATATAGAAGCGGGTTGTTTCAATATAGACTTTTCAGAGTTCGATGAAATCGCTAAGTGCGTTGCCAAATATCGAGCTATCGCTAAAAAGAAGTAATTAAAATATATTAAATATTTAATATGTTAAGAGAACGCATTTCACAAACAGAAGCAGCTCGTCTTAGAGGAGTAACTAGACAACGAATTAGTGAGTTAGTAGCTAATGGTCGTCTATCAAAACCTCCTGAAGGCGGAGTGTATGAGGATGAAGTGCGTTCTCTGATTATTGTCAAACGAGGCCGTCCGTATCTTACAGAAAAAGAGCGTGAAGTTCGTGGCATAGGTTTATTCGAAATAGGAGATAAGGTCAACTGGAACTTCTTTCCTCGTGATGCTTACGGATATAGTATAAACTTGTCTGGCGAAGTAATAAAGATTTCCGCAAAACGTATAAAAATTTCTTTCTCTGACTCCAATGGTAAAGAGTGTACAGGTTGGATAAATAAATCTGTATGTAAAAAATCATAAATCTGCGTCCGATAATAAAAAAGCAAAAATATTTGTTTTCATACAACCGTATTTAGGTTATACTAAATATGTATGAAACTCGAAGACCTAAAAGAAGCTCAAATTAACGAGATTATGGAATGGGCAAAAGGATTAAACGAAATCCTAACGCCTGATAATCTTGTTCCTGCCAAACTAAAAGACTTCCCAATTATGATGGAGACCAGTGAGCGGTTGAAGCGTATATGTAAATGGAAATCTACTCAAGTAAAAGACACTGCCCAACGTATAGAAGATGTTATAATGGATAGCATAGAACAAGCTGAATATATATTCAAATTGAACGGTGGCGGCATGCCTGTACTCAAGAAAAAATTCAACAGTGCGGACAAACGAGCAAGAGAATTACGAAGACGGTTAGACGGAAACGAGGAATACAAAACTCTAATGGAGGAATATTTTAAATGGAATATGATGTATTCAGATTGGGTGGCTCATAATGACCGATTAAGGCGTGAAATGCGTATACTGGAAGTTGATTATACACACAGTGGCGGAGATATTTGGGAACGAGAAAAAGAGCAACAAAATCAAGACCGTCTTCGTAAACATAAAAATAGATTATAAATAAACTATAACTTGATTAAGCTAGATTGGTTAGGAAGGAATTAATGGAAGAATTAAAACAACGTAAGCGTTCTAAAACACGTTTTACAGCTACACATAGAAAAGCACGTTATAAAGGCAATCACCCTCATTTGATTGATACAACAGGCGTGTATTATTTCAGTAAAGAGCAAGAATGTGATGTTTATAGGCCAGATAGCTTAGGTAAAGCTGATTGGTATAGAGTTTATAATTCAAGTCTCGAAATTTTAGAATAGTTTTATGTTGACTTTTTCTTAGTTATATGCTATACTTTATATAATGGGAAGAAAATCAACACGACCTAAGAACAAAAACAAGGAATTTGGAACCGTGACCGAGGTCGAATACGACGGACAGAAATATCCTATAACTGGTTTGGAGTATTGTGAATTGGAAGATTCACTTGATGCTATATCTGGTGTAGTCGGTATAACTGAAGGTGACCGTGAGTCTGCTAGTGAGTGGACTATTTATCGTTATCTTATCGGTCTAGGACACTTCGTGAGTAAACCTAGCTCCGAAGAACCACAAGTATCAAAAATTTTTACTGCTCCTGCGGATGAAGTGAGTTTGCCGGAGCTTGACCAGTTCAACGAACCAGTGCGAGAACCTCAATGGACACAGAGTAGAATACTCAACGAAAGAGAAAAGCTCCTCCGTAAAGAAGAAGCCTTATTTAAAAAACAAAAAGAATCCGAAGTTAAGAAACTACGAGCCTTAAACGAGAGTAACTCACCACTAAAATTCTATCACCCTGATGGAACCCCTTATGACAGAAACGACTACTCATCTGCAAAATTAACTATGTTCTTTATTATTTGCATCCTCATTTTCCTTGCTTTTTGCTGTGGAAAAGGATGCTAAGGCGTCTTTTACTTCCTTATTACGTCTATCGGATAGGTTTAACTCTAAAAGACGGCGAGAACGGCTTAAATCGTCAGCAGTGAACGATTTATCTTTATACCTTTCTATTATTTCTACTACATCTTCAACTTTACGAGCCAATATACAAACTGCCCCTGCCTCTGACAGTATTTGTAACTTTTCTTTTTGCTCTGGCTTAGCTGTACCTACCAGTGTTTTTACTTCTATGAATAGGGATACTCCTATTTTCACACCGTTAATCTCAACTGGAAGAACTGCTGATATATCAGGCCAGCCTTTTTCTACTTTAGATTGACGAACGCCTCCATTTCTGCCCCAAACCCTGTCTGCATTTGTAACTGAGTGCTGTATATTACGTAATTTAAGATAGGATATTATGGTTGTCTGAATATCTTTCTCTAATCGAGGTACAATTGGAACTGTTTTCTTTTTATATTTTGTGATTCTATTCCTCATCTATCGCCTCTTCTATTATGTTGTCGTAGATGGAAGATATTTCTTTGTCCGCCTTCGATAAAGAAAGTTTTTCCATGCATCTTCGGAGATACTCTGATAAATTAGATGTTTTTTTATTGCAATCTTCTCTAAGTGATTCATCTACTTGAAAAGTGACCAACACTAGATTTTTTTGAAATTTTTCTACGGTACGTCTGCCATCTCTGATGTTTTTTGAAAAGTTCATATATAAAATTATATAGATAACTGAAACCATCGTCAAGTTCCAGTTGTAGTTTTTTACATAAAAATATCTATTGACATATATTTTTATCTATGATACACTTACACTATGAAAATAAAATCACAAATTGATAAGACCGTAACTGAAAACAGTAAACCCGATTGGAAAGATTTCCCAACTCGCGAACGTAATACTCTTATAGCTACACTGGTTGAAGGTGATATATTAGTGGACGGAGATATTTTTAGTCATGTAGCCAGTGGAGAGATTAATATATATGCTGACGGAAAAATTGATTACACCACAGGGGAATTGATTGAAGTGTCAGTTGAAGCAGTCTCTGAAGCTATTTCAAAGGGAAGTGAGATTTTTAATATGGAGGATGTAGGATAATGCCAAAAGAAACTCCTTTAAATAGCAAACGTAGTGAGGATTCTGTAGAAGAAGTATTAGCCAGAATAGCAGAAACACGTTTACTTTCTGATAAAATACGTAAAGAAGCTGGTTACAGCAAGAAAACTTTGAAAGAATCTCCTAATGATATTTATTTTTATGAACTCACTCTAGAGGATTGTAAAAGCTCATTCCGTCTAGGGTTTCACGGTAAATGCTCTAAAGCTGGTCTTAAGCCATATATTAAATCCAATCATATTATCGTACAAACAGGGCATGCTTCTTTTCAGGATAAAACTTTGTCACGTACTGGATGTGTATTATGTGGTCAATTACTTGACCCAGAAGAAGCTGAAAAAATGATAGCCACCCAAAAAATAAAAATTGCTAAAACCATAGAGAATTGGGAAAAGAAGAAGCAACGCCAACTAGAACGTGATAAAGAATTGGCAATTCTTGGCGGCATTTAAAGTGAATAGAAAAGATATTTCCACTAATTATCAGAGCTGTGAGTTTGAAATAGGTGATAAAGTTACGATACTTCGAGATTTGTTGGATTATAAAGGTTACATAGGAGAAGTTGTAGGTATAGAATATCGACCTCTGTATTCAGCCTTTTTCCTCTATATATTTGTGGATAATTATAGATGGGAATCTAATATACCAGCCGCATTTAATTACGGAGAAATTATATATAATCTAGTATGTCAAGAAAAAGAGCTGAAGGCTGTAACAAGTATTACTAAACAAGTGTTACATAAATGGTTGAAACCAGAGAAATAGGTCTTTACATGCACGAAAGATATAAAATATCTGTACACGAATGGAGAAACGGTGTTTTTTCGTATGAAGTTTTTTCTCCTAAGAGGCGTATAGTACATATAGCTCTGAGTACACAGATTGAAGCAAAGACATCAGCTTTTAATTGGATAGATAATAAAACTAAAAGAGCAGTTAGTAAAAATACTGTACGAAATTGGTTAAACCATGAAGTTTAGAATAAGAGATTTATCTTTATCAGAGTACGGTAGATGCTACCTCTCAGAAACGGTGGGCAGACATCAGACATGGAGTTATAAGAAGAATGCTAGACTTTGTACACGAGAAGAGTGCAATAAAATTTTATCCGTTCTAAATCCAAATTTATATGAAGTTATACTTGAGCCAGAAACTCCTTATAACCCTGTAAAAGGGGACGAAATTTTTATCCACTGCATTAATCCAATTATTGATAGAAGTTTCAACTCTACCTTTCTGCCTCAGATAAGAGAAGCTGCTATGTCAGTGAGAAAAACAGGAAGAACAGGTAAAATTCAAGCAGTTGACACGTACAAGAAAGAAGTATCTGCAATGATTGAGGGTAAATTTACTCTTCTTCATTTTACAGAAATATTATTGCTGAAAGACATAATAAATTATATATTAAGTGGTATGGATAATGAAGATATAAAAAACGTCGATTCGGTACAAAACTGGTTAAGCAGCTAATTTTATGTCCACAAATCAAACAATTATTAAGTATGAAGGATATGAACTCTTTTTAAGTAAAACGTTAGGAAGCTGGGTTGTTTATATAAATCTGAATGACGAAGAATTGCATTCTATAAAAAGTATTTCTCGTGAATACGTAGTTGATGAGGCACAGTATTGGATTGATTTACGAATTGCGTCTCTTGACACCGAGATTCAAATTTCTAATATAGGATTACATAGTTGGTTAGATGAAAACAGTAAAAAATAAAGAGATTGGTCTAATATGTAACGTGGATGAGTTTGATTTTACACGCTCTAAATTTAAAGTTATATATCATACCTGTGAAGTTTCGTATAATTCTTATGCCACTGTGTTTTTAGACGGTGTGATTATTTTTAGAAGTTCTCTATATATATCATTAGAGTTACTTACGTCTGATATGAAATATTACGTTGGTTGTTATTATGCATCAAAACGCCACTCGTATGACACTGAAAAATCTAAAAAAGAGCATACTAATTTCTTGTACAGGTGGTTAAATGGAGACTTGGAAAGAGTTAGCTAAAGAAATAGAGTATCTTCGTGATTCTATTGATTCACTGCTTGAGAAGAAGCTTGAGCATCAAATGGTGATACTAGAACTGAGATATATGTTAAAATGGGAAAGAAGAGTAAAAAATTTCTATTTTAAATCTACATTTGAGGGGCAAGAGTTTAAAGATTGGTATCTTGACTCTCTTGAATGTAAGATAGAAGATACCAAAAGGGACTTATACTGGGAAGCTGAAAGAGCAAGCCGACTTCGAGGTGAAATACGAGAGCTTAAACAAAAAATCAATGATTTAGATACCAGTATTCATATGACAACTTGGTTAGGAGAGTAAACTATGGCTGTAAAAATTAAAACAGAGCAAAACGGTAAAAGATTATTGCAGTTTAAAGGTCATTTTAACGTAGTTGAAGATGCTCTAACTGCTCAAGAAATTCTGAAAAATGGAGGAGAAGTGGTAGAATACAAAACATATAAAGGAGATGAATTTTCTATTGATTTTGAAAGTCGTATGTATGTATCACCAGAACGATTTGACGAAATAAAAGCTTCTAAAACTGGTGGAAGTGTGCATTAAATTTTATGTTTAAACCTGTAATAATTTCTGATAATTATAATTCTTTCACTTATGATGGCACTCATTATTTTATAACTGTCGATTCCAATAATGGAGTTCTTGGTTATCATTTGTGTATATATTTCGGGCCTATACTTGAACGTATAATGTTTGACAGGTTTATAGAAGCTGCATCTGTAGAGGATGTTTTGAATAGAGTCAAATCAATTATTGACCCTTTAATAAAAGCTGAAAAGTTAGAGCGTTCAGTAGTTTAATGGTTAACATATTAGAAATAGAAAAAGAGATTGCTCATTTAAACATTCAGAAATTGAATGTAGACAGAGCTATTACTAGTTATTATTATTCTAGCCCACCTAGACCTGAAGACGTACATGAAAATCTTCAAAAAGAGTTAGCAGATATAAATAAAAAAATAAAGTCAGCTGAAGATGAATTATTAGAGGAAGAGTCAGGAGTTTTAAGGAGTTGGCTTGCAGATGGATGAAGCGTCGAAATTATTAATCAAATTTACTGTTTTCAATTTTGAGTCCGCGAAAGCCTCAGAAAAATTTAATAGTATTTTGAAAAGTGTAATGTCTAATAAAGAAAGAGAAATCTACTATAACGGTAAACATAGTGTAGTTTCAAAATGGTTGTCTTATGAGCAAATTACTGAAAAGACTTAAAAGAGAGCTACGTTTTGCGGAAATTGACCCAGAAGGTAAACATAAAGAGAGGATTGATTTTTTAAACTGGAGAATAAGTGCGGAAACTAACTATCTTAAACTCATTAAAAGCCAAAACAAGGAAAATAAAAATAACAATCAGCACAATGAATTTATAAGAAGTGTGCAAGAATGGCTATTAAAAAGTTAAAAACTAGAGTCAAAGAGCAGTCTATAAAAGTAGGAGATATAGTAGCTGTACACTATGCACCACTTTCACTGCGATACCTCCTTGTGGTTGAGTTGGATATAACCACAGAAAAAGTTTATGTGCTTCCTGTTATTTTTAGTGAAAATGGATGGATTAAAAAAGAGGTTCCTATTATCTTTCCGCTCTCATCTTTATATTTGCTGCCTAATCAACAACTAGCTGCAGATATTAAAGATGATTTAGATAATAAAATAACGTCAGCGAGCCTAGACTCTTGGCTCAGTAATTAATGGAGATAATATGATAAATAAATATAAAGAAAATGATGTACTATTCATAAATAAATTAAAGCTTGACAACGCAATTTTTTTACCTCTCTTTACAGAAAATTTAGTTGGAGCTCGTTCAGAAAATAAAAAAGTAACTGTTATAGGACGGCATAAACATGTACAAGAATATATGTTGGTAAAAGATGAGGACGGAGCCTCAATCGCCGTCCATCAAAGCGAATTAGATGAGAGGAGAATGTCAAAAGAGGAGAAAGATTAGATGTGTGTGCGTATATCCCGGATTCCGGGATATAACACTTTAAATTAATTTTTATATGATAGAAATAGGCTCAAGAGTATTAGTAAAATTAACTGGATTAGTAGGAACTGTAAATGATATAGAGGAAGATTGGTCAGAGCACGTTACCTCTGACGGCATACGACATAAGTATTTGATTAGGAGAACTGTTCTTGTAAAAGTCCATGACAAGTCTTCTAACACTAATATTTTGCTGCGTTGCGGAATGGACGAATTAGAAGAGCAGCCGTCTTTACCTTTCGATGAGCCAGTTTTTAATAATTTACAAAGATGGTTAGACACTAAATAACAACCGTAATGAAAAAGGACTTAAAAGAAGTTTTAATAACAGATATATCAAGAATTTATTATTTTAAAGATGAGATAACTTATTTTAGTGAAATGAGTAAAGTATCACCGAGCAATTTAATTCTAAATAGAGATGTATTGTTGCCTCAGAATCATAACGCTGTTAACCATATAAAAATAATAGCCCGTAAATCTACACACGTAAAAAATACTGACGTTTGTCTTATTGAACTTTCTATGAAAGACGAGTGGATTTTTTCTGATGAGTTGTTTTATACAGTGGTGCTATCAGATGAAATAAAATCTATACAAGAAACATCAGAATCTATTCAGATTTGGTTACAAAAATGACAATAGAAGATATAGAACTTGACCAAGAAGTTATGTGTGTAAAATTATTTTCTGATTTTATATATGTTGGAGCAAGCCCCGATTTACTTTTCTTTAACAGAGAAATAGGTCATATAGGAACAGTTAATCAAATTTTCCCTAATTTAGATACAATATATGTCTCCCATACAGAGTTAAATAAGGACGGAGATAGAGTAGAATTTTTAACTTTGTTTAAAGTGGAAGAAGTAGAATTGTTTAAACCAACTCAACTGGAAAAAACACCTCTCGGTGAGGCGATAAATAAAAATTTAATTCAAATTACGAGATTGAAATAACTTGACATAATTCAATATTTATGCTACACTATAATTAAGTTAAGGATATATATGATACAAATTTTAGAAGCCACTACTATTTGGTGTTACGACGGAAATTCAGACAAGATTTACTCTGTCCAATTACTTAAGGATGGAGCCTTCTATAAGGTTGAGGCACAATGGGGAAAACGAGGTGTTACTCCTTCTGCAAAAAATGAACAGAATAAATATTCTGGAGCTTCTGAATCGTACTCACGTATAGTATATATTAATCTTTTACATGATAAAAAGCTTAAAGGATACGACAGGGCTATTGACCCTGCTATTATCCCCGAAAAATATTCTGGAAAAACTTTAGCAGAAATTTCATCTAAAGAAGAGCAAATGAGGAAATCAAGGGAAGTAAGCAGCTTACATGATTTCTTAAGAGGTGCGGAAAATGTAAATTCGACAGTAGAATCTGAAGCAGAATCTGAAAAAGAGCTCATGGGAGAAGGGTTTAGTGCGTTGCTTAATTCAATGAAATAATTTAAATTGTTATGTACCATGACATTAATCAAAACTGGTTAGATGATGCTGTTTCATCAGGAAACTTTAATGTACTATTTTCACTGCTTAACCAAGCTATTAAAAACCATACAGCTATGTCAGTTACTGTAAAAAAGAAATTACTACGTAGGCAAAAAAGAGTTCAAAATATCCTCATTGAAGAAGTTCGAATAGCTACGTTTGGAGAAATAGAAGGCGAATAGTAAACTATACAATTGGAATTTTAAAATATGCACATACATATAAATCATATGTGCTGTACAGATAACTGTTGGAGAGGTATTTCTTGGTGAACAAAAAATGGAACAAGAAAAAAAGATAGATGCAGGGGCAAGTGGAAAAAACATGGGGAGCTGATTACCTCATCTTCCACTAATTCTTTAGACATGACAGTTATACAAGAAAATGTACTAGATGCCATGCTTATGTATCTTGGGAGTGTATAACATACGAGGAATACTTAAAACGTCGTAAAATGTTTATTTTAAAGAGATAGCAAGAGGATAAATCATGAACAAACTAAAAATAATTCTACCTGATTTGTGTCTATTATCTGTGTGGATTGGAGTATTAATATTGTATTTAATGACTGGTTTTACTGTACCTACTTTAGTTGTAGTTCTGGTTGCAATTATTCTGTCAATTATTAACTCCGTAATGGAGTTAAAAGAATTAACGGCACGAGAAAACAATCTGAAACCAGTAGATGAATTTTCGAAACCGTCTTGCACACTTTATTCTTTCTGTGCAAGTTATCAAAATCCTGAATGTATAAGTGGTCATTGCAATAGACACTGTGCTTATGCATGTTTTTGTGGGGCATCAGGAGATAAAAAAGAAAAAACTGAGAAAGAATGGGCAGACCTAATAGAATAACAAAATAGAGTAATGAATATGAGAAAAGAAATTACAATGGTCATATTGGACTGCAATAAGAGATTCCTTGGTAATGCATACTGATATGTTAAAATTTGTGGAGTTTTGTAATGAAGCTATACAAAGAGGATGCCTGCCATTAGGAGGAGTTCTGGTTATCCCCACTACTAACGGTTTTGGTTACGTTCAAGCATTTATTGACGGCACAAAAGCAAGTCAATTCATCAATAATCCCTTACAACAATTTTTATCTTGACACTTTAAATTTAAAGGTCTACACTATCTTTTATGAGAATAATTGAATATATCGTAATAACCGACGAAGTGCAAAGTCTTACCGACCAAATAAACAGACTACTTTTAAATGGGTGGCATTTAAGGGGAGAAACAGGGGCAGTCTACGAAGACCATAATTCTTCTACTTTATTTTTTCAGGTTATGGTAAAATATGATGATGTATACGGCGTAGTAAAATCTTTTACTAACGGTATAAATGATAGTAATGATAAAATAGAAAGCATACTAGAAAACTAATATGAAACATAAAATTAATATAGTAGGATTCTCCAGAGACGGAGGGGACGGGAGTGGTTCGACAGGTTTTTACAATGATTTAGATGAATTGCAAAGTATTGAGCGTCTTTCGGACGAAGAAATCAAAATCATTGTAGATGAATATGACCCGTATGAAAACGGATTAATTGAACATATTGAGATTGAAATAGAAGAAATAGAAGGAATGTTTAAAATTACTCCATTTTCTTCAGGTTGGGGACAGTAAAATAAATGCAGTCAACAAAACAACAAATTAGTTCGAACAAGAAAACCACTATTGTTAATTCAGGAGACTCTTATTATCTATACGGTGATATAGGTTTAGTGGACGTTCTTCCTCTTAACACAGTTTTAGAGTTGAAGGTAGACCCTAAACTTAATATTTCGCTTGAAAGAGCAAAAGATATAACACTCCCTAAAAAAATTTACTCTAATGATAAAGTTTTTATTAAGCATGTATTGAAATCTTATGAGAATGCTTCCACGTCTTTAGGTATACTTCTCAGCGGTGAAAAAGGACTTGGAAAAAGTTTTACTGGAAACGTTATCTGTAAAACATTAGGACTGCCGGTCATTAAGATAGTAGGTCGGGTTCCAGTAGGGGCAGATTTATTTGGTTTTCTAAATAAGATTGAACAAGAACACATCATTTTTATAGATGAATTTGAAAAAATGTTCAGCATGCATAATAGTGTTGATTCAGAGTATATAAATCAAGAAGCTTTCTTGTCTTTTTTAGACAACGGAAGTATGTCTAACAAACGTTTGTTTCTCATAACTTCTAATGAATATGTTTCTCATTTTCTACTCAATAGACCTACCAGATTACGGTATCATAGAAAATATGAAACAATGGAAGTATCTGTCATAAAAGAAATTGTAAATGATTTACTTATAAACCAAAGCTTCAAAGAAAATTTAATTGAAAATGTTCCACAAAAAAAAGTTAATATTGACGTACTCATCAAAATAATTGAGGAGGTAAATCTTCATAATAAACCTTATACAGAATTTAAAAGTTTCTTTAATTTCTCAGGGGACGAATATGAAACTTTTACAGTTACGAATAATACTGGTCTTCAAGAAGAGGCACAAATAAAAATGCCTATTAGAAATAGGACATATATTTGTGATAATGGTGAAGGCACAGAAATGACGGTGGACACTATAATTTCGCAAACTCCTACAGAGTATGTGGTGAGAGTATGTATGGTAGATTATGAGTCAAAAAGTAAAAATAATCCTTACACATATGATATTCTCACTTTAAAAAGACGAGTTGAATTTTTATTTTAAACTATGGAAAACGCACAACCTTGTTTAGCAGCTTGCACAGAAATTGCTTGTTTGATAGATAAACATTTTACGGAAATCGGTGAAGGTTTAGGAGCACTACTTGTAACAACAGCCTTTATACTAATTTTGTGGTTAATCTTAAGAGATTAAGAATCTAACACATATAATCGTCAGTTAATGGTGTCGGAAATTCCGACACCATTATTTTATTCGTTATTTTATTCGTTATTTTATTATGGATAAACAAATCCCCGAAAAAGAAAAAGCAACTGTACCCTCACATCCAGCAGGTCAACTGTATACAGAATCCGAAAAGACTCAACTAAAAAGACACATTAAAGAAAATGTATCAGTCACAGTTGAAAAGATGTCAACCTTAAAATGCCCACGATGCTATATGTACGATGGTATAGAATGTAATTTTATGAAAATATGTGACCGATGCTGCTGGCAACTTCTCGATGGTGCGGATATGCTTGTTGAAATGGGAAGACTGACTTTGTATGAAAAAGACTCAATGGTGGAAGGTATAAAATCTGCACAATTATTACAAATTGAAAAATATAAGAACAAATGAGAAAACTATCTTTAAAAGAAAAAGCAACTAATTTTGACACCTTTATTCACATTCAACAAGTTCAAAAAGGACTGCAAAAACTTGCAACACAGGCTCTAGAGAGGGGACGTGTACACGATAGGTCAAAACTTGACACACCAGAGGTTGAGCATTTTACTAAATATACAGAAGAGCTCAAAGATTTAACGTATAATTCTGATGAGTACAAAAATTGTCTTGAGAAAATGAAACCTGCTATCCAGCACCATTATGCGGTCAATAGACACCATCCAGAGCATTTTCCAGACGGAATTTCTGGTATGAATTTAGTAGATTTACAAGAAATGATAGTAGATTGGTGGGCGTCTAGTAAGAGACAAAATAACGGCAATTTGAGATTATCGTTAGAAGAAAGCTGTAAACGATTTAATATAGAGCCGCAGCTTGCATCTATATTAAAAAATACTTTGGATGTACTAGAAGAGGGAGTTGAATAACTGATAAAAAGATTAAGTAAGCTTTATAGTGAGGCGTAAAATGATAGTATATGTAATAATAATATCTATTGAAGATAGGGATGAATACACATGTGACCGCACAATAGGAGTCAGTTTTACTCTTGACGGAGCAAAAAAATTAATAACTGCGGACGTAGAAAAATTTGGCAACTCTTCTAAATCTGTGTTTATGCCGCAAAATTTAGGTTATACAGTAGAGCAACGACAACTGGAAAATACTGATGTAGATAATTACTATTTTTTTGATGATTGTGGAAAAGAGGTTGTATGAAGTATTTAAGAATAACAGCTGAAATGATTCTTCTATCATTTATATGGCTACAGCTTTATATTATACATCAAAGCTATACAGAAAGTGCTTGGGTACTTTTTATAGTAGGTCTATTTATTTTAGCTTGCTCTGTTTTTGTTTTGTCTGGAAACATATTTTGGCATATTAAAAACAAATCATTTTAATCGTTGACAAAACATAATTCCTATGATATAATAATTCTATGTTAGTTACACCACGTTTAAACATTCAGGAATTTTCAGAGGTTCAATATAAAGAGTATTGTGACGAATACGGTATACCTGTAGAAGAGCTTAAAGAAATCATAGAAAATTTTCAGCCTAGAGAAAT
>Ga0193752_1002470_pt1 | contig 13795 bp, 18 predicted proteins | sample H1c1metaG_FD_144924 | JGI IMG/M metagenome (GOLD analysis project Ga0193752, IMG submission 144924) | Soil microbial communities from a riparian zone of the East river system, Colorado, United States - H1c1 | ecosystem: Environmental > Terrestrial > Soil > Riparian zone | place: USA: East River... | reverse complement strand
CTTCCGCCGACTTCCTGCGTAACTTCACGGCCTTGCGCATCGCGACCGCGCACGCGCCGCTTAACGTCAAGACGCGCGACCGCGGGTCCGACCGTTTCTGCCACGCGCATTACCGCATTCGAGTAGGCGTCGAGCAGCAGTGCATCGTCGGCATGCCCTATAGATTTTGCGGGATTAGGCGCATGACCTTCGTCGTCCAGCACCGGACGAACGGTCATCCACAGCGGAATTGGCGCATTCATCGCTGGAAAGATGGGGACACCAATGAGCGGAATCAAGCCCTGAGCGAGATCACGGCACGCCGACGGAACCGCTGTGCTAACCGCGCAGCGGCGATATTACTTTCTCTTTGCCTTGACTCTGGTGCGCGCCGGCACGGAGGCCCGCGCGATTTCCGCCGCGCTTTTCAGCTTACCCATGTTCCAGCACAGCCCAATGAGTTTGTCGGCCTGCGCAGCAGGCAATATGCCTTTGCACAGCAAACGAAACTTAGCTTCAAGATCGGCGTCCGTCATCGGATTATCCACGCTGCCCACCACGTGCTCGATATATTTCTCGAACACGCGGCCATCCTTGAGCGTCATCGTGATGTGCACCTGATCTTCGTTCACACCATCCAGCACCACCGCGTTGATCTGATCCCGCAACCGAATCACTTTGGGGTTGCGCACCATGGCATCGCTGTAAGCCGTTTCGCCACCCTCGCCCAGCAGGATCGCCGCCGCACAAGAATGATAAATGCTGAACTTGCCTTCCAGCCCCGCTTTGGGCGCGCGACGGCCGGTGAGTTCGAGCACCAGCGGATGCACTTTGAGATCGATGCGCGCGATGTCGTCGAGCTTGAGTTGGTGTTCGTTGCGCAATTGTATGCAGCCGTCGATCGCCGGATGGATCACCACACCGCAGGCGTACGGCTTGTAGCTGTTCGACATGATTTCCCACGTCTTGCCCAGTCCCTCGGTAATCGCGTTGGGATCGAACTGGGTCGACAAAATCGCCGCAAAGCCGCGCCGGCCTTCGATACCCTGCTCGGCACTGGTGAAATTTTTCTTTGCGAGCAACGCCGACAGCAAACCGTTGCGCGCGGCGATGCCGGGATGCAGCGGCTTAGCCATGCTGCCGAAGGTTTCGCGGATACCGCAGGCATGCGTGGCCGCCGTACCCAGCGCCCACACCATCTGTTGCTCGTTGAGCTTGAGCAAACGTCCCACCGCTGCAGCCGCGCCAAACACGCCTGCCGTAGCGGTGATATGCCAGCCGGTGTCGTAGTGATTGGGCATAACCGACAAGCCGATGCGGCACTCCGCCTCCACACCCAGAATAAACGCGTGCAAAAAATCGCGGCCACTGATCGGTTGATGCTCCGCCAGCGCGAGGATGGCCGAGGCCACCGGGCCGCTGGGATGAATCACCGTCTTGAGATGCGTATCGTCAAAATCAAACGTATGCGATGTCGCACCGTTCAGCAGCGCCGCCTGAAAAATATCCACGCGCTCGCGGCGGCCCAATATCGTGGCCTCACGCGGACCGGAAAAATCGTAGAGTGCGGCGAGGGCGCGTTTGACGGTCTCGTGCTTCGATGCACCTACCGCACAGGCAACCCAGTTCAGCAATGAACGCGCGCCTTCGTGACGAACGGCATCTGGTAGTTCCGCAGCTTTGTGCGTAACTAGAAATTTCGCGAGTATGCGTGTGACTTCCATGGCCTTGCCTTTTCGGAATTCAGATACTTTAGTAAGTATTTTTTTAAAGAATTTTATGCACTAACGATTTTGAATCGATATTTTGCAAGTACGGCCTCATCCAGCGTCACGCCCAACCCGGGCCCGTCCGGCATCGCCAAGCTGCCCGACGACATATCGATTTTCTGCGTGACGATATCGTCGGACGTTTTCAGCGACCCCACGCACTCCAGGCCTTCGATCACGTTATTCGATGTCACGGCGCACATGATTTCCGCCATGGCGTTGAAGCGCACCGTGTCGGTCATCAGTCCACCCCGATACGCGTGCGGAAAATCCACGCACGCCATCTCTGTGGCGGCCATGGCGTGGTGCACAGCACCGCCCGTGGCGGTGACGCGCACTACGGCACTGCGTTGGATCGACTTCCTCTTGTAAGCGTTTTTATATTCGCCGACCAACGGCACTTCCACGCCAAAGACTTCAGCCTTTTCGATTTTCAGTTTCATGCAAGTTTCCACTTGGGATGCTGCAGGCATTTTACAAGCATAGTTACTGCGGCAATATATGTATTTTAGCAACCAATTCTTGCGACCCTGGGCTTGGAAAGCGCGATCATAAATTATGAATGCGTGTACCCGCTTAAAACAGCGCGACGATTCAAGTGGATACCGAAAGCGGCCAAGTAATAGCGGGAACTCTTTCGATTGCAACATGTCGGGAGATTAGGGCGAAGCTGGTATTTATCACACGCCCTCTATCCATCTCAGACTGTTGCTTCTGACCACTCAATTACGATGGAGGCTAAATGTTGCGCGCATCTCTATTCACCTTGTTTTTAACCGCAAACACCGTATCAGTTTTCGCTCAAACTTCACCGAAACCAGATGGCTTATGGCGCGGATCGCTCGGCGCCGGAGCAACCGTGACCTCCGGCAATAACGAATCCATCACTTACACGCTGAACACGGATGCAGTAAAGCAAACGAAGGAAGACAAGTTAAGTGGTTATTTACAAACGATATATGGACGGCGCAGGATCGACGGCGAGACGCAGCGCACGGCTAATCTGCTTCGCGGCGGCGGCATTTACAACCGTGATTTCAATGAGCGCAGTTTCGGCTTTGGTTCGCTCGACCTCGAACGTAACACACTCATTGATCTGAGTCTGCGCAGCGTGATCGCCAGCGGCGTTGGCTATCACGTCGTCAAGCGCGAAGGATTCACATTTGACGTTTCCAGCGGTCCTGCCTATAACCGCGAGCGATACACCACCGAGACGCGCGATGCGCTCGAATGGCTCTTTGCCGAAGAATCAACGCATGCACTAAGTCCGACTGTTTCATTCCGGCAGCGATTTGCGTATTACGCCAGTCTGCGGGATTCGGGAGAATATCGTTTCGCACTGGATGCCGGACTCGTTTTCAAGATAACAGACCGATGGAACGCAACCATGACACTCAACGATCGTTATCAGAGCAACCCGCGACCCAGTGTAAAGAGTAACGATTTGCTGTTTGTGACCGGTGTGCAGTACGTGTTTAGTCCCTGACGCTGTCCTTAAGGCCGGTGTACGGGCATGGTCTTTCAAACTCGGTCACATACGCCAAGGGCGATACATGTCGTTATCGCTTTACCTTAGAATGAATCCGTTCCAATTTGCGAGGGGTTCACACCATGCCGTTACAGAATTTAACTGCGGCCGCTGCCGCACCCGTGCATGTCGAGCAAAAGCTGAGATCGCGATCATTTCCACCGTGATCGAAAACGGCGTGGCCATCGGTGGGCTTGGCGACGGCGAAGCGGTGTGGCATTCCGACAGTTCCTTTAACGCGGTGTCGCCAGGCCTGAGTATTCTACATTCCATAGAGCTGCCGCCGAGCGGCGGCGGCCTTACTTGTACATCAATGGATTGTCGCTGGAAGAATCCGAAGCGCTGCTCGACGATGTCTGGGCGCACGCTACCCAAACGCAATTCACTTGGAGCCACCAGTGGCAATTGGGTGACGTGCTGATCTGGAACAACCGCTGCGCCATGCACAGGCGCGATGCGTTCGATCCGAAATCGCGGCGTATCATGCACCGTACGCAGTGCAAGGGCGCGCCGATAGTCGCAACGACCGCGGAAGAGCTTGCGCATCTCAAAACGCATACGCGCGCGGGAACAACAGCCAAGAAGCGTGAGTAAAATATATAATAAAAACAAATAGTTATATAATGCCATTCCAATCATGATGACGCCGGATTGGCATTCACGCAATCCCAGCACCGATAGTCGCAAACCTTTTTGGCGGGGGCTTGTATGAAACGATCAAACGTTTTTTTCTGCACCGCAGCGCTCGCCGTCGCACCGATCTTCACGCCGGTGGCAATAGCGCAAACCAATTATCCCAACCGCCCCGTGCGCATGATCGTGCCGTTTCCGCCCGGCGGCGGCACCGACATCGTGGCGCGGCTGGTGATGCCCAAGCTCTCGGAAAATCTCGGCCAGCCGATCGTGATTGACAATCGCGGCGGCGCCAACGGCGGCATCGGCACCGACATCGCCGCCAAGGCGCAGCCGGACGGTTACACGGTACTGGTCGGCGGCATCGGCACGATGGCGATCAATTTCGCGATGTATTCAAAAATTCCCTATGACCCGGTGCGCGATTTTGCCGGCGTCACGCAAATCGCCGGCGTGCCCAACATGCTGGTGGTGAATCCCTCGCTCACCGTGAGCTCGGTGAAGGAGTTGATTGCACGGTGAAAGCGAAGCCCGGGCAATTTAATTTTTCCACGCCCGGCGCCGGCTCGTCCGATCACCTGTCGATGGAACTTTTCAAGCTGCGCGCGGGTCTCGCTATAGTGCATGTACCCTATAAAGGTTTTGGCCCGTCGCTGCCCGATCTGCTCGGCGGCAAGGTGCAACTCACCTTCGCCAACCTGCCGACCGTGCTGCCGCATACGCAGGGCGGCAAGTTGCGGCCGCTCGCCGTCACCTCGCGTGCGCGCGCGGTTAGCGCGCCCAACGTGCCGACCATGATTGAATCCGGCATGGCGGATTTCGAGGTAACCTCGTGGTTCGGTCTTGCGGTACCGGCCGCAACCCCCAAACCGATTGTCGCCACGCTGCATCGTGCGACCGTGAAAACCATGACACCCGAACTGCGCGAGCGCCTGGTCGCCAATGGCTTCGATCCGATGGCAACATCACTCGATGAATTCGGTGCGCATGTGCGTTCGGAAGTCGCGCGCTGGGCAAAAGTGGTTGCGGCGTCGGGCGCAAAGGTGGAGTAAATATACGGCGCTGTTTGCGCACGACGACAACCATGCATATAGCCATACTCACCAGCGGGGGCGATGCCCCAGGCATGAACGCCGCGATTCGCGCTGTAACCCGCGCCGCTTCAGACAAGGGTTGGAAAGTGCACGGCGTGCACAACGGCTACGCCGGACTCATCGCCGATGACATGACGCCGCTGCTTGCGCGTGATGTGGGCGGCATTATTCAGCGCGGCGGGACAGTACTCGGCAGCGCGCGCTCCGCCGAGTTCATGACGCCGGCAGGACGGAAGCAAGGCCTGGCGAATCTTCTGCGCCGCGGTGTCGATGCGCTGGTGGTGATCGGCGGCAACGGGTCGCAGACCGGTTCCAGTGCGATTGCCGCGACCGGATTTCCGGTAGTAGGTGTGGGTTCTACGATCGATAACGATCTGGCGGGCACGGACGTAACCATCGGCGTCGACACGGCGGTCAATATCACCCTCGAAGCCATCGACCGATTGCGCACCACCGCGTCGTCGCATAAACGCGCTTTTCTGGTCGAAACCATGGGCCGCAACTGCGGCTACATCGCGTTGATGGCCGGTATCGCGGGCGGCGCGGAAGTCATCGCCATACCCGAATGCGAAGTCGAACCGCACGAGGTTGCCGAGAGCCTGCGCGCGGCGTACGCGAGAGGCAAGACGCACGCACTGGTGGTAGTCGCCGAGGGCGCGCGTCATGGCGCGCGCGCGATCATGCAACATTTCACTGAACATCGCGACACCATCGGCTTTGGGCTGCGTGTCACGACACTGGGACACGTGGTGCGCGGCGGCGCTCCTACCGCAGCCGATCGTGTGCTGGCGACGCGTCTCGGCGCTGCAGCAGTTGATCAGTTGTTCAAGGGCAGGCACGGCGTGTTGGTAGGGTTGCAAGGCGGCGACATCGCCACTACGCCGCTTGCAGATATTGCGGGAAAAACCAAGCCGGCAAACAAGGACCTGCTGAACCTCGCGCGAATCCTGGCGCAGTAGGCCCTGTGACACGCGGCGCGAAAACAAGGCGGGGCTAGCCCCCGGCTATCATCAACAAAAAAGCCGGGGCGAGCCCGGCTTTTAAGTCCTACAGATACATCAAATCAGTTTGCGGCCTGAATATTGCCGGCCTGCTTTTTGCCTTTGTTGCCGTCCGTGATATCGAAAGTCACTTTTTGGCCTTCTTTCAGTGTCTTGAATCCGGAAGCATTAATCGCCGAGAAATGCGCGAAGAGGTCTTCACCGCCGCCATCCGGCGTAATAAACCCATAGCCCTTAGCATCGTTAAACCACTTGACTGTACCTGTCGCCATCGTTCGTTCCCTTTTAGAAATTGAGAAGTATCGGGGTTCCATCGCCATCCCCGTCCGACGTTTAATTCTCAAAGCCCGAAAAAGAACTAAATTCCTTAAATCGTCCTTAAATCAGTAGCTTGAAACTAAACTCGTAGGGGCGTTTATACACTTCTGCAATCATTTGTCAAGCCTGTGCCGAGCCGTTTTTTTGCCCTAAACCCGCACGCCACTTTTTTCATAAACTGGATAATTTCCGGGGCGTTTACTGAAATACCTTTGGGTTGCATGCGATATGCGTAGCGCATGCAACAGAGTGCCGACGGCACCTTGGCAATCACTCGTCGATGACGATGGCCGGTGATTCTAGGTCCACCACAAAAAAACAAACGGCGACCCAACTTCAGTCGCCGTGCCGTAACCCTCTCAACTGCAGCTCGCGATTAGCCCTTGGACCGACTGCGATACTCACCGGTGCGGGTGTCGATTTCGATTTTGTCGCCGGTAGCGCAGAACAGCGGCACCTGGATTTCATATCCGGTATTCAACTTGGCGGGCTTCAATACCTTGCCGGAGGTATCGCCGCGCACCGCAGGTTCGGTGTAAATAATCTCGCGCACCAGCGTCTGAGGAATCTCCACCGAAATCGGCGCCTCGTTGTAAAGCACCACCTCGCAGGACATGCCTTCTTCGATGTAGTTTAGCGAGTCGCCCATGTTTTCCTGATCGACTTCGTACTGATTGAATTCGGCATCCATGAATACGTAGGAAGGCTCGGCGAAATACGAATACGTCACTTCCTTGCGCTCAAGCACCACCATGTCGAACTTGTCGTCGGCGCGGTAAACCGTTTCAGTACCCGTGCCGGAGAGCAGATTTTTCAGCTTCATCTTGACCACGGACGCGTTGCGCCCGGATTTGCTGAACTCGGCCTTTTGCACCACCATGGGGTCTTTGCCCACCATGATCACGTTACCCGCCCTGATTTCCTGAGCTATCTTCATTGCTTGCCCCTTACCCTTCTTCGCATGCTGCAAAAAATATTATAGAAAGCTTTGAATTATATCATTTTTCGGCTGAATTTCAGCAGGTGGCTCGCGAGATCGCCGACGCTCGTCAGGTGGTCCTGCCAGTGCCGCAGACCCTGACGCTGAGCCGCAAGCGCGTCCATGAAGGCCGGCCAGACGTCGGCGACCGGCGGCGCCCCCGCGACCCCGTTCCATGCGTACCACAAACCGTGCACCGCTGATGCGGCAGCAGCCGGCAAGCTCGCACCATAGCATTCCAGAAACGCATCCAGCTTGACCCTATGAGCATCCGCCGCCTGCGGGTAGATGTGCCACACAAAGGGCCGCCCCGCCCACTGCGCACGCACAAAGGAATCCTCGCCACGCACGAAGTTGATGTCACTGGCCCATAGCAACTCATCGTAATCCGCTTGCGGCACAAACGGCAAAAAGCGCACTTCGAGATTATCCTTGCGCGATCGCTGCGCCGCGCCGCACCGCAGATAATCACGCACGCGCAACGCCAGTGGCCCGTCCGGTATCGTCATCACTACCGGTGACGCGCCTTGCGCGCAAGCGTCGAGCAACGCCGGATACGGTGCGTGGGTATAAGCGAATAGCGATATTGCAAGCGTGTCCTGCGGCACATCATCAAAACCCCATCGCGACCAGCATTGCTGCCTGGCCTGCCTGTCAAACGCATCACGGCGCGACAACAGGTCGGCCTCGCGTAAAACGCCACCAGTACCTTCGCTAAAACCGGGAAAAAAGAAATAGCGCAGCCAGCCCAATTGCGGATGCGGCGACGGCAAGCCGTGATGTTCGCGCACCCAGGGTTCGGCACTCAAATATTCCAGAATAATCCACAGCGGTTTGGTTTCACACGCAGCCATTGCGTTCACATAGCGCTGCGGCAAACCGCAACCAAACACCTCGATTACGACATCGGCAGGCGGTGGAAAATCGGCGGCCTCATGGCTATCATCGTACCAAAAAACTTCCACACCGCTCACCACCTGTCGCACCGCACCGGCATCCACCTGCGGACACAAGGCATGCAGGCTGACCAATTGATCCACCCACAGCCGCACCTGCACGGAATGTTCGGACACCAACTGCCGCGCCAGCCGCCAGCTCACGCCGATATCGCCAAAGTTATCGATAACGCGGCAGAAAATATCCCATTGCTGCGAAGGCGTGCGATGCACAGACAAAAACACTATTGCGCCCTGAATCCCTCAGACACCCAATATCCGCTGCCGGATCTCTTCGCGCCGGGGCAGCGCGTCCGGCGAAATTTCCACCCAGCGTAATCCGCTTGACGCAATGCACGCCGCTGCGAATGCCGCGGTTTCCGCAGCCTTGCCGCCACGCACACCGCACTGCACGGCGGCAACGGCATTCATGGTTTTGTCGCAGATCAGAAAATCCGCTGCCGCATCCGCGAGACGGCGCTCCTGCGCTTCGCGCGCAAAACCCGTCGGATTGTCAGCCGGCTGTATGAAAGCGGCCAGACTCACGCAGGCGAACACCTCGTGCTCCGGCAAACCAATTTTCAACAAATGATAAAGCGTTCGCTGCGGTGGACTCAGCAGCGGCGCGCCTGCGATGAATCCGGATACGGCTGGCTGCGGTTTCGCACTGCGCGCCGCCGGCTCTGCAACAGGCATCTGCGCTTGCGCTGGCCGGAGCGCGGATTGGGCTGCGGGATCGGCGCGTGTCTGCTCCAGAAACGCTTTCATACGTTCGGCGCCGGCGGCCTCGCGTGCTGCCGCCTGCCGGCGAAAATTCCAGATAAACACGGCGATAACGACGGCAATCACCAACAGCACTAGCCAGATCAACATGCGACATCCCCCAATCTCTTTACGCTGCGGTCTTTCAGCGATGCGACGCCAACCGATGTCTAGCCGGCGCTTACGGCCGCGCGTTGCAGTTTGGTGGCGGCGCCCGCAAAGCCGCTGCGGAAGGTGCCGGGCGCGATGTGCAAATATTGCGGACCCAGTTGCGCGATGCTTGGACAACCGAGCAAACCCAGGACGCGGTCGATTTCTTCCCGGTATATCGCAATCGCACGCTGTGCACCCGCTGCGCCGCCTGCGGCCACACCGTACAACGTGCCGCGGCCCACTTGCACAGCATGCGCGCCCAGCGCCAGCGCTTTCACCACATCGCTGCCGCGCCGGAAGCCGCTGTCGATCAGCACCGTCAAACGCTTGCCCACGGCATCGAGCATTTCCGGCAGCACTTCAATCGGCGATACCGCGCCATCGAGATTGCGCCCGCCGTGATTCGACACCACCACGCCATCCGCGCCGCAGTTGGCGGCATGGATCGCATCCTGCGGATGCAGCAAGCCTTTCACCAGCAGTTTGTGCGGCCACAGCTTGCGCAGATCACGCAGATCGTCCCAATTCAACGAGTCATTGCGCAACGACGAACGCCCCATCGGCGCAGCGGTAATTTTTTGCTTCAATTCCGTGGGATAGTTTTCATACTTGGGCATGCCCGTGGTGAGCATATAGCGCGCCAGCACACTCACCAGCCAGCGCGGATGCATCAGCACGTCTGTCACGTTTTTGCGGGTAAACGTGAACGGAATCGTGAAACCATTGCGCAGATTGAATTCGCGATTGCCCGGCGCTGCGTTATCCACGGTGACCACCAGCGCCTCGTAACCCGCTGCACGCGCGCGCTCCACCAGCTTGTGCGACAGCGATTTATCGGGCCACATGTAGAGTTGAAACCACAGTGCGCTGCCGGCGCCGCCCGCTTGCTCTGCGACTTTTTCCATTGCCGTCATCGAACCCGTCGCCAGCGTAAACGGAATGCCGGCGTCACGCGCGGCGCGCGCCAGCGCGATTTCGCCTTCGTGCCACATCAGGCCCGCGGTGCCGGTAGGCGCAATAACGATCGGCATGTTGTGTTGTTTGCCGAACAGGGTGACGGACTGACTGCGCGCGGAAACATCCACCAGCGTTCGCGGCTGCAAGCGAATGCGGTCGAACACGCCACGGTTGTTGCGCAGCGCGACTTCGTCTTCGGTGCCGCGATCGACGAATTCAAACAGGCCCTTGGGCACGCGCTTTAATGCAATGTCGCGCAGATCGAAAATATTGTAACAGCCGAGCGTTTCATCTGACATGATGTAAGTATTTGTTTTTATTGAGTTTTTATATATCCATTGTCAGCGAGCCAGCGGCTTGCAAAACGCCAAGCGCGCCACAGGGTCCAGCCTCTGCCCACCCAACCGAAAAGATTGCGCCGACTCAACACCACCGCCATCAGTACACCAACGCCGGCGATCCATGGCCGCTGTTTAACATAACAGCCGGCCTGCACGAACTTATCGGCCAGCGCGAAAGGTTTTCTGAGAGACTGACCGCACGCCGCGAGTCGGCTGCGCTGAGTTTCAATGCGTTCGAGCAAGCGCTCCTTGCACACCGCCAACGCGACGTGTTGGTCGACGGACATATCAGAGACCGTCAGTCAGGCGCTCGCCGTCCTTGGACAACTCGGCGAGACTCGCTACCAGCAATTTCGAATTCGCGTGCGAGCGCTGCCGCGCGACCAGCGCAAAAATAGTGCCAATCAACAGGTAAGCCAACGCGAGTAATCCGGATACCAACACACGGTTGGTATCCCAAAAAAGCAGGATCAGAAAAAAAGACAGCAAAAGTACGCCCAGCGCCAGAAAAAATGCAGCCGCCAGTGCGAACACCGCGATGCCCGTCACCCGCAACCACTCTTCTTCCAGTTCGACCCGCAGCAACTCGCCGCGCGTGCGTACCGTGGCGATCAGCGTCGCCACCGCCGTCCGTAACGAATACAGCAAGCCGCCCTGAGGTGCGTCTGGCGCCTCTTCCGACCCGGGATATGCCATGCCGCCCGCGCGTCTCAGCGGCGGCCGATCAGCATGCCGACAATCAGGCCTACGCCCGCGGCTATGCCCACCGCGTGCCACGGATTGTCGTGCACATACTCGTCGGTGGCCTTGGCGGCTTCCTTGGTTTTGTCGACGACGATTTCCTTGGTATCGGCAAGGCGATCCTTGGCTTTGTGCATGTGCTCCTGCAAGCGCTCGCGAATGATGCCGATTTTCTCACCGGTCTGGCTAGCGGTGGCACGCAGGTATTCGTCCATATCGGAGAACACGGTTTTGAGATCGCTCTTGATTTTGTCTTTCGAAATCTGTGCATCGGTGAAGTGCGTGTCGGTGGTCATATGGGCTCCATGCTGAGTAAACTGTTGCGGTGAATCTGGCTATTACATCCGGGGAAAACGCTCAAAAGTTACGTTAGCTATTATGCGCCTGAAAAGCAAATGATTTTTCAGGACATACTCGTTTTATCGCTATCCAACGCATGAGACCCTTGTGGGCGGGAAAGATTCCAAAGCGCAGCCTTGTAGGAACCCGGCCCGTCAACCCAGGGCTTGGATGGGCTTGACGTTTGCGCCGGCACAATGACATGATCGATGCGCACTTTCCCGCGCGTTTACCCCCATCGAAAAAAGGAATCCCCATGAGCGACTACAAGAAACGCCGCCAACGCGGCATGGCCCTGCTTAAAAAAATGGGCCGCGAAGAACTGATGCTGGATCAAAAAACGTTGTATCCCGACCTCTATGAAATGTCGGTCGGACACCTGTTCGGCGACGTGTGGGCGCGTCCCGGCCTCACCTTGCGCGAACGCCAATTAATCACACTCGCCGCCAACATTGCGCTGGCGCGGCCTAGCGGCAATTACTCGCACTACCGCAGCGCCAAACATATCGGCATCACGCATAAAGAAATCTGTGAAGTGATGATCCAGGTCGGTCATTACGCCGGCTGGCCCACGGTTTCAAACGCGGTGCGTCAATACACAGCCGTGCTCGAAGAAGAAAAAGAAATCAAAGCCGGCAAAAAACGCAAGCCAACACTGGTCTAACCCGTGCCTACGCCGATTTTCGCAAGCAACACCTGCGGATCGGCGTCCACCGCCGGCATGTTGCGATATCGCGGCAGCAGAAATCCCTGCGCCGTCGCGTGATCGAGATAAGCGACCAGTCCGTCGAAAAACCCATCGACGTTGAGCAGCCCGCAAGGTTTGTCATGTACCTTGAGTTGGCGCAAGGTCAGTACTTCGAATAATTCGTCCAGCGTGCCGTAGCCACCGGGTAACACCAGAAAAGCATCCGCGAGTTTCATCATCATCGCCTTGCGCTCGTGAATGGTCTCCAGCACGTGCAGCTCGGAAAGGCCGCGATGCGTGACTTCTTTTTCCACTAGCACCTTTGGCGCAATACCATTTACATAACCGCCGGCAGCCAGCGCCGCATCCGCCACCACGCCCATCAATCCCACTTTGCCGCCGCCGAAGATAATGCGGCAACCCTTTTCCACCAGCAGCCGCGCAACGTTGCGCGCGGCTTCGGTGTACTGCGGATGGTTGCCAGACATGCTGCCACAAAATACGCAGACAGTATACATTTTATCATTTAAAAACAAATACTTATATAACTTTCTACCACAGACCCTTCAACCGTCCCCCGTCCAGATTCAGCGACACGCCGGTGATATAACTCGATCGCTCCGAACATAAAAACACAATCGCATTCGCCAACTCTTCCGGTTTGCCGAAGCGGTTGAGCGAGTTTTTACGCGCGGCGAGGCGGCGCGCTTCTTCTTCAGTCTGCACTTTCAGTTCCTGCTGCAAGCCCTGTGCGTTACGTTGCCACAGGTTGGTGGCGACCCAGCCGGGACACACCGCGTTGACCAGCACGTTGTCTTCGCCGAATTCGGTCGACAGCGATTTGGTGATGTTGAGCAAACCGCTGTTGGTGATACCGCTGCCGAACATGTAAGGATCGGGCTCTTTGCCCGCGCCGCCGATGATGTTGACGATGCGACCCCACTTTTGCGCCTTCATGATCGGATACACCAGGCGTATCGCGCGCAGGAAACCAAAAATTTTGGTTTCGAACTGTTCTTTCAATCCCGCGTCCGTCATCGCGACAAAGCGGCCCGAATACATCTGCCCCGCGTTGTTGATAAGGATATCCACCGTGCCGAATTTCGGTTTCGCGGCGTCCACCAGCTTGGCGATATCCGCTTCTTTAGTCATGTCCGCTACTACGGCATGCACTTCGCCGCCCGTTTGTTGAGCGAGTTCGGCGCGCGCTTTTTCGATGGTTTCAGCATTGCGCCCGCAAATCATCACGCGCACGCCTTCTTCGAGAAATTGCCGCGCGGTTTCGCGCCCGATACCGCGGCTTGCGCCGGTGACGATGGCTGCCCTGCCCTTGATGCCTAAATCCATTTTCGCTCTCTTCCGTTAATCCAGCCGGTTAATCAATCTCAGTCAACTTTCACACCTGCGCTACGCACAATCTCACCCCAACCGCGGGTTTCCCGCGCCAGATAGTCCGCGAATTCCTGTGTCGACATGCGCCCCGGAATCGCGGCATTCGCAGTGAGTATGTCTTTCACTTTCGGTTGTTCCATCGCGCGCATGGTTTCAGCGTGCAGCCGGTCAATCACGGTGAAACCA
>Ga0193752_1002469_pt1 | contig 13795 bp, 12 predicted proteins | sample H1c1metaG_FD_144924 | JGI IMG/M metagenome (GOLD analysis project Ga0193752, IMG submission 144924) | Soil microbial communities from a riparian zone of the East river system, Colorado, United States - H1c1 | ecosystem: Environmental > Terrestrial > Soil > Riparian zone | place: USA: East River... | reverse complement strand
GGCGACCAACACCTTCGTGCGCCAGAGCGACGGCTGGAAGATGATCGGCCACCACTCTGCGCAAGTCCCCGACGCCACGCCCAACCGCCGAACCGAGCCGGCGCCGTCCCCCGTGCGCGACCGGCGCAAGCTGCATTAGAGCAGTCATCGACTTTCTGGAGATGAGTCAAAAACTGAGAGCGAAACGCGTGTAGATCATGTTGCTGTATTGCAGGTAGTTGACCACCAGGCTTACTGCCCCACCGAGACCGATCGACAGATTCGGCAAGGCCTGCCAATGCACCATGACATCGAGCGGGATGAACCACTGGTTTGTGAGCGTATTGAGGATCAATGGATGCTCGCGCCATAGCGTGATCATCCAGTCCTCGCTCAGCCTTGCTGCGAGGATGGGATGAATCTCGACCTTGCTGGTCGCATCGCTCCGTTTCACGCCGTCGCCGAGGCTCTGGAAATATCGTGCCAGCGGCGCGATGCTGATCGCGCTCGCCCAGCCCGGCAGATCCCAGACCAGGCCGAAATGCGGAGCGATCTGATAGCGGCCCGTGCCGAACGGCTTTAAATCCCCGGTGGGAAACACGACACGAAGGCCGAAATCCGCGGTGAGGCCCGGAGCGATCTCGGGTGTCTTGATAGCCGCCTGGCCGAACATGTCGTCGCTGTGCAGCAGCCACGCGCCGGTGGGATTATCCGGGCCTGTCTGGTTTGTATAGAGGGTCGGTATGTCCTCGCGCATCGTGAGCTGCCAACCGTGGCCAAAGAAAAATGGCTGATAGAATCTCAATGTCAGCTTTTGCTGCTGCGGGGCGACATCCGATGTGGGGGTATTATTCTGGAAGTAATACCAAACCTCGGCCTCCGGTTTGGCGGTGTGCGAGGTCGATACCGCCGTTTGCGCGCTGGCGTCGACTCTAATGATCATGATTGCCATGCACCAAGCGATACAGGTCCTCATGTGGCGAAAAATTCCTCCGATCTGGATCCACCGCGGGCTCAATCCCATCGAAACCAGGGGCAGGCACTCGGTGGGTCCCATCGCGATACCACCTTTACGACCCGATCGGACCGTCGGCACGAAACAGCGATCGGATCTTGTCGTAGGGAATATCGACGGTGTATGGGCCGCCGGCGTAGGAGCCGACATCGTAGGGATTGAAAAGAATCTGTAGTCCTTCGGCCCTGAACAACCAGCGATCAGGATCAGTCATCAGCTTGGTGAGATTGGCGGGCTCGAGCGCGCCGTCGAAGCCCGGCCGCTCGACGAACTGGCGCTTGAGATCGGTGCCGACCATGGCCGTGACCGTACGCAGCCACTCGTCACCCGGTTTGAAGACCGCCGAAGGCGGAACGATGCGGCCGCTGCGCAAGTCGACCAGGCTGGCGAAGGTACCGCCATTGCCATGCGCGCCGCCGGTGTAGCTGTAGAACCGGGTTGCCACGGCGACGGCATCCGCGCTGGGGCGGTAGAGCGCAAAGCCCTGGTCGTAGCTCCAGGTTCGGCCGCGGTCGGCCGTGTAATCGGCTGGAGGAATCGCCTCGTCGGCCCCTTTCTGTGCGTCATCGGCGAACCGGCGGTTGGTGGCGGTGAAATCCGCCGTGCCGCCATCGAACTGCGGGTAGCTGGCGTCGATCAGGTAGCGTGTCGTCCTTACGCGGCCGTTCTTGATGAGATCACGCTCGCTGACGAACGGATAGGTGCCCGGCCCGTCGAGTGCGTGCAGGAAGGCGATGCGATCGGCATAGCGCGTCTTGAGGCATTGCGGAGTCTCGAGCGGCCCATCGCTGCAGGCCGGCCCGCGATTGCCGATCCAGCGCACCTGGTCCTTGACGAGATGGTCCTTGGCCGCACCGCTCAGCTTGCCCGCAAGCACGGCGTAGACGGCTGCCATGTCGCGGTCGGCTTTGGCGAGTTCGGGGCCCTTGCAGATCGCACGCTCGATCACGGTCGAAGCCTTGGCGCAATCGAAGCTCGGTCCGTTCTGCGCCCAGGCCGGCCCTGCGAAGGCGACGCCCGCCGCTGCGGCCATCCAGGGAAATTTCATCACCGCCTCCAGGCTTTCAACCGGCGCACGGCTTCCTCCATCTCGGCCGTCGCGCCGGCGAAGGAAATGCGCAGCGTCCCTGTTCCGCGCGCACGATCGAAATCGACGCCCGGAGTCGTGGCGACGCCGGCTTCGCGCAGCATGCGGCGGCAGAACTCTCGACTGTCATTGGTGAGATGCGAGACATCGGCATAGAGGTAGAATGCACCCTGGGCGGGCGTCAGCCGGTCGAGCCCCGCAGCCGGCAGGCCGGCCATCAGCAAGTCGCGATTGGCACGATAACGGCTCACGTGACCGTCCAGCTCGGCACGGCAATCGAAAGCCGCAAGGGCCACATACTGAGACAGGGTCGGCACGGAGATGAAGAAATTCTGCGCCAGACGTTCGATCGGCCTCACCAGATCGGATGGCACGATCATCCAGCCGACGCGCCAGCCCGTCATCGAGAAGTATTTCGAGAAGCTGTTGATGACGATGGCGGAGCTCGAGACCTCGACCGCCGACACCGCTTCGCCCTCGTAGACGATGCCGTGGTAGATCTCGTCGGAGATCAGCCGGACGTCCCTCGCCTCGCACCAGTCGGCAAGCACCGCCAGCTCGTCTCGCGTCACCATCGTTCCGGTCGGATTCGACGGGCTGGCTACGATCAGGCCGGCGAGCGGTCCGGCTCTCTCCAGGGCCGCGACCGTCGGCTGGTAGCGATCGGTGGCGGATGTCGGCAGATCGATCGCCTCGAGATTCAACGCGGCCAGGATGTTGCGATAGGCAGGATAGCCGGGGGCAGCCAGCGCCACGCGATCGCCGGCATCGAAGCTCGCGAGGAACGCCAGCGGAAAGCCGCCGGAGGAACCCGTCGTCACGATCACCCGTTCGGCGCCCACATCGACGCCGTAGCTCTCGCGGTAGTGCCGGGCGATACGCTCGCGCAACGCTGGCAGGCCGAGCGCCGCGACATAGCCCATGCGGTCGGCGTCGAGCGCTGCGTGCGCGGCCGCGAGCGCTTCCTTCGGCGCCGGCGTGCTGGGCTGGCCGACCTCGAGATGGATGACCGTCTCGCCGCCGGCTTCTTTTTCCGCCGCCGCCGCCATCACGTCCATGACGATGAACGGCTCGACGAGACCGCCGCGGCGCGAGAGCTTGGGCGCCATCAGCGCGGATTGGCGAGCAGCGCAAGCCCGCCACCGGCCTGATCGGTCGCCGCCTGGCAGGTCCCGCCCCCGCCCCGGATTCCGCCGGCACAGACGACGGCATTGACCCAGCCGCCCTGGCTTGCGCGGGCCGCCAGCGCCTGCCCCAAGGGCTGGCCGTCACGCACGGTAACGCGGGCGATGGCGCCGGCAGCATAGGCGGCGCCGGAAGTGCCGCCGGCAGCTCCGGCGTAAACGAACTCGCCATTGCCCGGATTTCCGATGACCATCGGGCTGATCGCCGCCGCTTCGAGAGACGGTGTGGCCAGCAGGATGCCCGTGCCCGGCACAATGATGCGCGCGCCGAACAGCTGGCCCATCGAGACGTTGCAGGCGACCGCCCCGCCGTTCTGGTCGACGGCCACGAAACCGGCGACGCCGCCGGCGTTGGCGCCGCCGGCGGCCGGAGCCGGCTCGCCGTTCCAACCCGCCATCGCGTTCGCGCCGCCCATGGGCGGCTGCGCGACATACACACGGTGGCCGGAATACTTGTCGCCGGCGGGCGGCCCTGCCTGCGGCACGGCATTACGCAGCGCCTCGAGCGGCAGGCTTCCGCCCAGTTGCGCGATCTGATCCGAAAAAAGCCGGGCCAACCGGCCTTGAAAGAATTCGCCGCCCCCATACTGGCGGATCGTGCCCAAGGTGCCGGCGAGGTCGCTCTGGGTCCAGCTATCGCCTTCGGTCACGGCGGTGCCGGTGCCCTTGCCGAAAATCCGGCGGGCTTCGCGGTCGCCGCCGAGCAGCGACGCGCCGGATTGCAGGTCACGCGCCAGCGCGCGCGACACCGGCACGCCGAAGCGAGCGAGCCGTTCGGCCGGCGCCACAAGCTGCTCCCAGCGCATCGAACCATGCCTGATGTTCATCAGAGCGACGGCACGCACGCCGACGGGGATGTTGAAAGCCACTCCGTTGATGGGGCCGGGTGCCGCCGTCGGCGGAAAGGCGAAAGCCTCTCCCGCCTTCGTCTTGGAGTCATGCACGATGCAGACGCCAGCCGCGTCCAGACTGGCTGATGCCGGCAGGGTGACGGCGAGGGCGAAATACATTGCGACTGCAGCGTCGGTCGCGTTGCCGCCTGCCAGCAGGATATCGCGTCCCACCTCGGCGGCGCGACTTTCGTCGGCGGAAACCGCGGCGAAGTCAGCGCCGCCGCGAAACGCTGAGCCTATGCCGCTTCTGCGCCCCGAGCCCTGCGCATCCAATACGCCCGGAACAGCAGGTTCTTTCGAGGCCTCACTTTGGCCACAACCAGTTAGCAAAAGGACGCCCAACAACAATGCCGCACCGAGCAATTGACGCGACACGCCCACGTTCTTAGCTTGCCTGCACCCTGGCCCGCCCGTGATTAAACGCATAATCATCCTCTCCTGCCTCGCGCTCATGGCCCTGACGCCGCTTCGTGCCGCGAGCGCGCAGCAAGGTCAACGTCTCAATCTCATTCGCGACGCCGAGATCGAGAATACCATCCGCACCTTCGTGACGCCGATCTGGAGGGCAGCCGGCCTCCATCCCGAAGCCGTCGAGGTCTATATCGTCCAGGACAACAGCCTCAACGCCTTCGTGGCTGGCGGCCAGCGCATCTTCATTAACACCGGCTTGCTGATGCGGACCGAGCGGCCCAATCAGCTCATCGGCGTACTGGCGCACGAAACCGGCCATATCGCCGGCGGCCATCTCGCACGCGCGCAGGAAGAGCTGCGCAATCTCTCGACGATGCAGATCCTCGAAACGATCCTGGGCGGCGGCGCCATGATCGGCGGCGCGACGTCGGGCGGCGCGGGCCGCCCCGGACCGACCGGCGCCGGCACCGCCCCGACCGGCTCGCTGGCAAGCTTTCTGCGCTATAGCCAGACTCAGGAGAGCTCGGCCGATCAGGCCGGCATCAGCTTTCTTGAACGCACCGGCCAGTCGCCCAAGGGCGCCCTCGAGTTCCTGCGCATCCTGCAACAGCAGGAACGCATGAACATGAATGTGCCCAGCCCTTACCTGCGCACGCATCCACTCACCCAGGAGCGCATCGCGGCTTACGAGCAGGCGGTCGCGCGCTCGCCTTATGCCAACACGCCGGACTCGCCGCGCTTCCTGGATATGCACGGACGCATGGTGGGCAAACTGTACGGCTTCATCTCCCCGCAGATGGCACTGCAGCACTGGAGCGAGGCCGACCGCTCGGTGACCGCACGCTATGCCCGCGCAATCGCGCTCTACCGCTCGGGCAGTTTCGGCTCCGCCATGTTCGCGATTGACGGTCTGGCGCGCGCCTACCCCAACGATCGCGAAGCGATCCGTAATCTGGAGCTGGCGGTGCAGACCGAGTCCGATAATTTCGATCTATGGCGGCTGGAGGCCGCCGTCTATTCGCGGCAGAACAATACCGGCATGACCTCGCTGGCGCGCGCCGAGATGGCGATCCTGCGTGGCCAACGCGCCGAAGCCCAGGCGCACGCTGCCGCCGCCGAGCGCCAGTTGACGGCAGGAACGCCGGCCTGGCAGCGCGCCCAGGACATCAAGGCATATATCAATTCGCGGCCTCGCAAGTGAGTGGCCGGGCCGGCAAACTACGTGTAAGCAGCAATATGCTTGTCGTCCGCTTTCCCGGGAGATCATGACGATGCGTTCCTTTCTTATCGCGCTGTTCGGCGGCCTGATCGCGGTAGGCGCCGTAGCGGCCGTGCAATTGACTGGGCCGGGCCGGATCGCCTCATCGGAAGCCGCGACCGGACCTTCGGCCGCCGGCGACAAGGCTGCGATCGGCAAGATCGTGCGCGAATACATTCTCGCCAACCCCGAAGTGCTGGTCGAGGCAATGCAGGAACTGGAGCGCAAGCAGGACAGCCAGCGCGATTCGGTGGCCCAGAAAGCCATCAAGCAGTACCAGCAGGAATTGCTGCATGACGCTGACAGCCCGATCGCCGGCAATCCCGATGGTGACGTCACGATCGTCGAATTCTCGGATTACCAGTGCCCCTACTGCAAGCGCGCCCACGCCACGGTTCTCTCGGAGGTCGCCGCCGACGGCAAGGTCAGGATCGTTTACAAGGACCTGCCGATCCTGGGGGAAGCCTCGCGCATCGCGGCCCTCGCCGCCCTCGCCTCGCGCGCGCAGGGCAAGCACGACACGTTCCACAATGCGCTGATGGATTTCAAAGGCCCGATCGACCGCGCCAAGATCCTCGAGATCGCCGCCTCGGCCGGCATCGACGTGCCGCGCCTCGAGCAGGACATGCAGGATCCCAAGCTGAAGGCGATCATCGACCGCAACATGACATTGGCGACCGCGCTCGGCGTGCGCGGCACACCGGCCTTCGTCATCGGCAACCAGTTCGTGCCGGGCGCGATCGACGCCGACGCGCTGCGCCAGCTCATCACCGACGCGCGCAAGGAGCGCTCCTGACCTCTATTTGGATTTGGTCAGTTCCGCCGAGAGGCCGAAGACGCTCACCAGGTCGGGGCCTGGCGTGAGAAGATAATCCATCCGGCTGAATGCAAAAGGCGGCTCTGGATGCACGGTCAGCGTGAGCCTGCCGCCCTGCTCGACGAAGCGGGCAACCGTGTCGGCAAGCTTGGTCAGCTCATCGGTAATCAGCACGCCGGGCGGCTGGTACTTTCGGACCTGCAGCGCCGCCAGGGGCCGCAACAGCGCAACCGGCGTTCCGGTGTCCTTGGCAACAGCCTTCAGCACACGCTCCAGCAGGCTTTTGTCCGCGATCACAAGATCGGCCGAGCCGAGGGCTGCCTTGCTGGTCGAGGCGTGGCTGAAATCGCCCTCGTCGAGGACACGCCAGAAACTATCGTCGACGTCGACGATGGTCAGGCCAAAGCCGATCGTCGCCAGCTCGGGGCTGGTGACCGTGCAATTCTCGATCTTGAATACGCCCGTTCCATGATCCTCGCGAGCACCGCAATCGACAGCCAATTTCAGTTCGCTGACGCCGATCGCCTCGAGCCCCGCCCTGAGTTCGGCTGCCTTGGCGTTGTCCGAAGGCGGGTTGACGACCAAGCCGTCGATGCGCGTGCGCGAGAGAACTACCGTGCCGCTCTCGTGCTTCTGCTCGGTCGTGATGCGGTCCAGCGAAATGCCGTAGGTGCTGAGCGCCAGCCCACCCATACCGGCCACCACGAAGCGCTCGGCCCATAAACGGCCGAGCGGCTGCCCCAACCGCCGGCGGCCGCTTGCCAGCTCGTCCAGAGGCTTCCGCAGATCCACGCCATCGGCCGAAATCTCATGGATCGTAAGGGTGGCCGTCGGCAAGTTCTCGGCGCCCGCACTGAAGGTTCCGACCGCGAGCTTGGCGATCAGGCCGCGATCGAAGCGCTCGATCACCATCGATTCGACGCCGAGCTTCTGGCCATCGACGGTCGAGGTGAACGAGGCATCGCGCTGCTCCAGGCGGCCGACAGCCAGTGCCGCCAGCGCCCGCGCCGGCAACTCGACGCCACCATCGCCCCCGGCGACGTCGCCATCGAAGCGGGCCAGATCGACGTCTTCGGCTACGATGGACGCGGTACGCCATTCGGTCATGGCGGCATCGTCGACCAGCCGCACGTCGCGCGCATCGACGCGGGCAGCCTGCAGCGGATCGCCCCAGCGAAAACCGGAAAAAGGCGTGCGCCCCTGCAGTAACTCGACAAGCGGCCAGGAAAGTCCCTGCACCTCGAAATGAGCAGCGGTGAGCTCGAAGTCTGCGCCCGTCCCGCCCGCTATGGTCAGGTCAGACAGGACGACACGGCGCCCGAGCAGCCCGACCTCGACCGCGCCGACCTTGACCTCGCCCGAGCGCTCCAGCTCGGCACGCAGTTCGGCCGCGACCTGCTTGTCGGCCAACGGTAGCCCGACGAAGATACTGGCCGCCACCAATATGATGAGAGCGGCTGTGGCAAACGCGGCCTTTTTCACGCTTCGGCGTCCGGTTGCTTGGAGGGTTGCGCGAGATCGAAAGCGGACAACGCCATGCAGGCTTCGTGGATGCGGCGGATCGTGGGATAGCGATCCATATCTACCTTGAAGCGCGCGGCGTTGAAGACCTGTGGCACGAGACAGAGGTCGGCCATTGTCGGACTGTCGCCATGGCTGAAGGCCCCTGTCCTTTTGTCATTGGCGATCGAAGCCTCGTAAGCATCGAACCCGGTCTCGATCCAGTGGCGCGACCATGCCGAGGTGCCGACATCGTCGAGTTCGTACTGGTCCTTGAGATAGGCCATGACGCGCAAATTCTGGATGGGATGGATCTCACAGGCGGGAATCAGCGCCAGCGACCGCACCCGAGCGCGCCCGACCGGATCCTTGGGCAGCAGCGGCGGTGGCGGATGGGTCTCGTCGAGATACTCGATGATCGCCAAGGACTGGCTCAGGATCTCGCCGGAATCGAGCTGCAGCGCCGGCAACAGTTTCTGCGGATTGATCGCCGCATATTGCGGCGTCAGATGCTCACCCTTGCGCAGGTGCCGAAAGTCGTTCTCGACCTTGATGCCCTTGAGGTTGAGTGCGATGCGCACGCGAAACGCCGCCGATGAGCGAAAATATCCGTAAAGCTTCATGAGAACGCCTCCCGGCGTCACCCTAGAGCAAGATCGCTTCGGATTGAAATATCACCGGGTGGGCGTCATGGTTCGTAGCCCACCACTTTCTGGTCGATCGCACCGAAAATCGAACGCCCTGCCTTGTCGAGCATTTCTATGCGGATGCGGTCGCCGAACTTCATGAACGGTGTCGAGGGTTTGCCGGCATCGATCGTTTCGCGGGTGCGCCGCTCGGCGATGCAGGAGCAACCCACCCCCGCATCCTTGTTGGCCACCGTCCCCGAGCCGATCACGGTGCCGGCCTCGAGATGGCGGGTCTTGGCGGCGTGGGCGATCAACTGGCCGAAGTCGAAGATCAGGTCGGTGGCGGCGTTGGGATGGCCGAATTCCTTGCCATTGTAGGTTGAGATCAGCGGCAGATTGAGCTTCGCACCATTCCAGGCATCGCCCAGCTCGTCCGACGTGACGGCAACCGGTGCGAAAGCCGTGGCCGGCTTGCCATGGAAGAAGCCGAAGCCCTTGTTGAGCTCGGCCGGGATGAGATTTCGCAGCGACACGTCATTGAGGATCGTTACCAGCCTGATGTACTTGCGCGCTGCCTCCGGTCCGATGCCCATCGGCACGTCGTCGACATAGACGCCGATCTCGCCTTCGAAGTCGATGCCCCAGGCCTCGTCAACGGCTTCGATGTCGTCAGTCGGGCCGATGAAGCTGTCCGAGCCGCCCTGATACATCAGCGGATCGGTCCAGAACGACGGCGGCATCTCCACGCCACGCGCCTTGCGCACCAGTTCGACATGCACGACATAGGCCGAGCCATCGGCCCACTGATAGGCGCGCGGCAATGGAGCGGCGAGCTTGGCGGTGTCGAGCGCGAAGGCACCCGGCGCGTCGCCGGCATTCAGCCGCTCCGACAGCGCCTGCAGACGCGGCGCGAGGCCACTCCAGCCTTCCAGGACGCACTGCAAGGTGGGCGCGATGTCCGATGCCTTGACCGCGCGCGTGAGGTCGCGACTCACGACGATGAGGATGCCATCGCGGCCACCCTCCTTGAGCGTTCCCAATTTCATCGATCTTCCCTACTCCGCCGCCTGCTTGACCTCGGGCGGACGCCAGGAGTGCACATAGCCTTCCCACTCGACACCGGCCGGCATCACCGCCAGGTCGACCGCGTCGCGCGTGTCGATCATCACCGCGACCTCGTCGGTCTCCTTCTTGCCGCCCTGGGTGGCGGCCGCGAAGGCTTTGGGGTGCGGTCCGTGGGTGAAGCCCGTGGGATGAACCGTCATCATGCCGGGATAGATGTTGTCGCGGCTGAAGAAGCTGCCCTTGTGATAGAAAATGATCTCATCGTAGTCGTCGTTGCTGTGGAAAAACGGCAGGCGCAGCGCCTCCGGATCGCTCTCCAGCGGCCGCGGCACGAAGGTGCAGACCACGAAACGCCCGGCCAAGAAAGTGGTGTGGGCCGAGGGTGGCAGATGAGCGCGGTGGCTCATCAGCGGCCTGATGTCCCGCCAATTGATGCGCACGACGCTGAGATCGCCGTGCCAGCCCACCGCGTCGAGCGGATTGAAAGGAAAGGTGACAGCCGAGAGTTCACCACGCCGCTTGATCGAGACGCGCCAGGTACGCTCGTCCTGCTGGGCGCGGAAGGCCTCGTCGATCACCGGCGTGTCGAGCATCGCCGGATCGAAGATGGCGTGGCGGCCGACCAATCCCTTTTCCGGCAAGGTGAAGCTGTCGTTGGTCGCCTCGATCATCAGGCTCATCGTCGGCGCAGTGGGCTCGAGCCGCCACATCGTGCCCCGTGGAATGATCAGATAATCGCCGTCGCGATATTCGAGGTGGCCATAGTCGCAGAACAGATGCCCCGAGCCCTCGTGGACGAACAGCATCTGGTCGCCATCGCCGTTGCGCGCCAGCTCCGGCATCTTCTCCTCCAGGCGCCACAGACGCATCTGCAGGGAGGCATTGCTCATCACGGCCGGCGCGGCCCATGGGCTGCTCCTGCCCTCGGCGAGCTTGTTGAGGTCGAAGGCGCGCGGCCGGATGGCGCCTTCGAATGCGACCCAGTCCGTCGGCTTGTGCTTGTGATGAAATTGCGCCGAGGGGCCGAAGAAGCCGTCCTTGCTGATCTCGCGCTCGTAGGTGCCCGCAGGCAGGCGCACGTGGGCCTGCCGCGACGCGGTGCCCTCATGCTGGCGCAGCGGAATCCAGTTCTTTGCCATTTGTTTCCTCCTTTACCCATCCCTCCTCCATCATATGGGGGAGGGATTCTGATAGTTCGTCCTTAAGCCTTCAACACACCACGCCGGATCTGGTCGGCCTCGATCGATTCGAACAGCGCGCGGAAATTGCCTTCGCCGAATCCCTCGTTGCCTCGGCGCTGGATGATCTCGAAGAAAATCGGCCCGATCACCGTCTGGGTGAAGATCTGCAGCAAGAGGCCGCCCCCGGTGGTCGGCGCGCCGTCGATCAGGATGCGGTCGCGGCCCAAGCGCTTCAAGTCCTCGCCATGGCCCGGCAGGCGCGCATCGACCTGCTCATAATAAGTGTCGGGCACCGTCTGGAAGGGCACGCCCATGCCGCGCAGCGTCTCGACGGTGTGGTAGATGTCCTCCGTGCCGAGGGCGATGTGCTGGATGCCCTCGCCGTGATAAGCGGAGAGATATTCCTGAATCTGCGACTTGTCGTCGGTGCTCTCGTTGATCGGAATGCGTATCTTGCCGCACGGGCTGGTCATGGCCTTGGACTTCAGGCCGGTCAGCTTGCCCTCGATGTCGAAATAGCGGATCTCGCGAAAATTGAAGAGCCGTTCGTAGAAATCGGCCCATTCGTCCATGCGGCCGCGATGCACGTTGTGCGTCAGATGGTCGATGTAGGTCAGCCCCACGCCGCTCGGCTGGGCTTCGATGCCGGGCAGGAAATTGAAATCGACGTCGTAGATCGTGCCGTGCGGCCCGTACCGATCGACCAGGTAGATCAGCGAATCGCCGATACCCTTGATCGCCGGAATGTTGAGCTCCATCGGGCCTACCTTGTTCTCGACGCCCCAGGCGCCGAGCGACAGTGCCCGCTTGTAAGCCGCGGCTGCGTCCTTCACGCGGAACGCGATGGCGCAGACGCTGGGCCCGTGCACGCGGGCGAAGCCCTGCGCGAAGCTTTCGGCCTCGCCGTTGACGACGAAGTTCACGTCGCCCTGGCGGAACAGAGAAACGTCCTTGGAGCGGTGACGGGCGACGCGTGCAAAGCCCATGCTCTCGAACAGCGCACCAAGCGCCGCCGGATCCGGCGCGGTGTATTCGATGAACTCGAAGCCGTCGGTACCCATCGGATTGAGCGGATCAGCCATGGCATCCTCCCCGCGCTGGCGGATTTGACCTCAGAGATGAATTGGTTTCAGATGTAACTATTGTGCCGAATGCTTTGCAAGCCCTCGATCTGGATAAGTTCCTGCCCTATCGGCTCTCCGTCCTCGCCCAAATGGTGAGTGAATCGCTGCATGACCTCTACGCCGGTCCGCATGGCCTCAGCGTGACGCAATGGCGGGTCATGGCGGCGCTGGGCCAGCACACCCCTCTCACAGCATCAGAAGTGGGCAGGCGCATTGTCATGGACAAGGTCGCCGTCAGCCGCGCCGTGGCCGGCCTGATGAAGCGTGCGCTTGTCGAGCGCTCCACCGACCGCAGCGACCGACGCCGGGCCTCCCTGAAACTGAGCGCCCGCGGCCGGGCCATGCATGGCCAAATTGTCCCGCTGGCGCTGGCCTACGAGGAAAAGCTCTATCAAGCCCTCGAGCCGGCGGAACGGCAGGCATTCGACGCGCTGTCCGATCGGCTTTTTACCCAAACCAAGGCCTTGCGCGCAGACCCGCTTATGCGGTGAGACGCTCTCGGGCAATCGACAACCGGATTTTCAGGCCTTCCGGGTTCCAATCTCGTGAAATCTCACCGCCCAGCTGCTCCTTCACTGTCGCGTGCCCAAGCAGCGTGCCAAAGCCTTCGCCGTTGCCCGGATGCTCGACGCGCGGCCCGCCTCGCTCCTTCCACGTCAGGACAAACAGGCCGTTGTTCTCGGAACATTCGACGTCCACATAGCCCGCAGGTGTCGATAGAGCGCCATACTTTGCAGCGTTTGTCGCAAATTCGTGCAAGAGGAGCGCGAAACTTGTCACGAGCCCCCCGACGATCGGAACATCAACCCCCCGGACGGCGACCCGCGCTCTGTCCTGGCCTGGTCGACCGTTGTAGGGCGAACTGATGGTTTCGATCAAAGCGTGCAACGTCGTTGACCTCTCCGCCCGACTCTCGGCTCCATCGGCTTTCGGGAGCGTGAGTGCATGTGCGCGCGCGAGAGCGGCCAACCGCTCCTGGACGGCCGACGCCAACTCCTCCGGCGTTGTTGCCGAGCGCGCGCTCAAGGCGACAACGCCGCTGGAGAGAGCGAAAAGGTTCTTAACGCGATGGTCCATTTCTCTCAGGAGCAGGTGCTGCTGTTCCTGTGCCCGCCGGCGTTCCCCGATGTCGCGGGCGATCTTCGACGCGCCGATGATCTCTCCCTTCGAATTCTTGAGTGGCGAGACCGTCAGCGAAATATCGATGCCGCTTCCATCCTTGCGCCGGCGAATGGTTTCGTAATGATCGATGCGCTCGCCGCGACGAATGCGAGCCAGGATTCCTGCCTCTTCGTCTTGCCGGTCCGCTGGCATGAGGATCGTGACGGGCTTGCCGATAGCTTCTTCGGCCGTGTAGCCGAAGAGGCGCTCCGAGCCCCGGTTCCAGCTCGTAATGATGCCGTTGAGGTCTTTGGTCAGCACGCAGTCGTCGGAAGATTCGACGATCGCAGCGAGCTGCTCCGACGCCATTTCGGCTTGGCGGCGGTCGGTGATGTCGACCAGCATGTTCACCGCGCCGGCAAGAGCACCCGAGGCATCGAAAAGCGGTGTCGGGTAGGCCATGAACGGAACGCGCGTGCCATCCGGTCGCTCGGCGATGGCCTCCATGCCTCTGATCGGCCGCCTCTCCTTCAGCGCCAGTGCCATCGGGC
>Ga0193752_1002468_pt1 | contig 13795 bp, 13 predicted proteins | sample H1c1metaG_FD_144924 | JGI IMG/M metagenome (GOLD analysis project Ga0193752, IMG submission 144924) | Soil microbial communities from a riparian zone of the East river system, Colorado, United States - H1c1 | ecosystem: Environmental > Terrestrial > Soil > Riparian zone | place: USA: East River... | reverse complement strand
GAACCGTTTGTGCGCGAACTTATCAACGCCGCACCGGAGCGCCTATTATGGGGCACGGATTTTCCGCACCCGAATGCGAAGATCATGCCGAACGACGGCGAGTTGGTCGACCTGTTCGCCAAGTTTTGCGACGACGAAGCGATGCGCGGGAAAATACTGGTTGATAATCCAAATACACTGTATTGGCCTGAGTTAGCGCCGTCGAGTTGCAGGATTTGCTGATCGCCGCCAGATCAGCGGCAAGCATCACCCGCTGCTTGCGCACTGTCAAAATCAAGGTTATGCGCGGGAGGTACTTAACAACAGAGACAACGAAGCGGGTGCCGCAACGAAAGCAAAGGGCAGCATGAGCCGCTTTTCTTGCACCACGCACAGTGAGATCAGACGCCCGTCTGACGCTTGTTGGTTCGCTCCGAACGACGTTTCGTTTGACGCGGTGCCGTCACGGGATGTGCCACCTCGCGAACCTCTGTACGACTGGGTGTTGCATCTGTCTGGGCATTCAACGGAAATCGATGCAAATCCAGCGGCGTACGCGTCACACGCGCCTTGGCCAAACGTTTTGTGGGGCTTTTGGGCTGTTTCATAATGGCTTCGAGATTTCCGAAAGCGCCTTGGCTGCCGGCTGGATTTCCGTACTTTCGACGGCAAAATCACCCAGCGCCACAATGCCGACCAACCGCTTGTCGCGATTCACCACCGGCAAACGCCGCACCTGATGCTTGCTCATGATCGTGGCGACCTGCTCGATCGAGTCGTCCTCGTAGACCCAGACGACACCTTCGGACATCACATCACGAACTTTGGTGCCGCCGTCCTTGCCCTCAGCCACGGCACGAATCGCAATGTCGCGGTCCGAAATCGTTCCTATCATGCGATCGTCCTCGCCCACCGGCAGCATTCCGAAATCGCCATCGCGCATCTTTTTTGCGGCTTCCCCGATGGTCATATCGGGGCTGATGACCTTCACATCCCGACTCATCAGGTCTTTGAGTTGTTGCATCTCTATACTCCTTTTTTAACGACTTCACGATTGAAGTGTCTCTTTTGGGCATAAGCACAGTCGCGCCATTCCTTCACGCCAGCACGCCTGACGAAGCAATCGAAGCAGAACATAGGACCGCTTTTCTCCATGTCATGGCCGATGATGCGCACGCGCCGCCTTTCGCCATGGCAAAATCCTTTTTTGAATTTTGATCCGCTGCTTATTGTTGTAACTATTTTCTTCGTCTGGGGGCTCGCGGTCTGTGCGCTAGCGCACGTCCGGGCACCCGCGACAGGTGCGCCCTCGGAACGATTGAAAGGCCAAGCACGCCAAGTTCGTCCTTCACGGTGTCACGGTGCGCTGAACTGCTGAACTTTATGAGCGCTGGCGCACAGAGCGGTCAGGTCGAACAGATTACACTGGGTATTGACGTGTGGCGAATCGCTTTAGGCGAACGCTTTTATTTTTTTAAACCACTCGAAAGGTAATCTCATGAATAGCATCGTATATATCGTAGGCGCAGTCGTCATCGTCCTCGCTATCCTAGGATTTCTCGGCCTGCGTTAAAGCGGCAAGCACGTTTGAACTGCCACACGCGATCTCTCGCCCTCGTGGAGACATCATGCACAGCCATCCGCGAATCAGAGGGCTGTTGACGTTGTAGGCGCTGCCTTCGTTGCCGGTGTTGCATGGCGGGTCGATGTAAATGCACTTCACCTGCCCTGCGTAAGTACGGCAGCAGCGCTTTCAGCGCGGCCCGTTGTTGCCCTGCACGATGAGATTGCCGTCGTCCGCATCGCCGCAGGCCAGCGCGGGCACATCCTTCAACAGATGAAACGGCACCTGCTGGTGGTGATTGACGACCGCTTCTTTACCAATCCAGTTCAGTGTCGGCATTTATGTAAGTATTTGTTTTTATTGATATTTTTTATGGGGCACCGGCCAGACGCCCGCGACGAATTCGACAGGCGCATTGTCGTTGAAGAATATCATGCCCGGTGCGCTGTCCGCGTTAGGACAAACGCTATTCCAACACTATCCCTACATGATTTTATGGGCGCGCGGGCGCTGAACATTGATCCGCATAACGGTGCGCGTTTCGCGGCAGCAGTCAACAACGCGCGCGAAGTGTCACAACGGGGTAGCCGCTGCCGCGTGGTGCATGGCGCTTGCACGGTATGATTGGGTATGACGCTGCGCCTGTGTGTTTTTTGTTTCGCCTACTACCTGATGGCCGGCATAGGCATCAACCTCGGCTACCATCGCGTTCTGTCGCACAAAGCGCTGCGACTGCCCAAGTGGCTGGAGCGGCTGGCGGTGACGCTAGGGTTGCCCGCAGGCACGCCCATACAATGGGCAGGCAATCATCGGTTTCATCACGGCCACACCGATGTGGCCGGCGATCCGCATTCACCGCATCTCGACGGCATCTGGTTCGCGCATGTGGGTTGGTACATTCAAACCCAAAATCCTGTCGCATGTTTTATCTACGCGATAGCCGGGCCGCTGCGAACGCTGTTCGACGGCTGGCACCGGCCCAGAACGAATCAACAATTCAACGCGCTGGCGCCGGATGTGGCGGCCGATCCGTATTACCGGTTGATGAGCCGCCCGCGGCCGTATTTTTTTTCCGTTTGGTTGCACACACTGGTTTTCTTCGGCACGGCCTATGCCATTAAAGGCTGGATCGGCATCGGCGCGCTGTGGCTCACGCTGGTGCTCATCTATAACCTGGGCGACGCCATCGACAGCATGGCCCATCTCGTCGGCACACAGCCCTATAACTCGTCGCATCAGGCGCGCAACCATTGGTTTCTCGGCCTATTGACGCTGGGCGAGGGCTGGCACGCCAATCATCACGAGTTTCCGCACAGCGCGCGTCACGGGCTGTTGCCGGGGCAGCCCGATGCAATCTGGCTGTTGATTCGTGTCCTCGATGGGCTGGGGTGTGCACGCGCGATACAGTTACCTTCCCCCGGCACGGTTGAACAACATTATGCTGTGCGATGAACAGTATTTTTAGCAGGCACGAGACTTTCGTGACTGAACAACCCGTTTGCGTCAGCGCCGCCGTCAGTTAAGGAAATAGCCACCGATGTTGCCTGCATCATCCACGCTGATCGAGTGGATCTCCACGCAAGCACTGCACGGACCGTATTGGCTGGTGTGCGTGGCAACCCTGCTCTGGTTTGTTTTCATCTATGCGCTGATTGCCGGCGGCGCGTATGCGTTGGCGATTCGCAAACTTCCCGGCACGGTTACCGCCGGCAACCGCGTGCTGCGGCTGCGCCCCGGTCAGGTACGCGAAGAGCTTGGGCTTTCGGCGCTGTCGATCCTGATTTTCGCTGCGCAAACCGCGGGCGTCGCGTGGCTGCTGCGCCACGGCTGGCTAACCGTCGATTGGCATCGTTCGGCGTGGCATCTCTGGTGGGAACTGCCGGTGCTCTACCTGTGGAATGACGTGCATTTTTTTGTGGTGCATCGCGTGCTGCACTGGAAACCGTTATACCGCAGCGTGCATATCTGGCATCATCGCTCGGTGATTACCACGCCTTTCTCCGCCTACAGCTTTCACCCGCTAGAATCGTTTCTGCTGGGCAGCGTGATGCCGCTCGCGCTCGTGTTGCATGCGTTCAGTCCATTGGCGCTGCTCGGGCTAACGGTGATGAGCCTCGTTCTGAACGTCAGTGGGCATTTGCCTTATGAGCAGATACGCGAAAGGTCAAAGCTGTTTCGGCTCCTGCTGCCGCACAGCCGTTATCACAACCGGCATCATCGCGAATTTCATACGCATTACGCGTTTTCTTTGATGTGGCTCGATCGCTGGTTCAGCCCCGCGCGGGCTGAAAAGCCGTGAATCTCACGCCGTTCAAGAACGTTTACGTCAACGCCACCGGCGCGTTTTATCCCGGCGAGCCGGTGGATAACGCACACATCGACGATTACATCGCGCCGCTCAATCCCGGTTCGTCGCGGTTGAAACGCCGCATCCTCGCCGAGAACGGCATACAGCAGCGCTACTATTCGGTCGGCACCGACGGCAAAACCCGCTACAGCCTCGCCCACATGGCTGCATCAGCGATACGCACCTGTCTCGCTGATGCAGGCGCAGCGCTCGCCGACATCGACCTGCTGTGCACCGGCACTTCCGGCGGCGACGCCACGCTGCCGGGCTTTGCCAATATGTTGCAGGGCGAACTGGCGGCGCCGCCGATGATGACCAGCAGCCACAGCGGCGTGTGCACCTCTGGCATGGTGGCGCTGCAGCACGCGGCGATGGCGCTGGAGGGCGGGCGCGCGCAACGCGCGCTGGTGGCTACCAGCGAAATGCCGTCACGCCTGTTCAAGCGCTCGCGTTTCGCCAGCCGCGGTTATAACATCGATTTCGATGCGCATTTTTTGCGCTGGATGCTGTCGGATGCCGCCGGCGCGTGGCTGGTCGAATCGGCGCCGCGTGGCGATCATCCGCTGAAGCTGATCAATCTGCATCTGCGCTCCTTCAGCGGCGATTACCCGGTGTGCATGCAGGTGGGCCTGGCTGCAGGCGCGGCCGAGTCGTATCTCGATTACGCGTCGTTCGCCGATGCCGAAAAAGAAGGCGCGTATGCCCTGCGCCAGAACATACGCCTGCTGCCTAATTTGTTCGATGTGGCGATACACGAATACGTGCGGCTGGTGCAGGCGGGCTGGAACGATAACGGCCGTATCGATTATTTTCTGTGCCATTACTCCTCGCAGCGGTTTGCCGGCGTGGTGCGTGAGTTGCTCGACAAAGCCGGATTGTCGATACCCGACGAGCGCTGGTACAACAATCTGCAAACGCGCGGCAACACCGGCGCGGCATCGATTTTTGTGATGCTCGACGAGTTTATGCGCGCGCATGAAGTGAAGCCGGGTGAACGCATCTTCTGCTTCATCCCGGAATCGGGACGATTCACCGTGGGCTACTTATTGTTTGAAGTCGAGCCACCTGCCGACGAAACAAACCACGCACCGGCGGCCACTGATGCCGTACCACCGCCGCACGATCCGGACAGCGCCGCCAACCCGGTAATGCGCACGCTGCTGCGTGATCTGGCGGCGGTGTGGCACGACTACCGCTCGCGCGCCTGGCGCACGCCGCTGGTGTCGCGCATCACGCGCGGCGGCCTCGAACGCGAACACATGCTGCGCTGGATGGAAGACTGGATACCACAAGTGCAGCAAGGCAGCGTGTGGATGCGCAAAGCTGCCGCCAATCTTGATACGCCCTATGCAAAGCTGCGCGATTTGATTATTCTGCACGCGGCCGATGAACAATTTGACTTTCGCATCCTGTTCGACGACTACAAACGTTTGGGCGGCAGTACGCAAACCATCGAAGCACTGCGCCGCAATCCCGGCGGCGAAGCGCTGAATGCTTATTTACACGCCCGTGCCGAAGGTTCAAACCCGCATGGACTGCTCGGTGCGGTCTACATCATCGAAGGCACCGGCCAGCGCATCGTACCCGCGTTGCTGCCGGAAATTCGGCGGCAGCTCGCGTTGCCGATGGAGACGACCAAGTTCCTGCAATATCACGGCGAGAACGATGTGAATCATCTCGCGCGCTGGCTGCATGGCGTGGAGATCGCGCTCGACGCCGGCGGCGCAGCGGCGGCCGCAGATATCGTCGCCACGGCGCGCACCACGGCGCAACTTTATTTGATGCAACTGGAGTCGGTGTTATGAGCCGGGACGCAGATTTCGAGTCGATGCAACATGATCCGCGCGATCCCAACCCGTGGCTGGCGCTTTACCTCGATCAAAGCACGCCCATTGATGAAAAAGTAAAGCTGGCGTGGCTGCGCGAATCCAGCTCATGGAGCCGGCAGTTTCTGCTGCCGGTCGTGCGCCCTTTCGCGCGCGGCATGATCATCCTGCTGCAACTTATCAAGTCGTTCATTCCCAATGCCTTTACTTCATCATGGCTGCTGCATCGGCTGCTGGCACGGGCGTTGCATACATTTGTGCGGCCTGATGCGAACTATCTGATTTTGAGGCATTTTCACATGGGGAGTGAAATTCTTGATTTCATCGCGCGCAATGTGCCGGGTACGCATGTGCCGCTCAAGCCGCTCAAGCCTGTCAACCTTGAGCAACTGCGCGACCATCTTTTTTTGCAACACGACCTGAACTTATTCAATTTCGTGATCAATCTCAATCGCGAACTGCGTGCGCAACAGCGTGAGATCACGAAGCCGCCTGCGCTCGACACACGCGGCATTTCTGAAGGTAATTTCGGCATTGAAGACATGCCCAACCGCTGGCACAACGTTGTCGATCTGCAAACAGCCATCGAATTGTTCACGCCGATTTATCAGTTGTTTTTAACCGACAACGATTTCTGGCGCGCCACCAATTCGCTGCAACTGGACGAAACCATCGCTATTTACGTCGCACGCATCCTCGAACAGCCACAGAATCTGCTGCTGCTCAACAACAAGCACCCGCTGGTGCCGGAATCCACCCTGCGCGCGGGATACCGGCTGGTGCTGCATGGCCTATCGTCGGAGATGCTCTATGAATTGCTGGTGCGCACCAAGCGGGCGCAGGCCGCGCCAGCAGCGTCACGGTAACTGCGTTAACATCCGGCCCTGAAGCCGCCCATCCAAAGTATTGAACCCACTGAACGGAGAATCCATCATGACCACCCATAACAAAGTCGCCGTCATCACCGGCGGCGGCACCGGCATCGGCAAAGCCTGCGCGCTCGCCTTCATCAAGGACGGTTATCGCGTCGTCATCACCGGCCGGCGCGCCGAACCGCTCGACGAGACCATCAAAGCTGCCGGCGTCGACAGTGGGCGCATGATCGGCGTTCCCACCGATGTCGGCGACCCGGCCGCAGTAAAAGCGCTGTTCGCGAAAACCAAAGATATTTTCGGCCGCATCGACGTGTTGTTCAACAACGCCGGCCAGAACGCGCCCGGCGTGCTGTTTGAAGACTTGCCGTGGGAAAAATGGAAATCCGTGGTGGATACCAACCTGAACGGCATGTTCCTGTGCGCGCAGGAAGCCTACAAAATGATGAAAGATCAGAACCCGCGCGGCGGCCGCATCATCAACAACGGCTCGATCTCCGCACATGCGCCGCGGCCCGATTCCGCGCCGTACACCTCGACTAAACATGCCGTATCGGGCTTGACGCGCACGATCGCGCTCGATGGCCGCAAGTACGATATCGCCTGCTGTCAGGTCGACGTGGGCAACGCTATGTCGGAACTCGCTTCACGCATGGCCAAGGGGGTCAAGCAGGCCAACGGCACCGTCGCGCCCGAACCAATGATTACCACGGATGATGTCGCGCGCTCTGTGCTGTTCATGGCCAGCCAGCCGCCGGAAGTGAACATCTACCACTTGATGGTGATGGCGACCAAGATGCCATACGCGGGACGCGGCTGAGCGCGTGTCTGCATCTTCCACTGGCCGTTAAGCGGTGCTGCCGTCATACGGGTAACGCTGGCGAGTGTTACGTAAGTATTTGATTTAATTATGTTTTTTAAATCACTTGGATGGGGCGATTTTCGATAAATCCGAATCCAATCCTGATGCAGCAATCGTGCCCTGCATGTCTTTCAAGACCAGCGCGGCAAGCGCGAGATAGCGGTCGAAATCGTTAATCGGTGCGAACAGATTCACGCGTATCGCCGTACGCGGATCATCGGGATGCGGCCGGAACAAAATCACTGACGAATACGGATCGCCCTCAGCTTCATAAATATTGGCTTCTCGCATGCCGAACGTGCCGTCGCCCAGCCGTATCAGGCGCGCGCTGTAGCGCGGATCTTTCTTGGCGCGTTCCGCCGCGGTCTGGCGTGCGGATTTCCATACCTGCTCCCGCGTTTCGTCCCAGCTTTGAACGCCGTCCATGACCATTGCGTTAATCACAATACCGATGTTGCCTGCCGGCGTAAACAACCGTGTGCGCCGCCCGTCATCGAAGCCGCGCCAGCCAAACGGCACCGGCACCAGCACCCGCGCGGATGCGGCCAGTGCGTGCACGTAGCCGTCGAGCACGCGCCGCACGCGCACCGGAAAACCGAAACCCTTGTCGAGCAACCCCTTGTTTTCCGCGCTGTTGGGCGAAAAACTCGCCTCGTCTCTTGCGAGTGCAAAAGCGGCATAGTTCGCCGAGGGCAGCGTGGTCTCGATCATCAGAATCGGCGTCTGTGCCTGCGCCGCCGTCGCAATCAGCATCGACAACAACAGTCCGTGCAACAGCTTGCGCATGTTTTCCCCGATAATTTTTACCCCGAGCTTAGCTGCCGCAGCGAAGTCAGGCAAGCAATGCGATAGAATCAGGCTTCATTCAAGGGGAGCTTCATGAAAGTCTGTGTCTTCGGCGCCGGCGCGCTCGGCGGTCATCTCGCGGCGCAACTCATCGCCGCAAAAAATTGCGAACTCTCGCTGGTCGCTCGTGGTGCGCATCTTGCCGCCATTCGTGAGCGCGGCATCACACTCAAAATCGGTGAACGCGAACTCGGCGGCAAGGCTGCCGCGGCGACCGACAATCCCGCGACGCTGCCGCCGCAGGACATCGTGTTCGTTGCGTTGAAGGCGCAAACGCTGCCTGCCGCCGCGCAGACCATCGGCAAACTGGTCAAACCCGACGGCTGCGTGGTGTTTCTGATGAACGGCATTCCCTGGTGGTTCAATCACGGCTTGCCCGGCAACAAGGGCACGCTGCCGCTGCTCGATCCGGACGGCGCGCTGTGGCGTGAAATTCGTGCCGAACGCGCCGTGGGCTCGGTGATCTATTCGCCCAACGAAGTGGTCGCGCCCGGCGTCATCGTCAACTCGTCGCAAAACCGCTGGGTATTCGGCGAGCCGGATCTCACCGCCAGCGCGCGGCTTAAAACCATCGTCGATCTGGTCAGCGCGACCGGTGTTGAAACCACAGCCAGCCCGGACATTCGCCACGAACTCTTTCGCAAGCTCGCCAACAACGCATCGAACAACACTCTGTGCTCACTGACGCGGCTGGACTCAGCCGGCGCCGCAGGCGACGACGGGCTGGTGAAGCTTTCGATGAGCATCATCAGCGAAACACTGGCCGTTGCGGCGAAACTCGGCTGGGACATGCGCAAAGAAGTGAATGTCGAACAAGTCGCCACACGCGCACGCGGCAAGCCCGGCGCAAAACCTTCAACGCTTCAGGATGTGCTCGCGGGCAAGTCGCTGGAAATCGACGGACTGCTGGGACAAACACAGGCGTTTGCGCGTGAGCACGGCATTGCCACGCCGGTGATCGACGTGTGCCTGCCGCTGCTGCGCGGATTGGATATGTCGTTGCGCGTGAAGTAAATGCGTTGACTTTTCGTTCAGGCTGAATAGGCACGACTTGGCCTTACGCCGTCGTTTTATGTAGCGACTGCGTGGGGCATGCGGCGACCTCAGTCAGGCACGCTTCGGCACACCGTCAAAGAAATCGACAATGCCGGTCTCCAGCGAGTATTCGGCGCCGACCACCAGCAAACCATCGTTCTGGATTAGCTGTTCGAGCACGGCTGAACCGTGCCGCAGGTGGTTGGCGGATACGCGCACATTGGCGCGTACCGCTTGATGCCATAACGCGTCGGGATGCTGCCCCAACCCGGTGTCGAGCAAGCTTTCCACCGCGGGACGGATGCGATCGACAATAGCACTCAGGTTCTGTGACTGATCCACCGCGGGGCGCGCCAATTCTTCCAGCGTGGCCTGCACCGCGCCGCATTGCGAGTGCCCCATCACCACCACCAGGCGGGTGCCGAAACGTTCCGCTGCAAACTCCACGCTCGCAACCTGCGACGGCGCCACGATGTTGCCGGCCACGCGTATGACAAACAGGTCGCCCAGGCCCTGATCAAACACAATCTCGGCAGGCACGCGCGAATCCGAACAGCCCAGAATGATGGCAAACGGTTCCTGTGCGACGGCCACCGCCATGCGTCGCGACTGACTGACTGAACCGTGACTGCGCACTTCAGCGACGAACCGCCGGTTACCTTCGTGCAGGCGCTCCAATGCTTCTTTTGCCGCTACCATGACATACTAGCGACTTCGTGTTTTTTATATACGTATTTGCTTTTATTCACTTTATATCGCCTTGAATTAACTGCTGGTAATCGATTTCCACGACTTCGTCAGATACGCCGCCGTGCGCCACCCTGAGCAGACTGGTGAAAAATCAGCGCGGGCAATAATCCGCGCGGGTGAAATTCTTGGGAATGCGCGGCCCGTTGATGCCCGGCCTGCCTTCGGCAATGCGATTGAGCAAATCACGCACTTCGGTGGTAAACGTGGCGAGCGCGCGTGCGCCGGTTGAAGCGCGGTGGCCACCGATGTCGTCGTAGTCAATTAGCTTGGCGACGGGGATATGCTGCATTGCTTCCAGCACGCCGCCTTCGCGCGGCGGGTGCAACTGATCCTGGCAATTGGGAAACATCAGCACCCGTGCGCGTATCGAACGTGCCGCGGCCGCAAAGTCACCGTTGAAACCCGGCGTCTGTCCGATGTCGTGACTCTGGATCGCCCAACTGCGGTAAATCCAGTCGCGCGCCTGCACGCTATTGCCTACCGTCTTGGCGCTCGCCGCGTGAAACGCATGCACCTGCTCACGCGTAGCGAAGCCTTCCTCAAAGCCTGCGGCCGACCAACCGACCACCGTTTGAATTTGCAGCCCCACGCCGATGCCCGCGCGTGGTGGATCGTCGTTGGGATAATTACCGTCGCGCCATTTCGGATCGAGCATGATGGCCTGCCGCACCGACTCCCAGATGAAATTGCCCTGCCGGTTAGCACGCGCCATCGGGGTCTGCGGCATAACGGCGTCCATGAAATCCGGAAAACTTACCGCCCACTGCATGGTTTCAATGCCGCCCATCGAACTGCCCGCCACTGCGACCAGATGCTTGATGCCGAGACACTCCGTCAGCATGCGGTGTTCGGCCTTCACCATATCGCGAATGTTAAAGCGCGGAAACGACATATTGAGACCCGAGCGCGTCGGCGAAGTGGTCGCATTCGGATCGTTGGAGGCAGCGCCCAGCGTATCGGGTTGAATTACAAAATAGCGGTCGGTATCAAACGCGCGTCCCGGCCCTGCCCATGCCGATTGGCTGTTGCGATTGCCCTGCAAACCGTGGATGGAAAGAATCGCGTTGCTCTTGTCGGCGTTCAGCTTTCCAAAAGTGATGTAAGTCATTTTGAAATCGCGGATGACTTCGCCCGTTTCCAGTGTGAGATCGCCCAACTGGCAGGTTTGAGCGGGAGGCGTTTGAGCCACTGCGGGCTGCGACGACAGTATCGCGAGCGTCGAAAGCGCGCTGATGATTGCTGCATGGACAGCGCTGGTTGCGCACTTAATAAATTGCATGGGAATCTCCTCCTGGGTTGCGCGGGATCAACCTTTGCAGGCTGGGGCGGAAAGTTTATTTTGTAAAACGATCCAGGTCTGTCTTGCCAGCCGCCTTCGACTCAACTGTCCACCCGCCGCCCAGCGCGCGCACCAGTTGCGCCGCGGCAACGAGCCGGCGGCCGAGCAACGACACGGTAGCGCGCTCATTGTTGAGCAGGGTGGTCTGCACGCTGACAACGTTAAGGTAGCTGACGATGCCCGCTTTATACTGGTTGGTCGTCAAGTCCACTGATTGTCTGGCGGCAGCGACCGCTTCGGCCTGCACTTTGGCTTCCTGCTCGAGGATGCGCAGTTCAACCAGGTTGTCTTCAACTTCCTGAAACGCGCTAAGCACGGTCTGCCGATAGGTAGCGACCGTCGCCTCATGCGAGGCGATCGCCTGATCGGTCACCGACTGGCGTGCCCCCGCATCGAACAGCGTCTGCGCGAGTGCAGGACCGAACGCCCACACACGGCTCGGCAGCGACAGCCAGTTGGCAAAATTTGAACTCTGCAAGCCCGCACTTGCCGACAACGTTAGCGACGGATACAGCGCGGCCTGAGCGACACCGATCTGCGCATTGGCCGCGGCAACCCGGCGTTCGGCTGCAGCGATGTCGGGCCGGCGTTCAAGCAGTTCGGAGGGCAGCCCGGTGGGTATTGACGGCATCGCCACTTTCAATGGCAACGGCGCGATCGACAGCTCTGCCGGCGCGCGGCCTTGCAGCACGGCGATGGCATGTTCGAACTGTGCGCGCTGCACGCCGGTGTCGATGGATTGCGCCTGCGTGCTTTTCAACTGTGCCTCGGCCTGCGCCACGTCCACGCGTCCCGCGAGCCCCGCTTCATAGCGGTTGCGCGTGAGTTGCAATGATTTCGCAAACGCGTCCGCGGTTTCGTCGAGCAACTGGCGCTGCGAATCGAGCACGCGCATCTGCAAATAGTTCAACACCAGTTCGGACTGAACCGCCAGCCGCACCGATTCCAGATCAGCGGCACTCGCAGCCTCGGACGCTACGCCCGACTCGACGGATTTGCGCACACGGCCCCACAGATCGGCGTCCCAGCTCAGGCCTCCAGACAAATCGTAGTTTGTGGCCGAATCGCGCCGGCCGCCGCCGCTGCGGGTGGCCGAAACGCCGCCGGTAATCGTCGGCATCAGACCCGCGCGCGCCTGCCGCGTCAGCGCCTGCGCACGGCGGTACTGCGCTTCGGCAAAGCGCAAATCCTGATTGGAGATTTCAATTTTTTCCGCAAGCTCATTCAGCAGCGGATCGCCGAAAACCATCCACCACTTGCCGCGTGGCACGGCGTCACCCGGTTCGGCGATTTTCCAGTCTTTGGATTCTTTGTACGCGGGCGGTGCGACGACTTGCGGGCGTTTGTACTCGGGGCCGACGGCACATGCGGCAAGCAGCAACGCCGGCGCAACGACAACGAGAAACCGCACGCATAAACTTTTCAAATCGATCATGTGCAGCAAAGCATCATCATTTAAATATCGTTTAAAAACAAATGCTTACGTTTATACATCGAAAATGCCAAAATCGCCGCCACACACAGCGCGTGTGATTCGCGGTTGAACATCATGGCTGTGGCGCCGCTACCAGCACCGCTTCGGGCGCGGGCTTGCGCCGCAGGCGCAGGCACCACAAGCGGAAACGGTCGAGGTAAAGATAAACCACCGGCGTGGTGTACAGCGTGAGCAACTGGCTCATCACCAGGCCGCCCACAATCGCTATGCCCAGCGGCTGGCGCAGCTCGGCGCCGTCGCCGCTGCCCAGCGCCAGCGGAACCGCGCCCAGCAGCGCCGCCATGGTAGTCATCATGATCGGACGGAAGCGTAACAGGCACGCCTGGTAAATCGCTTCACGCGGACCGATGCCCTCGCGGCGTTCAGCGGCAATGGCGAAATCAATCATCATGATCGCGTTCTTTTTCACGATGCCGATCAGCAGAATCACGCCGATCAGCGCGATGATGCTGAATTCGGCATTGAACAGCATCAGCGCGAGCAGCGCACCCACGCCCGCGGAAGGCAGCGTGGACAGAATAGTAATCGGATGTATGTAGCTCTCGTAGAGCACACCGAGCACGATGTACACGGTGATCAGCGCCGCCAGTATCAGCCACGGCTGGCTGTCGAGCGACGCCTGAAACGCGCGCGCCGTTCCTTGAAAACTGCCGTAGACGGTACTCGGCACGCCGATGCGCGCCATGGTGTCGTTGGTGACGCGGACCGCATCCGACAACGACACTCCCACCGGCAGGTTGAACGAAAGTGTCGACGCCGCGAACTGCCCCTGATGATTGACCGACAGCGCGGTATTGGTGAGCTCGTAGCGCGCGATGGACGACAGCGGCACTTGTCCCTTGGTGGGCGATAACACGTAAATTTTTTCCAGCGCCTCCGG
>Ga0193752_1002466_pt1 | contig 13799 bp, 12 predicted proteins | sample H1c1metaG_FD_144924 | JGI IMG/M metagenome (GOLD analysis project Ga0193752, IMG submission 144924) | Soil microbial communities from a riparian zone of the East river system, Colorado, United States - H1c1 | ecosystem: Environmental > Terrestrial > Soil > Riparian zone | place: USA: East River... | reverse complement strand
GTCACCCGTTGCTGCATCGCTCGAAGACCTGCAAAAGAATCTGTCGAAGGTCGCCTACTACGCGGAGAAATACAGCGGCATGCGTCGCGGTATCAATCCGCACGCCGAATCTATCCACGATGACAATGTCGGCCTGCTGTCAGGTTTTAATTTCGTCTTCGTGTGCGTTGATCGCCCGACCGTTCGCAAGCTCATCTCAGGCTTTCTGACAGGGCAGAACACGCCGTTTGTCGATGTTGGGATGGAGCTGGAGTTGATTGAGGAAGACGCCAGCCTTGTTGGTGCATGTCGCACCACGCTCAGCACACCGGCAATGCGCGACCATTTCGCGCGTCACGTGTCGCTGGACGGTGTTGTCGCTGACGACCTATATGCAACGAACATTCAAGTTGCCGACATGAACGCGCTCAACGCCGCGCTCGCGGTAATAAAGTGGAAAAAGTTTTGTGGCTTCTATCAGGATTGCTACCAAGAGCATCAATCCGTTTACGCCATAAACGCGCACCAGCTCACCCGTGACGAAGCAGGGGCGGCATGAAACAGACACACATCAAACTTGAGATGGTCGAGTTCATTCCCGAAACACTCGCAGACGGGGTTCTCTACGTGTCCCAAAAATATATGACGGCAACACACCGTTGTTGTTGCGGGTGCGGCCAGGAAGTCGTCACGCCACTAGGGCGGACGGAATGGTCGCTGCAGGTTGATGGCAAATTGCCGACCCTCTATCCCTCCATCGGTAACTGGAGCTTCGCGTGCCATTCACACTATTGGATTCGAAACGGTAATGTTGTTTGGTCGTACGCGATGAGCAAGGAGCAGATCGACTCTGGGCGGGCGCGCGATCAACGTATGAGGGATGCGTATTTCGCGCACGCGAATCGGGAAAAGGACGAGGTTCTTGTTGCGCTCAAGACTCACGCGGCGGATACATCGCCGGTGGAACAAAACACCGACGGAATTGAGGGGCGATGGAAAAGATTTAGGAGATGGCTTGGCGCTTAGACGAAGCGCCGAGCAACGGGCACTTCTTCCGCGGTCAATTTGTCTGTTGATGGTAGGCCTGATGGTATAAGCAGAGATTGCAGTCAAAATGCATTGGTAGATGATGAACTTACAGACTGCGCTGAATTCCTCACTCCCGCCAGAATTCACCGCGAGCATTCGACGTAGCGCGTCGTTATGAGCTCTCGGTGCCCCACCGGGGATTCGAAAGCTCGAAGATGAAGCGAGCCGGGTTCGACAACTTTGCGTAGCAAGGTCGGACGCGCAAAGTGCTTCCAAGCGCTAGCGAGGGACGAGCGGCAGCCTCTGGCCGCGAGAAACCCCCGTCTCCGCCACTCTTCAGAGTCGGCCAAAAGAATCATCCCGCCTTGGCATGGGCTAGGTGCCGCGAGTCTCGCGCAAAGTTCCATCGACGCCCTAGACGATTCCTGGCCAATAGGGCACGGTGTTGTCCCGGCTTCCTGCTTCGATGATTTCGTCATGCTTCGCGTCCGAACTGCGGCAACGCGCTTTCTCTAACTACGATCTGCTGAAGAGCGGTGGGAGGATCGCAACTTGCAGAAAGAAACTAGCATTCAACCGCCTGAAGCGGGTCAAGTCGGGAGGCGAAGGAATTCTGGTTTGCTAACTATCTCGGAGATTGCTCCATGATCAAACACCGGGCATCGCGGGCAAGTCTCCTGGCTGTCCTGATACTCGCTGTCACATCCGACGCTGAGATGCCGACATCGGATGTTTCGACAAACGCCATTCCGCGGCGGTCATATTTGGATGAGAAAGCAGCTCAGATAGCCGCGCGGGCCGCGGTCGCAAATTGCGCAAAAAGCGGATTCACAGTAGCTGTCGTGATCACGGACTCAAATGGCGTCCCCGTTGTCACGCTCCTTCGCGGCGGAGGCGACCAGAAGCTCCTGCATGCTGCCAGTGAAAAGGCTACGACTGCGATTCGCTTCAACAGTTCGAGTCAAGACATAGCCTCACGGGTAATGACAGACAGCAATCTCGCTGCAGCAATTGGTGCGGTTCCGAAAACTGGCGTGACAAGCCCAGGCGCGCTTTTTCTCACCGACTATTTCCGTACTCTTGGAACGATTGCAGTTGCCGGCGCTGCCAACGATGAAGAAGACGAGCACTGCGCTCAATCCGGAGTTGATGCATTCGCATGGGCTGATTGGAAACGGCAGGACTTAGAATATTTTCTCTCCGACCCAATGCGATCACATCAGGACAATTAGCCACGCGTCCAATCGAAGTCGACTCGCTGCAGATATCCGTTGCGACTGCGCGCCACTCAAGTCCGCTTTGTTTCAACACCTCCAATGGCGCGCTTTTTGCTTTTTCCTGTCTTTTGGCGGCAAGCACATGCGCTAACAACAACGAAGGCCCTTTTCCGCAAAACTAATCGAAACGAAATACTCTAGCGGCGAATATTCGGGTCGATACTCGTGTCATTCTTTTCAGGAGCGTTGGTACAACCTCCACCTTCCTCGGGCCTGTCTCCCGCCTTGCACCCAGCCGCTACTGGTTCGTCATCCGCATTATCGATGGGTGACGTAGGAGTCTCCATCTCGGTCTCGAATACCTCTTCAGTTGCGTCGACAGTTGAAAGAATCTCGCGCTGTCGACTCTCAATGATCTTGAAGTTTCGTTCAACTATCCTCTTGATTACGCTCTTAGATTCCGCATCGACGTTCCGAAGTTTTAACTGTGTGTCATGCCACTTCTTGCCTGACTTGAACAAGGCATCGTACAAATCCGCCTTTCGGGGTTTTTCCTTCTCGCGTCGTCCTAGAATTTCGTTTAACTCGCGTACCTTTTGCTGGCATTCGGAAGCCTGTGTACGGCAGGACGCAAGGCCACACTCGTAGGACTCCGCGAGCGATTCACAAACGGATGTCGTATAGGCTTTGTACGCCGCTGCAGGACACCCAGGAAAGGATACGTCTCGAAACCGTCCACTTGGATTTGGCGCTCTCATCTCGGACGAATTGCATCTCTGATATTCCGATCTTCGCGTTTCGACAATTTCATAGCAGTCGGACGCAAACGACATGCATTGGTCAGCGCTTCGGGGCAAAGAGGGGGCTTGTGGAAGAACATCATTGGCGCGAGCTATTGTTAGACACGAGATGAAATAAATCAGAAGTTGGATGATTATTGAATATTTCATTTGCGCGCTCTGAGTAAACTCGTACTATTCGTCACGACAGTAGATTTCCATAGCAGGAAACCGGCGTTCAATGAAGTCCATGAATTCCCAAACCTATAAGAAAAAAATTAGGACGTGGAGCATCGTAGTAATTTTGATTCTTGCCACCATTTTCTTGATGCTGCAGCTTTCAGCGACTCCCGATGCGGAAGAATCCTCGAGTTTCATTTCAGACGAAGCAATCGTCAATGCTGTTTTCGAGAATTCAACAGAGACCGTCGACAGTCTCTTGCGGAGTGGCGCAAATGTAAACGCTCAATTGCCGAATAGTCAGACCCTGCTCCAGTTTGCGACGAGCGGTCGGAATATCGAAATGATTCGAACGTTGATTCGCGGAAGCTCATCTGCCGACCCATATTCCTCGTTAGATCCTGGTCTGCCAACTCCAGCTGAATTGGCGGACGATGACCCTGAGCTTCTTGGAGCACTACTTTCTAAGTACAGTGAATCGATGGATGAATGCGATGAGCTTGGATTTACGCCACTTATGTACGCCGCTGCACGTGATGACGCGCGCACAGTCCTCGTTCTCGTTTCCGCGCGCACGAACCTGGAACAGACTTGCGGAGGTGGGCACACGGCGCTGGCGATCGCAGTCGCTCTAAACGCAAACGCCGCGCTCAGAGTCTTAGGAAATTCTAACGCAGACTACTATTCGCGCTCGCCTAAAGGGTTGCGACCCATGGATGTAGCGCGCCATGCACACAACTCACTTGCCCTAAAAGTTTTGGGAAAGAGGTCTGCGGAGATCGATGCCGCCATCGTTAGTGGTCGGGCTAGACACGGGATCGCCAAAGGTTTGTCGCACTCGTACAACTTTGATGACTACCGTCTGGCAATGGACGGGGCGCCACTTCCTCCACTATTTTCTGATGTTGGTGCGACAGTCATAGAAACGGATGAGATTAAGATTGACGTTGGTATTCCAAAGCCGTCCAAGCCGGCAGAGTCTGATGATCGTTTTCTAACTAACTAGTAAGCAGTAAAGCAATATGAAAAGCCATCTGATCGTATTGTTCACATTGGTATTGTTGGGGCCAGGCATCGCGAAAGCGCAGGTTGTCGACGGAAGTGTCACGTTGAATGGCATCGCAGTCAGAACTCAAAAGATGACTGTTGATTGTGACTGGTGGGTGCCTGCAGATGGGGGTACGGTCTATTTGACCGATAGCATTCGACAACGACTCAGTGAGGAGTTGCGGTCGAGGGATCTGCACCTGTGGGAGTCGCACAGCAAAAAGTATTCGATCCATCTTATCGATACGCGACAGATGACTGCCGATCAACGCAGCAAGCTGCGTCCCGAGGCATACGGCGCTTTTGACTGGAGCGAAAAAAAGTGGTCTTCGCTTGCGTCGGTAACCGAGAATGAATTGGTAGTTGCAAGCTGGCTAAATGGCGGTCCGGAGGTCTTGAAAATTGTGATGAGCAACGACCGGACGCTCAATGAGTACACTTACACAATGAACCTTGGGTTCGCTTTTGCCATTGACCGATCGACGTTAGAGTCGATTACGAAGAAGAAATATGCGTGTACCTCGAGCTCATCATCCGGTGAATGTTACATAGGTAATGATGAAAGTCGGGGTCTGCAGTGGTCAGATTTTCCAGCGCCCCCCTCTCGCGGCAAATGCAAAGTACTCGCTTACGAAAAGCCACCGGTAAGAATTGGGTTCTGACCTGCCGGCAAGATCTAGCGGGGCATGGCAGATAACTTGGATGTCCATGTGGCCGATCTCGAGAAGCACGTCTTTCCCAATTGCTGGCACTGGACTCTGGAGGAGAAGCCCGACGAACTAAATCAACTCGCGATTTCATGGCTGAGTAGGCGCATCGCGAAAAAGTAGGTTAAAGCGTAAGTTGCGCCGCGATGGAAAATGTGCGGCCGAACACGCGAGAACCGGCTTAGCCGTTTATCCTAAGGCGCACATTGCGTACCGACACCCCGCGCGTTTCAGAATTCGGCCGATACCGCATGGGGGTCGACATTAAGATCCAAGTTGAGCCGAATTCTCAGGCTGCTCGCCGCGCTGACTAGCGGCTCAAAATCGAAAAGTCGACTCGCTGCGGTTTGATGGTACCAATTGATGGTACGAGCCGGGTTAGCGCGACCGGTAGTGAACCGGATCACCGAGTTACGTATCGTGCTGACTGCCTCACCCTCTATCAGTCTCCATCGTGTGTATTCTGAATGCGCTTCCCTAGACACAGTATTTTGTTCGCTGATCGTCTCCTTCCGAATGCTCGATGCGGTGCCGTACAGGCATATCACGAGCATCCCTTGAGAGAACGCACTGCAGCGCACAAGCACATGACTTCCGCGCGGCATGCGCAGGAATAGCTACCAAGCCTAGTCGGACTTACTCACCGCATCGCAACAGAAATAGTTTGGGATGGCGAAGTGGTGACTCGATCCATCTCGCGAATCTGTCGAAAGACCTCCTTTGCAAGTCGGTGCAGCAGCGTTTCTACACCGCCATCGCACGTGCTCGTTTTTTGGTGGGCGAAGTGGGCGGCGCGCTTCGTGCCTTTATTTAGCGATCAGCGCGAGGTCGGCCGGCTCTTCGGTTCGGCTAATGCTTGCTTGTCCGCCGCTAGATACGGCAAAGCAGCGATTTGAACGCAATCTTCATCCGATGAGGTGGGAGAAATTGTCGGGTCATGACACTTATATAAGGCGACTAGCAGGAAAGGCAGTGACCGTGGCTCGCTCTGCCGGAGAAATTCGGCGTCCGGGCTTGTAACAGCAAAGATCGCTTGGTGTGCCTTACTGTCTCAGCGACTGCTCCGCCGATGACAGTGCGATGGGCCGAACTAGGTACGCGTCCGCCTACGTGAGGGAGACATCATGTCGCTGAATTTCACCATCGAATCCGGCCTGAGCGCGCGCGTTCGTCAACTGACCGTCGTCGTTGTTTTATCTGCAGCATCATGGCTCGCGCCGATCGCCAATGCTGTGGACAGGGACGTATTCGATGACTTCATGACGCAGGCGGGTGCACCCGATGCCGCAAGCACACCGGACGGAGATCTCTTTGGCGACAGAACGGATGCCTACACTGGCGCCACGGATTTTCTGGTCACGGACGCGAGCATTCCGGGCAACAGCGCCTTGCCCGTCGCCGTACAACGCTCGTTGAAGGCCTACGACGATGGCAACGACGCGTCGGTGTATTCGTTACCGAACTCGTTGTTCGGCTGGTCGCGCTACGAAGTTCCGTACCTAACCAGCATCTTCAAGCGCAATTCTGTATGGGTTGTCGCCCTGGGTGCGGGCACATCGAATTTGCGGTGCTCCAGCTTGAGCACCCCGCCCGAAGTGACTCAGACCAGCGGCAAGTCAGCGACCTGGGAGTATTTCGAATACTGGCGCGGATACCAGCTCTATCTTCCCGGACTCGGCACACATGAGCTCGCCCCAATCGCCGGCCCTGATGCGAACGCTCCCACGGATGGGGCGACGTACTACTGGACGACGAAGGACCATTGGTATTTCTCGTGCCTGTCGACGACGTCGAATGGCGTGGCGGGTCAGGGATTTCTGGCGCGGGCACCGAACGGCGATAAGTACTTCTTCGACCGGGTCGTGAAGTGGCGGGCGACATCGACGTTGAGAAAGCAGGTAACAGCCGGTGAGACCGTCTTGGCGCGAGACGAATACCGCATCCTCCTGCGCCGCGTGGAAGATCGCTTCGGGAACTGGGTGAACTACGTTTACTCGGGGAACGATCTCACATCGATTACCGCCAACGATGGGCGACAGCTCGCGCTCACATACTCGGCTCCTGGTGGACAGGTCACGTCCGTCACCGACGGAACACGTCTTTGGACGTACAATTATTCCTCCGGAGTGCAGGTGACGTTTCCAGATGCTACGGTGTGGAAATCCAGTCTCACGCAGGCAGGAATCTCGCGCAGGCACTTGGTCACTTGCCGTGATGAGCAAATGCAATATGCCGGGCAGTCGGTCCTCTCAATTCAGCTTCGCTCGGGCGCAACGGGAACGTTCACATTTGTTCCGTTACGCCGAGGTCTCTCCGCCGTTCCGGATGCGCTCAACCGCCCGTGCCCTAACTTCCCCCGCTTCATAGACAACATCGCGCTCACTACCAAGACCATTTCCGGGACTGGCCTGAGCGGTATTACTTGGAGCTATGCCTATGGGCCCGCGAACGGCTGCTACCTGAACCAAAGTCCTACTCCTGGATCGGTATGCACCGGTTCTTATCCAGTCACGCGATACGTTGAGCTTACTGCCCCGTCCGGCACATTCGTCCGGTACACTTTTGGCAATCGCTTCCAGAACACTGACGGCGCATTGCAACGCGTCGAGACCGGCGCATCAGCTGCCTCATTGATCCGCGACGAGACCATCGCAACGCAAATATTTCCAGCGCCGCTGCCAATCACCGCCCAGTATCTTGACACGATCATCCGGGTTACGAGCTCGCGAGTTATCACACTCAACGGCGCGACCTACACAACGACCAATTCGAACTGGGATGCGTATCAGAATCCACAGACGATTACGGAGTCGGGTCCCAACGGAGGAAGCCGGACGACGCAACTCACGTACTACAACAACAAGGCGAAATGGGTGATCGGTGCGCTGGCTTCGCGGAGTGCACCGGGCAGGTCGATGTCGAAGACATTCGATGCCAACGCGAACGTCTCCGGCGTCACCGAAGACGGTGTGATAACGGCGCAATACGCGTACACCCCCGAAGGCAACATCGCGACGGTTACGTATCCGCGTTCTTTGACCCACACGTATTCGAGTTACAAACGCGGGAGGGCGCAATCTGAGTTGCAGCCTGACTCCGTCAGTCTGGCGCGAACCGTGTCCGATGCAGGGTTCGTGATGTCCGTGACGGACGGGGAAGGACGCACCACAACATACAGCCGCGACGCGATGGGTCGCGCAACGTCGATCGATTTGCCTGGTGGTAATGACGTCTCAATCGTCTACTCCGGAATCACGAAAGGGGTTCGCACCACGACACGCGGCTCTCTCATCACGACCGTCTCCTACGATGACCTTTGGCGGCCGAGCAGCTTTGTGCGCGGGGGTATCACGTCGAGCTACCAGTACGATGGCTTCGGACGACCGACGTTCATATCCAATCCCGGTGATACGATCGGCACTCAGACTCAATACGATGCCCTCGGACGGCGGACCCGAATCACGAACGCGGACACCACTTTCCGCAGCTATTCCTATGGCGCTGCGACGGGCTCGATCACCGATGAACGTGGACGGGTAACGGCGCGAAGCTACCGTTCGTATGGCGACCCTGGCACGACTTACCTCATGGGGATCACAGCACCGGTTGCCTCGGCCAGTGTCACCATCACGCGTGGTACGAATGACTTGGTGAGCTCGGTTACTCAAGGCGGTGTGACGCGCACCCTGGGCTATGACTCACGCAATTACCTGGTCTCGGAAACGAATCCGGAAGTCGGGACCATCACGTACGGGAGAGATGTGGCGGGCAACCTGACATCTAGGCACGTCGCGAGTTCTGCCGATACCACGTACACCTACGATGGGCACAACCGCCTGAATGGCATTCAGTATCCGGGAGCCATCAACGTTACGCAGACGTACTCGAAGACCGGCAGGTTGCTGAGCGCTCAGGCTGCCGCCGGGACTCGCACGCTTGTTTACGATCAAAACGACAATCTCACGAGCGAATCGCTGGCGGTGGATAGCTATACGCTGGCAGTACAGTACGCGTACAACGGCAACGATCAACTCTCTTCGGTGACCTACCCAATATCAAATCGGGTCGTCAGTCTCGCGCCGGACACTCTCGGCCGGCCGACCCAGGCGTCCGGGTACATCAATCTGGCGACCTGGTGGCCGTCGGGTCAGCCCAATCAGCTGACTTACGCGAATGGCGTGACGAGCACCTACGGGCAGAACTCGAGGCTCTGGCCAAGCACGTTTTCCACGGCAAAAGGAAGTACGGCCATCACGGCGACGAGCTACGGGTACGACAGTGTCGGCAACATCATGACGATCAACGACAGCGTCGATGCCGGAAACAACCGCTCACTTGACTACGATGCGATCGATCGCTTAACCAACGCAACGGGTTCGTGGGGTTCTGGAACAATTGCATACGATGGCGCTGGAAACTTCACGAGCCAGGCTTTGGGTTCGTGGACCCTGAACTACACATACGATTCTCTGAATCGCCTCTCGTCGATCTCCGGCGCGCGTTCGGCCTCGTACGCCTACGATGTCTACGGTGACATCGTCAGCGACGGCACGAAATCGTTCTCCTACGACGACGTGCCCAATCTGCGCTGCGCGGATTGCGGTGGTGCCAACCGCGCCGACTACGCGTACGACGGCCTGAACCGGCGTGTCTGGCGCAGTAGAGGTGGCGTGAAAACGTACGAGTTTTACGATTCAGGTAATGCCCTGCTAGCCGAGTACACACCGAGTCAAAGTGGCAAACTCGTCGAGTACATCTATCTTGCCGGTAAGCGCATCGCGCAGCGGACTTCGCCGTGAGCGTGCCGCGCGCACAATCGCAGGCGACATTCGCCGCTCGGGCTCAGAACCTGTGCTGGCTGCCGGCTGTACTGCAAGCTTTGCTGGAGGGCTGATCCCATGCTTACCGAGCGTCATTCTTTCTTGTCTCGCGCCGTCACGTGGGTCGTTCTTCTCTGTTTCTGCACGACACAGGTTGTTCGAGCGGACGAGATCGTCTACTTCCACAACGACGTTGCAGGTACACCGCAGGTGGCGACGAATGCGTCGGGTAGCGTGCTCTGGCGGGAACACTTCCGCCCGTACGGCGATCGTCTCGACAATCCGGCAGCGGCATCCACCAATACCGTCTGGTTTACCGGCAAGCCGCAAGATGCGTCGACGGGCCTTTCGTATATGGGCGCTCGCTATTACGACCCGACATTGGGGCGCTTTTCGAGCATGGATCCGTCGGCCTTCGATGAGCAGGATCTGCACACCCTCAATCGTTACGCCTACGCAAACAACAACCCGTACAAATACGTCGATCCAGACGGGCGCGACGCACTGGCGGTATTTGTTGTCGTCGCGGCCGTGCTCGTTGCCATCGTAGTCATCGGTGGGTCGAATCCGCCGAATCAGCAACGTTCGCGCGATCTTGCACGGCGAACCGAAAGCTTCGGCGCGCAATTGATGCGCAACTTCGCCAAACAAGAAGAGGCCAAGCCACCGGCGGACGCTCCGGGCGAAACGACGAAGTCCGGTGAGGCAAAACCCGGCACGTCTACTGAGCCCGGCACGGCTACAGAGCCGCCTCCCGGCTCGCTACCGATCAGTGAAACTCCCTGGTCAGGAGATCACGATGGGATCAAGGAAGCCATCGGCGCGAAACCAACGGACAACGTGAAAATCGGTCCCAATGGGGAAGTCTGGGTGCAGAGTCCCACTGGAGAATGGGTAAACTGGGGTAAGGCAAGCGACATCACTGGGCGCGACGAAGGTTCCGGCAAGACTGGCAAAGACCGAGATCGCAAGCGCGAGGAGCAACGTCAGCGGGCTCGCGAGAAACGAGATTGGGATCGAAACAAGTAGTGAGCGAAAATCCACAAGCGCACGCAGTTCGCCCCGACGAACGCGGGCTCGCCTACAGCGTTCGCATCCTCGTTCGGCATCCATCGGAGTCACTCGATTGCATCACGACTTCAACGGGCATGTTGCCGAATATCTTGCATAGGGCTGGTGATCAGCGCGTGAATCCCGCCGGCAAGCCGTTGTCCGGCCAGTTTCCTCATTCCACGTGGAGCTGGTGGGAAGAGTTTCGTGACTCGCGCGACTTCAGTTTGGGAGTTGCACGCACGATCGATGTGCTCGCTCCAGCGGCGGATTTGCTTAGCAGGCTTCGAAGCTCCGGAGGAGAAGTCAATGTGATTCTGCATCTCCGGGGAGAGCGGAACATTGGCGCCTCCATTCGAACACGCGAGCTGGCGCGAATGGTCGAGCTAGGTATCGACTTCGGAATCGAGGTTTTCCCGCACACAAACGAGTAGTGCAGCATCGATGCCTCTCAAGCGATGTTCGTCTGAGATGCAGTAGGCTTGCGGCGCGTTCTCACGCGACGTGCTCGCAAGGAGTTGTGCTCCGCATGCGAGGCATATCCCGAAGTATGGATATTTAGATAGTCTGGAAAATCGCCTAAATACGGCCACTTCGGGAGAGAATGAATCCCTCTCCCCAGTGACCTTTCGTTTCCTACTCTGCTCCGTCGCCGGACTTATTTTTCGCTGGTATTTCTGCTGGTATGAATATTCGCGATATTTGAGAATTTCTTTAGGAAACAGCGCGATGCGGGGCGGGTATTGATCCCTCCCTTTCCACCAACTTTTTCAAGCGGTTGCGCGCGGGCAGCCGCGCGCAGCAACACGATTGCGGGACTTTTGCGGGCGCGGTCTGGCACAGCTTGTTGGCCGCTTCGATCAGATTGCTGATCTCGGCCGCCGAGTAGGGCGTCGTGATCCGTGCGGACTTGTGTCCTAACTAGTCCTATCTGTCCTCAAAGCTCACTCCAGAAGCTCGCGGCCGCCGTCCGAAGGTGCGCTTGAGATCGTGAACCCGGATAAACGAATCTGTGAGGGCAGAGCAATTGCGGCGCGCATAGTGTCAGCGCGGTCGATGCGGGACGGCAGGCGGCTGCGGCCATACTTGCGGTACTCCATGGACCCGCAGCATTTCGAACGGATCTCGAGTTTGCTCGGAAAGAGATCGCCGAATCGAACGTGGCGATCAGGCCGCAGGCTTCCGCAACGGCTCAGTGAACACATTTTCATCGGAAGCGTTCAACAGCCGGATGGCGGGTTCGTCGAGCGCATGCTGGTATCCGAGGACACTGAGCGAACTGGTATTCAAGTAGAACCTGCGTGCTTCAATGGGCGGCTGACCGATCCAGCGCGCGATCAAGACGCGCAGGATGTCTCGATGCGCGACGACGAGGCTATCGCCGGACATCTGGCGTAGTTTGACGACGAGACGATCTGCGCGAATCGCGAGATCCTGGAGCGTCTCCCCGCCGGGACACCCGTTGTCGAATAGCGTCCAGCCGGGCCGTTGCGCCTGCACTTCCGCGGCACGCTTCCCCTCGTACTCGCCGTAGTCCCACTCAAGTAGATCGGGATCGAGAACCGAACGGCTTCCGAAGCCGATAAGCTCGGCGGTCTGCCGCGCGCGCAGCAACGGGCTGACCAGAACTTGGGTGAAGTCGCGCCCGTGTAAATGTGAGCCAAGGTCCCGCGCAGCCTGCTCTCCGCGCGCCGTGAGCGGAATATCAGCGCGGCCCGCAAATTGCCGGCTGAGGCTCCAAGCAGTTTCGCCATGGCGAATGAGCCAGATTTCGGGGAGCGATTGAGGATCGTTCATCTTCCAACGAGGGTATGCGATCGCCAAGCGTGGGTCCACGTCCCATAGAAGAGAGACGACAGCCCCGTGACGTTGTCATCTCCATTGGCGAGAGCTCCTAAAGGCGCGCTCGAGCATGGCGGATGCAGAGTTCGCGCCGGGATGCGCTAAGGTCGCCAGCATGAACAAGACCATCTACTGGTCTCTAGCGCTGTCGCGAGACTACTCGAGCCGTAATGCGGCAAGTAGTCGCTCGAAACGATCATGCGGCGTTATAGCTGGTGCGCGAAACGCTGCCAATCGACAAGCAACAGTTTGAAAAGCCACGCGACGGACGATTGAGCAACGCAAGGCGCTTGCTTTGAGCAAATTTAAAGGATGGAGCTAACAAGTATGCCTAAGACAACGAAGTTACCTATTTCTTGGACTATGTTTGCCCTACTCTCGATGCAATTCGGATGTGCTCAAGGCGAGCGTTCATTCTTGAGCGTTCAGGTTTGCCTGAATGATCGACAGGACTTGTCGGAGCTTAGAAACCTGATTGAGTCCGTCGCCAACGCGGAGCACATGCAATTCACGGATAGGAGCGATGAGACACGACGAGAATTGCAATCGATCAACAATCCGAACGTGCATCAAGCATGGCCGACAATCAATTTGGGAATCATCGGCGAAGATGGAATTGGGCTGACTGCCGGGAATTTAGGAATGCCTCCAAACGAAATAGCAGTGGGTTTTACAGGGGCCTCTGACCTCCCGCGTGCGCGTAAACTCGCAAACTCAGTAGTCAATAAACTCCAAGAGCGGTGGCATGTCGAAACCCGCTCAGAGGGAACTGCTGCTCAGGGCATGCGTAAGTGCGTGCATTGAAAAAGCAGCATCTGGGTTGCGGCGACTGATGTCGACGCTCGAGGCTTTGACGGTACGAAATCCGATGGTCATCGGTAGCGGCCGCTTAATCCGATTGAGCGAAGCTCTCGCGCCAAGATTTTGATGGTATGAAAATGCTGTCAACCTCAGAGTGGCTGTGAATTCAGTAGCTTGCGGTCTGGGCTTGCTTCCTCCCTTTCCACCAATCTTCAAGCGACGAATCGAAGCGGACCTGATCGAGGAAGCCTGCGACCGGACGCCCGCCAACCTGAGCGCCGGTCCGGCTGTGGCATTCTGCTTCGATGACTACGCTTCGGACCCGCCGACGATGGTGGTGGCTCGGAG
>Ga0193752_1002465_pt1 | contig 13803 bp, 17 predicted proteins | sample H1c1metaG_FD_144924 | JGI IMG/M metagenome (GOLD analysis project Ga0193752, IMG submission 144924) | Soil microbial communities from a riparian zone of the East river system, Colorado, United States - H1c1 | ecosystem: Environmental > Terrestrial > Soil > Riparian zone | place: USA: East River... | reverse complement strand
CATTAAACCATAAACCTTAGACCATTAACCATTAAGCCTTATCACTTATGCCACACGAATCGATTAAATGGATCACTAAAGGCCGGAGCCTCGATCAGGCGCCGGTGGAAGAGCCGACGATTGGGGTCGAAGAGTTCGACCAAAGCGTAACAATGCCAGATGCCCCGGGACCATACGGAATAGCGGTTAACGCGCCGCTAGGAGTCTCCATGATTAAAGCACTCTGGGAAAAGGTCAATCAGCAACCCGATACCAATCCATTGAAGGCTCTTTTGTCGGGTTCTTTTGCGATCACTTTCGACAAGAATCTACTATTGAAAACCATCAGTCAGCCTAAATGCGAAGGAATCCGGTTTTATCTCTGCCTGAAACAGTCGGAGAAAAACCCTGCGGAACAATTACTGTCGTTGGTAACGGTAGGAGTGGATGAAACCGGCAAGGACCTGCTGTATGAATACCAGCAGGGTATCCCGATTAAGGACATTCCGACCAGGTCACTGATTGCCGAGTATGGCCATCCACCATGGGTAATGTCCCAGAGCGGACCATCGATTGACCCGTTTGTGCTCTTTAAACTAAGTCAATGAGATTTTAAGGTATATTCCGGTTAAATCTCTTCGACCTGACACTCTACTATATCGTATATCATACGCTAATTTTAGTGGCGTGGTGCCTGTCGCTGGTGCTTTGCATCAAAGGACAGCGTAGGTATATCCCCCTGGCCATTTTAATGGGAGTGACGCTGGGCGTAGAATTGTGGGCGGACTGGTGCCACAGTGAGCAGCAGCCATTCCTGTGGCTTTACAATGTTTTCGTGATCATTGAATATAGTCTGCTCTGCTGGTACTTCATCGGGGTAACTACGCGCGCAGTCATCCGACGCTTTATTGGCTGGAGCATTCCGGTCTTTGCGGTGATAAGCATCGTGGTGTCCTTTCAGCTCTACAACTTCAGGGACTTCCCAGGACAGAACATCAATATCGAGGGCATGCTGATCACTGTCCTATGCGTGTCGGTATTGTTTAATTTAGACAGCCGGTTATATAAAAATATTACAAGGCACCCTGATTTTTGGATTTGTTGCGGATGGTTAGTGTTTTACGCGGGTACGTTTTTCTCGAACGGGTTGTTAACCTATTTAATGAATCAACACCTCGACTATGCCCAAAAGGTTTTCGAAATCCTAAATCGCCCATTGAACCTCATTTTGTACAGTTGTTTAATTGTTGGATTGATATGCGCGCTGCTCCGGAAATAGTGTACACGATCATATTGGCAGCCATCTTCTTCGTTCTGCTTGTGACAGTCATCATTGTTACCGTTTGGCGATATTACTCCAGGAAACGGGCACATGAAATGGAGGTCATACAATTTGGCCAGACATTGTTAGAAACCCGCCTTGAAATCCAGGAGCATACCTTTCGCGCGATTTCAGAGGAATTGCATGACAACCTGGGCCAGGTGCTTAGCCTGGCAAAGCTCCAACTTAACACTGCCAACATCAATAATCCAATCCAAGCGCAAGAGAAAGTGAATGGTGCGATTGACCTCGTAGGTCAGGCGATCTATTCTATCCGTGACTTAGCTAAAACGATGCATTCTGAATCGATAACCCGCGTTGGCCTTACGGGTGCGTTAGAAACAGAAGCGAGACTGATTGAGAAGATCGGCATGTTACAGCCAGTCTTCCAGGTATCCGGCACACCCGTACCATTGGATGACAATAAGACGCTCATTGTTTTCCGAATCGTACAGGAAGCATTGCACAATGTAGTGAAACACGCCAATGCGACCCTGGTAGAGATGAAGGTTGATTTTTCAAAAGATCAGGTTAGGGTAACAGTTAGAGACAATGGTTCGGGATTCCACAGCAACGGAAACAATGACGGGAGTGGCCTCCGAAACATGAAAGATAGAGCCAAAATAATTGGAGCTGAATTTGACCTTCAGTCAGTGGAGGATAAAGGAACGACGATCATATTAACGATTCCAAGTATATGAATATAAATTCGGAAAATAAAATAACCGTAGCGTTGGTAGACGATCATGTCTTGTTGCGAAAAGGATTGGCGTCGTTATTGGTCGAGCGTGGGTTCGAGGTAATGATGCAGGCCGACAATGGGCGGGATTTTATACAGAATTGCCGAAGCGAAAATCCCCCGCGAGTGCTACTCCTGGATATCGCCATGCCGATCATGGATGGATATCAAACGGCACAGTGGGTGCGGGCGAACCTCCCAGAGACGAATGTGTTGGCCCTATCGGTGTTAGATGACGAGTATGCGATTATCAGAATGCTGCAGCAGGGAGCGCGCGGCTATGTCCTCAAAGACTGCCAGCCGGAACAATTGATCACTGCGATCCAAACGGTTGCCAAAAAAGGATTTTATCACAACGAATTGGTGAGTGCGAAACTGATACACAGTGTGAATGGCAAGGATGGAATCAGTAGGAGTGAGCCGGGCATATCAGAGAAAGAACTTCAGTTCCTTCGGCTCAGTTGTTCCGAGATGACTTACAAAGAAATTGCCCAGGTAATGAAAATGAGCCCCAGGACAGTCGATGGTTATCGTGATATATTATTCGAGAAATTGGGGATACGCAGCCGGGTCGGGCTGGCCATCTATGCGATACGGCACAGACTGGTTACGTTGACATAATATGTCCGCCGTTTTCAGGTAATGTCCACTGTCTAAAAGTTGGGTTCCTCTAAAGTTAAACCACTCTGCGGGTAGGTAATGAAAATACCGTTAAAACACCTATGGGGAAACCGGTATTCTTGGCGAATATTGCCAGAGCCAAACGCAGTCGCTTTGTATTCTAGTCCGCTGAATCTCCACCTATCTGAACCCCTTCAAAAGAATCAATTGCAAATATCCTTGTGCATCTTTAGGTTCATGCGATCATCTCCGGGATTATGGAATTACTTCAACTTCCCTATTTCAATAGTGCTGATTCCCTGGAGACTGCAATTGACAATATTGCGTTCAATGCTACCCCTGGAATAGTAATAAAATACACAGGATATTGGTTGTTGTATCCAATTCGGATAGTTTTCACTGCATACAGTGAAGATCGCACTCATTTCAGTGAGTTGGATCAAAGCACAGGAATCAGATTACTGCAGGCGAATGAGCGTGAGGTTTATACTCTGTTTGAAAAAATGAGGGATTTGCCTTACCAGTCGACACTTGGCAGTAAGAATGAGCCGTCTGACCTTCGCTTTGTTCTGATAGTACCCCAATCAGACGAGGAGCGGGGCATCGCAAACGTGATTATCGACAGCGTCCCCAAATTCAAAGTTCTCGCGGGTTTGAACATCATATGTGTTTGTACCGGACCTGGCAAACATATTTATGAGTCTAACAATGGAAAAGACAGGACAGGGCAAAAATGCGATATATGTGAGCACGCCTACGTATGCACGGTTAGTCTTTAATTTTTGTACCAATGTTTTCAAACATTGGCTTATAAATGGATCGTTTACAAAGGTTGCTTAGCAAGGCAATCTCCAGTTCCTCGCCTTATTGAAGCCCCTGACTTCATCCCTTGAACATGAAACTCTTTACTTTACTATTATCTTGTTGGGTATTGCTGTGCAACATGCCAATTAAGGCTGCGGGGAACAGGCGGGACAGCGCTTTTACTTTTACTTCACTCAACGGACCGTTCTCTCCTTCGTTTGTAATTGCGCATTCTTCCTTTCAATACACGCTTGAAAAACCTTTTGATTTCGGACTGACGCGATCGGAGTGGTGTTATGTTGTAGTAAAATTTGATTTTATTAGAAATAACCAACCTCAATTATTAATCATAGACAACACCAGTCTGGACAGTGTGTTGATTTTCCGGATCCGGGATGAAGAATTAGATACCCTCCTATATCGAGGCGGCAATGCTATAATTTATGAAAAGGAAAGGCCCACCGTCTGGCATACGGCAATGTTAGATCCCCGCGAACGCGACCTTCTATATTTGGTGGCGTTGAAGGCGCCGTCGCAGAATATTCACGTGCGCCTTATAGTCCGTCCCCCGCAAGAGCTGGAGCAGACACACATTCTGTACCAGCGCCTGATATTTGTGTACCTCGGTTGCATCGGTATCATTTTCCTATCTGCCCTGGTCAGTTTTGCATTGTTGCGCCAACGAATGTTAATGTATTATGCCGCGTACATATTGTTCACAGCGGGTTGGATCTTTGCCCACTATGGCTACGCGTATGCGCTCATCTATCCGCATTTCCCCGACCTGAACCCGGCGATCAAACCGATGACGAGTTTGCTAGCCTTATGGTTCTTGTTTGACCTGATTTTTGCTCTCGTACCGCAAACAAAATTACGCCCTGTACTACGCAAAACTTTGAAGACCTTGCAAGCGGGTGCGTTGCTGGTGGTGCTGGTGGCATGGTTTCGGGTGGTAGTTATTTATCCCCCGGGGCTAATGTTAGCGGTGAACGTTCTCTGGCATATTTTATTGTTGACTTCCATCCTGTTACTGCTGTTCCTGCTGTTCCGCGTGTCTTCTGCTAACTTGACCGCCAAACTATTGATTCTTGCGGTCAGTGCTCCTTTAGTGATGTCAATCTTCCAGATATTTAGTAATGCGGGTTTCCTCAATGCACCTTCTCTTAATGAACATGGCTTACTAGCCGCCCAATTGTTTGAAGCTTTGTTGCTTGCTTTTGTGATAATCTACAGGATTTTTACAGACCAAAAAGAAAAAGCGAGTGCGTTGCAACTGTTGCAGGGACAACAACGACAGACCTTACAATCATTAATCAGCCTCCAGGACAACGAACGAAAAAGGATTGCACAGGACCTGCATGACAGCATAGGTCCGCTCTTGGCAGCCATCAAGATCAATGTGCACCGGCTGGAAGACACGAACCGCACTAAAGAAGAAGTGGCGGAGATTTTTACGCGAACCGATGCAATCCTTGATGACTCAATTGCAGAGATAAGGAATATCTCGCACCAGTTGATGCCCAAAGGGCTTTCTTCAAAAGGGCTTATCCATCTGCTGTCCGACTATTTTAAAGACCTAGAGTGGCTATATAAGGCGCATGTGCAATTCAAGCACAAAATAGAAGTGTCGTTACCCCAAGAGATACAGCTCAATGTCTACCGAATGGTTTGCGAATTAGTGCTCAACGCCGCCAAGCATGGGCAGGCCAAAAAAATTTCGGTGGAAATTGAAACCGGTTCACTATCCTGCAAATTAACCGTAAAGGACAATGGAAAAGGTTTCCACGTCAATGACCCGCCGGCAAGTATGTTTGGTTTGGTAAGTATGCAGCGAAGAGTTGCGTACTTGAAAGGGGAGTTTGACATCGATTCCCAGGTAGCAGCAGGTACCTGCATTACTGTGACGATCCCGCTATTTATACCCGGCTAAAGACGGATCATGCCGAGACTGTTGGCTTTCAACAAGAGTCCAACCCGGTTTTTCACTTCGAACTTGTCGAAGAGCCGCGCCCGGTAAGTGTCGACGGTTGACTCGCTTAGAAACATTTTTTGCGCAATTTCAGAATAGCTGAGATCGGTGCAGAGCAACTGCAGGAGTTCCTGTTCGCGGACCGTCAGCTCGATGACAGGTACTAGCTTTTTCGGAGTGAATTGTTTTCCGATCTGTGCGCTGACCATTGGGGTATAATAGAAGCCATATTTCACCACAGACTGCAATGCATGGAGAAGTTCCTCCTTGGAAATGTTTTTCAGTAAATATCCCCGAACCCCGAAGCGCATCATTTTCACCACCGTGTTGTCGTCGCTTTCCATTGTGAGTGCCAAAATATGGACGGCGGCAATATTTTGCTGTATCCATTCGGCCACCTCCAGACCGTTTTTGCCCGGCATATTGATGTCCAGCAAAAGGATATCCGGCTTCGCGACCTGCTGCAGTTTGCTGATGGCTTGCTCCCCATCCAGGGCCGTCCATATCACCTCAAAGTCAGTCAAATCATTGATTAGCGCTTCGAGAGAATCGCAGAATATCTTATGGTCATCGGCTATGGCGACTGTGGTCATCACGTTAAAGTTAACACACTGTTGGCAAGGAAAAGCATGAAAGAAATCATGGTTTTCCATGATGGAGTTTCAGGGAAAGGTTGTGGAGTACGGGGACGTTCTAGACTTAGGTTTGCTAAGTGAATTCGCAATTCAACTTTATACCATGATTCTTGTAAATGCAATAACCATCAAACACAATCAAATGACACAGACATCGAAATCAAACCTTGGCAATTCCAAATTCAGCTTTTACAAATTGCCATCAGATTTATTAGAACAGTCCAAAAAAGGAACTCAGTTAGTGGAGGAAGAAATAGCAGAACATCTTATAGAGGAAGATCAACTATCATCCTCCACTACCCTCAATGATTGTGTAGTTCACGGCCACAGTACTGTGGCGTACCAGTGCGGCAATCCACCAGTCACAAAATATGGCAATTGTGACATTTACTATGCCAATGTCAACGGCCAATGGCAATATTGTTATACTCGTTGCGAATCCGCATATATTGTTTGTAACCGTCCTTAAAGAGAAACGATCATGAGGCATGCATGATCACTTTATTCCCCGTGATAAACTTTGCAGAGCCAAGGAAAAAGATCAGTGTGTACCCGAGCTCAGAATCATGAGTTTCAGCGGTGCACTTGCCATCGAACCGTTTCAAAATCAATTGTTCATTTTAAATTTTGTTTTTATGTTTTTCAAATTTTGTTTTGCAATAATGCTTGTTTTAATGTCTCTTTTTGACAGTTGTTTCCGTAGTCCCATCGAACAAGCGATTACAAGAATAGATGTTGCAATAGACGCAATAAACAAGAATTCTTCGCAATGGCAAACCATCGTCTCCAACTTAGCGACCGATATGCCCAAGGAGGTTCATAACATAATTGGCAATGATTTAACATCTCTGTCTCGCGATTTTTTGGGATCGGCAAGCATTGAGTTTAAGTGCAATGTTGATTTTATGAAAGCTCGGGTTCGAAACAGCCTACAAAATCTTAAAGCGAAATTGACGGGAGAAAAAGTATATGTTGCTCGACCAGCTTTTTGCTCCGTAAATCCGAGTTCTATAAATCCGAATTTAACAACAAGTCCGTCCATGAACACCCTTCATGTTTACGGATATGATTTCAATAACACAGATCCTGCCAATCGGCTCATTCAAGCGGTTCTGATTGGTGACAGTTCTCACGAGTTTATTGAAGACAAATACATAGGACATGTTTCCAATTATGAGCTTATAATCAATGCTTCTGCTTTATTTCCCATTATTTCAAAAAACAAATTCTACAAAATTCAACTTCTATGGAATGGCGACTCCATCGACCTCCCCCAGGTACTTTTACAAAAGTGGACTGCTGAGACCAAAACAGAGTTTTTTACACCCACCGAATTCTCATGGATTCCCCCTTTCACTGGAGCGCACGACAAGGATTTCAATACTAAAGCCAGTAATCATGCTGACGGTAACGTGAAGATGCGATACAACATACAACCAGGTTACATCGAAGCTTCCGTTTACCTTGACGCTATGGAAATTGGCGGCGATAATACTAGAGTTGGTTTCAGTGCTGGCACTCATGAAGAATCAGGTTGGAGTGACTATCATCGAATTTACACTGTGTCTGATCCAAAATTTGAAATTCAAAGCTTCACACAAAATCTGGAAACATTTCAACCTTTTAGTATTGATCGTCAAGGGCCAGTGCCTTACTTTCAATCCGGCCCTATTAGCAGGTACAATATAGATATTGATCATGACAACGATGACGCTGGCAGTTATTCAAAAGTAACTGTGTTTTTCAACCAACTTTCGGTTGTATTAGTTCATAAAACTGATTAGGGTCTTCATGAGCAGCAAGTAATTCTGCCGCTCCAGGCTATTATTGCAACCATACGGTATAAAAATGCACCAATGATTTGATTTAAAAGAATAAAGCTTTCAATATTTTCATACTCACTATAAACCTAAACTCATGCACCGCTTTTTTATTTACTTCGCTCTCTTAATTTATTCAATTTCCGTGAAAGGTCAAGATGCTCAGCGTGTTGATGACATAAAAGGCTATAGATTAAAACCTAACGTCAATGTCTATGTTTACTACACTGGTAAAGATAATTCATTCGACGTTGGAAGATATAGAAGGCTCAATAATAGTGTTTTCTTCACTCGATTTACACCAGATATTGAAATAGTTCATGACGGAACTACGTATGTTCAAATTATTGTTCCAGGCACACAAACAGATAATTTGAACGTAGACAATGGAGGCCCAATATCCTCTTCAGACTACGACAAACCGTTATGGATTTCAAAAACAAGTCTTGATAATTTAAGTCCCGAATATTACAAATATCGAAGCGACATCGTCCTTGGGGCATTGACCCTTCCATTCAAATTTCGCCCTAAGCTTGGAAACCAAGCTCCTTCATTGATAGATGGTTCTTTTAATGTCGGACCGTATTTCGGATGGAAGTGGCGTCTTGGAAACCAAAGACCATTTTACTTGAGCACTATCATATCCGGAGGAGTTACTTCAATGACATATAATAGTGCAAACAATTCCGGAATTACAGATAGCGAGAAAGCTGAAACTGGCTTCGGTTTTCAATATTGTACGGGTGTAGTTTTTGACCTGTATAAAGTACAATTGGGAATAGTAGGTGGGGCCGACGCTGGAATGGGCGACTTATCAAACACATTTAAATATCAAAATCGACTCTGGTTTGCCTTTTCTTTAAATTTCAACTTCCTAGCCCCGAAAACCAATGAAGAGGCCAACAAAAATGACCCCACTCCCTAGCGTTCTATACCTAACGACAGTGTCGGCCCGGACCTCGAATTGTACTTCTGAATTGTCGGGCGGCACACATCGTTAAATCGTATCTGGACGGATCGTTCCTGAACTGATATTCTAATGGCTATTATCGGGAAGCTAGCTCCCGAGAGGCAGGTGGAGTTATTCGTAGTTATGAACTATCGTAAAGAACGGACCTTTAATTTAAGGAGGAAAATAATTGATGGATTTGAAGTCTTAACTTTGGCAAATTTTGTTTAATACGGTTGACGATCGAGAAATATTGTACAACAGTCGTGCATCATTATGAAATATTTACAATTGAGTTGATAAGCTATATTTTCCGGTTTTGAGAAACTGCATTTCACCTAACCATGACATGTCTATAACTCTTTTCTTTGGGTATCGTAATAAAAATTTGAGATGTTTTCGAAAAATGGCTCTAAGCAATTCGATTGCGTCGATACTCCCAGGAGGGGAGCCTAAAGTGGATGCAGAAATGCCCGCCGGGCTGCCTATAATTTCACCAGGCCTTTTCTATGTAATGACGCCAGGGTTTTTACTGCCCAGAAAGGTGCACCTTGTGTGTATGAGAAATCCGCAATCTTCAAGTTGGCCGGGATGTCGAGTCTTTAAAAACTTTCTTTTTCAGCAAAGGGAGGGACAATGTGTAATGTTCCAAATATTAATACCTGTTCAGCTGTTGCAACTTCTCGACTTCCTCGAAGAAGTTCACTGAACGTTTTAACGACGAACGAAATTGTAGAAATGTATCAAAAGAGCTCGGCACCTCCCCGTTAGCGGTGCGCGAAATCCGGATCAAGGTCAACTTATGAAAATTACCAAACAAAGGCTATCTGAGAAACGGCGTGCTTACAGTTGAGCAATCACTTTATAATAATGAAATTCATACTGCATACTATTATTGATTGGAACGGAATTTCGGTGTATTACAATGTATACCAGATGGAGAACTATCATTTCTTAGCACGGATCCTGGATAATCCTGATGAGGTGGACAATGTTGATGAGCTGAAGTTTTGGCTTACTGGACAAGGGGAGTGGTTAAGCGATGATCGGATTGATCGCAGGCAGTTGGATATCCTGGGTGAGACCATTGAATCTTACTTCAGAGATCATAACAAATGATTTGACAAGACCGGCTCCCATTTTATGTCTATCCGGGTGGGGAATGTGATCGCAGTGATGGCTAATCAACCATACCCCATCCGCTCAGAGAAAGCTCGGCTTTCCGCCTTTGAGCCTTTCCTTCTGCCACACCATATCTTAATTCTCATTGCAATTTCCTCACGATACAATACCCAAATAAGAAATAAAAATACAGGCGAAGGAAGATCAGGGGAATATACCAATGAACCTTCCAGGCAAGATAGACGTTTATGAATTTAATTTCTTCATTGACAAACTATTTCAGGGATTTCTTTGGGACTTTGTGCGCATCATTGCAGTATCTGAATATCCAGACATGAATTTTCGAAAGTTGAAAAGTGATATGGGAAATCACTTTTCAGAGCACCATCTTTTTTACCAAGTATGAAACGGTGTTTCAGTAAAATTAGGATGGCAAAAAGATTACGGTTATCAATGTAAAAGCTGTGTTGAACAAGCCAAATTATTCAAAGAGTTCCGACACAAAGACCCGCAATACAGACAGTCGAACAACGAAAGAAGACGCCATTGGATGGAAATGTGTAGCAAATTGAAAAAATAGCCAAACTGTTGATCTTTGGGTGCTGAGGAAGTCAAACCGGCAATGAAAATGTAACAGGCTTAGACTTCTGCAGATCCACCGTCATCAGGGTATGCGATATATCAGAGGTCATCAGGATCAAGTTGATATTTCAGACTGAACTGCGTTTTATTCTACCGGTCTGAAATAGATGCCCGGTTAACCGATGATTTGATTGACGATCTGGGCAACTTTGTTGATCCGCTCAAGATTGGCCATTGCCATTTCCGTGAAGATGACCTTGCGATTGGGTACTTCCGGCAACCTATTGATGGTGGAGTCGATCACTTTATCAGCAATCGAATGCAGGTCATTATACACACTGACGATAGCATCATCGGGCAGTTCGGCCTGGCTGCTGAATGTCTCATTATAAAGATTGCCATAAGCGTAGGCACAAAGTTCATCAACTGCCCCACTGATTTCGCTACTGAGTGAAAAAATCGTTTCAAAATAACGATGGTCATAATGATAGAACCAGTCCGCGACCTGCTCTTTTAAAATGGATTGAATTTGATCATAGTTCGACAGCGTCAGTTGCACTTTTTCCAGGGAGGGATTTAATCTGTGAATGAGCGGCTTAATGCTGGACCATGCGTTCCGCGTCGAAGTAAGTAATCCCCGGTAGTCCCTCATCTTTCTTGCAGGCGCATTCCGGTTGGCCACTTCCTGCTGGAGAAACTGATTAAAGTCGGCTACGGTTTGCTTTGACCATTTCTTTGGAATGCTGGTATGATCATGCAGGGAAATAACCTCTACCCGTCTCGACCAGCTCGCACCGGTGAAATTGCTGGAACCATAATATAGCTGGCTTTCAGTCAGCAGCCACTTGCTGTGGTTCTCCGGGTTAAGGATAACGCCCATGCCGCCGGCAAGGCAATGCCGGATAATGTTGGGTTGGGGATTAAAAGCACCATGCAGGGCGGGAGGAAACAGGAGCAGCACCGGTATCCCTGATCGCGCCTTTGCATCCAGCGCATCGAAAAACGGTCGCGCTCCCGCAGATGCTCGGAACGTGAAGTTATATCCCCCGACAACAATAAATTCGTGTGCATGGTTGACGATATCAAGCATTTCCCGGCCGATATCTTTGCCGCTGTTCTTTATTCCCCACCACGAATACTCTAATTGTATCATTAATTCACAAGTTTAATTTCTGTTTGCCGCGCGAATCATACTTAGTGTCGGAGAGTTCCGACAGCAACAGGTCATCGTTGAAAAGTTTAAGCAGGTTCCTAGCTTCTTTCTGGTTGTGCAGTTCAATGGTTTTTTTATCCTCGGACAGTTGTAGCGGAAAACCATATTTTTTCGCGAACGTAACGATCTGCCGGGGCGATTTCTTCAGCACGGGGTTGCTGCCGGAAATACTGATGATCTTTTTCACGGCATTGCGTTGCTTCGAAAGATCATACAGTTTGGTCCCGTCACTGATGATTTTTGCATCCAGTATCAGGTCAATGGCCGCGTTGGCCTTGGTCTCTACCGCGTAAACATACTCGAAGGAAGATTCGAATTCATTTTTATTCAGAATGAACAAATCTTTTTTATGGGACAGCCATTCAAATTTGGAGGAGATTTTGAGCAATTCCTTTTTTTCCAGCTGCAATGCACCCTGTGCAAAAAAAAGCGGGTAGGCAATGCCTTTCTTGACAACATTGACTGGGTAATTTCTCTTGAATAAATAAAGATGGTGTCCATCATGGCCGATCTTGGCAACGATCCCCCAGATACTGGTGAAATCATGATTTTTGGGATCATACTTTTTAATGTGGGTTTCATCCTGCATGCCTTTAAGTAAACTGGCTGCCATCGGGATCTCTCCGGCAACAATATGATAGATCGTCCTGCGATCCGTTGCCTCGGCGGTGTTAAGATCCTGGAGTTCCAGGTCATCGTTTTCACCTTGTGCGAAAAACTGTTGCCCGATCTCTTCGAGGAAGTCTTTTTTAAGCGCAGGCTCAAGCTCTTTGCTATCCAGCGCGGGTTCAAGTAGCTCGAAATCCTGCCCGGATTTGATGACAAAAAATAGTTGAAGGCCCAGTTGATCAGGATGATCAATAAATGAATGAATGGTTTTTTGTAGTTGAGGTAAAGTCATGGTCTTGGTTTGGCGAAAAAAATATCGTCGGTAAGTTCTTTGAACCGGTAGGATGAATTTTTTTTGATGGAATGCGTGGTGATAACGACAACTTCTTCGTCGGGATCCCGCTGCAGCGTCACCTTGTAGATATTAAACCCAAACAGTGCCAGCGTTGGGTTGGCATAGATGAGGTTCGTTTTGGGGTAGATAAAGGCGATGACCCCGATCAGCACCCAGGTCGCAATGGTATTGTTGGTCGTATCAAATTTCATTCCGATAAAAGGAATGATATAGGTGCCCAGGTAGGACAGATATTCAATACCGGTATTTTTTACCTTAAGCACTTTTTCCGGCGTCTTGAAACCGTAGCGGCTGATAAAATAAAAAATAATAAAATAGGCGCAGATAGAAAGGAGCGATAATAGGAGAAATACCCCGGGCACGACGTTCATGGCCAGCATGGATTTCCAGGATGGCGACTTCCCTGCAGTGTCGGTCACTCGTACATTCTGGATAAACAATATGACAAAAAGGGGAAGGTAAGAGATAAAAAATAATATGATCATTGATCCCTTTCTTAACATATGGATGGTTGAAAGGCCATGGACAAGGTGATGTTGTCGGGCTAAGGTAGGGTAAACAACAAAATAGTTTTACTTTTCCATCAAATCAATTAAAGCTGTGGTATATGAATTATCCAAAGCGAATCGGTACACATGTAGCCGAACAGGAATCTGAAATATTCATCAGGCAGCACCTGCCGCAAGGATGGACGGTCAGCAAACCGGACAAGGATTACGGGCGCTGGACATCCTTGAGGGGGAGCATATGAAAGGACTGGAACAGCTGGTCCAGCTTAAATCCTCGGCAGCAAGTAATCAGCAGGATAACCGAGAGAAACTGACGTTAAACGTGTCTGCCTACAATTACCTGTGGGATAAACTGCAGGTGGTACTCCTGGTTAAATACTTCAAGGCGGAAGATGAAGCCTATTGGATTCTGCTCAAAGAAGTAAAGCCGCCCGCCGATGAAAAACGGCAGGCTTTTACGGTGTATATCCCCCGAGAGAGCCGACTGACGACCATCAATTGGGATGAAGATATTGTGAATTATGTAAGAGACATCACGCACCAAAAAATAACAGCGGCTCGGCCGAAGAAAAACAT
>Ga0193752_1002464_pt1 | contig 13808 bp, 5 predicted proteins | sample H1c1metaG_FD_144924 | JGI IMG/M metagenome (GOLD analysis project Ga0193752, IMG submission 144924) | Soil microbial communities from a riparian zone of the East river system, Colorado, United States - H1c1 | ecosystem: Environmental > Terrestrial > Soil > Riparian zone | place: USA: East River... | reverse complement strand
GCACTGTAGGTTCCGCCTGCTGTACCTGTTCTTGTTACAGTGGCTGTACCTGCATTGGAGCAATAAGGGCTGCCTGCATAACTGATCGTTGCTGCTGGTGTTGGGTTAACGGTAATGGTAAAGCTTTGTGGTGTACCGGTACAGGCGGGCCCTCCCACGCTGTATTCAAACAACACCCTGGAAATATTGGTGCTGCTGGGTTCCTGCCACAGGTCCTGCGGCGTTGTTGTTGTTAAAGGAAACTGCATACCCATCCTGGTAGTTGCTACCGGGTTTCCTGCGATGATAATACCCGAAGAACCATTACCATAGGAACTGGTAGTTCCTCTGTAGCCCATAATACCGATAACCTCTCCTGCACTCACCGGTATATTCACGGCTATGTTACCAGCTGTGGCATCATTCTGCGTTATATATAAAGTAGCAAATGCGTTGGTGGTGGTAGAAAAAACAGGAGGTGGTGTATTGCCATTAAATCTTACTACAGCAATACTCTGGTTACCAGCCGATGCATCTGTTGGCACGAACAGGGAGTTGATCGTGAAATTAACAGGTGCTGTAAACCAATACCCCCTTACATTGGGTGAATTGGTACCACTTTGCGGAGGCATGGTTATAGAAACCGGACTGCCGGCACCACTTGTGCCTGGCGTCACCGTAACAGTTGCCACAACAGGGTTTGTGGTTGCATTCAGTGCTGTGAAAGATGCAATATCACCTGTACCGCTGGCCGCTAATCCAATAGATGGATCTGTATTGGTCCAGTTGAAAACCGTACCTGGTACCGAACCTGTAAAATTAACCGCCGCTGTTGCAGTATTATTACATACCGCCTGGTTGGCAGGCTGTGCCACATCAGGTGTTGGATTAACAATCACCGTAGCCGTTATGGGTGTACCCGTACAGCTACCGGCTACAGGTGTTATAGTAAAGGTAACTGTAACAGGCGCAGTTGTTGTATTGTTTAATATACCGTTGATATCACCACTACCAGTAGCCGCTATACCTGTCGCTGTGGCTGTGTTGTCCCTGGCCCAGTTAAATGTTGTTCCGCCTACAGTTCCGGTAAGCACAATGGTTGTTATTGGTGAACCTGAACAGGTTGCTTGTGATGCCGGTGTTGCAACTGCATCGGGTGGTGCCGAAAAAGTTACTGTTATACCAGTTGCAACACTATCGGTAACTGCACATGCATCTGTAAAGATACAATTGTACAGGCCAGCTATTGATGCACTGTATGTTGATGCATTGGCCCCGCCAATTGATGCACCATCCAGGTACCACTGGTAATTACCGGTACCACCATTTGCTGTAAGTAATATGCTTCCGCCACAAACAGGTGCAGGACAGGCCGGTGTAAGATAAGTAACACAGGTTTTACTAACAAGTCCGCGGAGGTCATCGGGATTAGATCCGAATAGACCGGTAACTGTGCCACCAGTTGTAAAAATATTAAAGGCCGAGCTGATATTGCTTGCTACAAATTCGCCCCCACCTTTATACCAGGCACCGAATATTTCGCCATTGGTACTTCCTGAAATAGGGATACCTGTAATGCCATAGGGCGCAACAGCTTCTATCTTTTCATACACAACAGTTCCGTTTCCTGACCAATGGTAGATCATATTATCATCGGGGTTATAACAAATCACTTCCCCATCATTACCATTTCCTAAAGCCCTGGCAAGTGTTTTTGCAGCATTGGTGTGGTCGATCAGGTACATTGTTTCGGGAACAGATGCACCATCTCCTGTAACGCCGAACAGCTGGCCATCATACCGGAACGTAATGGATGAGAAATTATCACCCAGGTTACCGATCTGTGTACAAACACCTGTTTCAATGTTGATTGTTGCCAGTACCCGTCCACTAACGCCTGATACCTTCAAAATGGCATAATGTTCTCCCGTTACCGGATGCGTAGTGATACCATTTATACCTGTGACCGTAAATCCGGCAAGTGTTGGCCCAAGACGGGTGAGGATAGGAGCAAGTGCCGGGTACCTCACTGTCCACATTGAATCCTGGAATGGTGAAGCGCCTGCAAGCACTGTTTGTGCCCTGGATGAAACACCGGATATCACTACAGGATTACCACTATATGCCATAGCACAATTGGGTGAGAATGTAAAACGTGCTGAAATGTAGTAAGCTCCCTGTGCGAGGCCGCTGAATGTAGCAGAAGCCTGGTAGTTTACACCATCAATACTATATTGCAATGTGCCGCCACCAGCTGCGTTGATAACAATGGTCCCGGTTGCTGTTGCACAGCCTGGTTGTATTATGGCGGGAGCACTAACTGTAAGCGGAGCACATCCTCCGCCACAATTATTTATCGTGATACCGGCAGTTGTTGTAAATACCGGGCAACCTCCTGCAGCAGCAATGGTATAGGTAACCGTATATGTTCCGGGTATGCTTGTGCCCAATGTTACATCGCCATTTGCTGCATTAATGGTCAATCCTGCAGTGGATGAATAAGTTCCGCCGGCAGTACCTGTTCTTGTAACCGTTGCAGCGCCTCCCGAAGAGCAATAAGGTGAACCGGTATATGCAATCGTTGCGGTGGGCTCAGCTGTTACAGTTATAGAAGCCGTGGTAGTATATAAGCCACAACCTGCGGAAGCAGTTATCGTATAAGTAACGGTATAAGTTCCGGGCGTGCTGGTACCCAATGTTACATCACCATTTGCAGCATTGATGGTTAAACCTGCGGTTGATGAATAAGTTCCCCCGGCAGTACCTGTATGGGTGACTGAAGCAGACCCTCCATTTGAACAATAAGGTGAACCTGCATAATTAATGGTTGCAGCGGGTGCAGCCGTTACTGTTATGGAAGTTGTGGCTGTAAATACCGGGCAACCTCCCGAAGCGGCGATCGTATAAGTAACGGTATAAGTTCCGGGTGTGCTCACAGCAAGTGCTACTTCACCTGTAGATGGATTAATGTTTAATCCTGCAGGAGAAGCTGAATAAGTTCCCCCGGCAGTACCTGTATGGGTGACTGAAGCAGACCCTCCATTTGAACAATAAGGCGAACCTGTATAGTTAATGGTTGCAGCAGGGGCAGCCGTTACTGTTATGGAAGCAGTGGTTGTAAATAATGCACAACCGCCTGCAGCTGCAATGGTATAGGTAACAGTATAGGCTCCTGCCGTACTGGTGCCCAAAGTTACATCACCGGTTGAGGCATTGATGGTTAAACCTGCCGTGGATGAATAGGTACCCCCTGCTGTTCCTGTCCGCGTAACTGTTGCTGTTCCTGCATTGGAACAATAAGGCGAACCTGCATAATTAATGGTTGCAGCTGGGGCAGCCGTTACTGTTATGGGAGCTGTTGTGGTAAATGCGGGGCAACCACCTCCGGCGGCAATGGCATAAGTAACCGTATATGTTCCGGGTGTGCTGGTGCCCAATGTTACATCGCCGGTTGCAGGGTTAATGGTCAATCCTGCAGTGGATGAATAGGTACCGCCTGTGGTGCCTGTCTGGGTAACTGTTGCGGTTCCTGCATTGCTGCAATAAGGTGACCCTGCATAGGAAATGGTTGCCGATGGAGCACTGATAATACTGGCGAGTACCGCTGTTCTTGCAGACTCACACCCGGTAGCTACTTCCCAATTATAAAAATAATACCACAGATCCAGCCGGGCGGTATTTGTGGGTGGTGCGGTTAATGTACTATGATTGATAGATACAACCCCTGGAAGCACAAATGGATAACCATAATTACCTCCGGGAGGGGCTGTAGCAGAAGGTTCAAATAATAAACCGGTTATGCCCGCACTGCGGGCACTATGCCTTAATTTAAGATTGGTGCCTGATGCAATATTGAAATTCAAAGTAACGGTTTGAGCTGTTGCCGTAGCTACAGGATTTCCCACAACATTTACAGTGGCTGTATTTAAAACAGCTCCTGTTGAGCTGATCACATCGATCGTTACAGTACCGGCTGTACCAGCCGAAGCGGCTATCGGGTAAAGAACAACCGAGTTCAATGTAAAAGGAACCAGGGCATCAAAGACCAACCCGAAGTTGGTTGTGCCCATTCCTGATATGGCACCGGCAGTTTTTGCAGCCAATCCAAGATTGGTTAATCCTCCTCCATCACTGGCAGCAACATAATAGGTAGTATTTGCGCTGATAGGTGGTGTTATAAATGGCGATCCTGTTCCAACCGGGACACCTCCAGACGGTAGATCATACCAATTAAGGACAGTACCGGTACCCGTTGCTGCCAGTGATACAGTTACCGGGCCGGGGCCGCATGAAGCACCCGGTGTAGTACCTGTTATCTGTGGATTATTCAGCGTTACAGTTACTTCGTTTGATGTAACATTATTTCCATTGCAGCTTACCACCAGCCTGTAATACATGGTTTGTGTGATCGGGCTGCCGGGTGTATAAGGATTGGTGGTTGCACCGGGAATGTCTGCAAATCCTACAACAGGGGTTGTACTTTGCTGCCATTGCAAACCGCCATATCCGGTTGCACCGGTTGCTGATAAGGTAGGTGTACCGCCCGTAATACAGTACTGGGTAGGATTCGAGGATACTGTTCCTGCAGCCAACACGGCTTTCGTAATGTTTACCGGTGACATGGCATCATTACCGGGGTTTGTATCGCCACCAACAGCAGTGAAAGCATTAAATGTGTAAACACCTGTTGCGTTCATATTTAATGTTCCCGTCATCGGCACATCAAGGGCTAAGCCGGCACCAAGCGTACCGGTGTTGACAACAGCGGTTAAAGTTTGTGTTACCGCACCGGTTACATTCGTAGTTACCGTAACAGGGTTAGTAGCAAAATTGATGGGATTAACATCACTGTTCCTGATCCTTATGGTAACAGTTTCGGCAGATGTATAACAACCATTTGCAGTAACCGCCGGTGTAACCAATGCCTCGGCACCCATATTAAGGCCTGCAGCCACAAAATTGCCGGCATCGGCACCTATATCTGTTGGAGAAAAAGAACTCCTGGTTTGTCCGTCAAAATCATCAGTTATAGCAGGGATCAGAATACCTGCAGCTTCTATTACAGCGTTTGGCGGAAATACAATATGAAGATCTCCGGAAGGGATATTCAGCAGATTGACCGCCGGGCCAGAGATAGAATTTGCATCACTGGCAGAAGCAGTTTGCCACCCGGCAAAAGCCTGGGCAGTTGTCCAGTATCCGATAGTTGATGCAGCTGCATTCAATACATTATAATTAGAAGCATTGGCCGCCCATCCTGTTGCACTTGATGTTGCATTTGGATTATTGCTGATGGCATAATGATTACCTGTTCCCCCGGTACGTGTGTTAATAAAGATATTATTCCGGATATCAACCACCTGGTTGCGTGCAGTTGCCGAAAGGTCACCCCTGTTCAAACAAGAACTGATAAGTGCCCCGCCAGCCGATGTTCCGGAAACAACAACCGTATTAAAATAAACATTATCCGCAGGATCGGGTGTTGATCCATGGTTAAGCATGATACCTAAAAAACAGGTATTGGTAGTTTGTCCGTCGCCAATAGATATCATGTTATTGATAACATTTGAAGTGGTTGTGCCCGAACGCACAATGATACCGGCTACCACTGGTGGTGCAGTTGCTGTTGTACCGGTACCAGCATTCGAAAGTCCCCATATACGGTTACGTGTTGCTATATTGCCTGAACCGGAGATCAATGTTATCCCGGCAACAACCGTATTGGTTGTGGCTGCGGCATTTATGTTCGAAATATTACTTATTGTATTTTGAGAGCAGGTACCATTTAGTCCGCCTGAAAACATGATCCCGGTTGCAGATGTGAGCCCGCTTGAATAAGCAGCCAATGCACCGGTGGTGGTAAGGTTGTTGATCGTATTAAGGCTGACCGTATAAGATGCTGTGGTGCTGACGGTTGTACTTCCCGCAATACCCCTCACATAGCCTCCTGTACCGGTACCATAACTTGTGAGATTTTGTATTGTATTGTTGCTGGCAACCAGAATTACAGGTGTTGTGACAAGATTTATACCTGCTACTATTGAACTTCCTGTTGTAAGGCCCACAGTGCCGCCCCTGATATTATCAGTTGTAGCATTGCCAATAGTATTTCCTGAAATGGTCATAGAAGCTGCCGCACCTGAAACATTGATCCCGAAAACACCACCGGCAACTGCCGCAGTTGCACCGCTGCTGGTAATGGCTCCGATGACATTATTTTGAATACTGACCGTACCAGTGGAAGAAGAATGAATGCCTACAATGGTGCCTTGTGTAGTTGTAGGCACAGCCACCAATGCTCCTGTACCTGTTGAAGCTCCTATAATATTGGGAGTTATATTTCCAATATTAGCATTTCCTGCAGTGATATTGATACCGCATAAAATACCGTTTGTAGTTGCCGCCCCGCTGGATGTAGCAAGACTGATGGCCGTAATTATATTACCCTGTACAGATGTGGCAGTTGTTGTTCCAACTGCAAGATTAATGGCTATTAAACGGGTTGCAACAGTGCTTGTCATAGTATATACACCGGTTGCAGCGGCTGTGGCATAGCCGATCGTATTTCCTGTAATTGTATTTCCATCTCCCGATCCAACATTAATTACATTGTGGATATTAGCAGTTGTATAGGTACGGGTGGCAGTTTGAAAAAGTTTATTATTGGTTATTGTCCAGGTTGAATTTCCTGTGCCAATATTAATACCACTTGTAAGAACTGTGGCACTGAAAAAATCAGAAACATTATTTGTATTCAGTGTATTGCCGCTGTTATCAATTGCCGCACTGGTACCTTGCGAAAAAACACCGTTAACAGGCTGACTGGCCCCGGCAGCGGTGATGTTGCAATTATTGATATTATTTCCATCATTACCGGTTGTTGTTCCTGTACTGAAAAATACCACCCCGTTGGAAGCGGTAGAAGCAGAACCTTGCAAGGTACAATTCTGAATGACATTATTAGATGCATCAGCAATAAAACGAATGGTGTTGGATGCACCGGTGGCAGTGTTAGAAATAGTAAGGCTATTACCGCCGGTATTTAAACCATTGATGGTAACATTATCAGCACTATTCAGGTCAATAAGATGCCCGGTTACAGCACCGGTAATTGTTCTGCCGGCACCTCCCGATGGTGAAATAGTAAGAGATGTCCAGGAGCTGACAGATGGCTGGTTTAATACAGCCGAAGCTGCTTCTGTTGTATTACCGGTAATACTCACTGTTATATTATTTCCGGCCTGGGTGGTTACCAGGTTTAATGCATCAAAAGCATCTTTTAATGTTGCATAAGAACCGTTGGCAGCGCCACCGGAGCCGGTCACTGTTACATTCTGTGCATGAGTGATAGTTACTGTAAACAAAACAGTAAATAGCAGAAGGAATACTTTCTTCATAAAACAGTGTTTGGTAATTGATAAATAATATGAGGCCCCTGTGCAGGATTTGGATGGTTAAGGTATCTCTTTTTTACAACAAAAAGTTGCTTTTTGCTTATTTAAATTCATTAACTCCTATGCAGCTGTATAGCCATGCAATGATGCAGAATTTTGTTAGCACACGATGCATTTGAAATGCATATCCAATTAATAGATCAGCACCTGGCCCGGGCGTTGTTTTCTTTTTATAGCACGGCAAGCCCTGCTTTCCAACACACAGATCCGGACAGAGACCCGCCTGGGAAAAGGGAACCCAAAATTTCGTTCCTTTGCATAAATTCCCCCGAGGATCATTAAATTAAAACGGTTCAGCTATGTTACACCTGTTCAGTAAATTTTTCGCCGCGTCATCACTGCTCATATTACTTATAGCATCAGGCTGTGGTTCAGGTGATGAGAAGTTTAAAAATGTTTACAATAATTACAGGTACGATACGGCTGTGATCAATAAACTGCCGCTATATGATAGCCTGGCAAGGGCCATTTCGGCCAACATCCCTTTGTTTCAAAAATATACAGATTCCGGGGAAGCCTACCAGGCTTTCCGCTACATGCCCGGTGTATTCGAAGCAGGTGTTTATACAAAATTGCCGGCTGAAGCAGATACTTCTATTGGCCGCATCTTTACAGCACTGGGAGCGCATTTTATTTATGGTTTTGATATTTTTAAAGACAGTACCATTAAAATCTACATCAGGGCTTACCCGGTAAAAAAGACCATGGTGGATATAGAAGAACATTTAGCTTATTATCCTGCAGGTACAGGGATGAAAAAACGGGAGTTCCCGCTTAAAGATACCGTTCTCAATAAACACTGGCAATATTGGGTCCGGCTTGACCAACAGGGTTTGTTTTAAAATAGAACACCAGGTTTATCAACACTGAGGAATACCTTCCACGATCCATTACTTACAACTCCTCCTTACCTACAGTTTTAAATCTGGAATCAAAATTGATATTAGCTTCCTGGAAGAGGTCTCATAAACCTGATTTTTAAAACTTAATCATTCTATCCATGCAGTTAAAGTATATGATCGCCTGCCTGGCGATCACCACTATCGCAATCCCTGCCTTTTCACAAAAAGATACACTACCTCCGCCAAATGCTACCAAATCGGCATCTAACTTTAGCAAAGTAATTGGCTGGAAGGATGGGAACATGCCCATAGCACCCAAGGGGTTTTCTGTTTCACAATATGCAACGGGTTTTCAAAACCCCAGGTGGATGTATGTGGCACCCAATGGAGATGTATTGCTGGCAGAAAGTAATTCCAATTTTAAAACGATCGAGAAAGTGGGAGCTGTGCTCAAAGGCGCCAGCAAGGCCGAAGACCTTACCAGCAGTGCCGACAGGATCACCATCCTGCGTGATAACAATAAGGATGGTACACCCGATGAAAAATACATTTTGCTAACAGCAGAAAATGGTTTGAACCAGCCCTTTGGGATGTTGATAATTGGTAGCTGGCTGTACGTTGCCAATACTGATGCTGTCATGCGTTTCCCTTACAAAAAAGGGCAGACAAAAATTATGGAAAAAGGAGAAAAACTGGTTGACCTGCCCGGTGGAAAAGGATTTAAAGAGAACAGGCACTGGACACGCAATATCATCAGCAATGCAAACAATACAAAGATCTATATCGCCGTAGGATCCGCCTCCAATATTGCAGAAAGCGGTATTGAAAAAGAAAGGTTACGGGCAAACATACTCGAAATGAACCCGGACGGGTCGGGCCTGCGTGTTTTTGCCAGCGGCCTGCGCAACCCGGTGGGAATGGGTTGGGCTCCCGGCACTTCAACCTTATACACGGCCGTAAATGAAAGGGATGAACTGGGTGATGACCTGGTACCCGATTACCTCACCAGTGTAAGATCGGGCGCTTTTTATGGCTGGCCTTACTCTTATTTCGGCGATCATGTAGATGCCCGGGTGCCTGATCAAAAACCCGACCTGGTGAAAAGAGCTGTTGTGCCCGATGTTGACCTGGGTTCTCATACAGCTTCATTGGGACTCGTATTCTACACTAAAAAAACTTTCCCTGCACCATACCAGGGTGGTGCATTTATAGCACAGCACGGATCGTGGAACCGGTCTGTACTTTCCGGTTATAAAGTGGTGTATGTTCCTTTTGTAAATGGTAAACCCAGAGGCAGGCCAATGGATTTTCTGACCGGTTTTGTAGCCGACCTCGCTGAAAATAAAGTATATGGAAGGCCCGTTGGAGTGGTAGTTCTGCCGGATGGATCTTTACTGGTTACAGATGACGCCGGTAATACCATCTGGCGTGTGGCTGCCGAAAAACAATAAGATAGTTTAAAGAACTTTTATGAAAACCCTCTTTGCTCTTTTTTTTGGATCGATCACGATAGCAGTCCTGGCCTTCACCGGGCAGCGATCCGAAAAAGCTGCGAAGCTTATTGGCCAGGATACTACGATCATTATAACACAGGAATGGAAATTACCTGCAGCTTTAAAAGAGATATCAGGTATCACCTGCCTGGGTGAGAACCGGCTTGCCTGTATACAGGATGAAAAAGGTGTGCTCTTTATTTACAATCTTATTTATGACAGTGTTGAAAAAGAAATTCCTTTTGCCGGCAATTTCGATTTTGAGGGTATTGCGTTAGCAGGCAAGACCATGTATACCATTCGTTCCAACGGAATTTTATACAGCATCAAAAATTACAACAGCGATACACCAACCGTAGCAGAAATAAAGACCTGGCTTACAGTAAAGCAAAATGTAGAAGGCCTTTGTTATGATCAGAAACACAACAGGTTACTGATCGCTATAAAAGGAGCCGATCCTGTTGGAAAAGATTATAAAGGTATTTATGCCTATGACCTGCGAACCGGGAAACTGAACAGGAAGCCTGTACTTAAAATAAACTTCAACGATCCTGTCTGGAATAATACCGGCCACAAAATGCAGCCATCAGACCTTGCCATCAATCCTTTGACCGGGAACATTTACATAATTGATGGAAAAACCCCTTCCCTGCTCATCATGTCTGCAAATGGCGACCATAAAAAACTATATCAATTGGATACCAAAGATTTTAACCAGCCCGAAGGCATCGCTTTTTCAAAAACAGGCCAGCTGTTCATCTGCAATGAAGGGGGCGTATTGGGGAAGGGAAATATTGTAGAAATTGTTATCAGCGATCTGCTCCCCGTAATTACTACCGGCTATTGATCAATGACCATCAACAGCAGGAGAGATATAATGTCTTTATCCTGTTACTGGTTATTCACGTCCCAATTTCTTAAGCATTTTTGCATGAGCTGCAAGTGCCTTTAAAAATGTTGGTTGCGTATGATAGGGAAGCCCAAAACGGGTTGTCACCGATCGTACAATAGGTGCAAGCTTGCGGTAATGCACGTGGCATACACCTGTAAATAAATGATGTTCTATCTGGTAATTAAGTCCGCCGATAAACCAGGACAATACACGGTTATTGGGTGCAAAATCAGTAGTGTTAACGATCTCATGCACTGCCCAGCTGTTTTCCATTTTACGGTCACCGGCCATTCCCCCGGGTACAGCAAATGCTGATGATTCCATGATATGCGATGGTTGAAAAACACATGAAAGAAATAGCCCGGCGGTAAAATGCATCAATAAAAAACCAGCCACTACAACATACCAGGCCATACCGGAAAATAAAATGGGAAGTACCAATATATAGGCATAATAAAATAACTTATAGCATGTAATGCGTAATACAGCTTCCCTTAATGAAACCTTCTGTTTGATCAGCAGATCGTGTTGCTTATACCTGATCACCTGCAGGTAATCTTTAGCGGTCATCCAGAATAAGGTCATGATCGCATAAAAGAACCAGGCATACAGGTGTTGATACCGGTGGAACCAATAGCGTGGCTGCGTTGGGGATAGCCGCAGCAGTTTGATGCTGTCAATATCCTCATCAAGACCGGCCACATTGGTATAAGTATGGTGCAGCACATTGTGTTGAATGCGCCAGGTAACTGTATAGCCACCAATGATCTCCAGGATATGGCTGATAAAATTATTTATTTTTTTATTGGCTGAATAAGTGCCATGATTGGCATCATGCATCACGGATGTTCCGATTCCGCTCATACCCATTCCCATCAGGAACCAGAGTGAAAAGAATACCCATAGATTGCCCGATGCCAAACCTGTTACCATTAAAACATAAGGAACAAAATACAACAGGAGCATGATGGCCGTCTTTACCCACATGGCCGCATTGGCATAAGGGGAGATACCCTTTGTTTCAAAGTATTCCTGCACTTTAGCAACTACCGCATCATAAAAACTATCTTCTCCCTTTGGTGCAAAACGCACGATATCTAATTTTTTGACCTTCATAAATATTCATTTATAAAGATCACCACAAAAACCCTGCAAAACCGGGATGGCGTCAATAACTATTTATAAATTTATGTTCAACACGATGTCAATGGCTGTATTCCGGGATTGCTGTATCGCCGGAATCGGCACAATGCTTGCAGCCGGTTTTAGCATATAGCGCTTGTCAATAAAAGAACAGGTATGAAGCGTTTAAAAAAACATAGGTTCATCTTTTCAAAAAAAATTAAGATCACGCTTATAGTTATAAGTGTACTTATCATTGCGAGGTTATTGCTGCCTTATATTGTATTGCATTATGCAAATAAATCCCTTGCATCCATGCCCGATTATTATGGCCATATTGATGACATTGACATTTCACTTTACCGGGGCGCTTACCAGATAGATGGCATGTATCTTAATAAAAAAGACAAAAAAACCGGTAAACAAACGGAATTCTTTAAAGTAAAGAACATAGATCTTTCCGTGCATTGGAAAGCCCTGCTCAATGGCAGGCTGGTGGGTGAACTGATCTTTAATTCGCCTGAACTGGTATTCACCAACAACAGTACCGACCTGGCTCATGTAAAGAAAGACACCAACGATTTCAGGAAGATACTGAAGGATTTTATGCCGCTGAAAGTGAACCGGTTTGAAGTGCATAATGGTAAACTGGGTTATAAGGATCCTGAAGCAAGCCCCAATGTAGATATATCATTTACCAGTGTGGAGGCATTGGCTCAAAACCTCACCAATGCTGATCATGATAAAGTTGTATTACCAGCCACACTCACGGCAAACGCCAATGCCTACAATGGAAAAGCCTCGCTGAATATGAAGTTGAACCCGCTGGCAGAAAGAACAACTTTTGACCTGAATGCCAAACTGGAAAATACCAACCTGGTGCTGCTGAATGATTTTTTAAAAGCCTATGCCAGGGTAGATGTGAACAAGGGCACACTGGGACTATATACAGAATTCGCTTCCAAAAATGGCAAATATACCGGTTACGTAAAGCCGCTTATAAAAGGACTGGATGTACTGGGCCCGGAAGATAAAAAAGACAACCTTTTCCGTAAGATCTGGGAGGGGCTCGTGGGTGGGGCCGCCAATATCCTGGAAAATAAAAAGAAAGACCAGTTGGCCACTAAAGCGCCCATCAGTGGCGATCTCAGCGGCGGCCATACCAGCATTTTAGAGATCGTGTTCGAGTTATTGCGTAATGCTTTTATACAGGCTCTCATGCCCGAGATAGACAATAAAATAAACCTGGCTTCAGTAGAGGCTCAACCCGAAGAGAAGAAAGGTTTTCTTAAAAGGCTTTTTGGCAGAAAGGAAAAAAAGAAAGAAGATAAATAATTTTCACATAATTCCAGGTGCTGCTACCATTATCCGGCCTGTCCTGGCTGTTACTACTGGTTTGATAAAGCCAGGGATCGGCAACATCCCCCCAATTGCCTGTGTTTAATTGCAGAGGTTTTTATTGCAAGGTTATATATCCAAAAAATACTGTAGCTGCATTTCTCAGCGGAGCATAACCATGCGTCTGTGTAAGCAGGTCCTATTTACATACACCTGTGCTAATCTGCTCTAGGAATCTTTGCGTTTACCAAACCGTGCTGAGATACAGGAGGGCAGTCTCCCCCACAAAAAAACGCCCCCCGTTATGGGAGGCGTTACTATTATTCTTATCAGCTTTTAAGCTTCCTGTTCTTACCTGGCTATAATGATCGGGAAGACACCACTTTCCTTGCTGTTGTAAACATACAGGAAGTATTGCCCGTCGGCCACCCTGCTCAGGTCGAATGGTAAGATCTGACCATGTACCAGGTTCTTAAATTCATAATAACCCACTTCCTGGCCCCTTGCATTCACGATCTTAACCTTGAACTCTTTGTAAAGATCGCTGTTGAACTGCAAACTGAAACGCCCCTGGTTTGGATTTGGCCAGATACGGATAGCTTCCTGGAACACATTGTGACGCTCCCTGCAATCATGTACCACTACATGCATATTCCGGCTGGTTGTACAACCACCACTGGTTACCGTA
>Ga0193752_1002463_pt1 | contig 13812 bp, 13 predicted proteins | sample H1c1metaG_FD_144924 | JGI IMG/M metagenome (GOLD analysis project Ga0193752, IMG submission 144924) | Soil microbial communities from a riparian zone of the East river system, Colorado, United States - H1c1 | ecosystem: Environmental > Terrestrial > Soil > Riparian zone | place: USA: East River... | reverse complement strand
CGACGAAGTGATCGCGCGCTTTGGCCGCATCGACATTCTGGTGCTCAACGCCTCGGTGCGCAAAGAGACACGCTTCACCAACATGACATTCGAGCAATGGCGGGTGCCGCTGTCGATCTCGCTCGACGGTTCGTTTCATTGCATCAAGGCGTGCCTGTCGTCGATGATCGCCACCGGCAGCGGCAACATCATCGCGTTGACCGGAAGCAATGTACTCACCGGCGCGGTCGGCAAGGTGCACAGTTCCGCAGCCAAGAGCGGGTTGACCGGCATGATACGCGCGCTCGCGCGCGAACTCGGGCAGCACGGCATACGCGCCAACTGCGTGTCGCCGGGGATGATCAACACCACGCGCCCATCTCACCGCTCGGCGCGCCGCGATGCAAAAGGACTGGTGCCGCTGGAGCGCTGGGGTGAATCGGAGGAGATCGCCGCTACGGTGCGTTTTCTGTGCGGGCCCGGCGCAAGCTACATCACCGGGCAGACGGTGCATGTGAACGGCGGGCAGACGATGTTTTAGCGGCTCGACAATCTGGCGCGAAAGCCACGCTGACAGGTCACGATAAATTTTAATGGGGGCGACACGTGAAAGAGAACAGCATACGCAGGGCCGTGCGTGAGGGACGGGCCGCGCTCGGCACCGGGCTCAAAGAGTTTGCAACGCGAGGGGTTCCGTGGATCATCGAGTCGTCCGGTTTCGATTATGCAATGATCGACATGGAGCACGGCGCGTTCGATCTGGAAACCATCGCCAATCTCGCCGGGTGGTTCGCCGCGACGAACGTGTCACCCATCGTGCGCATCCACAAGGCATTCATTCACCTGATTCCGGCCATACTGGATCAGGGCATCATGGGCATACAGATTTCGGACGTCGATAACGCGGACGAAGCGCGCGCCATCGTGCGGGAAGCCAAGTATCCGCCTATCGGCAACCGCGGCATTTCGCAAATGGGGTCGCATACGAATTACAAAAGTTATGGCGCCCGCTACCACACCGAATACAGCCCGTGGGCCAACGGCAACATTATCATCTGCCCATCGATAGAGTCGCTCGAAGGCCTGGAAAACGTCGAAGCGATCGCCGCGGTCGAGGGCATCGACATGATCGCGTACGGTCATTCCGATTTAAGCGCCAGACTGGGTATTCATTTGCAGCTCGATCACCCAACGTTCAAAGCCGTCGTGCGCAAAATAGCCGATGCCTGCAACAAGCACGGCAAACTCGCCAGAGGCTCGGCGGAGACGGAAGCGCAAATCGCGGAGTACTATCAGCTTGGTTGCAAAGTCTTGAATCTGCCCGGCACCGACCTCAGCACCTACCACGACGGCCTCAAGGCCCGCGCCGAACGTGCACATGCCCGACTCACATCCATTGGCGTTCCAACACCGTGAGCACGCCATGAACTGCGCGCTCACTTCGCCAAATGATCAGGAAGCAGCACCGAGGTGCATAGGTTCAATCTGATCCTTATGAGATCGGCGGCGTCACTTCTTCATGTACTGATGGCCGCCCATGATGACCTTGACCGCTTTTAGTCCTTTTGCCTTGAGCAACTGACCGACGCGTTCATCTTCTTCGGCGAGTAACGCTTTGCCGTTACGCACCACCTCTTCCAGCCGGTCGGCGGGAAATTTTACTGCGCCGTTCTCGTCCATGTGGATGATCTCGCCGGGCGCCACATCCATGCCGGCGATGCTCACCGGTACCTGCACGGCATGCACGGCTTGCGGGCCATGGCCCGCGCAAACGCCGCGCGTCAGATACTGAAAATTCATCGGCCGGATTTCGTGTATGTCGCGCGAGGGGCCGTTGGATACCGCACCGATTGCGCCGCAGGCGCGCATCGAAGAAGTCATGTTGCCACCGGACAGACCCACCTTGTCGACGATATCACCCGGAAACTTCTGCTGGAAACAGAATATAGACGGCTTGGCCAGTTTGTCCATGGCTTCCAGCACATTCATCAGGGTCAGGCTCTTGAAGGTCGGATCGGGCAAACCATAAGTGCACGTCACCGCATAGCCCGCGATAGGCCCCATCTCTGGATACCAGCATGAGAGCGTGTTATTGGTGTACCAGTTTTCACTCCAGGGATTATAGATTTCCAGGCATAGCGGCCGTCCCGGATAGGTCGCGACGACGTTGGTTATGGTCGGCGTATCAATCTTCTTCAATTCTTCGAGCAGTTCCAGATCGGTCATCGCATCACCTCTATATTCAGGAAATTCAACGGCATTTAAGGCAGTATCCCGGAGCCACTAGACGCAGTCAATTCGAGTTAGTCGCAGGTAGCAATCCGCCGGAAGGCTTCGTCAAGTCTGAATTTCCACCATTTCGAAATCAGCCTTGGTCGCCGAGCAGTGCGGGCAAGTCCAGTCGGCGGGCACATCGTCCCAGCGCGTGCCGGGAGCGATGCCTTCATCGGGAAGGCCCAGCGCTTCTTGGTACACAAAACCGCACAGGATGCACATCCATTTTTTATCATTCATCGCTGCGTCTCAGGCTATTGGGTTGGATTGGTTGTGACACGGCGCGCTGTGTAGCGCATCAAGCGCTGGAAAGCCGATCGCGGGCGATCAAGCAAGCGCGACTTTGCTTAAAGCCTCGTTTGCATGTATTCGTCTGTGCGTTGTCCGTCCGTTACGGCTATTTGATCGGCACTACTTGTCAGCAACGATTCCCGCGGCTTTCAACAGCTTCGCCCATTTGATAATTTCAATCTTGATGAACGCGCCGAACGCCTCGGGCGTGCCGCCCATTGCCGACGTGCCGTCGCGCGCCATGCGTTCTTTGGCTTCGGCTTGCGCCAGTGTCTTGTTGGTGATGGCATTGATGCGGGTCACGATCGCGGCGGGCGTGCGCGCCGGCGCCAACAGTCCGTACCAGTTCTCGAGCACGTAGCCGCGCACGCCGGCTTCTTCGAGCGTGGGCAGCTCCGGCGCGACCGATGTGCGTGTTGCACTGGTTACGGCAAGCGCCTTGAGCCGGCCGCTTTTGACCAGCGACACTGTCGCGATGTGGCTGCCAAACGCCAGCGATGCGCGGCCGCTGACCACATCGATCATCGCTGCGGACATGGATTTATACGGCACGTGCAACATATCCAACCCGGCGAGGCTCTTGAAGAATTCACCCGCAAGGTGGCTGCTGGTGCCGACACCGGTGGAACCAAACGTAATCTGCCCGGGCTTGGCCTTGGCGCGCGCAAGAAGCTCGCTCACGGAACTGGCGACCGCCGGGTTCACCACCATCACATAGGGCTGCGTCGCAACCAGAACAATCGGCGCGAAATCTTTTATCGGATCGTACGGCAACTTCTTGTAGAGATTGCCGCTCACCGCGATGCCGGCCGTGGTGCTCAACAAAAAGGTATAGCCGTCGGGCGCAGCACGCGCGGTCAGTTCCGCCGCCACGATGCCGCCGGCACCCGCGCGATTGTCATGCACGACTTGCTGCCCCAGCGCGCCGCCGATGCCGTCGCCGACGGTGCGGCCGATGGTGTCAGTGCTGCCACCCGGCGCCGATGCGATGATCACGCGGATGGGTTTGTTCGGATAATCCTGCGCTTGCGCTGCACCGCCCGCGACTGCGCATACCGTCATCAACGCTGGCGCGTAGCCATAACACGCACGCATAGCTATTCACTAGTAAATAAAAAAGTGTTTTAAATCAAATACTTACGAATATATCTCGATCTGCTCGCACGTCATTCGCCGCGTATGCCGGCGGCTTTGACGACCCTCGCGTATTTTGCCGTTTCGGAGCGTATGAATTTCGCGAATTCGTCCGGCGTGCTGCCGCCGGGTTCCATGCCCTGGCGCGTCATGCGTTCGCGCACCTCTTTATGTGACAGCGCTTTGAGTATGTCCGCGTTCAATTTGTCGATCACCGTACGCGGCGTACCCGCCGTCGCGAGAAAGCCATACCAGTTGCGCGATTCGTAGCCGGGCAATCCCGATTCGCTGACCGTCGGCAACTCCGGCGCGGCGGGCGAACGCTTTTCGCCCGTCACTGCGAGCGCTTTTGCTTTGCCGGAGCGTACCTGCGGCAGCGCGGTGTAGATGCTGACGAATGAAATCGGCACCTCGCCCGACATGACTGCAATCATTGCAGCAGTGATGTTCTTGTAAGGTACCGACAACAAATCCACGCCGGCGGCACTTTTAAACAATTCGGCCGCGAGATGCGTGCCGGTGCCCGAACCGGTATGCGAAAACGAAATAAATCCAGGCTTGGCTTTGGCTGCTGCGATGAGCTCCTTCACCGACCCCATCGACGACGCGGCGGCGGGATTGGCGATCAGCATATAGTCCTGCGTGCCCGCGAGCGAAATCGGCGCGAACGCCTTGTCCGGATCGTAAGGCATTTTTTTGTAGATGCTGGGACTTACCGACAGCCCCGCGCTGGTGCCCACCAGCACCGTGTAGCCGTCAGGCACCGCGCGCGCGACAATCTCCGCCGCGAGTATGCCGCCCGCGCCGGGGCGGTTGTCGTGGACCAGTTGCTGGCCCCAGACTTCGCTCAGTTTGTCGCCGATGATGCGCGATACGCCGTCGGTGCTGCCGCCGGGGCCGGAGGCAACGACAAAGCGCACCGGTTTATTTGGGAACGACTGTGCAACCACCGTAGTGGAAGCCATGGCCCCAGTTGCAACCGCAAGCAAGATGAACACTCTCATTATTTACTCAGCGGCGCGATAATGCCTTCGCGTTCGAGCAGCGGATACACGCCGCCGGCATCGAGCAGGTCAAGCAATTTTTTGGGCAAGGTGGCCGCCTGCAGTGTTGTGCCCTGTGTCACGTTGTTTACTGAACCGTTATCAAAATCAACTTCCGCCACATCGCCCTCGGCAAACGCTTTATCGACGCCGGGGCAGGCCATCGCCGGAAACGCAAAATTCACGCTGTTGCGGAAGAACAAGCCGTTAATCGATTCCGCCACCACGCAGCCCAATCCCAGATTGCGCAGCGAACGCGCGGCGGGCCGGCTGGAACCCATGCCGAAATTCTTGCCGCCGATCAGGATGTCGCCCTTGTGCACCAGATCCACCCAGCCCGGGCGGTTCGCCTGAAACACAAAACGCACTTGTTCTTCGGCGGTGAGATAAAACGACGCACTCGGCAAAATCAAATCCGTGTTGATATTGTCCGGAAATTTCCAGACGCGGGCTTTGAATTTCACGGTGGGCCTAGTGCAAAAATTCTCGGGGATCGGCAATCACGCCTTTGATCGCCGACGCCGCTACGGTGGCAGGCGAACCCATGTAAATTTTCGCCGACGGGTCGCCCATGCGTCCCTTGAAATTGCGCGTGGACGCCGTGATGCAGGTCTCGCCCGCACCCAGCACGCCCATATGCCCGCCGCTGCACGCGCCGCAGGTCGCATTGGTGACAATGGCGCCCGCTTCAGTGATCGTGGCGATGTAACCGCGCTTGTTCGCTTCGCGATAGACGGTTTGCGAACCGGGTGTGACCACAAATCGCACGCCCGCATGCACGCGCCGGCCTTCGAGCACTTTCGCCACCAATTCGAAATCTTCCAGCGTGCCGTTCGCGCATGAGCCGACGAAAGCCTGATCAATCGCGGTACCCGCCGCCGCACTCACCGGCTGCGAGTTGCGCACCACGCTGTCGGGAAACGCCACCAGCGGTTCCAGCGACGCCAGATTAATTTTGCGTACCGCCGCGTACTGCGCGTCCGTGTCCGGCATGATGCAATCGAATGGTGCATCGGTGCGCGCGCGCAGCCAGTCGATCATGATTTGATCCGGCTCGAACACCGCGAACTCCGCCGACAGTTCGGTGGACATGGTGGTCAGGGTTTTGCGCGCGCTGATGCTTAAACCTGCGACGCCTGATCCGCCGTATTCGACATTCTGATTAGTGTGCTCGCCGTACTGTCCAGCGATCTGCAAAAACGCGTCTTTCATGGTCACCGCGCGCGGCAACTGGCCTTCGAGTTCGTAGCGCACGGTTTCACCCACGCAAAACCATGTTTCGCCTTTGGCCGCCGCATACACCACATCGGGCGAACCGACGCCGCGCGCGAGGCAATTAAAAACGCCTGCGCTGCCGGTGTGCGAATCGCTGCACAGCGTGATGCTGCCGGGCAAGGCGTACGCATGATCCGCCACCAGTTGATGACTGATACCCTGCGAGTAACCGACATCATGAAAGCGTTTGATGCCAAATTGCTTGACGAATTCGCGCGCCGTGCGATGCATGGCCGCGCAGCGCGGCGTGGCGGCAGGGACACGGTGATCGAGCACCACGATGATGCGATCCGGGTTGTCGATGCGGTTCAAGTCACGCCAGCGGCTCGCCACAAAATTGGTATCGACAAAGATTACTGTATCCACATTGACCGTGACCAGATCGCCGGGACGCACTACGCTCTGGCCACTTTTGCGCGCCAGTATCTTTTCGGTGATGGTCAAGCCCATATTAAATTATTGTTTAAAAACAAATACTTATGATATAGCGTTGCGCAAACGCCGCAAACTCCCGCCCCTCATCACCGAGCCCGGCAGCGGATGCCCCACGATGTCTTCCGCCAGCCGCGCGCATTCCGTCAATTTCTCCAGATCGATGCCGGTTGCGATGCCCATTTCATCGCACATGAACACCAGGTCTTCGGTACACACATTGCCTGCCGCGCCCTTGTGACCGGCGAAGGGACAACCGCCGAGGCCGGCAACGCACGCATCGTACATATCGACGCCCATCTGCAGCCCGGTGATGGCGTTGGCGATGGCCATGCCGCGTGTGTCATGCAGATGCAGACTGATGCGCGCATCGGGATATTTATCGCGCACCGCGCCGACCACGCGCTGAATCGACGCCGGCGTGGCCCACGCCATGGTGTCCGACAAACCGATCACGTCGAAATCAAGATCGTGTTCAGCCGCAATCTCGAATATTTGTCCGACCATGCTCACCACAATCGCGGGATCGATGTCGCCTTCGAAATTGCAGCCGAACGCCGCCATGATCGAACCGCGCGTGACCGGAATGTCATGTGCTTTGTACATCTCGAGCACGCGATGGTTGTAGGCAATCTGTTCGTCGAAGGATTTGTTGTTATTGCGCTTTAAAAACCCTTCAGACGCGCACATCGAAACCCGCCCCTCAATGGCGAGCCGGCCCGTGGCCATGGCGCGCTCCAGTCCTTTTTCATTGAGCCACGTCGCGGTGTAATCCACGCCGGGTTTTTTGGTGATCGCACTCACCACTTGTTCGGCATCGGCCTGGCCCGGCACCTTTTTTGGATTCACAAACGAAACGATCTGCATGTGATGCAAACCGGTTTCCGACAGCGCGTTGATGAGTTCGACCTTGCGCTGAGTCGGTATGTCGCCTGATTCAATCTGAAAGCCTTCGCGCGGACCTTCTTCGTTAATACGTATCGATTTGGGTAGATCGGACATAGGGCCTCCTTGCCTGGACGTTTTACCGCGGTTGATCAGTCGGCGCTGATACCTGCCAGTTTGATGAGCTTACGCGACTTTTCGAGTTGATTCTTCACAAATGCCGCAAACTCGCGCGGCGTGTTGGTTTGCGGATCCAGCCCGCCCTTGTTCAACAGTTCTTTCATGTCGGCCGTGTTGACCACTTTGCCGATCGCCTCATTCAGGCGCGCAATGATTTCCGGCGGCGTTGCCGCAGGCGCCATGACGCCGTACCACGCCGAATACTCATAACCCGCCAGCCCCGCTTCGTTCAGCGTCGGCGTGTCTCGCAGAAACGACGCGCGTTGCGGCAATGTAATGGCCAACAAGCGCAAACGGTTGCTGCTGATGAATGGCAGCGCCGAAGGGATGGTGGCAAATGCCATTTCGATTTCGCCGCTGGCCACCGCTACCGCGCTTTGCGCGCCGCCTTTGAACGGCACATGAAGAATACGGGTCTGCGCCGTCAGGTTAAATAGCTCGCCCGCCAGATGCTGCGCGCTGCCATTCCCCGATGAGCCGAAACTCAGCTTGCCCGGATGCCGCCGTGCCAGGGCGATCAGTTCCTTCACATTGCGCGCAGGCAGCGTGGGATGCACCACCAGCCCCTGCGGCCCGACGGCGATAAACGATATCGGACTCAGATCGCGCTCGAAGTCATAGGGCAGCTTGGCGCCGCGCGCAGATTGCACCAGTCCGCCTTCGGAAATCAGCAACAACGTGTAACCGTCCGGTGGCGATGTGGCGACGCGATGGATCGCCAGCGTGCTGCCCGCCCCTGGGCGGCTTTCAACAATCACCGGTTGAGCCAATTGCTGCGGCATTTGCAATCGTTGCGCGATCAGGCGTGCGGTGAAATCCGCTGCGCCGCCGGGCACATAACCGATGATGAGGCGCACCGGCTTGGTGGGGTACGATTGAGCCATGCCGTTTAGCGCACATAAAGTTAAGCAGGCGGCAAATATTAATTTCATCAGTTCACTCGATCACAAACAGCGGCGGGATGGTCGAAACATCGTTTGTGCTGTCAAGATGCCACAAAGCATCCAAAATTGCAGAAACACGCTCTGCGCCGAAAACGGGTTCAGTAAAATAACGAAATTTCTGTGCGATGTCTTCATCGGTTTTAGCGTCAGACAAGTCACCCTGTTCGCCACCGGTTTCCCCTATCACCTGTTTACCGCCGTCCAGGTACGCCGTCACGCGGCAGCGATACTGCACCGGCAGTGTTTCATAAGCTGCCGTGAAATCGTGATTTTCCACCAATTCGATTTTCATCAGCAGATTGCGCAATTCGGGATTGTGCAAATGCGCATGATCGAAGGATCGTGTTGTTACGCTGCCGTCGAGCAAGGTCGCCGCCACACAATAGGGGATACTGTGATCGGCGGTTTCGCGCGAATCCGGATGCCAGTGATGATCCACGGTGCCGTCCGTTTTTTCAACGGCAGCCACGGCGCGCTCGTTAGCTTTGTACACCTCTACCGTTATCCGCCGCACGGTACGCAATGCACTCTTGATTTGCACTGCCACTTTTTCGGCGGCGAGTATCGGCGCCAGCGTATGCAAACATGCCATGCGCGGCTTGATGGTGGTGTGATGAATCTTAAACGGTGCGCTACCGCCCCACTCGCTCATGTTGTCGAGTGCGATGGGTTTACCCGCTATGTGGTTACACCAACCGTGCTTGCCGGTGAACGGCAGGTGGGGACCCTGCATACCCTTTTGAGCGAGCAACGCGGCAAACACGCCGGTGCGCGCGGCCTGCCCTGCCGCCAGCGATTTCCACATGGTTAAATGTCCGGTGCGCGTCTGGTTAAGCGCATTGTTGGGCACCACCACCATGGCTATCGCCTGCGCAATTTGCGCTTCGCTCAATCGCAACAGCTTCCCCCCTGCGATAGCCACGCTGATGCTGCAAAAGTTAGTGGCGTCAAACGCGCGTGACTGAAAAGCGTCGGCAAAGCGCAGATAGATTTCGTAGGCGAGAACCACGCTTGCAAGGCAATCGCGTCCGCTGGCATGCGACTGCTCCGCAACCGCCAGCAGCGGCATAATGACATCGCTGGGATGCCCGTTCTTGCTGCCGGGGTGATGATAAACATCGTTAATCTCGGCGGAGCGCGCCGCGGTTCCATTCACGAACGCGGCAACATCCATACTCGTGCGCAAATGGGTACCGATGACCGTAGCACCATTCGCCATGCGTAGATCAGCGGCCAAGGCACGCGCCATGCAGCACGGCTCGTCGCTAAAGCCGCCGACCAGTGCGCCCAAAGTATCGATGACGCGGATTTTCGCTTGATGTACCGTTGCCGCAGGCAGCGCGTCAAACGAAAACGCCGACGCGTGATGCGCCAGACTTTGCTGGAGGTTATCCACTTCATGCCCTGCACCTGAGCCGGCCGTGATGTTCATGGCGAGTTCCGAACGCGGTTCTTGCGCAGCGTTCGTGTTTTCGGACTACTTCTTCTTGCCCTGTGCGAACAGCGAATCGAGCTTGGTCTCGAACACGTGGTAGTCGAGGTAATCGTAAAGATCATCGCGGGTTTGCATGGTATCCACGACGTTTTTCTGATGGCCATCTTTGCGCAACGCCTGAAAAACCTTGAGCGTTGCCGCATTCGCAGCGCGCCAGCCGGATAGCGGATACAGCGCCATTGCCACATTCGCGCCTGCCAATTCCTGCGTCGAAAACAACGGCGTCTTGCCGAACTCCGTGATGTTGGCGAGGATGGGCACTTTTACCGCGTCGGCGAATTTTTTATACATGGTCAATTCGGTGATCGCTTCGGGAAATATCATGTCCGCACCCGCTTCCACGCAGGCGCAGGCGCGATCAATCGCCGCTTGCAGGCCTTCGACAGCGAGTGAATCGGTGCGCGCCATGACCACAAAGTTGCTGTCGGTCTTGGCATCGACCGCAGCTTTGATGCGATCGACCATTTCGTCCTTGCTCACAATCTCTTTGTTCGGACGATGCCCGCAGCGCTTTTGCTGCACTTGATCTTCAATGTGCATGGCGCCTGCACCGAATTTAATTAAAGATTTCACCGTCCGCGCAATATTGAATGCGCCGCCCCAGCCGGTGTCCACATCCACCAGCAACGGCAGTGAGCACACGTCGGTAATGCGGCGGATGTCGGTCAGAACATCGTCGAGCGTGCTAATGCCCAGATCAGGCAAACCGAGCGAACCCGCCGCAACACCGCCGCCGGAAAGATAAATCGCCTTAAAACCGGTGCGTTGTGCCATACGTGCGGCGTAGGCGTTGATCGTGCCGGCGATTTGCAGCGGCTTTTCGGCCGCCACGGCCGCGCGAAAGCACGCGCCCGCCGAAGCCAGTTGGGTAGGCTTACCTGTGGATAGGTCGGTCATGATGTGGTTGCTCCAGTTGGTCAGTAAGATGGATCGAAAATCATTCTGCCGCAATAAAATAAGGTGTCCAATCAACGGACTTTAGATGTTTCATTGGAGAATTGTGGCTCGAAAATGGATCGAATGGCGTTATTTTATCAGTTAGAGTTATAATCGTGGACTCCAAAATATCATACACAATTCGGACTACTTACGGACTTCCTCACTGCCATGCCCAGAAAATCTAACGACGAACCAGGACGCCTTACCGGCACCCAAAGTATAGAACGCGCGCTGCTGCTGTTGCGCGAAATTGCCGCACACAACCGTACCGGCTCGCGCCTGCTCGATCTCGCTACGCGAACCAGTTTGCAGCGGCCCACCGTGCATCGCATGTTGAAGTGCCTCGCCCATGAAGGGATGGTGCAACAGGATGCCGACACACATCGCTACTATCTCGGCTCGATGGCTTTCGAGTTGGGCCTCACCGCCGCGCCGCGCTTTAATCTGCGCGAGATTTCGCATCCCGGCATGGTGCGCATAGCCGAAGCGACCGGAGACACGGTGTTTCTCACGCAACGCAGCGGGCTCGACGCCGTGTGCATTGACCGCCACGAAGGCACGTTCCCGATCAAGACCTTTACGCTCGACATCGGCATGCGCCGTCCGCTCGGCGTAGGCACCGGCAGCCTTGCGATTGTGGCGGCGCTGCCCGAAAATGAAATTCAAGCGATTGTCAACAGCAACCAGCCTCGCTACGAAGAATACGGCGTGTCCGGCGCAACGCTGCTGACGCAAACCAAAAAAGCGCAAAAGCTCGGCTACTCGATGCGCGAAGCACCGACGCTGGCCGGCGTACGTTCGGTCGGCCATGCGATACGCAATCAATCCGGCACCGCGTTCGCCGCGCTGTCGGTATCCACCATCTCCAGCCGCATGACCGAAAAGCGTGTGATCGAGATCGCCACGCTATTAAAAAACGAAGGGCGCTTGATCGAAAAGCAGCTCAGCAACGGCATGTAATTGTGCAGCTGCGCGCGGCGCATTCTTTGTGCCGCGTTGGACGCGGCCGGATGTTGCTGCTAAGGTTGCGCGCGCAACCTTTCATCACACACGTCGTCCCATCGTGACTTATTCTACTAAGTATTTGTTTTTATTGATTTTTTTGTGTCCCGCGAGTTGGGCGCAAAATTATCCTGCCAAGCCCATCCGCTTTGTCGTGCCGTACCCGCCCGGCGGCAGCAACGATGTGTTGTCGCGCATCACTGCGCAGGCGATGAGTCCGGGTCTCGGGCAACCCGTGGTGATCGACAATCGTGGCGGCGCCGGCGGCATGATCGGCGCGGACAATGTTGCGAAATCGCCGCCGGACGGCTACAGCATCGTCAACGTGCAGGCGTCGTTCACCGCCAACGCGGCAATGCGCACGAAAATGCCTTATGACACGATGAACGATTTCGTTTACGTTGGCATGATGGCGCGCGGCCCGCTGCTGGCGGTGGTGCATCCGACGCTGCCGGTAAAAAACATCAAGGAACTGGTGGCGCTCGCCAAAGCGCGGCCAGGACAAATCAATTACGGTTCCACCGGCACCGGCGGCCATAACCATCTCGCCAGCGAACTGTTTCGCAAAATGGCCGGCATCAACATCGTACATATCCCTTACAAAGGAGTTGCGCCGGCGCTGACCGATTTGATGGGCGGACATACCCAACTGGTGATGACCAGCCTGCCCTCGGCGTTGACCCAAGTGCAGGCAGGGCGGTTGAAAGCCTTGGCCGTGGGCAGTGAAAAACGCAGTTCGTTCATGCCCGAGATGCCGACCATCGCTGAATCGGGTGTGCCCGGCTACGCGGCGGAATTCTGGTGGGGCATCGCGGCTCCGGCAAAGACGTCCACGGATATTGTTAACCGCCTTGCCACCGAACTCACCAAAGCGCTGCAATCGCCGGAGTTGAAGCAGCGTTTCGCCGCCGAAGGTGCTGAGCCGACCGTGATGTCGCGCGAGCAATTGACGAAATTCGTGTCGAACGAAATCACGCGCTGGCGGCAAGTTGCGCGCGAGGCGAACATACAACCGGAATAGTGTTACGTGATCGATCTGCCGGGACTGCCGCAAAAGCAATTCGCACGCGATGCAAAATGTCCGCTCGACGGCGTGCGCGTGCTCGACCTGTCGCGCGTGGTTGCCGGCAACATGGTGAGCCTGCTGCTGGCGGATTTCGGTGCGGAAGTCATCAAGATTGAAACGCCTGAAGGCGACGCACTGCGCGACTGGCTGGTTGGCGGCATTGCCGCCAACTGGAAAGTCTACGCGCGCAACAAAAAAAGCGTGTGCCTCAATTTGCGCCAGCCGCAGGCGAAAGAACTGCTGCTCAAGCTGATGGACAACGCACAAGTATTCATCGAGAATTTTCGACCCGGCACGCTGGAAAAAATGGGACTCGGCCCCGAAGTGCTGCACGCGCGCAACCCGAAGCTGGTGATCGTGCGCGTCACCGGCTGGGGGCAGACCGGCCCGTACAAACACAAACCCGGCTTCGGTACCCTGGCGGAAGGCATGTCCGGCTTCGCCGCGTTGAATGGTTTTGCCGACCGCGAACCGGTGCTGCCGCCGAATCAACTTGCCGATTGCACCGCCGGCACCTATGGTGCGTTCGCGGTGATGATCGCGCTGCGTCATGTCGAAGTCAGCGGCGGCCAAGGCCAGATCATCGATCTGCCGTTGCTCGAACCGCTGTTCACCTTCATGGGCCCGCAGGCAGCCAGTTACAAAGCCGGCGGCAAACTGCGCGAGCGCACCGGCAGCCGTTCCACCACAGCGGCGCCGCGCAACGTGTATCGCACCAAAGACGATAAATGGGTCAGTATGTCGGCATCGACACAAGCGATGACCGAACGATTATTCAGCGTGATCGGCCGTGCCGATTTGCTGGAAAATCCGCGCTACAAAACCAATGCCGAAAGAGTCAAACACGCGACTGATCTCGATACCATCGTCGGC
>Ga0193752_1002462_pt1 | contig 13816 bp, 9 predicted proteins | sample H1c1metaG_FD_144924 | JGI IMG/M metagenome (GOLD analysis project Ga0193752, IMG submission 144924) | Soil microbial communities from a riparian zone of the East river system, Colorado, United States - H1c1 | ecosystem: Environmental > Terrestrial > Soil > Riparian zone | place: USA: East River... | reverse complement strand
CATGACGCAGTCGAACAGGTGGATCGGCTCGGAGATCGGCCGCGCGTCCAGGTATTGCTCGAGCGTGAGCGGCACCTTGAACAGCGCGTTCGGGTTCTTCAGCGCGTTGGCGCGCTGCGCCACGGCGATCCGGCCGAAGTCCTCGCGGGTCGCGCCGTAGGTGCGCATGTAGCTCGCGGTGATGAACGCGAAGATCGAGTTCGGCCCGCCCGAGCCGTACGGATAGCTCGCGTCGCGGGCGAAGTGCGAGAAGCCGCCGAGCATCTGGCGGAACGACTCGACGTGGTTGGCGTCGGCGGCGACGCAGGCGACGATGTCGGCGTCGCCCGCCTGGACCGCGCGCGCGGCGCGGCGCAGCGCCATCACGCCCGAGGCGCCGCCGGTCGGAATGTGGTCGAGCCAGCGCGGCGAGAGGCCCAGGTGCTGGGTCACGCCGACGGCGGTATCGGGCGAGAGCGAGAAGCTGCTGACGGTGAGGCCGTCGATCTGCGCCTTCGCGATGCCCGACTGCTCCACCAGCGCATCAAGCGCCTGGCCGATGAACCAGTGCGCGCCGTGGGTCGAGTAGCGCCGGTAGGGCACCGTCACCGGCACGGCGACGGCGACGCCCTCGTACGACGCGCGCGGCACGTCAGGAGCCGTCGCCGTCGTCGTCTCCGCCCGGCGGGGCGGCGGCGGGGGGGCTCGGCCGCGGGGCGGCGGGCGTCCTCGGCTTCAGGACGGGCGGGGGAGTGATCCCGGCGATGCCGGCGAGGGCGCCCGGGTCCGGGCCGGCCAGGCCGCCGGCGCCGGTCAGGCCACCCGCACCGCTCAGGGTGCCCGCTCCCGTCAAGGCCCCGGCGCCCGTGAGATCGCCGGCGCTCGTCAGGCTGCCGAGCGCGGAAACGCCGCCCTGGCCGGCGGCCGCCTCGATCCGCTTCTGCCGGCGCTTGAGCATGCGCATGTCGTGGCACTGCGGGGTGCCGGGCAGCCGCTTCGCGAGCTCGCGCAGCTCGCCGCGCTGCACCTTCTGCGACGCCGTCAGGGGCAAGGCATCGACGAAGGCGACGTAGCCCGGTGCCTTGAAATAGGAGAGCCGGCCGAGAGCGTGGCGAACGATGCTCGCCGCGATCTTCTCGGGCGCCGGCAGGTTGGCGGCCTGGCGCAGAACGATGCAGGCGAGCACCTCGTCGCCGCGCGTCGGGTCGGGCGTTGCCGCGACGGCGCTCGCCGCCACCGCAGGGTGGGTGTCGAGGACGCTCTCGACTTCCACCGCCGAGATGTTCTCGCCACTGCGCCGGATCACGTTCTTGCGCCGGTCGACGAAGTGGAAGTCGCCCTCGGCATTGCGCCGCACGACGTCGCCGGTGTGGAACCAGTCGCCGGCCCAGGCCCCCTCGGTCGCCATGTCGTCCTTCAGGTAACCGAGGAAGAAGTCGCGGCGCGGGTCGTCGCCGGGGGCGCGCACGAGCAGCTCGCCAGGCACGTCGACCGGCGTGTCGACGCCCTTCTCGTCGACGATCCGGGTCTCGACGAACGTCTCGGCGCGGCCGAAGCAGCGGCTGCCGACGTGTCGCGGCTCGCGGTTGGCCATGATGCAGGCCGCCGCGCCGGTCTCGGTCATCGCCCAGGCCTCGAGCAAGGGCAGGCCGAAGCGCGCCTCGAAGTCGGCGTGATGGCGCGGGTCGACCCCGGCGCCGAAGCCGAAGCGCAGCTCGTGCATGCGGTCGGCCTCGCTCGGCGGCGCGGCCAGCAGCATCGCCGGCATCACGCCGAGGTAGTGCGCGACGGTGGCGCCGCTCTCGCGCACGCTCTCCCACCAGGAGCCCGGATGGAAGCGGTCGAGCTGGACGATCGCGCCGCCCGAGAGGATGGCCGCCATCGACGAGAACGCGAGCGCGTTCATGTGGCTGAGCGGCAGCGGCGTGATGAAGCGCTCGACGTCGTTGCGCACGGTGGCGAGGTCGCCGAGGCCGAGGTACCACTCGCCGGCGCGCAGGAAGTAGCCGTTGGCGAGGCGGCAACCCTTGGGCTTGCCGGTGGTGCCCGAGGTGTAGAGCAGCGCGCACTCGGAGCCCCGCCCGATCGGCTGGCCGGCCAGCCGCGACGACGCGCGCGCCAGCGGAATGTGGCCCGAGACTTCGGGGCGGATGGTGTCGAGCTGGACGTTGGCGCTGCTCGCCGCCGCGCGCAGCCCGCCCTCGCGCCCAGGCATCACCACCGCCAGGGAGATCTCGCTGTGGCCGATCAGGTAGATCAGCTCGGCCGAGCGCATGTCGGCATTGATCGGCACGATGCTGATGCCGAGCGCGTTGAGCGCGAGCCAGTGGGTGAAGAACGCCGGCCGGTTCTCGAGCAGCAGGCCGACGCGGTGGCCGACGCCGTAGCCGGCGTTCGCGTAGGCCGTGCGCAGCCGCTCGACCTCCTGGGCCACCTCGCGCCAGGTGCGCGGGCCGGGCTCGATGCCGTAGGTGTCGGCGGTGACCGGCTCGACGTGGATGAACGGCGCGTCGCCGCGCCGGGCCGCGACCCGCTTGAATTCCGCGTAGACGGTGGACATTCGCTCAGATGAAGAGTTGGACGGCCGGCAAGGCGGCGTCGCTGTTGATGAGGTCGACGCGCTTCTGGCGGATGCGCAGCGTGCCGTTTTCGACGACGAGGCGATGCCAGCAGACGCCGACGAAGGTATTCAGCTCGTCGCCCTGCGACTCGGTGTACTGGAACACAGTGCGCACCCGGTGTTCGCCGGTGCGCGCCGGATCGGCGGGCTCGACCGTCGGCGTCTGCAGCAGGTGCAGGCTTCGGGTCGGCGGCTGCTGCGAGAAGGCGCGCGGGCTCTTCAGGCGCTCGATCCGCAGATCGCGCAGCAGCTTGTCTTCGTAGAGATGCGACGTGTGGTCCAGGCCCTCGGGCTGGCCGGGCACGAGCGGCACCCAGTAGATCGCGTCGTCGGTGAAGAGCGCGTTCCAGTCCTCGTAGCGCTTGTCGTCGAGCAGCCGCGCCTCGTGGACGACGAAGTCGATCAGCTGGCGCTCGGTCGCGGCGGGGATGTCGCTCATTGCTCGGCTCCCATCGCCATCGTCATGTAGCGCGCCCAGGCCCGGTACTGGTTGCGCATCGAAATCTCGCTCGTGCCGACCGCGGTGACGTCGGGCTGGCCGACCTGCGCCTCGTCGAAATTGCGATGCAGGCTGACCCAGGGATTGCCGCTCGCGTGCAGGCCGGCCTGGATGCCGCGATACGCCTGCAGGTCGTCGTGGCCGACGACCGAGAACGGCGAGTTGATGAGGCGGCTGTACATCGCCGTGCGCTGCAGCATCTCGGGCGGCGCACCGGCGAGGCGGAAGGTCCAGCTCTCGATCAGCGTCTTGTCGACGGCGATCGGCTTGACCACGCGGATCGCCTGGATCGCGCCCTTGATCGTCAGGTTCGGGTAGTAGACGGTGTTGTGCCGCGCCAGGCCGAGGATCCGCGCCGTGCGCTCCTCGCCGTAGGCCGCCTTCATGGCGGCGTCGTAGGCCGGGATCGCCGAGTACTTGCTGTGGATGCTGAAGTGCACGCCCGAGAAACTGTGCCCGTTGTCGAACACGCGCACACCCATGTCCTCGAAAAACTTGTAATCGGACATGAACGGCGTGAACTGCTCGATCGCCATCGGCTTGGGACCTTCGGCGGGCTTGTCGATCCACATCCGCTTGGCGGTGCCGGCCGAGGACTCGTGCACGACCATCGGATGCATGGTGTCGTTGAGGTTCTCGACGAACATCTTCCAGTTGCACTGGTGCAGGAAGCGCAGGCAGCCGCCGGCGATCTCGAGCCGGCCTTCGGGCGAGCGGTCGGCCATGTTGTCGATCGAGCTGAGCGACTCGCCGAAGTACTCGTCGAAGCCGGGGCCGACGTCGTTGATCTTCGCGAAGATGAAGCCGCGGTAGAGGCGCACGTTCTTCACCGTCGCCAGCCCCCGGCCCGACTCGCACTCGTGGACCGCGGTGCCGTCGTAGCCCGCCTTCAGCGGCATGTTGAGCAGCGACCCGTCGGTGCGGAAGGTCCACGCGTGGTACGGGCAGCGGAAGTGCTTGCCGGTGTTGCCCGAGGGCGCGCTCACCAGCCGCGAGCCCTTGTGGGCGCAGCGGTTCATCAGCACGCGCACGCTCTCGTCCTGGTGGCGGACGACGATCAGCGGCTGGCCGGCGATCTCGCTGCGGATCCAGTCGCCCGGGTTCGGCAGCTGCGAGTCGTGGCCGACGTAGTTCCAGGTGTTGGCGAAGAAGTGCTCCTGCTCGAGGGCGAACAGGTCGGGGTCGATGTAGAGATCGCGATGCACCCGATCGGGCTGCACCAGCGCCCGGATCGCGTCGGGATCGTCGCGGTAGGAGGGGGCCATGCTGTCGGTCTCGCGTTTCCTCGTGTGCTCAGGCCAGGGCGTGGCGCGCCAGCGTCGCGCTCAGCGTGCTGCCGTGCTCGTCGGCGAGCGCCGCCTCGCGCAGCTCGCGCAGGGTCGCCGGTGCGAGCGCCGGGCCGGCCTTTTGCAGCGCCGCCATCACGATCTCGAAATTGCGCACGCCGCGCTCGTGGGTGTCGCTGTAGCCCTTCACCAGACGCTGGCATTGCGCCACCTCGACCGCGAGCTCGGGATTGGCCGCCGCGGCGGCGGCGATGCGCGCCAGCCAGCGTTCGATCGCCGCGTTCTCGGCGGCGTAGCGCGTGGTCGAACGGCGCCAGCGCTTCATCCCGGCCACGGCGTAGAGCATGAGGAAGCCGCCGAGCGAGCTGGTGGTGACGATCCGGCCCTTCTGCGTCGAGCGCTCGACCAGCCTTCGCAACCACCCCGGGCGCTCGACCCGCCGGCCGATCGCCGCGGGCAGGGTTTCGGCGATCTCGCGCACGCCCGGATGCAGGTATTCGTCGATCGCCATGACCTGGTCGCTGCCGGCGCGCACCTCGGTCTTGACGCGCTCGAAGCGCGAGCCGCGGGTCTTCAGCGCGGCGACGCGGATCGTGTCCTCGTACGACATCCAGAGCGCGAGATGGCGCGCGGTTTCGTCGAGCAGGCGCCCGCCGGCGCCAGGGAGCATCGCGATCTTGGTGAGGCGGTCGAGGTAGAGATCGGCATAGGCCGGATCCTGGTAGTCGATCAGGCGGCGCACGCCTTCCTTCAGCATCGCCGCCGCCGACGTGGGGAATGTGCGGCTGATCCGGTCGAGCAGCGCACGGACCCGCGGGTCGAGCGGGCCGGCCGGCGCGCGAGGTGGCTCCGGCGCGGCGGGCGATGCCGGCGGCGCATCGGTGCCGCCGTCGAGCGCGGCCGCCGCGGGCCGCGCCACCGTGTCGCCATGCGCCGGGTCGGCGGCCGGCGCCGGATGATCGACCGCCCCGCCGCGCACCTGGTCGTGCGCGGCGGCGAACGCCTTCAGGCTGCTCGCGACGCCGACGCCGCCGCGCGCGATCGTCGCTTCGAACTGGGCGCGGCTGAACGGCAGCACGCCGGTGCCGGCGAGCGCGCCGAACAGCACCGCGCTGATGACGCTGCCGCTCTCCTCGGCCGCCGCCGCCATGTCGAAGCGGACGAAGCGCCTCGCTGCCGTCGCCGCGTGCGCCAGCAGGGCGCCGCTGTCGACCCGGCCGTCGCCGAGCGCGCTCTTCTCGGCGATCGAATAGACGCGATGGGTCGAGGCGAGCAGCGTCGTCAGGTCGGGCGTGACCAGGCCGCGCTGGATGGCACGGCCGCATTCCATCAGCTCCGAGGCGAGCACGACGTCGACGTCGCCGGGCAAGGGCATCAGCGCCATCACGGGCTGGCCGCCGTCGGCCTCGGCCTGGCGCGCCGGATAGAGCTCGACGTAGTAAATGGTCGCGCCGGTGCGCTGGGCGACACCCGGCACCGAGGTCGTCTGCGCCAGGTGGCCGTTCGCTTCGCCGAGATCGACGATCCAGTCGGCGAGGACGCCGCCGCCCTCGCCGCCCATGGCCATGATCGCGATCTTCAGGGGTTGCACGGGTCTGTTTCCTCGCGCGCCGTCAGCCCTGCGTGCTCTCGGTCATGCGACCGCAGTAGGCCTGCATCTGCTCGGGCACGTCGTCCGGGCAGACGCCGCACTGCCGGTTGCCGGGCAGCGCCCAGTCGATGAACTTCGGGTACGGCAACTTGAGCTCGGCCATGATCTGCTCGAACTCCGCGCGCGTCTTGCCGCCGCCGAGGCGGGGGTTGCGGCGCTTCTCCTGGCCGATCGACGACACCTGCCGGTCCGCGTAGTCGTGGGCGGGATAGACCAGGCACTCGTCGGGCAGCGCGAACAGCTTTGCGGTGACGCTGTCGAACAGGGCCCCGGCGTTGCCGTTCTGGAAATCGGTGCGGCCGCAGCCATCGATCAGCAGCGCATCGCCGGTGAACACCCGGTCGTCGAGGGCGAAGGCGAAGTGGCCGTCGGTGTGGCCGGGCGTGTGCAGCGGTTGCAGGGCCAGCTGGCCGACGGCGAACGGCACGCCCTCGAGCACGCCGAGATCGGTGCAGGGAAGCCGGTCCATCGCCGGCGCCGCGATCCTGCTGCCGACACGCTGCCTGAGATGGAGCGCCGCCGTGATGTGGTCGGCATGGATGTGCGTGTCCAGCGTCCAGGCGAGCTTCAGGCCGAGGCTCGCCACCGCTTCGAGGTCGCGCTCGATCGAGTTGACGACCGGGTCGATGAGCACGGCCTCTCCCGTCTCCTCGCACCCGAGCAGGTAGGTGTAGGTACTCGACAGGGGCTCGAACAACTGGCGAAAGAGCATGCGCGCCTCCAGGCGACGAGAAGGGTTCCGGTTCAAAACGCGAGCCGCGCTCGCGAGCGCGCGTCGCGCCGCTGCAGCCAGCCGATCACCGCGCCGCGCAGCCGCTCGGCGAGCCGGTCCCAGCCGCTCGGATTGCTCACGATGCGCGCCTTGTAGAACGAAGGGCAGAGCACGGCAGCATGCGAAACCTCGCCGCAGACACCGCAACCGACGCAGCTGTCGAGCACGGTCGCGACCGGGTCGGTGCGCAGCGGGTCGGGGTTCGGCTTGATCGAGAGCGACGGGCAGCCCGAAAGCCGGATGCACGAATGGTCGCCGGTGCAGGTGTCGGAATCGACGCCGAAGCGCTCGCGCACGACGCGCTCGCCGCGCGCGACCGCCGCCTTCACCAGCGGCTTGATGCGACGCTGCCGGTTGAGCTGGCACTCCGATTGGGCGATCAGCACCTTCGGGCCCTTCTCCTTCGACGTCAGCGCCTCGCGCAGGGCGTCGCGCATGCCGGCGACGTCGTAGGTGCGGCGGATCGTCCTGACCCAGTCGACACCGACGCCGCGCACCGCCTTCTCGATCGCATGGCCGGTGCTGCGCGTCGGATGCGCCGCCCGCGACGACAGCAGGTCCTGGCCGCCGGTCGCCGAGGTGTAGTTGTTGTCGACGACGATGGTGAGGTTGTCGCTGCGGTTGAACACCGCGTTGGCGATGCCGCTGGTCAGGCCGTTGTGCCAGAAGCCGCCGTCGCCCATCACCGAGATCGCGCGCTTGGGCGATGCGGTGTTGAAGGCCGAAGCGCCTGCCGTGCCCAGGCCGTAGCCCATGGTCGTGTTGCCGATGTGGAACGGCGGCAGGATCGAGAACAGGTGGCAGCCGATGTCGGCGCTGACGTGGTGCGCTCCCAGCTCGCGCTCGACCAGCTTCATCGCGCTGAAGATCGGCCGCTCCGGGCAGCCGGTGCAGAACCCCGGCGGCCGACCGTGCACCACCTCGGCGAGCGGCTTTTCCATCGCCAGCGGGATCACGCGCGCCGGCCCGGCGGGTGGCGCCGCCGGCGCGACCCGGCCGTAGTGCTCGAGGAAGGCGCGCGTGCCCTTCAGCACCTCGGCGCCGGTGTATTCGCCGGCCGGCGCGAGAAAGTCCTTGCCGTGCAGCACCGTCTGCAGGTCGGCCTGGCGCAGGACCGTCGCCAGGTTCTGCTCGAGAAAGTTGGGCTGGCCTTCCTCGACGAGCAGCACCGCCTTCTTGCCGGCGCAAAAGCGCGTCACCTCGCCCGGCACCACCGGGTAGGCGACGTTCATCACGTAGAGCGGGATCTTCGAGTTGCCGTAGACGTCGGCCAAGCCGAGGCGCTCGAGCGAGCGCACCAGGGTGTTGTAGTTGCCACCCTGGACGACGATGCCGATGTCGTCGGCGCCCTCGGCGAAGAACTCGTTGAGCCGGTGCTCCTCGATGTAGCGCAGCGCCGCGGGCCAGCGTTCCTTCACCTTCTCCTGCTCGTGCACGTAGGTCGCCGGCGGCAGGGCGATGCGCGCGGTGTCGCGATGCGGCGCCGTCAGCGCGTCGGTCGGCGAGAAGCTCGACGTGCGGTTGGCGGCGGCGACGAACTGGCCGTGCACATGGCAGGCGCGGATCCTTAGCATCAGCATCACCGGCGTGTGGCTCGCCTCGGAGAGCGCGAAGCCGTGCTTGACCGCCGCGACCATCGACGGCAGGTTCGGCCGCGGGTCGAGCAGCCAGATCTGCGACTTCATCGCGAACGCGTGGCTGCGCTCCTGCATGATCGACGAGCCCTCGCCGTAGTCCTCGCCGACGATCACCAGCGCGCCGCCGATGACGCCGCCCGACGCCAGGTTGGCGAGCGCGTCGGCGGCGACGTTGACGCCGACCGGCCCCTTGAACGTGACCGCGCCGCGCAGCGGGTAGTTGACCGAGGCCGCGAGCGTCGCCGCCGCGGTCGCCTCGCTGGCCGAGTTCTCGAAGCGGATGCCGTGCTCGGACAGGATGTCCTGGGCGTCGGCGAGCACGTCCATCAGGTGCGAGATCGGCGCGCCCTGGTAGCCGGCGACGTAGGCGACGCCGGACTCGAGCAGCGCCTTGGTGACGGCGAGGATGCCCTCGCCGCGGAACACCTCGCCCGCGCCGAGCCGCAGCTTCTTCACTTCCTCGACGAACGATCGCTCGGCCATGTCTCTTTCCCGCGTCTCGAACCCGATGTTCGCATGACCGGCGGCCCTACATTAGAGGCCGGCCGCAGCAGACGCGCCGTGAAGAAATACCGAGGAGGACCGCAGTGAAAGACGAGCTCGTTTACCCGCGCGAAGCATCGCTCGGCGCGATCACCCTGGTGCTCGGCCTCATCGGCTGGCTGATCATCGTCGTCGGCACCTTGGGCCTGGCGCTGGTCTACCTGCTGTTCGGCTTCGTCTTCTACGTGTTCGCGCATTCGGCGTTCATCTCCTGGCTGCGCGGCAATGCGGTGCTGCTCTCGCAGGCGCAGCTCCCGGACCTGCGCGCCCGCTTCGAAGCCTGCTGCAAGCGCCTCGGGATCGACGAGCCGCCCGAGGCCTACGTCATGCAGGGCGGCGGCGCCCTCAACGCCTTCGCCACGCGCTTTCTCGGCCGCAACTACGTCGTGCTGCTCTCCGACATCGTCGACGCGATGGACGAGCATCCCGACGGGGTCAACTTCTATTTCGGCCACGAGCTCGGCCACATCCGTCGCCATCACCTCACCGGCAACCTGCTGCGCGCGCCGGTGCTCTGGCTGCCCTTGATCGGCGCGGCCTACTCGCGCGCCAAGGAGTCGACCTGCGACCGGCACGGCCGCGCCTGCTGCGAGTCGCCCGAGTCGGCGGCGCGGGCGCTGGTGGTGCTGGCCGCGGGCGCACGCCGCTGGAAGCAGGTCGACCTGCCGGCCTACGCCGGCCAGGCGGCCCTCTCGACCGGCTTCTGGATGTCGTTCCACGAGCTGACCAACGGCTACCCGTGGCTGACCAAGCGCACCGTGCGCGTCCTCGACCCGGCCGCGCCGGTGCCGAGCCGCAACCCGTTCGCCTACCTGTTCGCGCTGTTCGTGCCGTACGCCGGCCGGGCCGGCGGCGGCCTGGGGGGGCTGATCGTCGTGGTCGCGATCATCGGCATCCTCGCCGCGGTGGCGCTGCCCGCCTACCAGGACTACACCGTCCGGGCCAAGCTCGCCAGCGCGTACCTCGGCAGCGAGCCGGTGCGCCACGCGCTCGGCGACTACTACGTCCAGCACGACAAGGAAGCGCCATCGACGCTGCAGGAGGCCGGAATCCCGCCGGTCCTGGCCGACGGCAGCACCCTGAGCTTCGACCCGGAGCAGATGGTGCTCACCGTCGAGACGCCGAACGGCGAGCTGGTGTTCGTGCCCGAGAACCTGAACGATCCGAAGCTCGTCTGGCGCTGCGTTCCGGGCGAGGGGGTTCGGCGGGCGGCGTTGCCGCCGGCGTGCCGCGAGGAAGCCGCCCCCGCGCCGCGCTGAGCGCCGCGCTCAGGCGGCGCCGACCAGCAGCCGGTTGACGTCGACGAACGGGCCGGCCGAAACCGCCTCGCGCAGCGGCGCCCAGTTGCCGACGCGGTCTTCCTCGATGTCGTCGAACATCTGGCGCGAGATCGTCATTGTCTCGAGCACCCGGTCGCTGTGCGCCATCACCCAGGCGAGCTCGAGCTTGGCGGCGGAGACGCCGACCAGGCGCAGCTCGGCGTCGTCGGAGAGCGGCAGGTCGTCGAGCATGCGCATCAGGCCGAACTTCAGGAGCTCGAGGGTGGCGTCGTCGAGTCCGTGCTCGGCGCAGAGCAGCTTCTCGCGAAAGCCCGCCCAGCCGAAGGCGATGCGCGAGCGCATGCCCTGGCCGAGGCGGCGGGCGCTCGGCGAGGCGTCGGGACCGTAGGCGCGCTCGAACGCGTCGCGTGCCATGCCCTCGAGCTGCGGCCATTCGGCGAGCTGGCGCGCCGGCTCGACCAGCACCCAGAGCTTGTGCGCGGCGTCGAGGTAGGTGAGGTCGGGCTCGGTGCGGTACTTGGTGCCGCAGGCCTCGCAGCGGCCGCGCTGGAAGCTGTCGTCGAGCATCGCCCTGCGCATGTCCGGCCGGCGATCGGCATTGACGCTGACGACGATGCCCATCTCCTGGATCGCATCGCACCACGGGCAGGGGAACCGTTCGCTGAAGACGCGTGACATGGCGAAAATCTCCTCGTGTTTTCAGCGGGCGGCGCGCTCGGCGGCCTTGCCGGCGTCCTGGTCGTTCTTGAGCATCGCGTACAGCGGATGCGCGGGCTTGAGCTTGCCGAGGAAGAACGCGGCGTACGGCTCGGCGAACCACTCGGCCGACGAGCGGAACTGGTAGTCGCAGAGGATCTGGCCGCGCGCCGCGAGCGCGTAGCTGACCCACTGGTCCTCGTACGCTTCCTGGAAGACCGAGCTGCCGATCGCGTACTTGGCGGCGCCACCGTTGCCGCGGTCCCAGAGGCCCGAGTCGGAATTCTTGAGGCGGATGTGCTCGGCGCACTCGACCGCCGGGTGCTTGGCGAGCGCCTTCCAGTCGGGCTTGTCGCCGGCCTTGAGCGCGCCGGTGACGCCGGCCTCGTCGGCCGGCTTCTTCTTCTCGAGCACCGCCTTCAGGTACGCCTCGAGGAAGGCGCGCGGCAGGGTCGCGAAGTCCTTGAAGAAGCCCTTGCCGCTGCCGACCGCGGCGACCACGTCGCCGAGCGAATGGCTCTGCCAGCCGCCGTAGGTGACGTTGCCGACCTTGCCGTTCATGAATCCCTTCTCCTCGTCGACCGCATGGCCGACCTCGTGCAGGGTGAGCGCGTCGAAGGTCGAGATGTTCTTGCCGCCGAGGTGGCCGACGATCTTGTCGGCGCCCATCGCCATCACCTTGCTCTGCAGCCAGTCGACCGTGCCGGTCTTCGGGGTGACCAGGTTGATGACGCCCTTCTTCGTGTCTTCGTCGAAGTCGTAGTCGCCCGAGGGCATGAGCTTGACCCGGGTGCGGTTGATCTCGGACAGCTTCGGGTTGTTCTTGGTGTGCGACTCGGGAACCATGCCGAGCGACTTGTAGAGGCGCGGCAGGTACTTGGTGGTGAGGTCGGTGTCGCCGAGCTTGGGGCCGAAGCGGGCCTCGATCGCAGCCCGCACGAACGCCTTGTCGTCCTTGCTCTTGGCGGCGCCGCCCAGGTCGCCGACCATCGCGTCGAGCGCCGCCTTGCCGCCGGGCTCGGCCTGCAGCCACTTCAGCGCGTCGGGGTCCTGCTTCAGGTAGGCGAGCGCCTTCTCGCGCGAGGCCTTGGCGCCGCCCTTGCCGCTGCTCCCGGCGAGGATGTTCTTCGCCACGTCCTGGCGCGCCGCCTGCAACGCCTGCTCGAGCGCGGCCGCGGCGGCGTAGGCGGCCGCGATCTCGAGGTCCGAGTCGATCCGCGCCAGTGCGCTTGCCGCGGCGCCTTGCGCCGCGACCAGGGCCTTGCCTGCCGCGCCCGGGAGCGCGCCTCCCGAGGCGAGCGCCACGGTCTTGGCGCTGGCCGCGAGCTGGGCCTTCAGGTCGGTGTGGGTCTTGGCGAGCGCCCCTTTCATCAGCAGGCGCGCGGCGACGGTCAGCCGCGCGCTGCTGTGGGCGGCGAGGTAGTTGCCGTCGCCGAGCGCCAGGTGCTCGGCGGCACGGTTGGCCGTGAACCGCCTGACGGGTTCGTCGTAGGCGGCGATCGGCGGGCTGCCGAAGTTGTTCGCGGCGACCGCCCGGTCCATCTTCTCGGTCTCGGCCTTCTCGGCCGCCGCGAGCTTCAGGTAGGCCGCCTTGGCCGTCTTGTTTTCCGCCGGAAAGGCGGCGTCGTACGCCTTCACCGCCGTCTCGACCGCGGGCATCGCGGCGAGCGCCGCCACCGGGTCGCCGCCGGTCACCGCCTGGACCAGCGCGGCATCGGCGGCCTGGAACGACTTGATCGCCTGCTGCAACGGGCCGTCGAGCACGGTGCCGAGCGTCTTGATCCGGGCACGAAGCGCCTCGATGCGCGGACCGGATGCGCTCCAGCGGGCCTCGAAGCGCGCCTGGTCGACCCCGGGCGTGGCGCCCTCGGTTCCGGGGCCGGCCGACGCGCTCTTCGCGCGGGGGCGACCTTTGCTGGAAGGGCCCTCCTTCTTCGCCGCGGCGGCGGCCTGTTCGCGCATGGCCTGGGTGAGTTCGAGGCCGAGGGCTTCCAGCAGCGGCATGGCGATCCTTGCAGCGGGCGAACGAGGTCGCCGAGGGGAGGGAGGGCGTACGCCGCGAGGCGCGGGAACGGATCGTAGCGGCGGCGCGGGACGGTCGCCAGCGCCGTTCGTCAGCGGGCGGCTAAGCTCGGCGCTATGCGCCGTGCCACCCGTCGCCCGTTCCTGCGGCTCCTGCTCGCCGGCGTCGCCGCGCTCGCCGGCTGCGCCAGCCAACCCCCTTCCGGGCAGGCGCCGCCGCCGCGTCCCGAGGACGTGCGGGCGCAGATCGCGGCCCTGCTGCCGGCGCGCCTGGTCGACCGGCCCGGCTGGGCGGTCGACATCTACGCCGCGCTGACCGCGCTGCGCCTCGATCCAGGGCCCGAGAACGTCTGCGCGGTGCTCGCCGTGACCGAGCAGGAGTCGGGCTTTCGCGCCGACCCGTCGGTGCCGCGCCTCGGCCAGCTGGCGCGCGAGGAAATCGACCGCCGCGCCGAACGCGCCGGCGTGCCGAAGCTGCTGGTGAACGGCGCGCTCCAGCTGCGCTCGCCCGACACCCGCACCTGGAGCGAGCGGATCGAGGCGGCCAAGACCGAGAAGGAGCTGAGCGACCTGTTCGAGGACTTCATCGGCCAGGTGCCGCTCGGCCAGCGCCTGCTCGCAGGCTACAACCCGGTGCGCACCGGCGGGCCGATGCAGGTGAGCATCGATTTCGCCGAGCGCCAGGTCAAGGCCCGGCCCTACCCCTACCGGATGGCCGGCTCGGTGCGCGACGAGGTGTTCACGCGCCGCGGCGGGCTGTACTTCGGCATCGCCCATCTGCTCGACTACCCGGCCGGCTACGACCAGATGCGCTACCGCTTCGCCGACTTC
>Ga0193752_1002461_pt1 | contig 13824 bp, 12 predicted proteins | sample H1c1metaG_FD_144924 | JGI IMG/M metagenome (GOLD analysis project Ga0193752, IMG submission 144924) | Soil microbial communities from a riparian zone of the East river system, Colorado, United States - H1c1 | ecosystem: Environmental > Terrestrial > Soil > Riparian zone | place: USA: East River... | reverse complement strand
GTGGTGGCAATTAGGCTGGGATGAGGCGCTACGTAACAGTATTTGGATCTGTGCCCTTATGGTTGTCCAAGTGGCGTTTAGCGTGCGGATAGTGCGCGAACGTAGCGCGCGTAAGGAACTTGCAATCGTCAACAACGAGCTGTACGCAACGCGTGAGTTGCTCGCGCGGAAGACCCGTGCCGACGAACGCCTGCGTATATCGAGAGATCTCCACGACACTCTGGGGCACCATCTGACCGGACTGAGTATTCAATTGGATGTGGCCGCCCGACGATCCCAAGGCCAAGCCGCTGAACACATTCGCGAAGCACACGCCATCACGCGTTTGCTATTAGGCGACGTGAGGGATGTGGTGGGACAGCTGCGTATCACTGGAAATCTGGAGTTCGCCGAGCAGATTCGTCAGCTGACATGCAACGTCGATGAGCTGGCAGTTCATCTGGAGATGCCCGATGCGTTTGAGCCTGACGACTCTGTGCAAGCGAACACGCTACTTCGCTGTGTGCAGGAGGTTGTCACGAACACACGACGACATGCCGCTGCACGCAGTCTCTGGATTAAAGTAACGCCAACGACTACCGGTCTGGAGCTACATGCTCGCAATGACGGTCTCGGCGTGGATCAAGTCGAGTGGGGTCACGGTCTCACAGGAATGTGTGAACGCTTTGCACAGCACGGCGGTCGAGTGGAGATCACTTCCAGCTCTCAGGGCGGATTCACCGTATACGCATTCCTACCAAAACGTGAGGTGTCTGCGTGATTCGTGTCGTGCTCGTTGAGGATCAGATGCTGGTTCGTCGCGGTATTAAATCGCTGTTCGAGCTGGCAGATGATATTCAAATCGTCGCCGACGCTGCCTCGGCCGATGAAGGCGCGGCGATTATAAGACGCGAGAAGCCGGACGTTGTTTTGCTCGATGTTCGCATGCCAGGCAAAGACGGAATCGAGCTGTTACGTGACCTTCGCGCGACTGATGAATTGCCGGCAACGATTTTGTTGACTACGTTTGACGACGATGACGCGTTGTTCGACGGTGTGAAAGCGGGCGCACGCGGCTACTTACTGAAAGATGTTTCGCTCGAAGAATTGACCGACGCCATCCGCAGCGTTGCGGCGGGTGAGACGCTGATTAAGCCCGCCATTACCCAGCGGTTGTTCCGGGGTTTAGAGAAATTCCGCGGCGAGGTCAAGAATTCCACGCCCGCGATTGAACCGCTCACAAAGCGCGAACTAGAAACGCTCAGGTTAATGGCAGGCGGCTACAGCAATCGCGAGATTTCTGAGGCTCTAGGCACTGTCGAAGGAACGATCAAGAATCACGCCTCCAGCATTCTCGCCAAACTCGGCGTTCGCGACCGCACGCGCGCGGTGCTCAAGGCGCTAGAGTTGGGGTACCTTTGATAGGCGCAGCGGACGCCTATCGATTGGCAGACACAATTTTCGCAGGAATCCCCGATACCTGCGTAAGGATATAAAGAGATGGTCTGGTCCGGGGTTGCGATATCTTCAATTCTTCACATCGGTACGGAAGGGCTCGCGTTAGCCACTTCGAAGCAGACGAGGTTTAGTTCTTGTCGCGACTGTCTGTTTTTTAACTGCGTGCCGAATGATGTGCCCGGGCAACAAGCGATCGTATTCGGTTCTTACCACGCCATAGCATTCGCAGGTTCGAGCCTTTAGCCCCTCGCGATCAAGCACAGTGATCGTGCCGTTCTTGTAGTCAATCAACCCAGCCCGTTGCAGCTTCCCGGCCGCTTCCTTCACCCCTTTACGCTCCACACCTAACATCTTCGCGATGAGGTCCTGCGTCATCACGAGTTCATCGAAAGGCAAACCGTCTGAGCTTAATAACAACCACCGACACAACTGACGATCAACGGGATGATGCCGATTGCACGCCGCTGTCTGGGTCATTTGGGTGATCAGCGCTTGCGCGTAACGCAGCAATAGCTGCTGCAAAATGCCGGCGCGATCAAATTCTTCTTTCAGAGATGCACCCGTCAATCGATATGCGTAACCCGCGTTTTGAACGACCGCGCGACTTGGAGTCGATCCACCGCCCATGAAGAGAGAAACGCCCACCACACCTTCATTTCCAACCACGGCAATTTCGGCGGAGGCGCCATTGGCCATTACGTACAAGATCGACACAATGGAGCTAATCGGAAAATACGCGTGGCGAATGAGTGCGCCGGATTCGTAAAGGACGTCGCCGAGCTTAAGTGGAACTAGATGCAGATTGGATTTGAATCGCCTTAGATCTTTTGGCGGCAATCCGGCCAACAGCCGATTGTGTTGTGGCGAATGTGGCTCATCGCGAGGCGATGCTTCAGTGTGGTCCATCAGTATGGTCCATGAAACGAGGGGGACGCTATAGCTGCGCACGGCAGCGAATCGTAAACACGCAACCAGATCTGAATATATCACGCACGCTCAACGATTTAGTGCGTGGAATGTGTCCACCGTCACCGGTTGGCTGCCAACGCGAGTTCGGTTAATGCCGCTCCTAGGCTCCATTTAGCAATGTGTTGCCTCCCGCGCGTTCATAGAAAAAAGGCGATCCCTCTCCAGGCGATTCGTTAAACTTACCTCCTCACGTTAAGTGCGTTACCGCACATACTCGCTTCCGAAGCGGGGGTAGTGTCACGGATTTCAATGGACGGCGATCCTACGCGGGGACTTGGTCATGAGGCGCAGGCAACGACTATCCCGATCGCTTCAATTAATTTTGTCCCGATCTAGCCTGGTAGCTGGCAAAGCCGCCAGTACGAGCCGCCAGTATTCTGGGCTCTATTCTTTCCTCGCGCGAATCATACGTCTATCGGTCCAACTTCCGGCACGGGTCATGGCTGCAGGCATTTGTCGACTTTCTCAATGAATCGAGCCACGCCCAGGATGCGAATTTTCGCCCAGCGCCTCATTGCGTATGAGGAGCGGAACAAGACTCCGTCCCAAGCAAAAGCGTCGTTGACGTTTATTCTGTTAGAGCTGCGTCCGCAGCTTGCCAACCTCATGGGTACTGCCGGCTTTGCGGCCCTCCTCTCTCGTGCGCTTGCCATGGCAAGTTTAGAAAGGCCTTGGTTACGCTCAGTGCATGAAAGACCGGACGGATCCTTGGAAAACTGGTCCGAACTTGAAGCACAAGTAGCGGCAGCAGAATTTCTGGACGGGAAAATTGTCTTGCTGGCACATCTGTTGGGGCTGCTAGTGGCATTCATCGGCGAAAACTTAATGTTGCGTTTAGTGCGAGACGTGTGGCCTAACCTGCCCCCGAACGATTTAGAACTTGGTGAGGAGTCGACCTATGAGTAACCCTACCGCTAAGAAAAAACGCAAATCGGTGAAGGTTGAGCCCAAGTCCAAGGACGGGAACGAAGCGGTCGCCCATACGGTCGCCGCGAGTCCGAGTGTTGCGAACGCCGGCGGCGTTGGTAAATCCAAGACAAACGCGGCGGGTAAAGTAACGATCCGCCAATTGCCCACCGGCGTACGGGGTTTGGACGAGATTTTGGGCGGCGGCATTCCAGAATTTTCTTTCAACATCATCGCCGGGACGCCGGGTTGCGGCAAGACGACGCTCGCGCATCAAATTGTTTTCGCCAACGCCACCCCGGAAAAGCCGGCCCTCTATTTCACGGTCCTGGGCGAACCCGCTGTCAAAATGTTGCGTTACCAGCAACAGTATTCTTTCTTCGATATGGGCAAATTGGATAAGGCCATTCGCTTTGTAAACTTAAGCGACCTCGTCACGCAAAAGGATTTACCTGCCGTGCTCGATGAAATTACCAAGCAGGTGATGGCGAACCATCCGAGCGTGGTGGTGGTCGATTCATTTCGATCTGTGGTGCGCAAAGCGTCCCCAGGGGCCAACGAGTTGGACATGCAGGACTTCGTGCAACGGCTCGCCCAGTTTCTCACCAGTTGGGAAGCGACGACGTTCCTGGTCGGCGAGTATGTTCCGGAAGAGATGCGCGATAACCCGCTGTTTACGGTGGCCGACGGTCTTTTATGGCTTTCGCAAATCCCCGAGAGAAATTCCGTGGTGCGCAAGCTGCAAATCTTCAAGCTGCGTGGGCAGGCGTCAGTGCCGGGACTGCATACTTTCCACATCCGCGATGCTGGACTCCAGGCGTTTTCGCGCACGTTAGGATTCGAAAACAGGTCCATCGACCCCGCGCGCACGCGGCGCAAACTTTCCACCGGTATCGAAGAGCTGGACATCATGATGAACGGCGGCATTATCGAAGGCGACAGTCTCTTGGTGGCTGGGCCTTCGGGCACCGGTAAATCGGTGCTGGCGACACAGTTTATTGCCGCGGGCGTGCACGCCGGGGAACCTGCAGTGGTGGCGCTCTTCGAAGAACGGCCGCTCGGCTACACGGATCGCGCCGACAGCTTGGGGCTGAAATTAAAGGCTGCGGAAAAAAAGGGGACGCTGGAAGTCCTCTACATGCGTCCGCTCGATCTCTCGGTGGACCAAATCACACAGGAGATTTTAGATGCCGTAGAAAGAGTCGGCGCCAAGCGCTTAGTCATCGATTCGCTGGTCGGTTTTGAAATGGCATTGGCGCCGGGATTTCGCGAGGACTTTCGCGAGTCGTTATACCGAATGATCGTGGCGTTGACGGGAGCCGGGGTCACGATTCTCACCACGGTGGAAGTAGAGGATTCATTTACGTCGTTGCAGTTCAGTCATTACACGGTTTCATTCCTCACCGACGACATTATCCGCATGCGCTATGTCGAGATTGATGGTCAGCTTCGTAAGATTCTCGTGGTGATCAAAATGCGTGGCGGCAATCACAGCAAAGACATCCGCGAATATGTGATCTCGCATAATGGCGTGATGATTATCAAACCGCGATCCACGGAATACGAAGGACTGACCACTGGCATTCCGACTCGAGTCGGCCTGCGCAAGCCGCAAGCGGAAGAGTCGTCACCAGAACCGAAGGCGAAGTAGTTGCTGTACCGATGAAGACCGACGCTGCCAAAGACAAGGCGAAGATGCTGGCAATGAACGAGGCGTTGCTGCTCGGTTCGCTGCATCAGCACGAACTTCATGAATCGGCGGCGCTCCTGAACGAAAAACTCCACGCGGAAATCGCCCAACGCAAGCTCGTTGAGGAAGCATTGCGCCAAAGCAATGCCGATCTTAAGGCGCATGTGGAAGAGCTAGGCCGATTCAATCGCGTCGCGGTGGGACGCGAGTTACGCATGTTGGAGCTGAAGCATGAGCTGGATCAGTTTGCAGACGGTCGAAAGCCCCGCGAGCGCCGAACCGATGCAGGTAGAACCGAAGGGGCGGTTACCATCGGCAGATTCGCCAACGCGATTAATCCCACTCAAGAAGCGATGCTGCCCGCTCGGCCCGCAGAGGAGCACTTAGTTCCGTTGGAATCGGTGCTGTACACCGAAGAACTGAATCGACGGCCGCCGCGGCTTCCAGACTATCAAACCGAAAACCGGACCCTAACCGCACTGAATCACGCGCTGGTGAACGCACCGCAATCCATTTTGCAAAGGCTTGCTGACGGTGTCTTGGAACTATGCCGAGCCCACTCGGCAGGGATCAGTCTGCTAACGAAGGACGGAAAAAGATTTCATTGGCCTGCTATAGCCGGTGAGTGGAAATCGTATATCGGTGGCGGCACGCCGCGAGATTTCGGCCCTTGCAGCGACGTGCTCGATCGCAACACGCCGCTCTTGTTCAAGAACTTCGAACGACGCTATGCGTATTTTTCGGCAATGACGCCACCTGCTCAAGAGTGCCTGCTCGTCCCTGTGTACATTGCCGGTGAAGGAGTCGGCACCCTATGGGCGATTACGCATCACGATGAACCCTCATTCGATGCCGAGGATCTGCGGCAACTCCAGAGTCTCGCTCAGTTTGCGGCCTCGGCTTTTCAGGCCGAAGCATTCGTTAGGGTCCAGCTCGATACCCGACGCGCGGCGCTCAACCTGATGGAAGATGCCTTGCTCGCGCGCACTGCGGTAGAAACGCTTAATGCGGAGTTGCAAGCAAGCGAGAGCCGGTATCGCGCGCTGTTCGATTCCATTGACGAAGGATTTTGTATTATCGAGAGAGTCGGCAGCACGGACGAGAGACCGGACTTTCGTTGTATCGAAGCCAACCCGGCCTTTGCAGTGCAATACGGCATCGCGGACGCGATCGGCAAAACGATCAGGCAAATGTCGCCGGATATCACCGAAGACTGGCTGCAAACTTACGACGCCGTGCTTCGAACCGGCGAGCCGACTCGATTCGAACGCGAACTTTCTCCCCCCGGCCGCATGCTCGACCTCTACGCCTTTCGTGTCGAAGAGGACGGCCAGCATCGCGTGGCAGTGATCTTCAAAGATGTTACGCAGCGCAGCCGTGGATTGCGCAAAAACCAGGACCAAGCACAAGCATTAGCCGACCTCCATCTTCGTAAGGATGAGTTTCTGGCAATGCTCAGCCACGAATTGCGTAATCCACTCGCGCCGATCTCCAATGCCGTGCATATCCTGCGTCTGAACAAAAACGAAGACCCGATTCAAAAGCAGGCCCGCAGCATCATCGAGCGACAGGTGGGACAACTCAAACATCTCATCGATGATCTGTTGGAAGTCTCGCGCATTACGACCGGCAGAGTTAATTTACACCGCGAGCGCATTACTGTCAGCGGCATTGTGGAGCGAGCAGTAGAGACGGCGCGTCCACTGATCACTCAACGTCGGCATACGCTTGAGTTGTCACTGCCATCGCAACCCATATGGTTGGATGCAGACGCTGCGCGGTTGGAACAGGTATTGGTGAATTTGCTGACCAACGCCGCCAAGTACACCGACGAAGGCGGACAAATCTGGTTGATGGTCGAAAAGGAAGACAATTTCGCGGTTCTGCGCATACGTGATACGGGAGTCGGCATTGCTCCCGCACTCCTGCCTCATATCTTCGAGCTGTTCACTCAAGCTGATCGGTCACTCGATCGTACGCTCGGCGGATTAGGAATTGGTCTGTGCCTGGTGCAACGGTTGGTAGATTTGCATGGTGGGTCGGTCCAGGCTTGCAGCACCTTAGGCAAGGGTAGCGAATTCGTCGTACGTCTGCCAACGATGACATTCCTGCCACTGCTGCCATCGATTGAGAGTGAAACGATTCAACCGGCAGAAAAAAGTCATCGGGTGTTAATTGTGGAAGACAACTTGGATACCGCAGAGAGCTTAGCGATGCTTTTAACGTCGTCGGGAAGCGATGTGCGCGTAGTGCATGATGGGCCAACGGCCTTGGCAGCAGCGCTTGCCTATCAACCTGACGTGGTGTTGCTCGATATCGGTCTGCCCGGCTGCAACGGGTACGAAGTCGCAAAACAGATGCGTGAGCAACCCATCCTAAAAAACTTAATGCTGGTCGCCATGACAGGCTACGGACAAGAGTCGGATCTACTACGATCGCGCAGCGCTGGATTCGATCATCACTTGGTGAAGCCCGTCGACTTCGCTCGCGTACAGCAAATTCTCGCTACCGTTCCGGTCAACGCAACGCGGCCTCAATAAATACTCCCAACGAAAGCGCCCAAGCCGGAAAGTCGGTGTGAACTTAAAGGAGAAATCGCCATGCTTTCGCTCGTGTACGCAAGCTCCGCTTCAAGGCCTATCACCGACAGCGATTTGGATCAGCTGCTCGCCGCTGCTCGGCTGAACAATGAGCGTCATGGCATCACAGGATTGCTACTGTACAAAGACGGTAACTTTATGCAGGCGATTGAAGGCCCGGATGAGGCGGTCAACCGCGTATTCGATCATATTCGCCAAGACTCGCGTCATCACGGCGTGTTGCTGCTGTTGAAGCAACAGGTCACCGAGCGCCAGTTCCCCAATTGGTCGATGAGCCTACAAAATGTCGATCGATTAGGTGAGCCGCACCGTAGTGAGCTCAGTAAGTTTCTGAGCGACCAGTTCACGGCAGAGAGCTACCGAAATAACCCCGCTGCCGCCGTCAAATTGTTGCTGACCTTCCGCGACATCGTGCGCTGATTTCGGCAAGCACTGCGGTGCCGGTCGCTGGGTGCCTACCGGCACCCAGCAACCGGCACCCAGCGGCCTCGGCTGCACGACTTTGGCTACAACTAGCGCAACGCTCATTGCGCCCGCTACTCATAAAGCGCAGGGTAGGAATCCGGCGACGTTTAATAGCTCTTGGCGGGGATTGCTCCTGTGCGAAGGATTGTTGGGCAGCCGATCAGTTTCCCAGCCTTTGCACGGAGCGGATATGGAGCAGGTGCAACACACCATCAACGAACAGCGAGAGCACACTGACGCCAGTCTGGATGCTGAGCGTGCGAAGTCGGGTTCGCGTGAGCATCTGTCAGAGGTGCGTGCTCAGCAGGAACTGGATGATCTCCTAGAGCGCGACCGAATCCTCGCCGATGCGCGGCTATTAAGACTCCGGAATAGCGCAGACGGCTTGCTCGCTCGAGATCGTTCTGCGTCGCCCTCAAAAGCCGGCGGCAGCGTGGAGAATGAGCGTCGAATAGCCGATGAAGGCAAGAAGATCGAGCGCGAGGACATCGACGCACATGTGCAGGAAGAGCGGCAGCGCTCCGATCTGCTTGTGGAATCAGAACGAAAGAGACAAGAGCTCCTGCGCACGCAACTTAACGCGTGTCGGCAAGATACCGATGACCGACTGTCTTCGGAGCGGGACGATTCGGACACTGTCGTGGTCGCGCTCGGACGCACCGAAAATGCTCTCGCGCTGTCCGAGGCGGAGCGAGAGCGCTACACCGAGATACTAGGGATAGTAACGCATGATCTACGCGGGCCACTCTTCTCCATTGCGATGAGTGCGCAGGCCATTGCAGACGATACGCAAGAAGTCGAAACGCGCAAGCTGGCTGGGTTGATTGCACAGGCAGCAGCGCGAATGGAGCGTTTAACAGCGGACTTACTCGATGCGGTGCGCATTCAATCAGGCACGTTGCGCTTGATCAAGCGATCTCAGGATCTTGATTCCCTGCTCAGCGAAGTGCTTAAAACGTATGCGCCGCTGTTTACGAATCGTGGGCTCACTTTCAACGTCGATATGCCGGCGACGCCTATGATGGCTTCGTTTGACCATGATCGTATCGTGCAAGTGCTCTCAAACTTGCTCAGCAATGCCTTGAAGTTCACGCCACGTGGAGGCGTCGTTACCCTAAACGTGCAGCAGTTCGGGAAGCGCACTGAATTCAGCGTCAATGACACCGGCCTCGGCATCGCGCCCGACGACTTGCCGCACGTATTTGAACGGTTCTGGCAAATACAAAATCAGACGCGCCGCGGCCTAGGCTTGGGGCTCTATATTTGTAAAACCATCGTAGAAGGGCATGGCGGTACGATTACAGTCGCAAGTGAGTTGGGCAAAGGAACGACGATGCGATTCAATCTTCCATGAGCCAACGGTAAGGGAACCGTGGATGCCGGTGTTGACTGACTGGCAAAGCTTCTCAAACGCGCAACTCATTGTGCTGGCCGACGCGATGAACCATCGCTAGGTTGTTGTCTTCATCACGGACGAGGAGACGGATCGCGAACGCTACGTTTGCATGTACCCAGCCGTTTCTATGGTCCTTCGAGTCAATCACCAGGAAGATATCTTTGGTGACGCTGAAGATCAATGCCGAGTAAGCCAACACTTACCCCAGAGGATCAGGCACTAAGAAGGATCTGACGCTTGTATGCTGCGTTGAACATGCATACGATTCTGCGAAAGAATAGGCATCCGAGCAAAGACCAAGTCCAAGAAGAGTCGCAGGAAACGCCAAGAAGATTGACTCCGCGTTTTTGGTTCACGTGTTGCACGCTAGGGGGGTGTTATGAGAAACGTAATCACGTCAGTTGTGCTCAGCGCTTTTGTCAGTCTGTCGGTACCGATCGAGGTGTTCGCCGATCCTCCAGCCGGGAGTGACAAACTCGCGGTCGTGGAGAAGGTAGGCGAGCGACGATTTCGCCTAGTCAACAATTCGGTGGAACCGCTGATCTACATGCAATGGCTAAATCAGGCCAAAAACCCTGTGCCGTATTGCAGATATCCAGACGATTCGATTTCGATTTGCAGCAGGGAACGCCCTATTATCTCGAACGGAAAGCCCGCGCTAGAGGAGGCCACCTTGAGGCCCGGTAAGTCCGTCACCTTCGACGTGGCGAAAAGTACAGCCGTCGCAGTAGCCGTTCGGCTCAGTATCGGCGGCGAAGAGAGCCTGCTGTGGTTGGAGTTGTAGCGTTAACTATCCGTCAAATCCTTATCGGTATGTGTGTCGAGATATTCGGATATCTATTCGTAGGGACGCAACCGGACATGCTTTGAGTGAGAACTTCATGCACTCGTAGCACTCTGGTTCGCGTCCCGCCGCCAAGGAAACAATCGTCGCACCGCGGGATCTCGCAACCACAAACCACCCCACACGAACACGCCCAGATAGACGCCGAAGAGGATGTGACTGAATAGCGGACTGCCGGCTCGGATGTGTGTCGCCATTGCCCCGCCGAGCAACGCGGTGAATAGCACAGCGCCGAGTACATTCGTACGCGGATATAAATAGAGTGCGAGGCAGACAAATTCTATGACGCCGATCGTGAACACGTAGCCAGGCGGCCACCCGAGTTGTTGCATCGTCTCGTCCGCAATCGGCATCCCGAGAAACTTCGGCGCAATCGATGCGCCGAGCATGAATAAGGTGACCAAGCCGGTCAGTACGCGACCAGTCCAGATCATTGGGGTGGCTTTCATTGTTCTCTCCTACGGATATGAAATTGTCCAGAATCTGTATGAAGGACGAACGGCGGTGGCTGTCGCCGACAGATAGAGAAAAAGATAATTCAATTGGCAATCAAGCGCTGCTGCAGCCACAGAATGGATGGGTACGCTGCAATCCAAATCCAAAGAAAGCGATTGAGGCCGAACAGGAAGGCGTTGACTAGGTGCAAAGCAATCGCGACGGCCAGCGCGGCGTACAGCGTGTAAGTATTAAGTACTGCGAGTGGGAACAGGATTTCGAAGAGCATCAGCAACCACGACATAGTCAGCAGTAGTCGCGGCCAATGACTCCAACCGCGCAAAGACTCGCTGGCGGGATAAGCAGAGAATCGAAACACATCGGTCAACGCCACGCCGCTCCGCCAGTCGGCATTCACGATCTTCACCCAACCCGATGCGGCATAGGACAGCGTCAATTGCACGGCTAAATAGCCGAGCGCAGCTTCCTGCCAACGCGGCTCGGGTAGCCACCGCGATAGACACAGGCACAACAAGATGAGATAGCCCATTCGATCCGCGCCGCCGTTGTAAGGACCGCGGAATCGAGTCAAGATCAGCACGCTCACCAGCAGCAGTGCCAGCTCGATCCAACGTGGCGAAAACCATGTCGTCGTCACGCTGGCTGCCAACAGCAGAGCCAGTACTGCGCGCGCGATGAATAATGGCCGCTCGCGAGAAGCGACCGCACAATGCTCCAAGCTATGCTGCAGCAGCGCCAGCCCTAACAATAGTTCGGTGGCTTGTCGCGCCCACAAGAAAGTCACAACGGCTGTTTCTCAAGCCGCCTGACCGGCGCGACAAATGCGGGCTCGGTGGTTAAGCGGTTGCTATCACGCTGGATAAGAATAATACGAAAGCGAAGAGATCTTGCCTGCGGCTCGCTACTGAGATGCTCTAACACGCGCTGCCAAATCTCGTTTTCCCAATGCGCGTCATATTGCTCCAACAACCGCTCGCAACAGGAAACCATGTAAAGTGATTCGTTCCAGGTTGGATTCCACGCCAAACGACGCAACAGGGCAGCGACGGACAGATGCGCCGGACGTGGCCAAAAATCTTGCCAGCGGGTCTCACTGTCAGTTTCGTGTTGCAGCCATGCAAACTGAATGCGCGGCGACGGTCCAACCGAGGCGAAGAATCGCCACGATGGCAATAGCGCCGGCAGCAATAGTGTCAAGGATGCAAGCGGACGTTGCGAAGAGCGGGTCATCAGATGGTTGAGCTCATAGGGCAAGGTGCGCGCCCATTTTTCGTTGCCCCAATTTCGCGCACCGCACGCTGGGTTGCAAGAGGACGTCCAGGTATGTGGCCTAAGAAAGTTGATCGAACCGGATGAATTTCGCCGCTTTGATGTCCGGGTTCACGCGCCAATTACGATTTCAGCTAAGGGGCAGGCGTCGCGCGTCAATCGTCCCACAGAGCAAGGTATGTTCCGGTAGCGATCGACCATGCTGTCTTAACCGCTCCTGAGGTAGCCTCGTGTCAAAGCCTGCATCTAAGCCCGTACCGTTTGCCACGCCCGACCTGTCGCGGCTTCTCGTTCGCAAAGTTCCGGGTGCGCCAAAGGAGACGCTGAAACTCAAATTAACTGAGTGGATGCAGGAAGTTGTGAAGGCGGTGCCCCATCAGCCGGGTAAAAAGGGCGCCAAGTATTTGGTAGGCACGGCCAGCGGTATCGACGATTTGGTGGAAGCCCCATCGCAAGCTGCCGGGATGAAATTGCCCGCCAAAGGCCTCGGCCCAACGATCGAGGTCCATGCGAAGTTCACTTTAGCGGGCGCAAAGGACGGGCGTTCCCATGTAGAACGGGTGTGGTTCTCCCTCAGCCCCGACGCACAGAGTGCCCTCGCCAAGCAACGGCAGGCGGCTCTGAAACTACAACTCCTTGCGGAGGCGGAAGCGAAGTACCGACTGAGTCCCAAGGCTCGGATCTTCCCCGCGGAAAAATACCGGGACACTTGGCAGGAAGACATTCGAAAGGGCTCCAAGATCATCGACACCATCATCGGCGTCGCCTACGAAATGGCGCAGGAGTTGGCGACGATTCCGGAAAACATCGTGTCGCCCAAGGATCTTGGAATGACCGTCGGCGGTGCCGGCGTCGCGAAGATCGGCGGTTCGGCGGAGAAGGTGTGGAACGCCGGTGAGAAAGTGATCGGTGGGATCGAAAAGGCAAGCCAGTTTCAAGACATGGCAAATCCAGAGCCCAAGCGCAAATTAGATGAAGGTGTGAGTGGGTTTCTGCAGGGACAAAAGAGCTCGGGCGATGTCTGGTTGGAAAGCGCGCTCGACAAGGCCGCAGACTTGCCCGCCGTGGGGCGCTTTGTGAAACTCTTCACCGGATTTGCTTTCATGGTCGGCTCCGCGAACTTCGCGAAGGAAGTGGTGACGCTACGTGGACGTGCGTACTCCTTCTTCATTGCGGGGTTTATCGGAGGAGTGACGGGTGAAATCATGTCCAAGCCTCCCGGCGCCACATGGGATGAGCGCTTTTACGCCAAGGGAATGAAAATGGGCAAGTTCAGTAATGAGACCAGCCGGTTCCAGGCGCAGGCGTTCCTGATGTACTACTCGCTGACGCACTACGTCGTAGGCGAAACCGATGCGGGCATGAAGCGGAAGCATCCACAGGGCTCCGATTTCCCAAGCGACTATCTTAACCACTGGAGCCCGTATACCTTGGGCGCTTCGTTGGCGACAATGCTTAAGCGGAAGCAATATCTGCTCGATTAGCGCGCACGGTGACGCGCGCAATGAATGGGCGCAGAAGTCCGCGAAAAATATTAAGAAGCGAATACCGGCACCGAAGACTTTCCTATTGCCGTGAAACGGAGCCGCGATACTCTTCTGCCGAAATAACGAAGTCACGATTGTGGTCGCGCTGAGTGAAAAGTGAGTCCAGCTGCTCTTCGAATCCGAGGGCTCGAAGAGCGTGCCAGTACTCCATTCTGTCGAGGAGACCATTGCGATCCTGATCGCTGGCCTCGAAAGCAGCAAGTCGTTGCGACTCCGACGGCGCGGGCGGCGGCGGGGCGTCGTAA
>Ga0193752_1002460_pt1 | contig 13833 bp, 10 predicted proteins | sample H1c1metaG_FD_144924 | JGI IMG/M metagenome (GOLD analysis project Ga0193752, IMG submission 144924) | Soil microbial communities from a riparian zone of the East river system, Colorado, United States - H1c1 | ecosystem: Environmental > Terrestrial > Soil > Riparian zone | place: USA: East River... | reverse complement strand
CTTGCCCTTTTTCAAATATTCGGCAGCTTATTTATGCACCTTTAATTCCCCATTGCAATACGGGTGCGGATTACAGCTTTTTTGAGGGTCGACTAAATAATGAAGTAGAATTATCATAACACTACCGATTCAATGAAAAATATGGGGGCGAGATTGCGATAGGCAGTATGCCAATTGTCTCGAGGACATGATGAGCAGAGTACGTTAGGACGGCTTGCGCAGATGTGCCTGATGATAAATACACAACTGTCGCACAATAGCTAAACGTCGGCGCGCAGTTAAAGTTTGCGCAGCTTTCCCCTTTTTCCGCCCAGCCAATTCCGTTTTTCGATGACTGACGCAATCGTTGTACTTAGAGATAAAATTAGCGGCGATTATATTGAAAATTGCAAGGCATACTGAGGTATCAACTGGGAGTTTTTCTATTGGGCTCGTAATGATGAACATTGCACCAAGACTGGTGTCAGACTCACAGGGCCAAGGTAAAGGAGCACAAATGATTGAAAGGTTGTCATTTCCAGACTCAAACGTTCGGTGAACCAGATCCGAATCCTTCCAACTCGTCAATATTGCTGACTTTATGGCCAGTGACTCTTGGCTAACGTCCTTGTCTATCAATTCTTTGACAATCGTGTCCCCCCATTTCTTTAAATCATCCCTGACAATGAGAATTCCTGTTTCCATTTCATCGCCCGGCTTGGAAAGACCTTCATACTGGTTGATATAAAACCCCACAGTAAACTTTACTGTATATTGCTCCAATATATCTCCCAGACTATTTAGCAATGATTTCAATAAGGAGCTTAACCCTTCTTGAAGGCCACTATCACAGAAGTTAGCTTGACCACCACCGTCTAGTACACAGGTCTGAACGTTTAGTTTGGCTATAGTCTCCTTCATCAGAACATTTATAATATTCTGTCTATTTGCGCTTGCCCGCAACTCAAGCAACTCTCCGGCTGCCTCCAATTCGTTCGCAATTGAATTGGGAAAAAAAGTTGAATAAATAGTTCTGACGATTACAAGCAGCAATGCTACAATTACGACCACGATAAAGAACAGAACATTCCCTTCCAAGGTAAATACCTGTGGCGCGAGTTATACCCCATATTTTGAGCCCGAAGCCGCAACGTCAGCATCATATGCCGCAACTTAAAAATTGATCGTTCTATCTTCACAAATAAACCCAAAGTGACAAAATCAACCACAAATGAAAATACTTCAGCCCCACCGTCTCTAGAGGAAATGGATATTGCGGCGTTTGGCTTTATCCAACATGTAAAACCCTATAGCGATCCTGGCTATCAATTCAATTCGACTCCAAATCTGAAAGGTGAGGGAACGGGAGAAGCAATTGACTTAGGCGAAGTGAATATAATTGGACTTGCTGTTAGAAATCCAAACACCGGAGATGTGCAGGCTAGATATAAGCGCGTAAACGACAAATATGCAGGCCTAGAATCAACAGCTTTTATAGAGTTTCAAGAATTACTTTCAAATATTGCGTCGCACAAAGCGTTCTCACAGCGTTGCGATTACGCCTTTATTGAAGAAAATGGATTTGAATGGTTAATGGACTTATTCGCCTCCCAAACCGCGAAATGCTCTCTTACTGTTCTACTGCTTGACAAAATTACCGATGAAACGAAGCCATACCGTTTCTTCTTTAGAATGTCTGGCTTTGCTATTCAAGACGACATTTTAATTGGGAAGGCAGTCATATCCGCACGAGATAAACTTGACGCAAAGGAGTACTGGCAAAGGATGGTTGAGGCCTCGGGAAAAAACGTAGACAACGTTGAAGGATATACAGATTTTGAAGGAGTTACTATCAGTGTTGAGATTACTTCAACTTACGAACGAGCAAAAACCACAGCCTTGCGCGAAGCTGAATTAGCTGTCGCGATATTAAAATGTTTCTGTGTAGAATATTCGCTAAACCAAGAATATGCAATCCCATATTTAGGTCACAAGGATACTAACTACTCACTGTTAAAGTACTGGTGGCTTACTCGGGATAAACCCTTTAAACCACTTCTCAATTGGCATAATCGCGCCGGGCTTGTACCAATTCAAATCGACAACAACTTTGTTGATCGAGCAAACCAACTTGGGCTATTGGATTACTCCCACTTTATAGCAAAAAGCTACCATGACGAATTATCATTAGAGATCATCGTTTGCCTGGAGCGGTTTGCTGACATCGCGTCTACTTACAGTCACCATGAAAAAATTGTGAAGATGATAGCTTTGCTAGAAGGGCCAATTACAGCAAGGCCGTCAACAGGAAAGAACCGAGGCGAATCAAGAATAAAGGACTCGGTAATTCCAAAACTCACTTCACAAAGAATAGATTTATTTCAATCGGCTATTCGATACGGTTACGGTATTAGAAATGCCTACGTTCACAACAACCAGCTCTTACGCACAGAATTTTCTAAGACTTTGCTGCTGATTGAAATAGCGCGTGCGTTTATTCAAAAACTTGTACAGGTTCATGGGTCGGGTAAGAGAAGTTTTGAGGACATAGCCATCTTCTTTGGTATCAGCTGAAGTCCCTGCGTTTCGTTTCAGAAAAGAATCGCTTTTGAACCCAACAAAAATCGACAGTATGGCCGAAATACAAAGTAGCAGTACAGGACTTAGCGGCGAATATTTTGTTGCAGCAGAGTTGCTTCGCAGAGGGTATTGTGTTGGCATCACAATGGGAAATGCAAAAGCAATTGATATTTTAGCGGAGAAAGGCGGTAAGAATTTTACCATTCAAGTAAAATCAATTTTTAAAGCAAAAAACAATGGCTGGCCGATGATGCAAGGTAAAGTCTTGAAGGGTCTCTATTATGTATTTGTAAACCTTAGCGGTGATACAATGGGTGCACCTCAATTCTTTGTAGCTACTTCTGAAGAAGCATTTCAAAAGGTTAAGCAGTATGAAACGAGGGGTATTGTACTACTTAGCACACTGAGCAATGCCCTATTCCAGGATCGTTGGGATAAGCTTTCGTAAGATCTCGTCGATCGATTTCAGGCGCGAAAAATAGCCTTGGCGTATCGATAAATAAACCGACACTGTTAAATTGTTTTTTAACTACCAATCGATCAGCTGTCACAGCTACGGTAGAATGCAGTTGGCAAGAAAAAAATAAATAATAATCGTATGTTTGTCCATGCGTATTAAATTGCGCCATATCCATGACAACTTGGGAAGTGATTTTTCGTTGACCCTGCAACCAGTGATGATGTTCCTCAGAACACCGTTTGATTTTGCATAGTCACCAAAAAAATCCATTTATCATGGACACATCTCCTAATAATACAGTATTCCTAATCGTTCGTATTATTGATACCTTGGGGCACCTGATCCCCGTTGCCTTTTCAATATTTTTCATGATCGTCGTCATTCCGATACTGACCGTCATCCCTCTTCCTCGGTTAGCCAGATTTACTTCAACCTTCTTCTCAAATAGCTGAGAGAAATTTATTGTAGCACTTGAAAAACTTGCGGAACATTTTTCTTCAAAATATGGTAGATAAAAGTTGTTCATGCATTATGCACTTAATCTGCTAAGAATAGACAAGGTGCATAATGCATGTTATCTATGCGGATAAACATTAAGAAGGACAACTATGTTAGGGCAGTTATATATTGCTTGCGGCCTAAACATATTTGATCAAACATATCCGTTTGCTAATACAGACCTTTAAAGCTCTTGAAACATTGATCGACTCAAAGATAGAAAAGCTAAGTGTATGACGACTACCGTTGCAAACGGTCCTCAACTATATGCTCTCGCAAATAGAAACTGAGCAAGAATGTTATACCAATGTCCGCCCTTAGCTCTCACTCGGGGAAAATGCGGCACTATAGTAAACGAACCTGCAATTAGGCAGCCTAGTAGAAAAATGTCTTCAAACAATTAAAAATCGACAAGCCTAATTTGGCAAAAACACTGTCCTAATTAGCGTCGAAGGACTACCCGCATCATAACAAATAATGCTACAGCCATCAAAACAATAAGGAACGGATTTTTCTTGACCCAATCAGCGGCTGTAACTACCGACAATATTATCACACCGAAAACCTGTTGCGCTAGTGTAGGCTTCCCCAAAAACAGGCCAATCTAAAAGTATAGTATTTCATCGCAATCCTAAGTGGTGTCAGGTTCCATTCAGCGGTGAAAAAATGGAGCAAATTCAGCAATAGCACCGAAATGTTTTTCCGCGACGCTTTGTGTATTTCCCACGAGAACTATCTGCAAAAGCCACTAGGTTAACAATCCTGTTTGAAGGGGATAACCGACCTGTTTTTTCTTTTCAGCCTTTTTTCAACCCGGCTTTCCGTGCTCCAAAAAGCATCATTATTTCTCAAAAGGTTATCATGTCTGATTCAACAATGATCACCTTTTTCCGCAAAGGCATCATTATTCCCCAAAAAGCATCATTATTTCTCAAAAGGCATCAATGCTGAAAAGGCCATTATCATTATTTTTCAAAAGGTTATCACGTCTGAATCAACAATGATCATCTTTTTCCGCAAAAGCATCATTACTCCACAAAAAGCATCATTATTTCTCAAAAGGCATCAATGCAGAAAAAAAACATTATCATTATTTTTCAAAAGGTTATCATTTCTGAATCAACAATGATCATCTTTTTCTTCAAAAGCATCATTACTCCACAAAAAGCATCATTATTTTTCAAAAGGGCATCAATGCTGAAAAGGCCATTATCATTATTTTTCAAAAGGTTATCATGTCTGATTCAACAATGATCATCTTTTTTCGCAAAAGCATCATTGCCGGAGAAATAGGAGGTCCCTTCCTAAAAGGCCTTTACACCTCCGGTGCGTTGTTTTTAATTTTTCCGACGCTTGGTCGGGCCATTCCTGATTCAATTTACAGCGTTTTATCCTGGTCCTGTTTTTGCCTTCCACACGTTGAATAATTCCGGTTTTAAGCTTCAGGCTTCAGCCGTATTCCTGATTCGGGTTACAGTTTCAGCCGGTAATTCTGATAGTCGTTTGGTCTGGTCCTCATATTCCTGAATTTTCTTACAAGCGCTCATCAAGTAGGTCCGCTTCCCAAACGCCACCTGCCGGTAACAAGCTAACCCGTGACCTGAGCACTATTCCATCCTGGGATATCCGGTAAAAGGAGACCGTCGCCAGAGGTCGCGCGCCGGGAGCCGGAATAGAGAAGCTTAATCAGGCGCAGTCGATCCGCCGCGGCGGACCCATGCCGGGTGCTTTCCCGGAAAGCGTGAGGTGCTTCGACTGCGCGCCACTTTTGGCCCTGCAAGCATCGGAGATCATTGCCGGCGCTCCGCTCCGCATGACGTCATAGGAAAGTGGTTCACAATGAGGATATCTCCTGAAACGCAAGGGCCGAACACTAGTGCCGCGTCATTCCTACTTTGATGCATAAAATCTATCTCGAGAAATACAAAAGATTTGGATCAATCGTTCGATTTGTACGTGACTCGACATTGTTGACCACTGTGCAGAAGGATAGTTTCCCAATCTTTTGTCACCCCTTTGCTCCTACGCTTCCTCCGTCGGCCATAGCCTTTGGCGGCGGCCGAAGCTTCGGCGCAAGCGTAAGGGGTCTTAATAGGAATTTCCAACAAAGATCCGCCGCGGCGGATGACAAAAGATTGGGAAAGAACAGATCAGGAAAGAAATGGCTTGTGGAGCACAATCTATGCGTGACGCTACACTAGTGAGCGCTGCCCATCGATACCCCATTTCAAACATCGTCAATTCCGTTGTCATCATTCCCGGCGCCGAGGCCATCCAAAATCCTGCACTTTGGAAAAAACCATTCGTCTTTTAGTAAATCCCGGCTCCATGCAGAGCTCAGGATAAACGGCAAAAGCCGGTTTTTATCCTTTAACATTTCTGTTTTTTGGCCCGGTATGGCGCGATTTGCACGCGCCTATGTCACATAGATCAATGCAATATGTCTCTGCATTCTGTGCGATTATGCTAACACGGGCCTATACTAGCCAGAGATTATCTAAAAATAATTTACACATTTTAAAAATCCGGCACATCGATTGCAATATGCGTATTTGAATGGCAAGAGGTTTACTAGTAACCACTTACCTATTCAATCAGGTGTGCCTAGGAGCTCCTGATCCCTTTGTATGGATAAAAACTACGAAAATGAAAACCGTAAAGTTGGGTATCGAAACATTGGCCGTTCCCGATATAGTCCTGAAAGCACGGACCCTTGTGGCCCGCATGGATGGGAACAAACACTTCTCCAGCCCTAATCCTTCCCTTGAAGTGGTTAGCGCAGCGGCGACAGCCCTGGAGAATGCCTACGAAGCTGCACAGAACGGCGGCAAATCCGAAAGGATCCTGCTTCAACAATGCAGCTCGGAACTAACCGGATTGATCAAGATGCTTGCTGGCTACGTGCAGAGCGTGAGCGCCGGCGAAGAACAGGTCATCGACAGCAGTGGCTTTGAGGTCAGGCGCAAGCGCGCGGTGTCGGCGCCAATGGAAAACCCTGCCGGCGTGAGAGGTAAGGCTACCAACCACGCAGGTGAGATCCTCCTCCGCTGGAACCCCGCTGTCGGGGCCAGGAGCTATACTGCCGAGGTTAGCATTGATGGGATGATCTGGAAGCCCTGCGGCGTTGCTACGAAGTCCCGCCTGCTGGTAACCGGATTGCCTGAAGGCTCCAAGCCTTTATTCCGGGTAGCTGCCATCGGTCCGCTGGGGCAAAGCGGCTGGAGCGATCCTGGTGCAGTGCGTGTGGATTGACAGCGTAAAACCGGCCGGTTTACAAAGGGCCGTCTCCTATGGGGGCGGCCTTTTGTATGCCGGCTGTTCATCACCAGGGTATCTCCTGTGGGCAGAAAAGTATTTAATACCATGTGCACATCTAATTCCGGAATAAATGTGCGTAGTGAATGACGCGCTTGCAGCGACTTTTTGTCTCCCAACAGGTCGCATGAGCGTCAACTTAAGGAAGCAGTTCCCACCTCCGGCCAACCTCTCCGCCGCGGCGGATCGGAAGGCCACCTCCGCCAGCGGAGGATATCCCTCAGCATAGGCTCATCCGCTGCGAGCTCGCATTGGGAAATGCCCGTCTCCGGAAGGATTGTATAAGCTTATGTCTGGGATTATATATGCGGTGGGATTTCCACCGCTGGCGGGGGAAATGTTGAAAGAAGGCCCGCGCAGCGCCTTCTTTCAACGAGGGGGTGGGCGCGCGTCCGACAGGTCGGGGCTCACAGTCAACTAAACGACAATGCCTTTCAGGGTTTCCCAGCCCAAGTCCGCCGCGGCGGAGCGTTAGAGGGTATCGATCAACGCCCATCGAAAAGCCTATCTCAACCCATCCATAATACCCTTCAAAGCTTCCTTACCCGGGCAGAGGTCCTTCTCCTTAAGCTTATTCATAGCCGTCTCACAGGTATTCAGCACTTCATGAAGGTCTTTGGTTTCCGGTTCAATGAACAGGAGGCCGGTGAGCAGCTCGCCTCTGACAGACGCATTCTTCACCGCATTGATCGCAGATAGCCGGTCTTCCGGATCCCAATCCTGGGCCAGCTTGTGCAGCTGCAGGCTCGTGCCATCATGCATCCGGATGGTCTCCGTGCTGCCGCTCGCATACTCGGCATGGATGGTCTGCATTTGGGGAACGAAGTCGATCGTGCCGGTGGCAGCCACATGCTCCCGCACGTAATCGTAGCTCTTGGTAGAGCCCATATTGTTGTTGAAGGTGACGCAGGGCGAAACCACATTGATAAAAGCAAATCCCGGGTGCTTTAGCGCGGCCTTGATAAGCGGCACGAGCTGTGTCTTATCCCCCGAAAACGACTGCGCTACATAAGACGCGCCCAGCTCGATCGCCAGGCTCGCAAGGTCGATGCCCTGGAACAGGTTCACATTACCGGACTTATTCTTCGAACCCACATCTGCCGTAGCAGAATCCTGTCCTTTGGTAAGACCATAACAACCGTTGTTCATGACGATATAGGTCATGTTCAGGTTGCGGCGGATCACATGCACAAACTGCCCCATGCCGATAGACGCCGTATCGCCATCACCGGAGACGCCGAGATAGATGAGATTTTTATTGGCAAGGTTAGCGCCTGTAGCGATGCTTGGCATCCGGCCATGAACCGAATTGAAGCCATGAGAATTGCTGAGAAAATAAGCCGGCGTCTTGGAAGAGCAGCCGATACCGGAAAGCTTGGCCATTTTGTGCGGCTCAATATTCAGCTCAAAGCAAGCCTGAATAACGGCGGTGCTGATGCTGTCATGTCCGCAGCCGGCACAGAGCGTAGACAAGGACCCCTCATAATAACTGATGGTATACCCCAGCTCATTTTTCGGCAGAGCGGGATGGCGGAAGCGGGGGCGTACGTAGGTCATGCTTGATAGTTATTAGTTGGAAGCAAAGAGTAGGTAGTTGAGGAATCGATAGCAGGCTATTGGGCAGTTTTGTAATAAGTTACGGTAATCTTCTTCAGAAAAAACTCCGCATAATGATAATTCCCCGTCAGGCCTCTGTGGGTACCCGGTGGAAAGCCAAAGCCAAACCTGAGCTCCACTTCAGAACCAGGAGTGACATACCCCTCAATAGTAGCCGAGCCGTTCGCTGCTGCATGAAATTCACCATAAGCGCTGGTAACAGAATCCCTCGGCATCAGCGTAGCAAGCTTTTTCCAGCGCCCGAGCGGATTAACACCACCAGGCGCATCCGGCAGCTCATTATAAGCGTCACTTTTGAAATTCTCGCTGGCGCGTACGAGCAGCTCTACCTCAGATTGCGCCTGATAGCTGTCCCAGGCATCGTAATCAAACGTGTAGTCAAACGTCACCTTTGCCGCGATGATCTGCGGGTCAGAGGGTATTGTAATAAACTCCCCAAATCCTCTCTGGTAGATGCCGAGGTAACAGTAGTTAGGCGAATTGCAGTAATTGGTAGAAGTAATCACTTGCTTCCCTATTAGCTTGCTTGAGCCGGCAGTGTCAAAAGGCATAGGCATATTGCCATTAGAAAATTGGCTTCTTCGCCAACTAAAGTCATAGTCCCGGCTTTTAGTAAATGTGTTTCTCTGTAACAACATTGCCTTCTTACCAATGATGGATGTTTTGGCAGTAAAGTAATAAGGTTTATACACGATGGCCGGAGCAGGCGAAATGCGTTGCGGCTCCGGCATTCCGGCCTTACGGTATAATTCGCTTATGAGCTTGCTGTTGCGCTGAAATAGCGCTACGACAGATGCGCGGCTATTTGTCTTTCCCCTGGAATTTGCAATCAGCGGACTGAGTTCAGACTGAAATTTTTTAAAGCCTGCGTCTGCCCGCGAAAGACTGGCGAACCTTTCGGCCTGCGGATCGCCGGGTTCCCTCTGCGCCATGACAGAGGTGAAGGCTGAAAAAGAGCAGGCAATTGCAAGCAAGGTGAACTTTCTCATCATTTAAAGGAATAGTTAGGCCGGGAGTCGTTGAAACAATAATCGTTAGTCAATAGTTGGCAGTTGGCAGTCTTTTGCGCGTGTCAGTTGTTAGTGTTAATTCGTCAGTAGTCAATAGTTGCAAAGCGTAAATGGTAGTCATCATTCAAAATATGGTTCGTCTTTAAGGTCTCCCCCGCTCACGGCAAGCGACTTCCTGACTAACGACTAGCGACTCCCCCCGACGACTCCCCCAACGACTCCCATCTGGCTGACGATAGCATCCGCAGTGATTGGCATACCATTGTAATTAAGCACCGACGGCAGCTTTTGCGGGTCGATACCCAGCTCGATCATCAGAAGGCTACGCATCTGCGCATCCCTGTTTTGCTCGATCACGTACACCTTTTCATGGTCGTCAATAAAGTCTTTCACCTCGTGGCTGAACGGGAACGACTTGATCCGCATGGCATCCACCTCGATATCCTGCAGGCGAAGCAGATCCATGGCTTCTTCGGCGGCATACATCGAGGTCCCGAAAAAGAGGATGCCGATCTTCTGGCTTGCTACATGAGTTAGATTATAAAAATGCGGGGCAGGCACATACTGCCTGGCGGTTTCCCATTTGCGGGCAAGGCGATCCATGTTTCGCTTGTACACGGTGCCGTCTTCGGTGTAGGTGGCGTATTCGTCGCGGCTGGTGCCCCTGGTGAAGAATGAGCCTTTGGTCGGGTGCGTTCCCGGATAGGTACGGTAAGGGATACCGTCGTTCTCGACATCCAGGTAACGGCCAAACTGGTGCACCCGTTCCAGCGCTTCTGAATCCAGCACCTTTCCACGCTGGTACATGCGCGCATCATCCCAATCGAAAGCGGGCGACACGTGGTCGTTCATCCCAAGGTCGAGATCGGTCATCAGTATGATCGGCGTCTGCAACTGCTCTGCGAGGTCAAAGGCCTGCGCGGTCATTTCAAAACACTCTTTGGGCGTGGAAGGAAAGAGCAAAACATGCTTGGTATCGCCGTGGGAGGCATAGGCCGCCTCCATGATATCGCTTTGCTGGGTACGCGTAGGCATGCCGGTCGACGGGCCTGTACGTTGCACATCGATCAGGACCGCCGGTATCTCCGCGAAATAGCCCAGCCCGAGGAACTCGTTCATCAGGGAAACGCCGGGCCCGCTGGTCGCGGTAAACGAACGCGCGCCGTTCCAGCTCGCGCCAATGACCATTCCTAATGCGGCGAGCTCATCCTCTGCCTGTACGATCGCCACATTCCGTACACCGGTTTCCGGGTCGGTGCGGAAATCATCACAGTAATCCATGAAGGCTTCCACCACCGAGGTGCTCGGCGTGATCGGATACCAGGCAGCAACGGTAGCGCCCCCATACACGGCACCCAGCCCGCAGGCGGAATTGCCATCTATCAGCACGCTGCTGCCAAGCAGATCCCTCCGTTCCACCCGTATGTCGAGCGGATAGCTGAAGTGGGCTTTCACATAGTCAACGCCCAGCTGCAAGGCTTTTATGTTCGGTGGAATCAGCTTCTCCTTTCCTTTGAACTGCTCGGCGAGCAGGCCTTCCAGCACGCCGAATTCTATGCTCATCAGGGCCGAAAGGGCTCCCACGTAAATGATATTCTTAAAGAGCTGCCGCTGCCGGGCGTCTGTATATTCCTGGTTGCACAGGTCCATCAGGGGAATACCGATATACTGAATATCGTCGCGGCGGTAAGCATCATCCAGTCGTTTGGTGCTGTCGTAAAGGAAGTACCCTCCGGGCGATACCTCGGCCACATCCTTGGCCATGCTCTGCGGATTGACGCAGATCATCAGGTCGATGCCTTCACGACGGCCCAGATAGCCTTTCTCGCTGACCCGGACCTCGTACCAGGTGGGCAGGCCCTGGATGTTAGAAGGGAAAATATTCTTGGGCGTCACGGGCACACCCATTCTGAAAATGGCTTTGGTAAACAGGAAGTTGGCGCTAGCCGATCCGGTTCCATTCACATTCGCGAAGCGGACTACGAAGTCGTTTACACGGCTGCCGGCTGATGATGACATGCGTGAGGAGCTTTAGTTACGTTGTAATAGAATTTCTGCATATCCCAGGCTGCTGTGGGGCACCGTTCGGCGCAGAGGCCGCAGTGCAGGCATACGTCTTCGTCTTTGACCATGACACGTCCGGTCTTCAATGGGCCGGAGACATACAAATCCTGTTCTGTATTCAGGGCGGGCACTTTCAGGTGCATCCGCAGATCCGGCTCCTCCTCGTTCATTGTAAAAGTGATGCAGGCCGTAGGACAGATATCCATGCAGGCATCACATTCTATGCACTTACTGTCGGTAAAAACCGTCTGCACATCGCAGTTGAGGCAGCGCTCGGCTTCCTTAAAGCCAGTGGGGAGATCAAAGCCAAGCTCGACTTCTTTTTTCCGGTTGCTCAAGGTCTGGATCTTGTCGGCCTGCGGAACCACATAACGCAGATCGTTGACGACAGCACTATCATAGCTCCATTCATGAATACCCATTTTCTGGGCCACCAGATTTACCTCCGGCGCCGGGCGTTGCCGGATATCATGCCCTTCGAGCTGCAAATGAATGGAGATAGCGGCCTGGTGACCGTGGGCTACAGCGGTGATCACGTTCTTCGGACCAAAAGCTGCATCCCCCCCAAAGAATACTTTGGGGTGCGTGGAAGCAAAGGTGGTCTCATCCACTAAAGGCATGCCCCATTTATCAAAATCGATACCCAGGTCACGTTCTATCCAGGGGAAGCTGTTTTCCTGGCCTACGGCTATCAGCACATCGTCCGCCTCATAAAATGCATCCGGCTCTCCCGTAGGTACTAAAGTTCTTTTGCCTTGCTCGTCGTAAACGGCATGCACTTTTTCAAAGGTCATACCCGTCAGTCTACCATCGGTTATGATAAAGGCTTTCGGAACGTGATTGTCGATGATCGGAATGTCCTCGTGCATGGCGTCCTCCTTTTCCCAGGGCGATGCTTTCATTTCGGCAAAGGGACTGCGCACAATGACCTTTACCTGCTCACCACCCACCCTGCGCGCGGTTCGGCAGCAGTCCATGGCGGTATTACCGCCTCCCAGGACGATGACGCGCTTACCGATTTTACTAGTGTGTTCAAAAGCTACATTGGCCAGCCAGTTGATGCCTATATGAATATTAGCAGCACCCTCTTCCCTGCCGGGAATCTTCAGGTCACGGCCTTTCGGTGCGCCTGAGCCTACGAATATGGCATCGTAGTCCTTATCCAGCACGTCACGCAGACTGGCTACATGCTTATTGAAATGGGTCTTGATACCCAGATCGAGAATATAATTGACCTCTTCATCCAGCACTGTTTCGGGAAGGCGGAAAGATGGGATCTGGCTGCGCATAAAGCCGCCGCCTTTCTTCTGCTCATCAAAAAGATGCAGCTCGTAGCCTATGGAAGCAAGGTCGCGGGCAACCGTAAGGGAAGCCGGCCCGGCGCCGATAAGCGCAATTTTTTTACCGTTGGGCTCAAAAGGGCCGTGCAGCATGTAGTCATCGATATCCCCCTTGTTGTCCGCGGCGACGCGCTTCAGGCGGCAGATGGCTACAGGTTCTTCCTCGACACGGCCTCTGCGGCAGGCTGGCTCACAGGGGCGGTCGCAGGTGCGTCCAAGGATGCCGGGGAACACATTGCTATTCCAGTTGACCATATATGCCTCGGCATATTTGCCCTGGGCGATCAACCGGATGTATTCCGGTACCGGAGTATGTGCCGGGCAGGCAAGCTGGCAGTCTACAACCTTATGGAAATATTCCGGGTTGCTGATATCTGTGGGCTTCATTCGATCCTGATTTTAATTGTAGGTACGCACAATGCAAGCTGCGCGGCACTTTAAAAATTCAATATCCAGACTGAAAGACAAATGGCCAGGCTAAGGTTCCAAACGATAAGTATAGAACGTAATATAGCTATTCAGCCGAAAAAAACAGGAGGAAAATACGGCCGGCTTTTTGAATGGGGTCAAGCCTTTCGGCATACAGAATGCAAGGTCCCGAGGGATACGCATGTGCGTTAACTTAAGGCGGCAGCTCTCCGCATTCCACCTCCGGCCATTCCGCTTCCGCCCCAACATTCGTTGGGACTTCAGCGTAATGGCCACCTCCGCCAGCGGAGGATATCCCACCGCATAGACCCATCCGCTGCGAGCTCAGCTCCGGAAATACCCGTCGTCCTACGGATTGTACAAGCGCCATTTCCAGGATTATATATGCGGTGGGATATCCCACGCTGGCGGCTATCGTGTGGACACATATTTTGAATCAACTTAGCAGAGCGAAGACCCTTTCCCAACATATCTCTCGCTCTGTCCTTTAGATTTGCCCCGCTCCTTTTTTTATAGAAGAGCTATTACTACTACCACTTTC
>Ga0193752_1002459_pt1 | contig 13835 bp, 12 predicted proteins | sample H1c1metaG_FD_144924 | JGI IMG/M metagenome (GOLD analysis project Ga0193752, IMG submission 144924) | Soil microbial communities from a riparian zone of the East river system, Colorado, United States - H1c1 | ecosystem: Environmental > Terrestrial > Soil > Riparian zone | place: USA: East River... | reverse complement strand
GCGACGCGGCCATCGTTTCTATTGAGCCGCCGTGCAATCAGAATCAACGCGCTGAATATGCCGATTGCCGCCGGTACGTCGTTGGCGGGATCTCCGATCTCTTGAAAAGCACCCGCCCCGGCAAGCCCGAACATCGCAACAACTGCCGCCAGCGCAGTACGAGTTCTAGCATCTTGGTAGGGCAAAACCGTGTACGCGAGCACACCGACTAACGTCACAGTGATGCCGGCCATGGCCCCGAGAAATACTCCACCCATCCAGGCGGGCGCATGTGTGCCGATCCAATACAACGGCACGTCGGAGAGCGGGTTGTAGTACGTCGCGTGATGCCCGACGGCGATATCGAACGCAAATCGGTCGTTCAACAACGCGAAGGGGTTGTACCAGTGATAGTTAAAGTGGTCCCAACCGGTCTTCTTGCCAAGGAGTAGCGCGATGAGGGCGCACAGAATCGGCGCCGAGATCATCAGCGCAACTTGAATCTGGCGCAGAGGCCAGGCGGAAGTCGAGGTGCCTACTCGGCCGCCGTGGGTCGCGTACGCGGGGTCCGAAACACCCATGAGCTACTCGTGTAGTAATTGCAGAACATTCCGGACAATGACCCCAGCGCGGTGCCGATCAGTAGGTGTATCGATGCTTCCCCGTGGTAGGACACCCAAAGATGATAGGCGCCCAAGTTGAGGCAGGCACCGACAGTCATCGCCATCAGATATCCCGACCAACGTCTGACGGAGAACGAGCTGCCCGATTCAAAGGTGAATCGTTGATTCAGTAAGAAAGTCACGCTGGCAGCAACGATGAATGACAACACACGCGCGAACAGCGGCGGCAGTCCACCCAAGCGAACCAGTGCCAACAAGAGGCCGGCATCCACGAGGAATCCGATCGTGCCGACGAGCCCGAATAGACCCAGCCGTTTCATGCCAATTGATTCAACCACTCGCTTCATTGATCGCTAATACCGTTGCGTGGTCACTGCTTGCGGGTATCGATAGATAGCAAGTCGATTTTCGGGTCGGCAACGTAGCGCTCCAACCCCAAATTACTGCCGGCAAGGTACATCAGACGCTTCAGCTCGCGGCGGCCATGCGTCACGGTGTCAAGAATTAGCCCGCAGGCAAACGAGCCGCCGGCGCACAACATCAATCCCACGCAAAGGACGGCCGTCGGTAGCCGCGTCACCAGTCCGGTGTTCCAGTATTGATAGATAATCGGCGCAGCCATTGCAAGCGACAGCAATGCAAATGCGACGCCTATGATCCCAAAAAAACGCGCCGGATACTCTCGCCGGTACAACGCCGAAATCATTCTCAGGATGCGGAAGCCATCTCGATAAGTATTGAGCTTGCTGGCGGTTCCGGCGGCGCGTGCGCCATACGGCGTTTCCATCTCGCCGATTGGCATTCGCAATTCGAGCGCGTGGACGGTGATCTCGGTCTCTGTCTCGAATCCCGCCGACAATGCGGGAAAGGATCGCACGAAGCGACGCGAGAACACACGATAGCCGGACAAGATGTCGTGAAACTGGCGGCCGAATAGTTTTGCGACGCAGCCCGTCAACAAAGAATTTCCCAATCGATGACCGGGCCGATAGGCTTCCTGAACGGTGTCGACTCGACAGCCCACCACCATGTCGAGTTTCTGCTCCTCCAGGTATCGAATCATTCGAGGCGCGCTGGCAGCGTCGTACGTGCCGTCGCCATCGACCATGATGTAAATATCGGCATCTATGTCGCTGAACATTCGGCGGACGACATTGCCCTTGCCTTGCCGCCCTTCGCGCCGGACGATTGCACCTGCCGCTTCCGCCATTTCCGCCGTGCCATCGGTCGAGTTGTTGTCGTAAACATAGATCTCTGCATGCGGCAGCGCCACCGCAAATTCCCTGATGACTTGAGAAATGGCGCCAGCCTCGTTGTAGCAAGGCACGAGCACTGCGACTCGACGGGCTTGCGCTTGATTGACCGCGCGCCATTCGCCTTGCAGGCCCTGAACCGCCAGCGCCTCTATCGCTTTTTCATTCAATCCGTTTAAGCGGGAGTCGACTGTCTTGCGCGAGGTATCGGAAGATTGTGCGCTCATCAAACTCTCCACTAACCTAGACGGAGTTAGCCGTTAGCCAGAAGGAAGATCCGAGTACCTGGCTCTTCGATCATTCTGGCTAACGACTAACGACTAACGACTAACGACTAACGCCTAACGCCTAACGACTTCCCGTAGACATACGGAAGAATTATCTGCCGCTGGTGTGACAAGAGTATGGCGTGCGGAAAATTCGCGCTATCGGCGTGATCCGACGTTTGTCTTTGACGACATTCGCTGCGATCTTGGCGGAAAAATCGCGCTAACAAAGCACGTTTAAGATTTAGCGTGCCCGGTTACCGTGCGTCGCACGAATTCGGCGTCCCGAAACCGACCGGTCTGAAAGTAGACCTCGCCAAACCACTTGTGTGTAACAGTCATCGTGAAGCGGAACCAACCGTCTCCTTCGTCTCGATGCTCCACATGGGTCACGCCCGGTGGCAGGGCGTCGGGCACCGGCAAATGAACGCCCACCCAGTCGAAGAAATAGCCGCGACTCACGAAATGCAGCACTCCCTCGCGCTCGAACACATCCAGCGGCATGCGAAGCCCCGCGGGCAGCGCCTCGACAAACTGCCCAGCCGCGTCGAGTTGCTTGATGCTGCTGACGACACAGGTTTCGGCCGGAAAGCGATAGGTACGCTCCCACACCATTCCGCGCGCGGCGTTTGCATAAACTTTGACAGTGGCGGGGACATTGAGACCCATTCCGGGAGCGATCGGCGTCTTGATGAGCCGGCAGAGCAACGCTAAACAGCGGCCGGGAAGATTTGCCCGGACCACATCGAATGCACCCTCGTACCTAGCCTCGATGACGTCATCGGCAAACCGGGCACGAACAAGGGTCGGCAATCGCTTCCAGGCCACCTCACCCAACACTCGTCGAACGCTTGGATGGCCGACGTCGCGAGCTAGTCTGAAAGTAGCTGCTCTGGGAATAGCTTCAATGGGATTAAAATCGGGGCTGGGTACACAATTCACATCTTGAACTGCATTCGCGACAGTTAATGCTACTGTGCCGCGGCGACTCGCATTCATCTAATGCGCTCCTGTTGGTCGTAGTCTCATCCCTTCCAGCGCCCTTGATGCCAGTTTAAGTTTTTTGCATTTGGCAACAATAGGCACATACCGATAAACGTGACGGTGTTGCACCGTCAGCGCGATCCGACATGACTTGGACAGAAGCGGATGGCGGATAGCGGGTAGCGGGTACCGGATAAGGCGGACTTGAACTCAAATCGCATGAGTACCCTTCCATGATGTTTCTTACCTACCCGCGATCCGCTACCCGCCACCCGCTTCTGACGCACTGCTACCATCACTCACAGGACTAGATAAGGAGGCGCAATGTATCGTTCTCTGAGCGCGACCCAAATTATCGCAACCGCGGAGCAAATCAGCCGGCGCGTCGCCGAGCGATTTCCAGGCTCGGGATTAAGCAGGGTGGCGATCGAACTCTTAAGTGAAACGCGGCAGGCGGCCGGTACGGCCAGTTGGCTAGCAACACCCCACAAACTCATTCGCCGGATCTCGATCGCGATTGTCGTCGCGTTATTGATCTTGGCAGTGAGCACGCTGATGTTGCTCAACCGCCGCGTTGAGCTTTTTTCGAGTGTCTCGGATTTCCTCCAGGGATTGGATGCGGCCGTCAACGAGCTCGTGCTCATCGGCGCAGCCACCTACTTCCTCCTGAACTGGGAAGCGCGACGCAAACGTGTGCGGGCTTTACGTGCGCTGCATGTATTGCGCTCCATGGCGCACATCATCGACATGCATCAACTGACGAAGGATCCGGAGCGCATGCTCGCACCCGGCCAAGACACGCCCTCCTCCCCGGTGCGCAAACTTACGCCGTTCGAGCTTACGCGCTATCTCGACTATTGCTCAGAGATGCTCTCCGTTATCAGCAAAATCGCCGCGCTTTACGTTCAGGAGTTCGACGATCCGGTGACGCTGGCCGCGGTCAATGAAGTCGAGAACCTCACCGGTTCTCTGTCGCAGAAGATGTGGCAGAAGATCGTCATCCTCGATCGCATCGTTCCACAGGTGTGAATGGTGCGATCAGAAATTCTCGTCTCTTTTCTAGCTGTTGCCTGTGGCCTGTAGGCTGTAGCCGTGCGCCCCCATTCGGGGGGGCCAACGCCGAGCGTCGGCGTGGTCCCACAGTAATTGCCTCCGTTTGCTTCGCTGCTAAGCGCGGCATTGTCGTTATTCTCGGCCTTACATCCAGCCAGCAGGTGAAGCCATGAACACCGACAATTCGTTCCAACCCACCAACCCCGCGTTAGCCAGCGACGAATCGTTCGAACGCCTTTGGGATCTGATCAAGGATTGCCGCTTCGGAATGCTCGTGAGCTCCGACACCGAAGGCGCGATGCACGGCCGTCCGATGACGACGGTCCAAAAGCATTTCGGCGGCACACTCTGGTTCCTAGCGCCCACCGATTCGGAAGTCGTGAGCGACATTGAATTCAACGACAACGTTTGCGTGACGTACGCGCAGACTAACGCCGGCGACTTCGTGTCCGTCACCGGAACGGGCTCAGTGCTCACCGACACCGCGATCAAGGAAAAGCTTTGGAGCCCGATAATTCAGGCTTGGTTCCCTCAAGGGCCTGCCTCGAAGTCTGTTGCCGTGATCAAGGTGGATGCACAACAAGCCGACTTCTGGGACTCAAAGAGCAACAAGCTCGTGCAACTTTTCTCAATGGCGTCGGCGTATCTGAAAGGGACCACTCCTAAGAATATTGGCGAACATCGGCACTTGAACATGTAGCTGGGAGAAGGCTCTAGCGACTAGGTGCTAGGCTCTATCCGAGGTCAGAGACGGGAGGTTCTGCCGCTCATTCCGACCTGTGCTGTAGCCTGTAGCCTGCAGCCTGTAGCCCGGCGCCAAGCGCCTGAGTTAAGCTGCGCTTCACTCAACAGGCGCATCCATGATCGAACACCACATCGATATCGACACCGGCGAGGGGCAGATGAATACATTCATCGTGCACCCCGAGGAAGGCGGCCCGTTTCCTGTGGTGTTCGTTTATATGGATGCGCCCGGAAAGCGCGAAGAGCTGCACGACATGGCGCGACGCATCGCGACCGTGGGCTATTACGTCGTCCTGCCGAATCTTTACTATCGCCGGACGCGAGAGTTTGTGATGGTGCGCGATGAAGCCGGTTTCAAAATCATGTTCGAGCACATGAACGCACTCAGAAACGAAATGGTGATTCGCGACACGCGCGCCATGCTCGATTACGTCGATGCCCAATCCGCTACGAAGACCGCCGCGAAAGCTTCGTCATTGGGCGGCGTCGGCTATTGCATGAGCGGCCCGTTCATTTTGGCGGCGTGCGGCGCATTTCCGGATCGGTTCAACTGTGGCGCGTCGATTTACGGCGCGAACCTCATCACCAAGCATGCCGATTCCGCGCATTTATGGGCGGACAAGGTGCGCGGCGAGATGTATTTTGCGTGCGCGGAAATCGACAAATACGCGCCGAAGGAAACGATCGATGCATTCGAGGAGCACTTGCGCAGCACGTCGATAAACTATCGACTCGAATGGTATCTCGGCGCCGAGCATGGCTTCGCTTTCCCGCAGCGCGCCGGTATTTTTCACAAGCCCAGCGCAGAGCGACATTGGGAAAGATTATTTTCGTTGTTCGACAGGAATTTGCGCGCTCGGTAAGCCGTCATCGTTGAATGACTGGTTGAACGATGGATCTACGTCGAGGTCGCCCCGACGATGGGCAACCGAATCACGAACTCGCTGCCTTGGTCGCGACCGTTGCTGAACGCTTCAATCGTAGCATGATGCATCTGCAGGATGCGCTGCACGAGCGTCAGCCCAATCCCTAGACCTCCTTGTGCGTTATGGAGCGTGCGCTCCCCCTGCCGAAACAAGTCGAAAATAGTCGGCAGCAAATCCGGTTCTATCCCGGCACCATCGTCACGAATACTGACGATCGCCTCGTTGTCTCTACGCGTGAGGCGCAATTCGATACGGCCACCGGTCTGAGTATATTTCGCGGCATTCCCCAACACGTTGACGAACACCTGAGTCAGGCGCTCCTCATCTGCAATGACATAAATGGGCGAGTCCACCAAAGCCTGAGCCAGCTGCTGCGCCTTTTCGTGAATCATCGGGACGGAATCGATCGCATGCTGGAGCACGGATCGCAATTCCACGGTCGCCGTCTTCAGCGTGAACTTTCCCTGCCGGATGCGCGTGACGTCCAACAAATCATCGACCAATCTCGCTAACTGGCGCACCTGACGCTGCAGCATATCGCTCGCGCGCCCCATCAACTCCGGTGCGCCGCCTTTCTTTACGATTGTAGCCGCATTACTCAGCGCGCCCAGAGGATTGCGTAATTCGTGTCCTAGCATGGCGATGAATTCGTCCATGTGCTTCTCGGAGTCCTGCATGCTAGTCAAGGCGCTGCGCTGCGTGAGGTCGCGGGTGACCTTCGCAAAGCCGACAAGGTTCCGCCCCTCGTCGTAGACAGCCGTGATCACAACGTTTGCCCAGAAGCGCGTGCCGTCTTTGCGCACGCGCCAACCTTCATCCTCGAAACGTCCGGTCTCAGTCGCCACTTTGATTTCGTGCTGCGGCCAGCCTCTGGCGACCGCTTCCGGCAAGTAGAATTTCGAGAAATGCTGACCGAGGATTTCCCGTGGCGTGTAGCCCTTTAGGCGCTCGGCGCCGCTATTCCACCCGGCCACTCGACCTTCAGTATCGAGCATGAAAATAGCGTGTTCCGAAACGCTGTCGATCAACAACTGCAATCGCTGCTCGCTGCGGCGCAGCGATTCTTCATGGCGCAATCGTTCGGTGAGATCGCGCGTAACTTTCGCATAGCCTTTAAGTTGCCCGTCGGGCCCGTGTAGAGCGGTGATCACGACATTGGCCCAAAAACGTGAACCGTCCTTGCGCACGCGCCAGCCTTCATCTTCCAGCCGTCCATGCTCCTTCGCCAAGCGCAGCTCTGTATTCGGCCAGTCGCGGTCAATCAGCTCTTTAGGATAAAAGCGCGAGATATGGGAGCCGATGATTTCGTGACCGTCATAGCCCTTAATAAGGCGTGCGCCCGAGTTCCAAGTTGCGACACGGCCCTCGGGCGTCAAAAGGAAGATCGCATAGTCCCGCACGCTGTCGACCAGCAAGCGAAACATCTCATCCGCGACCGGCTCGGAACTTGCAATCACTTTTGTGACTTTCTCAGAAATTACCGTGCTCCCACTGGGGTGCTATCCAAACTTACTCCGATGCACCAAGTTGCATCTTGGCGTCGATTATATGCGCCCGTGCTGCGCATACCCTCGGGATTTAGGCCGGTTTCAACCAAGACGGTCTCATTGACTGAGACGATTGGAATGAGTCCTGGATTGCATAAGAACTCGATCAAATGAAGTCTGGATTGCATGAGAAACTACCCGCTAAAATCGACGTCGGACATTCATCGATACAACGATATCCCGGCCCATGCAGAAGAAAGACAAGCCCTCGCTCCTCGACCGGCTGCTCGGCCGATTGAGCCCGACGCCGGCAAAAATAAGGGGCTCCGCCCCGGCACGGACCCCTCGACCGTTTCAGGCCATTTCGATTCAACCGGGTGTGGCGTGCTGCGATGTGGCGCGGCAAATCTCGGGCGATCGATTCCTCGCCAAAAACGCGCCGCAACTGCCGCTCTATGACTGCACGATGCGCGATACTTGTCAGTGCCGCTACGCGAAGCATGTCGATCGGCGCGGGGATTCCAGACGCTTCACTGAGTTCGGCCTCCGGCAATCGCTTTCGAGCACGAAAGAGCGGCGTATCTCGCGCAGAGGCCGGCGCGCCAAGGATCTGTAGCCTGTGCGCACGGCAGGCCTGTAGACAAACACACACGTCGGCGGATGCCGTAAGGTCCCGACGCCGATTCGCCCTCTAATTTCTGCTCTTTCCTACAGGTTCGCACTGCTGCGTCCTACTGTCTGCAACCCACTATTTGCGGACACTATCCCCACCGAAAGCATTGGGGAAAAGTCATGGATCCACGAAGCGCACTCATTAGTGTCTGTGTTGGCCTCGCGTTGTTGACAACGAGCTGCGTCACACCGGACTCCGAACCCACGTATACCTCTTCTACCGATTATCAGTATCGCGCGCGTCCGAACGAGCGTCTGTTCGAAGCACCCGTCACTGACGTTCGCGCCGTCGTCGGCGCAAGTGAACAGCGTTGCTGGGTCGAGCGAGAGAGAGTTTCGACGACTGCTCCCACCGTCGGCGGCGCCATTGCCGGCGCAGTGGTCGGCGGCATTCTTGGCCATCAAATCGGCAGTGGGCGCGGCAACGACGCCGCCACTGTCGGTGGCGCTGTTGCCGGCGGCGCAATTGGGGCGACCGCGGGACGTCACTACGCCTATCGCGACGTAGAACGTTGCGAGGTGGCATCGGCGGCCAGCGTCGAGTTTTGGGATGTGACCTATCAATTCCGTGGCGTTGAGCATCATGTGCAGATGACTTCGCCTCCGGGTCGAGCCGTCACGGTGAATGGAAACGGCGAACCGCGCGAGACCTAAACGCTCGGAGTCGATCGTTCGTCGTCGATCAGCACGGGTTGAACTACGAAAGGTTGAACTACGAAAAGCCACCGGTATTGCGCCGGTGGCTTTTTTTGTGCCATCCAAACGTCGCTACGCACTTCGCGCACGCGCGCACTCGGCCAGCAACGATTCCAGGGCATCGAGATCGACCGGCTTGGTGAAGTGGTGATCGAAACCCGCGGCACGCGCGCGCTCCTTGTCGTCCTTCTGCCCCCAGCCTGTTACTGCGATTAACAGCGCATGCTTACCCCACGCCTCGCGGCGAATTCGACGCGCTGTCTCGTAGCCGTTCATCTCCGGCATTCCAATATCCAAAATATAGATTTCGGGCCGCTCACGCATCCCGACGCTCAACGCGTCTGCGCCTGAATGCACTACGCATACCGCATAGCCGGTGACTTCCAACAACACCGCGAGCGACTTGGCGCCATCGACGTTGTCGTCCGCAATGAGCACACGGCATTTCTGGTTCCCCTCGGACTGGACACTTGCAGCCTCGCGATCTACGCCGCCGCCCTCAACGATCACGGACCTCGGCAACAGAATCGTAAATGTGCTGCCCAAACCCGGGCCCTGGCTCATTGCTTCGACCGTCCCACCATGGAGTGCGATCAATCCTTTCACCAACGCCAAGCCGATGCCGAGTCCACCCTGGCTGCGATCCACGGCACTTTCCACTTGCGAGAACATCTCGAAGACTTTGGCCAGCGCGGATGGCTGGATGCCGATGCCGGTGTCCTCGACCGCTATACCCAGGTGCTCGTCCGTCACCGTAGTCGTGACAGCGATACGACCTCCAGCGTCCGTGTATTTGGCTGCGTTAGTCAGCAGATTGGATAATGCTTGCGACAACCGCAGGGGGTCGACTTCGAGGTAGACAGGTGCGGACGGCAACTGGACCTTCAGATGATGGCCCCTAGCATCGAACAGCGGTCGCGCTGTCTCGACGGCAGCGGTGACGAGCGATTCGAGCGTCACTCGATCTTTCTTCAACTCCAAGCGGCCGCGCGTGATTCGCGAGACATCGAGTAAGTCGTCCAGGAGTAAGGACATATGTTGGACTTGTCGCGAGATGATGTCGCGCGCCCATTGCCGCTGAGCCTCATCGGCGGCGGGCGTATCCAATATTTTCGCAGCGTGCCGAATCGGCGCGAGCGGATTGCGCAGTTCGTGAGCCAGCGTCGCCACGAATTCGTCCTTGCGGCGATCGGCTTCACGCAGCGCTTCTTCAGTTTGCTTGATCAGCGCGATATCCAGGTTGATGCCGGCCCAACCCGTGGTTTCGCCGTCGACGCGAATTTGCACGCCGCGCGCGAGAATCGGATGATAGTGCCCATCCGCGCCGCGAATGCGGTATTCCCGATACCAGCTATCGCCCGTACGCACGCATTCTCGCCACGCGGCCATCGTCGTCTGCACGTCGTCGGGATGCAATGCCTCGCCCGAACCGCCGGTGGAACACTGCTCTTGCGTCATTCCCGTCAGCCTCAGGAAAGAGTCGCTAGCGTACGTATTGCGCCCCTCGGCGTCGGCAATCCAAACGCCGTAGTCGATCGACTCACCGATGGCGCGATAGAGTCTTTCGCTTGCGCGCAATGCCTGCTCGGCCTCCTGTCGAGTCAAGACTTCCTGTTTCAGTGCCCGATTGGAATCCTCTAGCGCGCGCGTGCGGGTTTCTACTTCGTCAAGCATCTTGTTGAAGGCATGGACGACTACGCCGATCTCGTCATCGCTGGTTTGCTGGACACGTTGCGAATAGTCGCGTTGTTCGACGACATTGCCTGCCGTGGCGGCCATCGCCTCGAGCGGTGTCGTAATGGCCCGCTGCAAAACGTTGGATAGGATGAGTGCCGCGATCATGCTGGCTAACGTAACCAACGCAAAAATCGTGACGTACGCGCGAATGCGACCCGCGATGTCATAGCGCGCGCTCAGGTAGATCGTTCCCAGGAACTCGCCGTTTTGCACGATGCGATACGTCAACTCGAGCCGCTCGCCCGCGATACGAGTACCGATAAGGTCGGGCAGTTGTGCCGGCGCCGATGGAGTGCCCACACGCTGAAACTGAGCGTAGAGCGCGCCTCTCGAATCGTAGACGCCCACCGCTAAAATCGCCTCGCGGGCCTGCAGTGCGCTCAAGTTTCGCTGCGTGGTGGGCCGATCGTCGAACGCCAAAGCAGGCGCCGTCGATCGCGCCAGAATGGCGGCTTCGGTGTTCAAATCGGTTGCCCATGTCTGGCGATAGATCAGCACATCGTGCGCAAGCATTGCGATGCCCGCCAACAGGAGTGCAGTCGCCGATGTACCGAGGACAAGCGCAAGAATCTTTGACCGAATCGAGCGCTGCAAGGGTGTGGCGAGAGCGCGAGGACGGTCAGACTCGCGGGTAATGCTCATCGTTGAGCCGCTCCCCGACTGCAATCGTCCACTGCACTCGATCGGGAGCACACTGCCGCGCGCGTGTCGACGCCGTCGACTCGCACTGCCAGTGCAAGGAGTTCCGAACTGATTCTAAAACCGCCGCGTTGCGCGGCCGTCAGCGAGACTTCGAAGCGAACCTTGCGGCCGACTTGTACGAAATTGATGACACTGCCCATCTCGAGTCCCGAGGCATCGTCCGTGACAACCAACACTTTCTTGGGCACCGACTCGATCAGCTTCTTGATGCGGTTGGAGTTGCCGGCACGGACGTAGAGAATCTGTGCGCCACGCAGTTCGGAGAGCGCTGTAATCGCATGAACTTGTGCGGGACGATTTTTAATGTGAAGCGTGGGCAATAGTTGCTTGAGCCGCTCCGCGACACCGCCCGCGCCGAGCACTGCAATCGTGAACGCGGACTTAGATGATTGATCCGACGAAGCGGCCGATTCACCAGGCCACTCGACGTACCCCGCCAATCGATAGAGGTACGCGGCTTTGATCGCGTCCTCGGAATAAGGAGCAGCGTTTTGCGCAGTCGCCGATACGAATAGCAAGCAAACCGACGATGCCATCCAGCGCGCAAGTAGAATTCGCAGCGGCTTGCGCGGAGACGGCGTCTTGGTTGCGAGGACCCGCGAATGTCGGACACTCTCGGCGGCCATTCTCAGAAACTCCAGCGCGCTTCGGCGAAAACGCTGCGGCCGATGGCAGCATCACCGGTCACGGCCGATTCGCGATGCTCAGGATGCAGCAAGTTCCAGCCGCTAAGCGACAAATCGAGCGAGTCGGTAATCCCCCACCCGAGACGCGCATTGAGCTCGAAATATTCCTTCAACGTCGGATCGGGCAACGCACCGACGTAGCGAAAATGCAAATCCAAGGTTACGGCTCGAGGAAAGTCCATCGACGACTTAAGCGTTGCCTGTGCACTTGGGTCGTTGGATACTTGCGCGATGCCGCCGAGTTGACTCGAGCCGGGTTCGAATGCGAAGTCCTGCTTCAAGACGCGCACGCCCGGCGATAGCCGCCACCCCTCGAAGACTTGCCACGTGGCCCAAGTTTCCCCGCCGTACGTCACGCCACCCAGTAAGTTGCCCCAGCGAAGCGGCAGTAAGGTAGGCGATGCCGAGGTCTCAATGCTGCGCAGATCGCTGTAGTCGTTGTAAAACAATGCCATCGAGTACGACAGACGCGGAGTCGGTTGATCGCGATAGCCGAGTTCATAGGCATTGACGCGCTCCGGCTCGAAGTCCGGGTTACCCACCAGAAAATCGATGCCGCCGATGCGCTCCGCAACATCGTGGTCGAAAGGCGTGGGCGAGCGAATCGCGCGCGACGCGGACGTCCAGACCATGGCCGTGCGCCCCACGCTCCACGACAATCGTGCGTCGGGCAGAAATTCCCACTCGGCAAATGGATTCTCTTCCAGCTTTAGCCCCAGCGACAATTGCACTCGCTCGCTCAACGCAAACGTCCCGAGCGCGAAAATGTTGCCGATGTATAGCGAGCGTTCGCTTGGATTGAACAACAGCGATTGTGTGTTCGTGATGCTGTAACTATTCCGGCGTTCACCGGCTCCCCACGTTAGCTTGCGCAGGAATCCTGCGAAGTCGAAGGTCTGCTGGATCTCCAGGTCGTAGGTATGAACGACGTGTGCAACGCCCGTGGGTGGATCGTCTCGCTGCGTGTGATCGAAGTACGCCTGCACGTGAAATTCGGAGTTCTCACCTCGGCGCTGCCATCGAGTCAGGAGGTTCGCGCCTTCCAGAACAAGGTCGGCGGCGGCGGGCTGGGCTTGCAAGCCTCGATAAGCATCGCCTTGTGCGGTCACTGTGTCGGCGCCATCGATCCAGTCGACGCGAAACCCCACCTGCGCTTTGCGCCAATCGTCGTGGGCGTTCGCACCGTTCGGCAACTCAAACGAGTCGCGCTTGAAGGCCTTGCCGTACACGCGAAACGCGGCATCGCTTACACCTCCGCCGAATCGTGCGCCTACGTTGCGCTCATGATTGCCGCCGCCAACGCTTAGCTGGCCGCCTTCGGTGCGCGATGCGCCGCGAGTAATGATATTGATCACCCCATTCATGGCGTTCGCACCCCACAGCGTCGCGCCGGGACCGCTAATGACTTCAATGCGCTCGATATCGTCAATGAAAGTGTCTTGCGCATCGAATGCGATGCCCGAGAACAGCGGTGTGTACACACTGCGCCCATCGATCAAGATCAATAATTTGTTCGCAAAGTTCTGTGCATCCGGATTGCCGGCAAAGCCTCGGGCGGCCGCGACATAGCTCTTTGCATTGCTCTGCCGGACGTCGAGATTGGGGGCGAGTCGCAGGAGCTCAGGGATGCTGGTGGCGCCGGAGCGAATCACGTCGCCGCGCGTGATGACGTAGATCGACGCCGGTGCGGAACGCAGCGTTTCCGCCGACTTGGACACCGACGTCACTTGTGCGTTCGCCAGTTCTTCCAGCGACATGTTCGCGAGATCCGAGCCGTCCTCGGCCCGGAGAGAAATAGGGAGCAACATTCCCAGTAAGCAGAGCGATAGAGCGCTTGTGCGTAACGCTAGCATCAACTTCATTTTATTTTTGCGCCTTGCCACGCACGAACTCCCAGAATCGAAAGCGTGGATGACGTGCACTTTAGCCGAACAAGATTGCCTCGCCTGTAGGACGCGGACTACTTGCGTATATAAAGTCGTCGCGATGACTCACGATGAGCGCGGCTTCACCGTTTCCTAGGTATT
>Ga0193752_1002458_pt1 | contig 13837 bp, 16 predicted proteins | sample H1c1metaG_FD_144924 | JGI IMG/M metagenome (GOLD analysis project Ga0193752, IMG submission 144924) | Soil microbial communities from a riparian zone of the East river system, Colorado, United States - H1c1 | ecosystem: Environmental > Terrestrial > Soil > Riparian zone | place: USA: East River... | reverse complement strand
AGCTCCACCCGAACCCCGCGGGCGTCGATGCGATCGTCAAAGCCATAACGCCGTTCGCCGAACGCCTCGCGCAGCAAGCCCGAACCCGCCGCGCTGGGGCGCCCGCGCAAAAATGATCCACGCGATTGCAGCGGTTCGGCTTGTGCGCCGAAGCCCGCCGGGCGAAGGCGGGGTGGGGGCAGCGTTTACGCCCCGGTATTCCCGCCTGCGTAGACTATCCCCATGATCGGTCGGCTCGCCTCGGTCGGTGGCTTCACCGCGCTCTCGCGCGTGGCCGGATTCGTGCGCGACGTGTTCATGGCCGCCGTGCTCGGCGCCGGTCCCGCATCCGACGCGTTCATGGTCGCCTTCCGCCTCCCCAACAATTTCCGTGCGATCTTCGCCGAGGGCGCCTTCAGTGCCGCCTTCCTCCCACGTTACGCCGCTGCGGCGGCCAAAGGCGGCTCTGGGCCCTCATCGCCTGCCGCGCGCTTCGCGAATGACGTCTTCGCCTGGCAGTTCGCAGCCCAACTCGTGCTTCTCGTTCTCGCGCTTGCCTTCATGCGCCAGATCATCGCCGTGCTCGCGCCCGGTTTCTCCGACAATCCCGATCAGCAGGCGCTTGCGGTGGAACTGACCCGCATCACCTTTCCTTATCTCTTCTCCATCGCCATCGTGACGCAGCTCTCCTCGATGCTGAACGCGGCGGAAAAATTCCGCGCCGCGGCGGCAGCGCCCATCCTCCTCAATCTCTCGATGATCGTCGCCTTGGCCTGCGCGCAATTCTTCCCTACGGCCGCGCACGCGGTCGCTTATGGCGTGCTGGTCGCGGGTATTCTTGAGCTTCTCTTCATTGTCCGCGCCGCCGCGCGCACGGGCCTTGCCCTCCGTCTCAAACGCCCGCGCTGGAATGCCGAGATCCGCGACTTCATCTCCGCGCTTGGCGCCGCCGTAATCGGCGCGGGCAGCGTCCAGATCGGCCTGTTCGTCGACACGCTCATCGCCAGCTTCCTGCCCGCGGGGGATCTCACCGCGCTCTATTACGCCGACCGGATCAATCAGCTGCCTATGGGTGTCGTCGGCGTCGCCATCGGCACCGTGCTGTTGCCGGAGATGTCGGCCAGGCTCGCGCGCAACGACGAGAAGGGCGCCAGCATCGCGCAGAACCGTGCCGTCATCATCGGCATGCTGCTGACGCTGCCCTGCATCGCCGCGTTCTTCATCATCCCCGAAACGCTGATGCGCGCGCTCTTCGTGCGCGGCGCCTTCAGTGTAGATGCCGCCGATCAAGCCGCCGCCGCGCTCTCCGCCTATGGCGTCGGGCTTCCGGCCTTCGTGCTGCTCCGCTGCGTCGTGCCGTCGTTCTATGCGCGCGGCGACACCGCCACGCCTGTGCGCGCCACGCTCGTGTCGGTCGCCGCCAACATCGCGCTGAAATTCGCCCTCGTGATGGGGCTCGATCTCGGCGTCTTCGGGCTCGCCATCGCGACCTCGCTCTCCGCCTGGATCAATCTCGGCGTTCTCACCTATCTCGCGCGCCGCCGCTCGGTTCTCGTGGCCACGACCGACCTCAAGCGCGGCATGGTCCCCGTGCTCGCGGCGGCCGGCGCTGCTGCGACCGGGTTTTTCGTCGGCGATACGCTGACGGAAAATTTCCTCGGCGCGGCCGGCGGCTTCCACGAGCTGATCGCCTTCGTCATCGCGGGCGCCCTCGGCGCTTCCGCCTTCGCCATCGTGGTCATGAGCTTTCGGCGGAGCCTTCCGCTCGGAGCACGCTGATGATCCGGCTGTTCGTCGCGCTCGAATTGCCCGAAACCGTACGCGATCGCCTCGCCGGTCTCGATGGCGGCGTGCCCGGCGCGCGCTGGGTCAATGACGATCAGCTCCACCTCACGCTGCGCTTCATCGGCGAGGTGCCCGAGAATGTCGGTCACGACGTCGACGATGCGCTCATGAGCATCCGCGCGCCCGCGTTCGAGCTCGAATTGGCCGGCGTCGGCGAGTTCGGCGGCAAGAACCCGCGCGCGCTTTGGGCCGGCGTGCGCGCCAACCCCGCGCTGGTGCATCTCCAGAAAAAAGTCGAGACCGCGCTTCAGCGCATCGGCCTCGAAGCCGAGACGCGCAAATTCTCGCCGCACGTCACGCTCGCGCGGCTTCGCGCCGCGCCGCAAGAGAAGGTGGTCGCGTTTCTCACGCACTATGCGCTGTTCGCGAGCGGGCCGTTCCCCGTGAGCCGCTTTGTGCTGTTCTCGAGCCACCAGGGCAGCGGCGGCTCCATCTACCACCCCGAACGGGTCTACCCGCTCGAAACCTGAATTATTGCCGCTCCTCGATCGCTTCCATGTCGTCGTCCGAGAGGCCGAAATGGTGGCCGATTTCGTGGATCAGCACATGGCGGACGATGTGCCCGAGCGGCTCGGCATGTTCCGCCCAATAATCGAGGATGGGCCGGCGGTAGAGGAAGATCATCGTCGGATGGGGCGCATTCGCGCCGCCCTCGCGGTCGGCAAGGTCGGCGCCCGAAAACAGGCCCAGGATCTCGAACTCGCTCTCAAGTTCCATCTCGTCGAGCACGTCCTTGTCCGGAAAGTCCTGCACCATGAACACGACGTCGCCCGTCAGCGCGCGGAATTCCTCCGGAAGGCTCGCGAAGCCTTCGACAGCCAGTCGTTCGATCTCGTCCAGCGAGGGTGCTTGCGCGTCGGTCCAATCCATGGCGTTAGCATTGCCATGGCGGTTATCTTCACGCAAACCAACAAGGAGACAGGCGATGACGAAGCTCGAAGGTGCGGCACGCAAGGCGGCGCTCACCGCTTTGCCGGAATGGCGCGAGGTCGACGGCCGCGATGCGATCGCGCGCAAATTCGTCTTCAAGGACTTCAACCAGGCCTTCGGCTTCATGACCCGCGCGGCGCTGGCGGCCGAAAAAATGGATCACCATCCGGAATGGTTTAATGTCTACAAGACGGTCGAGGTGACGCTTTCCACCCACGATGCCGGCGGGGTCACGGACAAGGACATCGTGCTCGCCAAGATGATGGATTCGGTCGCGGCCAAATAGTTCCGCGCTTCTCCCCTGCTACGCCAAAGCTGCCACCGGAACGATCGCTCCGACGCGCGCGTTTCCACCTGGACTTCACAGGGAGCACAGCCATGGCCGAATACCGGGAAACACATCAGGTCACGAGCGAGAGCGGCGAGAAGAAGAGCAGCGCGGTACCCTGGCTTGCCTTCTTCCTGGGCGCACTTCTGATCGCGGTCGTCGCGATCTTCTTCATGAATGCGCAAGGCTCGTATTCCGGGCCGGGCGGACGTGCGGAATTCAACATCAAGTCGCCGGTAACGGTCGCACCAGATCGCCCCGCTGAACCCGCGCCTGCAAAATAGCAGCTCGCGTTTTGTCCTGGCGTCCATGGCTCCAGGCGTGGAGGATCACACATGGCTGACGTACGCGACGTTCGCATTGAAAGACGCCGAGGGCCTCTCTGGCCCGCGGTCGTCATGCTGCTCGTGCTGGTGCTGTTGATCGGGATCGTGATCGCGATGGTGATGGACGTGCGCGGCTCGATCTCGTGGCCCGCGGGCCGCGTCGAGTTCGGTTTCCGTCCCAACCTGCTGGTCACGAGAACCGTACCCCTCACACCGGAACCCACGCGCGTGACGACAGATCTGGGCCAGCCCGAATAGCTATTCCGCGCGCTTCCGGTTCTTCACCAGGTCGTCGACGACCGAGGGATCGGCAAGCGTCGTCGTGTCGCCCAAATTCGAGACGTCGTCTTCCGCGATGTTGCGCAAGATTCGCCGCATGATCTTTCCCGATCGCGTCTTCGGCAGACCCGGAGCAAACTGGATTACGTCGGGCCGCGCGATCGGACTGATCTGCTGGCCCACCCATTTTTTCAGATCGTTCGCCAGCGCATCGCTCGGCGCTTCGCCGAGCTTCAGCGTCACATAGGCGTAGATGCCTTGGCCCTTGATGTCGTGCGGGAACCCGACGACAGCCGCTTCCGCGACCTTCAGATTGGACACAAGCGCGGATTCCAATTCGGCCGTGCCCAACCTGTGGCCGGAGACGTTGATCACATCGTCGACGCGGCCGGTGATCCAGTAATAGCCGTCCTCGTCGCGCCTACAGCCATCGCCGGTGAAATACATCCCCGGATAGGTCTTGAAGTAGGTGTCCACGAAGCGCTTGTGGTCGCCGTACACGGTGCGCATCTGGCCCGGCCAAGAGTCGCACAGCACGAGATTTCCGCTGCCTGCTCCGGCGACGATCTTTCCCTTCGCATCCATGATCGCTGGGACAATCCCGAACATCGGCTTTGTCGCCGAGCCCGGCTTCAGATCGGTCGCGCCCGGCAGCGGCGAGATCAGGATCCCGCCGGTTTCCGTTTGCCACCACGTGTCGACGATTGGACAGCGCTCATCGCCCACGACGCGGTAATACCAAAGCCACGCCTCAGGATTGATCGGTTCGCCAACCGATCCCAAGAGCCGCAACGACGCGCGGCTCGTCTTCTTCACCGGTGCTTCGCCCTCGCGCATCAGCGCGCGGATAGCCGTCGGCGCGGTGTAGAAGATGTTCACCTTGTGCTTGTCGATCACGTCCCAGAACCGCGACGTGCTGGGAAAATTCGGAATACCCTCGAACATCAGCGTGGTCCCGCCGTTCGCCAGCGGGCCATAGAGGATGTAGCTGTGCCCGGTCACCCAGCCGACATCGGCGGTGCACCAATAGATGTCGCCGTCGTGATAATCGAAAACGTATTTATGCGTGAACGCGGCATAGCAGAGATAACCGGCTGACGTATGCAGCACGCCCTTGGGCGTGCCGGTCGAACCCGACGTGTAGAGGATGAACAGCGGGTCCTCCGCCTCCATCTCTTCCGGCGGACAGTCGTCGGACACCTTCGCCGCCTCGTCGTGATACCAGACGTCGCGCCTCTCGTGCATCAGTACGTCGGCGCCGGTATGCCTGACGACGATCACGCGCCTGACGGTGTCGCATTGCTCGAGTGCCCGATCGGTGTTCCGCTTCAGAGCTACCGTCTTGCCGCCGCGCACGCCTTCATCGGCAGTGATCACGAGCTCGCTCGTGCAATCCGTGATGCGCCCGGCAAGCGAGTCCGGCGAAAATCCTGCGAACACGACCGAGTGAATCGCGCCGATACGAGCGCACGCCAGCATCGCGTAGGCCACCTCCGGGATCATCGGCAGATAGATCGTGACCCGATCGCCGCGCGAGATGCCGTTCGCCTTCAGCACATTGGCAAACCGGCACACTTCGCGATGCAGCTCGGCATAGGTGATGTGTCGCGACGCCTTGGGATCGTCTCCCTCCCAGATGATCGCGGTCTGGCTGCCTCGCATCTTCAAGTGGCGATCGATGCAATTGACCGAGACGTTCAGCGTGCCGTCGTAGAACCACCTGATGTGCAGGTTCTTCGCGTCGAAGGACACATCCTTTACGTTCTTGAACGGCTGCATCCATTCGAGCTTACGCGCTTCGTCGGCCCAGAACCCTTCCTGATCGGCCACCGAGCGCCGGTACATGTCCTCGTATTTCGCTGCGTCGATATGGGCCCGGCGCTTCCATTCCTCCGGCACCGGAATGACGATCTCGGACATGGACGTTCCTTTGCTTCTTGCGCGCGATATTGGCCGGGTGTCCCCGCCGCTTCAAGCACGGCCGGGGCAGACGGGAAACCCGCCCGCGCCTCTGGCGAAATCGGCGGCCTTTGTGCAGAAATGGTCCGTTCGCAGAGGATGGGGCGAGGGATGGCCGTCTCGACAGTCGTCAAATATTTGTCCGTGATCGGCGCCGGCGTTGCGTTCGGCGTCGCGGCCTCGTCGCTGCACGCGCAGGCGCCCGGGACCGCGTTCAAGGATTGCCCCGAGTGTCCCGAGATGGTCGTCGTGCCCGCGGGCAGCTTCCTGATGGGCTCGGCCAATCCGGCGGCGCCCGCCTACGAGAAGCCTCAGCATCGCGTGACATTCGCGACGCCCTTTGCCATCGGCAAATACGAAGTCACCCAGGCCGAGTGGACCGCGATGATGATGGAGAATCTCAGCGGCTACCCTGGCCCGCGGCGTCCCGTGGATGGCCCCACCTGGACCGAGGCGCAGGAATTTGTCCGCCGCCTCAGCATGAAGACGGGAAAGCAATACCGCCTGCCGAGTGAAGCCGAATGGGAATATGCCGCGCGCGCCGGCAGCACGTCGGACTATCTTACGAGCAACGATACGGCCGAGTTCAACCGCTACGCGTGGTACAGCCAGAATTCGGCCAAGACGACGCAGCTCGTCGGTCAGAAACAGGCCAACTCTTTTGGTCTCCATGACGTGATCGGTAACGTCTACGAGTGGATGCAGGACTGCTACATCGACCACCACAAAGGTGCGCCGACGGACGGCAGCGCCGTTCCGGAAACGGCCGGATGTCCCCGCGTCGTCAAGGGCGGCTCATATTTCAGCGGCCCGCAGAATCTTATGCCGTCGGATCGGGGGCGGTTCAGGGCAGATAGTGGCGACGTAACGCTCGGCTTCCGCGTCGCGCGGACGCTGCCCTAATCACGCCGCCGACAGCCGGCGATAGGTGAACACGCGGGCCGGCCACAGATTCCACCATACGATCGGCGATGCGTCGCTCGCGATGATCCGCGTGCCGATCGGGATGGGCGAGCGATAGAAATAGGTGAACTGCACAAACGCGCTGCCCGGCACGCCCAGCCGCAGCAGTCCGAGCAGCAACCGCTGGCGCTTGAACGGCTTCTGCGTCAGCAGCGGCAGGCCCGACACCACGGCCGCGATTGGCCCGACGCCGAGCTCGCGCAGCATGCGCGGCGCTGCATAGGCATCGCCGCTCAACACGCGCGCCGCAGGGTAGCGCTCCTTCAGAAGCGCGCAGAATTGCGGATCGGCCTCGATCAGGATCAACCGTTCGGGCGCGATGCCGCGCTCGACCAGCGCCGATGTGATCGCGCCGGTGCCCGATCCGAGTTCCACCACGGCGCCAGGCGCGTCGGGATCGACGGCGGCTGCCATCGCCTTGGCGAGTTCCCGTCCGCTGGGAAGCTGCGCGCCCGTCCTTAGCGGCGCGGCCATCCAGGCGCGGAAAAAGTGCAGGGCATCGCGCGCATAAGATACTCTCGCGTCGGGCGTCGTAGCGTACACAGTCGGGCCGTTGCTGCTCATGGCTCTCTCCTTTTTGTAACCCTACCAAGGCACCATCATCGCGCCAAACGCAAATCGCGAAAGTTTGACAGTTGAACTTCGCCGCCGCGCGGCGCAAACTCCGCGCGGTCCCAGGGGCGCCCTGAATGAACAGGGCTGAGATCGCGGTTGAGCCGCGAGTCCCTTCGAACCTGATCCGGTTCATACCGGCGGAGGGAGGGACGGCTGGATGGGAATCCGCCGCCGACCTCTGAGGAAATTTTGGAGGTATCGGTCGTGAACAAGCAGATCCGCAACGCAGCGCCGTCGAACGACACCATCACAAGGGGCGCGCTTCCCGGTTCCCGCAAGGTCTATGTCGACGTGCACGGCGCGGGCGTGCCGTTCCGCGAGGTTCCGCTCTCGGGCGGCGAGCCGCCGGTCCGCCTCTACGACACCTCCGGTCCGTATACGGACGGAACGGCCAAGATCGACATCGGCAAGGGACTCCCCGCGCTCCGCCGCGACTGGATTCTCGCTCGCGGCGACGTCGAGGAATATGAGGGCCGCCATCGCCGTCCCGAAGACGACGGCCTGAAGGCCGGCGAGCTCCTGTCTGTGCCCCAGTTCGACCGCGCGGGGCTCAAGCCGCTGCGCGCCAAGCCCGGCCGCAATGTCACCCAGCTCGAATATGCGCGTGCCGGCATCATCACCAAGGAGATGGAATACATCGCGGTGCGCGAAAATCTCGGCCGCTCTGCGCTCGCCGACGGCGAGAGCTTCGGCGCCAATATCCCGTCCGTGGTGACACCCGAATTCGTGCGCTCCGAAGTCGCGCGCGGGCGCGCCATCATCCCGGCCAACATCAACCATCCCGAGACCGAGCCGATGATCATCGGCCGCAACTTCTTGACCAAGGTCAACGCCAATATCGGCAACTCGATCGTGACCTCGGGCACGGCCGAGGAAGTCGAGAAGATGGTGTGGTCCATCCGCTGGGGCGGCGACACGGTGATGGATCTCTCCACCGGGCGTCACATCCACACCATCCGCGAATGGATCATCCGCAACTCGCCGGTCCCCATCGGCACGGTGCCGATCTATCAGGCGCTCGAGAAAGTCGGCGGCGTTGCCGAAGAGCTCACTTGGGAAATCTACCGCGACACGCTGATCGAACAATGCGAGCAGGGCGTCGACTATTTCACCGTGCATGCCGGCGTGCGCTTGGCCCATATCCCGCTCAGCGCGAACCGTGTCACTGGCATCGTCTCGCGCGGGGGCTCGATCCTCGCCAAATGGTGCCTCTCCCATCACAAGGAGAATTTCCTCTACACCCATTTCGAGGAGATCTGCGACCTCCTCGCGCGCTACGACGTGTCGTTCTCGCTGGGCGATGGTCTGCGTCCGGGCTCGACCGCGGACGCCAATGACGCAGCACAATTCGCCGAGCTGGAAACGCTGGGCGAGCTCAACAAGATCGCGCAACGCCACAATGTCCAGGTGATGATCGAAGGCCCCGGCCACGTGCCGATGCACAAGATCAAGGAGAACATGGATCGTCAGCTCGCCGCCTGCGACGAGGCGCCGTTCTATACGCTCGGGCCCCTGACGACGGACGTCGCGCCAGGTTACGACCACATTACCTCCGCCATCGGTGCGGCCATGATTGGCTGGTTCGGCACCGCGATGCTCTGCTACGTGACGCCGAAGGAGCATCTGGGCTTGCCTGACCGCGACGACGTGAAGGACGGTGTGATCGCCTATCGCATCGCGGCCCACGCTGCCGACCTCGCCAAAGGCCACCCCTCGGCGCGCATCTGGGACGACGCGATCTCGAAGGCGCGCTTCGAGTTCCGCTGGCGCGATCAGTTCGCGCTCGCCATGGACCCGGAAACGGCGGAAGCCTTCCACGACGAGACACTTCCCGCCGACGGCGCCAAGGTCGCGCATTTCTGCTCGATGTGCGGGCCGAAATTCTGCTCGATGAAGATCAGCCAGGAAGTGCGGGACTACGCGCGCGGCACCAACGACACGATGTCGTCGGAAGAAATCCGCGCCGCCATGGCCAAGAAGTCGGCCGAATTCCGCGAACACGGTTCGGAAATCTACCTGCCGAAATCAGCGGCGGAGTAGTTCCAAGATTGTCATGGCCCGGCCCTGAGTCCTGAGCTTGTCGAAGAGCGAAGGACCGGGCCAACCATCCAGCGTTTGGCTCTTGCCATTGACCAGGTCTCTCGGTAACAACCGCGCCCCCACGAGTGATGGAGGCTGCAATGCGTGACAAGAACAAGGACTTCAGCTTTTGAGCCGATGAGCAAGCGTCGGAGGGGTTGTCAACAGCGAGACCCACGTCAAGAGAGGCGCGCGTTTCGTCAATGTCGATCGCGGCTACTATTACCGCGAATAGCGCCAGACCTCACCGGGCACGTTGCCGGGTGAGGTCGACGCGCTAGCGCAACCCCCGCCTGCCCGTGATCGCGTGGTAAATCATCAGCACCACGATTGCGCCGATGATCGCGACGAACATCGAATAGACGTTGAAACCGGTGATGCCGGACCCGCCGATGCTGGTGAACATCGCACCCCCCACCACGGCTCCAACGATGCCGAGCACGACGTTCAGAATGCAGCCCTGGCCTCGCTGAGCGACAATGCGGCTTGCCACGAAACCGGTGATCAGCCCGAAAACGATCCAGCCCACAACGGTCACCGTTCAGCCTCCATTCATGAGTGTGCGACCAGTATCAGGTCCATGGTCAAGTTCAAGATTCGGCGTCTTGGCGGAAATTGTTGGCAGACGCGTGCCCACAACGCCGCCATCGCACGTTTCCAATAGAGATCGGATTCAGGAGAAACCTGCCGTGAAGAAGAACCTGTTCGCCATTTCGACGCTTGTCGGAACACTCATAGCGACCCAAGTGCTTGCCGCCAGCGGAGACGCCTGTCTTCAGCGCAATCGGCTTCAGAGCTGGAAAGCGGTCGACGAGAGCACGATGGTCATGACCGACATTCAGCAGAACCGGTACACCGTCCAGATGAAGGGCCGGTGCTCGAACCTGGCGCGTCCCGCCGCCGTGCTCGTCTATCGCACGTGGCAAAATCTGTCCTGCCTCCAGTCGGGCGATATCATCGCGGTCACGGCGCCGGGCCTCGGCGCGGTTACGTGCTCGGTCGCCGGCGTTCAGGCCGGCGTGCCGGGCGCCACGGCGAGCAAGTAGGTATGGTACAATTGGTTTCGGAGGGGTTTCCCTCCGAACGGAGAGAAGTTTGATGAACACGAAGTACGCCGCCCTTCTCGGTGCGGCCCTGATCAGCACCTCGCTCGGTGCATCCGTCGCCCTCAGTCAGCAGGCCGATGCACCGTCCGCGCCATCGTCCGAGAAGGTCTGTCTACAGAGCAATCGGATGCAGAATTACGACGTCATCGACGACCGCACGATTGTCATCACCGACCGCTTCTTCAAACGCTACACGGTCCGAATGGCGAGCGGCTGCGTCGGCTTGACCCCGGCCGCGATGAACGTCGTTTTGCGGACGCGAACCTCGCTCGGTTGCTTCGGCCAGGATGGCGACACCGTCGCCTTCAACAGTCCGGGCCTCGGCCGCTTGAGCTGCTTCGTCACCCGTGTCGAGAATTACGTCCCGCCCGCACCCAAGCAGCCCGGGTAGCCGCGCTAGGCCCTATACGCCTCCAGCTGCACGCGGCGTTCTCCGACGGGCACGCCGCGCGTGTTCGGCACCGGCGCCCGCGCCAGCGCCGCCGCCGCGCCGTCGTCGGGTAGTGCGCCCAGCGCGATCAGCACCGCCGCGATCAGCGTCTCCGACGCGCGCGACGCGCCATCGTCGATCTTGAGCGCCACGCCCAGCTCGAGCGATGGGATGATCGCGATATAGACGCCCTCCGCGCCGGTCTTGACCACCAGTCCCGGCGATTGGCGCATCAGGTTCGTGCAGACGCGTCCCGTTCCCGCCACCAGTTCCGGATGCGCCGTCATCGCGTGCACCACGCGTTCCGCCGCCTCCCGCCGCGCCGGCACGAGCCCGCGCGTATCGGCGAACTGCGCCATGGCCCGCGCCAGCGCCGTCAGCGACAGCGCGAAATTGGGTACCGTGCAGCCGTCGACGCCGTAGGGCAGGCTGCCGGTCAACCCCGCCATTTCCTTCAGCGTCTTTTCCACCATGCGCTGTGCCGGATGCTCGATCTGCTCGTATCCTTGGACCGGCGCGCCGAGATGACGCGCGAGCGTCATGAAGCCCGTGTGCTTGCCGGAGCAATTGTTGTGTAGCGGGGTCCACCGCTCGTGCCGCGCGATCATCTCGGTCGCGGTCTTCTCATGCACGGGGCGGTGCGCGCCGCAGGCGAGATCGGCGACCGAACAGCCGATCCGCTCCTGCCAGGCCGCGACCCTAATGGTATGCATCGGTTCGCCCGAATGCGAAGCGCAGGCGAGCGCGAGCTCCTCGTCCGACACGCCGAACGCCTCCGCGGCCCCGGTCTCGATCAGCGGGATCGCCTGCACCGGCTTGAGCGATGATCGCGGAAAGACCGGCCCGTCCACGTCGCCCGCCTGCATCCGCAGGGTGCCCTTGGCGTCGGCCACCGCAAACGCGCCGCGATGGACGCTTTCGACCAGCGCGCCCCGGGTCACCTCGACAAGGATCGGATTGCTCATGAGGGACACGAGATAGCCCCGCGCTTTCCCTTTGTCATCCGGAACGGACAGGCTAGCGTCCGGCCGGGTTTCGCGGGGGGCATCAGTTGCGCGGCTATTTCGCGGTCGGAGTGGACGGCATCTCCAAGCCGATGAATCTCGGCAATCTGCTGCGCATCGCCCATGCCTTCGGCGCGAGCTTCTTCTTCACCGTGGCGGGGCGCGTCAAGCTCGCGGATGCTATGTCGGACACCTCAGCCGCCGCCGGCCACCTCCCGCTCTATCAGTATGGCACGGTGGATGATCTCCGCCTGCCGCAGGGCTGCGTCGTCGTGGGCGTCGAGATCACCGAAGACGCAATCGAACTCCCGAGCTTTCGCCATCCTTTGCGCGCCGCCTATGTCTTCGGCGCCGAGCGGTTCTCGCTCTCGCCGCAAATGCTCGCGTGTTGCGCCCATGTCGTGAAGATCCCGACCAAATTCTCCATCAATGTCGGCATGGCGGGCGCGATCACGCTTTACGACCGGCTTCTGACTCACGGGCGGTCCCCCGACCGGCCGCTTCGACCCGGTGGCCCGCCGCCCGGCGCGAAGCTTCCCGCCGTCTCGAACTGGGGCGCGCCTATCATTCGCAAACCCGCGGAAAAAGCTTGAGCCTGCAAACTATCGCCCCAATCATGCGCTAAGTGATTCGCGGGGTCTGGCGGACGCGGAAGAGGTGCGTATGCGTAGTTTGCGGGCTGGTTTGGTCGCGGCGTCCGTTGCGGCCTGTGTCGTCGGCGGTGCGCTCGCCGCCGAACGGCCGAATCTCGTCGCCACCTTCAAGGACTGGCACGTCTATTCGGCGGGGAAGGGCAAGAACCGCACCTGCTATGCGCTTACGGTTCCGAAGGAAATGAACCCGGCCAACGTCGCTCGCGACGAGGTCTTTTTCCTCATCTCCAACTGGCCGGCGAACAAGACTGTCAACCAGCCCTCGATCGTGCCTGGCTACCAGTACGGCGCGAACGCCAAGGCCGAGGTTCAGGTCGGGTCCGACAAATTCGGGTTCTTTACGAAGAACGAGGGCGGTCAAGGGGGCGCCTGGATGGAGGCCGTAGCCGACGAGAAGAAGCTCGTCGCCGCCATGAAGCGCGGCTCGTCCATGGTCGTCACCGGCACGTCCGCGCGCGGCACGCTCACCAGCGACGATTATTCGCTGGCGGGCTTCTCGGCGGCCCTGGACAAGCTCGGGACCGCCTGCAAATAGCCGCTTGCGGTTTCCCCCGCCAACGTTGAAACACTCCCCCGGATGCCCACGTATGGGGCTGTTTTGCCGGTTGGACCATGACTGCGCCCGTTTCCTTGATTGGATTATCGCCGGCCGAGCTTGCCGCGGCGCTCGAATCCACGGGCCTCGACGCCAAAGCCGCACGGATGCGCGCGCGCCAGCTCTTAAACTGGGTCTATGTCCATGGTCAGCGCGATTTCATGGCGATGACCAATCTCGCCAAGGATTTCCGCACCCGTATGGCGGAGACCCTGAGCCTCGCCCGGCCTGAGGTCGTGACCGAGCAGATCTCCGAAGACGGCACGCGCAAATGGCTGTTGCGCACGGCCCCCGGCATCGAGTTCGAGACCGTGTACATCCCCGAGGAAGACCGCGGCACGCTGTGCGTCTCCTCCCAGGTCGGCTGCACGCTGACCTGCCGCTTCTGCCACACCGGCACGCAGAAGCTGGTGCGCAACCTCACGCCGTTCGAGATCGTCGGCCAGCTGATGGTGGCGCGCGATGCCCTCGACGATTGGCCCTCGACCAAGGAGAACCGCCGCATCACCAATGTGGTGATGATGGGCATGGGCGAACCGCTCTACAATTTCGACAACGTCAAGGCGGCGCTCGCGATCGTTGCCGACGGCGACGGCCTCGCCCTCTCCAAGCGCCGCATCACGCTCTCCACCGCGGGCGTCGTCCCCATGATTCCGCGCGCAGGCAACGAGATCGGCTCGTCGCTCGCCGTTTCGCTGCATGCCGCGCGCGATGAGGTGCGCGACGTCATCGTGCCGCTGAACAAG
>Ga0193752_1002457_pt1 | contig 13853 bp, 13 predicted proteins | sample H1c1metaG_FD_144924 | JGI IMG/M metagenome (GOLD analysis project Ga0193752, IMG submission 144924) | Soil microbial communities from a riparian zone of the East river system, Colorado, United States - H1c1 | ecosystem: Environmental > Terrestrial > Soil > Riparian zone | place: USA: East River... | reverse complement strand
AGCTCCGGCCCGATCCGCGACAGCAGCGCGAGGCCGCGCGCGCGCACCGCACTGCCGCTACCGTCGGTCGTGAGCAGCTCGTACAGCGCCTGATTGCGCATCGCCAAGTAGCCGGGCACGAGCTTGAGCCGGAGCAGCAGCGGGTTCTCGACACGGTTCAGCTCCGGGTCGTGCTCGAAGCCGCGAAAGCCCCACGCGATCGGCTCCCAGCGGCCTTTGTACGGGTCGAAGTACAGCTTGTGGTTCTCGCGATAGTTGTGCTGATCACAGCCGAACGCGATGTCGATCGCTTCGAACCATGCGAACGCCTTGAGATCGATCTCGTTCTGCGCGAGCTCGGCGAACTCGTTCACCGACGCGCTCTTGACCATCGTGAGCAAGCGGGTGAGCTCGCTCATGTCCTCGCGCTCCGGCTCCTCACGCCAAGCGACCTTGCGCCAGCGCGCCGGGCCGTCCCACAGCTCTTCCGAGCGCGCCGAGCCCGGCAGGTCGCCGGAATACATGCTGCCCGGTTGCCGGTTGGCCTCGCGCAGCAAGCTCTCATCGGGCTGGGTCTCGTAGCGGAACACGCCGAGGTCCGTGCCGTTGACGACGACGCGCGCGAAATCGCTGCGCGGCACGAGCACGCCGCGCTCGCGCAAGAGATCGAGCATGATCTGCTCGCCGACCACCATCGGCGTCGGATCGTTGCTGAGCGTGAACACGCGGTAGCCGTCGAGCAGCTCGCCGCGCGGCAGCTGCACCTTGAGCGACATCTGCTTGTACAAGACGTTCCACGGCCGCTGCCCGAGCAGCCGCACCTCGACCGGCAAGCGTTCGCCGCCTTTCTTCACCAGGTCGGCCGGAACGTACTCGCGCTCTTCTTGGTCGCGGCTCGCTTTCAAGTCTTCCCAGGCGGCGCGGCCGATCCGGAACGTGAAGCGCTCGACTCGCGACGGCACCGGCGCCGGCGCGAGCCACACGTGCCGCAAGTCTTGGCGCAGCAGATCGAACAGCTCGATCTGAAACAGCTCGAGTGTCAGCGGAACGTCGCCCTTTTCGGCGCGGCGATACATATCGAAGCGCGCGAACGCGCCGAACGCGTACCACGCCGCCAGCAATACCCCCGGCAGGCACAAGAGAGCCGAAGCTCTCCAGCGCAGAAGGTAGAAGCGACGAAAGACGGCGTTCACGAGCGTTGTTCCTCGTCAGAGCTGAGCGGTCATCATCAAGTAATAGGTCTCGCCCGAGGACCACGGGTTGATCGTGGCGGCGGTGCCGAGCGGCCGAACGAGCTCGACCTGCGGCATCACGCGCAGGTGGTCGGCGACACGGAAGTTGCAGCCGATGATCGCGCGCACGGCTTCGGTACGCGAGAACTCCGAGTCGGCGTCGGCGTACTCGCCGAGCAGCACCGGCTCGAGCGCGAAGTCGCCGCCGAGCGGGATCTGATACGTCGCGTAACCAACGAGCCCATAGGCGAGCGGCGCGTCGACCTCTTCAGTGGCTTGCGTGGTGAGCTGCGCCAGCACGGCATCCAACGCGATGCGCAGCCCGGCGACGTTGAGCGCGGCGTCGAGGCTCGCTGCGTTGCCGTTGTGCTCGGTGTCCGCTCGCACTTCGAGCTTGTGGCCGAACGACGCGCCGAGCTCGATCATCTTGGCGAGCTCCCACTCGAGCCGCGCGATCACATCGACGCCGTTGCTCTCGATGTCGCCGTCGGGCGCCCAGCTCGGATTGGTCGCCGAGAGATGCCAGCGCAGCTTTCCGGGCAGGCGTCCGAACACCATCAGGCCGAGCGCGCGGTCACCCCACTGGCCATCCTCGATGATCAGCTCGTTCGTGAGCCCGCGCCCGCGAAACGGCAAATCGCCGCTGCTCGTCAGCTCGAGCCCCGACATCGGGCGCTTAAAGCGGCCGGCGCGGATCCGAAACGCCTTATGCACGCGGTAGCTCAAATACGCGTTGCGCAGATACGGCGGCTTGTTGAACGCCGCGGAGCTGGTGCGCGGGCGAATCGCGTCGGCGAGGTCACCGCTCACGTCGACCGAGAGGTCGTTCCACTCCGCTTCCAGGCTGAGCCGTGCCTGGTCGAGGAAGAAGCCGTAGTCGGTCACGCGCTCGCCGTTCTGATCCTCGGACGGACGCTCGCGCTCCAGCTCGAAGCCCGTCATCACCCGCGCTTCCCAAAGCAGCTTCGGGCCTTCGGGCGCGGGCGGCGTCTCGGGCTCGAGGGTGATCTCCTGCGCCGCGGCGCGCCCCGCGCACAGCATGCTGCACGCAAGCAACGCGGCGCGGACCCAGTCTCGTTGTGCGCGTTCGTTCATTCCTCACCGAGCTCGTAGCGAGTGAGCAGCTCGGTGTTGCCCGTCATCACGTTTTCTTCGCGCACCTTGCCGACGCCCGCTGCGAACCAGTACAGCTTGTCCTGCTCCTCCTGCGACATTGGATCGTCGATCGACGGATCATCGAGCGCGCGAATCCTGCGCACGCGCAGGCAGTTGCGGAACGTGCCCGCGGGCACGGTGACCGTCTCGGTGACCGACTCGACCGTATACGAGTGGGCGCGCGGCTGTGAGTCCTTCGGCTCCATGCCGGCCTCGGTCTCGGTGCGATCGTAGGTGCGCGTCTCTTCGAAGCCGGTGTCCGCGTCGACCCACGCCGCAGAGAACCGGAGAAAGCCCGGGTCGTACACGGCCGAGTACACGAGGTCGCCGTCCAGCAGCTGGTCCTCGGCGATCCGGAGCACGTCGCCATCGACGACGTCGAACGTGCTCGTCGATGACTCGCCCTCGGGATCGCCCGATTGGTGTTGCTCGAACATGCCGCCGGCGGCCGCTTCGATCTCCACGATCTCGGTCCAGCCGCCGTTGCTGTGCAGATACTCGTAACGCGAGCCGTCGAGCAGTGGGAAATAGCTGTCCGAGTCGGCGGGCGACGGCGGGTCGCTCTGGCCGCAAGCCGAGAGCCCGAGCTTTGATGCGACAGCAATGGCGATGGCGATGAAACGTGCCGAGCCCATCAGAAATCGACCTCCTGTTGCCCGAGGATGAGCGAGACCTTTTGGTTGCCGTTGCGCGCTCGAATCGCGTCAATCAGCGCGTTGGGCGAAGTACCGCGCTTCAACACCACCGAGTACACCACCTCGTTGAGCGCGCCGGAACGGACGGTCTCGATCGAGATGATGCGCTGCTCCTCGAGGTGCTTGAGGAACGGCTCTTCGAGCACGGCTTCGTGATCGTTGTCCGCCGGCACCTGCACGCGCAGGATGCGCTCGCGGATCTCCTTGGCGAACAGATTGAACTTGTAGAGCGCGACCACGAACGCCGACAGGATCGCGGTGGAGAAGATCGACATCACGTAGAAGCGCGTGCCGACCGCCATGCCGATCGCGAGGCCCATGAAGATGAAGCCCACGTCGCGGCTCTCTTTGACCGCGTTGCGGAACCGGATCACGGACAGCGCGCCGACCAGCGTGAAGGCGCGCGCGATGTTCGAGCCGATGATCAACATGATCAGCGACACCACGGTCGTGATGATCACGAGCGTGTGCACGTAGCCTTGCGAATACGAAACGCCGCGGTGCGTGTAGCGGTACACCCAGCTCAACGAGAGCGCGAGCGTAAAGCTGAGCAGCAGCACGAAGCTGGCGTCGAGGAACGTGATGTTGCCCGACAGGTCACTGGCTCTCTCGAGCTCTTTCAGCAGATCATCCATATCAAGACTGCGTTCGTTGGATCTTGTTGGTGGTTCCGAGCTCGAGCGTCGAGACGTGCATGCCGGCGATGTGCGACAGCGCCGCGCAGTACTTGCTCACGCGTTGCAACGAGCAGCTGTGCCGCGCCAATAGCGAGGTCACCCAATCCGGGATCGCATCATCGGACTTCACTTCCATGATCGACCAGTCGGGCGGAGCGAAGCGGTGGTTCTCGGTCGCTTCGTTGACGCGCAGCGCGTGGGTGCGCCCGCGCAAATCCGAGTCGAAGGTGATGCGCAAGCCCGAGTCATAGCGATTGCCGATGAAGGCGCGCCGGTGATAGGCGGTAATGCAGGTGGGCCGCAGGTCCATCGCGCTCACTAAATAGCCAACCTCGGAAGCGACCTCTTGGTCCATCTCGTCGAGGCTCTTGGGCTCGAGCGTGCCGGCGCACAGTTGCTCGGCGAGCGGTAATGGCAGCTCGAGCCGCTTTTTTTGAACCGTTCGGTTGATGCGCTGCTTAATTTCGACCATCCCGCGCTCGGTCTTCTCGATGTCCGAGGCTGGATAGATGCGCAGCCGCACCTTGCGGCGGAACCTGATGCCGTCGATCTTGGCCCAGAAGCAATCGAGGTTCGGGCTGTCGTAATACAAGCTCGTGATCGGATAACCGGTCGGGCCAGCATGCGCGTCGGGTGTGGCGAAACCGTCGAGGTCGGCAATGATCGCGTCGCACTGCCAGGCCGGCAGCACGTACTTGAGCTCGTAACGGTTGAAGCGACGGATCATGAGCCAGCCCCGTGGCCCTCTCCGAATAGCACGCGCACGCCCAAGACCGACGGATCGGCGTGCGCCGCCCGGCCTTTGAGCCGCAGCACGATCAGCTCCGATGCCCCCTTGAAGGCGGGCAATGAAAGCGCGTGCACACCGCGCGTAGCGAGCTCGCGCTGCTCGCGCCAACCTTCGCCCTGCAGCTCGACCGTGATCGGCAAGAGCGTATCCGGGGACGCGATGTCGAGCTGAAGCTCCTGCGCGGTGGCGCGCTTGGTGCGAACGATCGTCGCCTCGGACGTCGCGATCCAGCCCTCCATGTTCGAGCTGATGAGGCCGATCTCGCTCTCGCGGAGCAGCGCTTCGGCCAGCTCGGGGTGCCGCTTCATGCTGCGGATGAGCACGGCGCGGTCGCGCTCGCTGGGCGCGCCGACACGGCCGGACTTCAGCTCATGGTGCAGCGTCCACACGCGATCGAGATCGGGCGTGGCCAGGCCCCACGCGAAGAACGCCGCGACGGCGAGGTACACGACGCAGACCGTTACGAAGCCTGCCGTCGGCCTGCGCCGTTTGCGCGCAGCAGCCGCGGTCGTACGGACACCTTCGGTCATTACTTGCCACGGCCCGGATGCGGGCGTGCCTGCTTGATCTGCAACACGGCATCCTCGGGTGAGGTGCCGTCGAATTTGAACTCCACGTCCATCGCGTACCAACCCATGTGGCCTGCGGCCGGGCCGTACGCCTCGGAGAACAGAACGTGGATCTTCTTGAGGGCCTCACTGAGCTCGTAGAGCTGCGAGGTGGTCAGGACCGTCTCTTGACCCGGCGGCAAAACGTTCGAGTGGGAAAGATACGTGATCGGCTGGCCAGCCATGGAATAGCCGTACACCAGCTCGTCGCTGGTCACGCCAGGCGGCGGGTGCACCACCTCGTAGTCGCCGCCGAATTGCACGTTCACGTAGAAGCCAGGCTCGAGCCCTGACGGGTCGTAGGGGTTCGCGGTCAAGGCCACACCGTTGGCCTCTTCGTCGGGGAAACTATGATGCACGAGCAGCGCCATCGTCACGCTCGCGTGCTCAACTTTGTAATAACTCCGCTCCTCGTAGGTGCGGAACAGCCAGATGCTGGCCCAGGTCTCGCGCACCGCGTCGAGCACGTCGTTCCAATCCGAGCGGTTGCCCGTGTGGGACTCATAGCAGCCGGCGCACGGAAAGCCCTCGAGGTCCTCGCTGTTCGTGCTGGTGCGGAAGCGAATGCGGTCCTCGGGATACTCCTCGAGCTTGGTCCGCAGCAGCTCTTGCAGGTCCTCGCTCACCGGCGCGGCCATCATCGCGTCCCGTAGCTCGCCGAGCTTGGCATCGCGCACCGCCGGGTCATCGATGAACTCGGGATCGGCCTCGAAGCTCGCGAGCATGTCGTACAGGCCGTTGTCCTCCATGAACTGCACGTAATAGTAGACCGGCACCGCGAACGCCTTGGGCATCGGGATGTCGCCGGCCTGCGCCATCACCGAGTAGTGCGCGGCCTTGCCGCCCCACGCCGGCAGCGCGGCCACGATCGCGTCGCGCAGCTCTTGGTCCTCGCCGCGCACCACGAGCTCTTCGATGTCGCGCAGGTCGGTCGTTGTCATGTCCGCCGGCGGCAGCGTGACCGGATCCGGTCCGTGATCGTCGATGAACGCCAGCGCCTCCGCCTGCTCGATCGCTTTAACCTTCCACTCGAACGCGCCGACGGTCAGCTCGACCCACTTGCCTTCGAGCGCGCGCAGCTTCTCGTTCTCGGTCGCGTGGCGCAGACCCATGTTCGGCGTCTTGCGGTTCTGCGCGAGCACGTTCACGTGCGCGAGCGGCGTCTGAAACTCCTCGGTGATCATCCCGGCGACGACCGAGATGTCGTTGGGCACACGATCCAGCACGACCAGGTCGCTGAACGACAGGTACGTGTCCGCCAGCTCGTCCGCGTTCACGAAGCGCAAGCGCCCGACGCCGACCGCCAGGTTGAGCGGCTGATACTCGATGCCCTCGTACACCTCTTCGGTCGAAATCACGAGCACGTCGTCGCTGAGCGACTCTGCTTCGACCTCGACGGTCTCGCTCGTCGGATGAAACTTCAGCGCCGGTCCGAAGTACGTCGCTTCGCGCACTGCCTCGTACAGCGCCTCGATCATCTCGGGCGTGGCCTTATCGTACGGCGCGATCTCGAGCGTCCATACGTCGGGGCCCTCATAGTACGTGACCGCGCCGAGCACGAAGCGCCGGTCGAGCGAGTAATACTCGATATCGTTGAACTCGCTCTTCGACGACACGATCGGCAGCTCGCCACCGGATAGGTTCGCCGACACGAAGTCGTAGTGAACCGCGTATTCGACGCTGTTCTGGAAATACAGCTTGCTGGTGCCCGAGCTGTCGAGCTGGTCGAGCACGACCTTGACCGAGCGCGCACCCGGGATCGAGGCGTCGAGCGGCTCCGATCCGAGCGCGTCGAAGTCGGCACGGCACCCGATCCGCGGCAGCGAAAGCGGCACCTCGTCGTCGGCGTCGTGCTCGCACTCGCCTTCCACGATCTCGATCGGTCGTTCGTCGGGTTCATCCGTATCGCTGGATGAGCAACCCGCGATCAGTAGCAACAGGCATCCGAGCTTTACTCGCTGCATGTGAGATCCTCTTGGCAAGTTTGGCCAGCTGCACAATCCGTGTCGCCGTTGCACGACGTGACGCCGGGTAGCGCCGCCTCGACGCGCGCGCTCGCGAGCACCTCGAGCTCGATGCAGCCGAGGCCGGCGACCTCGACCGAGTCCGCCGAGCGACGGGTGAGATCGACCGCAGGAAAACCCGAGAAGCCGATCTCGACGAGTTGCGTGACCAGCGCGGCGGGGATCTCGGCCGAGCCGGTATCCGGGACGTGGCACTCGATCCGCGCGGGCGTACCGCCGTGGCGCGCGATATCGAGGTTGATGAGCACCTCGACCGCGTCGTTCGCTACGCCGGGCGCGGTCCAGGTGATCACTGCCGGCGTGTCGGCCGCGATCGTGATCGGGGTCGCCGGCACCTCGAGCGCAGCGACACCGGCGCCGCGCAGCATGAACGCGCTGTGATCACCGCCCGCCGCCGCGAGCGCGATCGCCGCGCCCTCTGCGAAGCCCGGATGCGTGAGCGTTCCAGGATTCGTGTAGTGGTTGCCGACCATGCGCGGCGTCATCTCGATCGGCGACATCACGAGACCGGTGACGGTGATGACACCGACATTCTGCGTGCGCGGCGTCGGCACGCAGCCGCCGGTGCCGCAGGACTCGCTGCTGCCGCACGCCGGATCGCAGAACAAGCTCGGCGCGCGGTACAACGTGCACGCGCCGTCGGTCGCCACCTCGTCGGGCACGAACGCGGGATCGACGCCGTCGTGGACATCGCCATTGATGCCCGTGAAGCGCGCCGCGAGCTCGATCGAGAAGCGCCCGACACGAGCGTCGACGGCGCATGGATTGTATTCCAGCTCGGTCGGCTCAGCGGACGTGCCGGCATTGCCTGCGCTCCCCGCATCGCCAGCGCTCGAATCATCGCTGCCGCAGCCGAGCGCGATCAGCGCCGCAGCACAGATCTTCAAGCTGGTCATGACCTTACTCATTGAGCGCGAAGCAATAGAAGCCACCATAGCCGCCGCCCGCGCCGACCGTTCCGGTTCCAGGTGTGCCGCCGCCGTTCTGCTCGAAGTTCACGCCGGGCTTGCAGCCTTGAACCGGGTGATCCGAGATCCACTGGCTGCCGTTGCCGAACATCCCACCTGGGAACGAGCCGCCGGGGAAGCCACCGCCAGTCTCGCCGTCGCAGCCTTGCTCCGACATCGCGCAGCGCGGCCAAGAGTGACCGCACATGATCTGATCGCCCGAGTCCTCTTCGGCGCGGCTCGTCCAGTCGTTGCACGTATCGGACGCGTCGGCGTCATCCGGTAAGCGACCCTCGGCGTTGGAGCCGGTGAGCGTGTCGTGGGTATCGCCGAGCGTGGAGTTCGGGACGCCGTTTTCGTCTGGCAGGTCATCGACGCTCTGCGGATCGCCGTCGGGCCGCTCGTTGAGCAAGCCTTCGACGTTCATCGCGACCAAGCGGCCGTTCGCGTCGTACCAAGGGCCGGTGCCGATGCGCTCGATCGCGTGCACCGGACCGCCGCCTTCACCGCCGGTGGTCGCGCTCAAAAACGCGCGCCACGTTCGGCTGCCGCCGCCCGCTGCTTCCGCGAGCGTCTGACAGATCATGTCGGCGCCAGCGAGGCCACCGAGGTCACCACCGAAGCCTTGGTCGGCGGGCTGCACACCGGCTTCGTTCGCGAGCCGGATCATGCCGTCGTAGCTGGTGACGAAGAAGCTGAACGTCGTCGTCGGCTCGCCTCCCGAATCCATGCCCGCGTCGATCGAGCCACCGACGCCGCCAAGCCCAGCGGTGCCTGCAACACCTGCCGAGCCGCCTACGCCCGCGGTGCCTGCAGCGCCTCCCATCGAGCCGGCAACACCGGCCGCGCCCGCAGCGCCACCCGTGGTTCCACCCACGATGCCCGTGCCTGCCTCGCCGCCTACCCCTCCCGTGCCGCCGCCCGCAGCACCGCCCATGCCGGCAAGCGCGCCGGCCATGGCGTTCCCTTCGTCGGGATCGTCAGCGCTACTGCCACACCCCGCGAGTGCCAGCGCGAGCAACAACAACACGTGCGAACAGACGGAGCAGTAGCGAGCTTCGGACATCAATCCTCCAAAACCGGGCGAAGCCGCCTACCCAGCGGAGGCTTCGGGTGTGGATGGAGGATTGCGCACGTTTCCGTTCACGAAAACGTCACAAAAGCGTGGACAGAAGCTTGCTGCTCGGCATCCGATGCGCCTCTGTGGCGAGGCTGGCGGCGAAGCAGGCGATGCGTGGCGAGAATGGCTCTCCTTATTAAGGTCGCGCTGTTCACTTCGATCGCCGCGCTCGTCTTCGGATCGAGCCCGATCGTACACGCGCAGAGCGCAGAGCCGCTCGACCTGCAGTGGCAGACGCCTGCTGCGTGCATGTCCGCATCCGTGGCACGCGCTGCGATCCGCGGACTGATCCGCGCAGAGGTCTACGCCGAGCGCGCTCAGGCCCGCGTCCTGATTGAGGGCACGCAACAACGCGGGTACGTCGCGCGTATCGAGATCGCGCGTGGCGAAAGCACAGGCGAGCGCGAGCTGCGCGGCGCGCACTGCGATGAGCTTGCAGAGGCTGCGGTGCTGGTCGTCGCGATGGCGATCGATCCGGAAGGCGCAGCCGCCCGCGCCGCTGCAGCCAAGGCGACCCCGAGCGCTTCACCTGCTACCGGCAACGCGACGCCGAGCGAGTCCAATCAGTCTGCGACGCCGGCGCGCAAAGCTCCGAGCGAGCCCGTGCAACCGCAGCCGCCCGCGAACGACGAGCCGGTCGACAACGAAGACGAAGACGAGCTAACCGACGACGAAGACGAGCCAACCGACGACGAGGACGAGCCGACCGAGGAAGAGCCAACCGATCCGCGCACGGCAGGACGCTTCATGCTCGGCGTGCGCGGCACGGGCGACGCCGGCTCACTGCCCAGTGCGACGCTCGGCGGCGGTTTGATCGCGGGTATGCATTGGCCGCGCGTGCGCCTCGAGCTGCAAGCGCTCGCCTACCTACCGCAGCTCCAAGAACACCGGCCGACACCCGACAGCGCCACCGAGGTGAGGCTCTACACGGGCGCGGTCACCGGCTGCTACGACATCTGGGGTGCCCGCGATGAGGAGCGCGCGTTCGGCGGATGCGCGGCGATCGAAGCCGGCGTGTCGAACGGCCAGCCGCGGCTGATCTCGGATGGCCGCGCGGCGACCGGCTTTTGGCTCGCAGGCTTTGCCGGAATCGATGCGCGGCAGCATGTGGTCGGGCCCGTCCACCTGCGATTGCTCGCGGAGCTCGGCGTGCCGGTGGTCCGTCCCCGCTACGAGATTGCCCCCTTTGGCCGGGTTTTCCGGGCTTCACCGGTGCTCGGCCGCTTCGGAATTTCCCTGTTCGTGCTCTTTCCTTGAATGGATCACGGCCGACCTCTACATGAACGGATGGTGAAAGAAGCCATCGCGACCGCTGGCGCGCTCGAGCTGCACGGGTATCGCCCGGCAGCGAGCGGGGTCGTGCCCGCAACAAGCGCGACCCGCGAGCCGGTGCCGGCGTTCGACGAGGTCTATGCCGAGCACGCCCGGTTCGTATGGCGCGTGCTGCGCGGCATGGGCGTACGCGAGTCGGGCATCGATGATGCGGTGCAGGACGTGTTCATCGTCGTCCACCGGCGCCTGCACGAGTTCGACGGCCAGCACGCGCTGAGCACGTGGCTGTTCGCGATCGCCTATCGCGTGGCCTGCGATCACCGCCGCAAGCACAAGCGCCTGAGCACGCACGACGCGCTCGAGGACGATGCACCCGAGCACGTCGCAGGCGATACGCCATCGCCGGCCGACAACGCCGAGCAAGCGCAGCGCTTGCGCGCGCTCCACGAAGCGCTCGACTCCCTGGACGACGAGAAGCGCGCGCTGATCGTGCTCGCCGAGCTGGAGGAGCAAACTGTGCCCCAGATCGCTGCGCTCACCGGCATCAGCGTGAACACTGTCTACACGCGCCTGCGTCGCGCGCGCTTGGAGCTCCAAGCGCTTCTCAACAAGCGAGGGTCGCGATGACCGACGAAGCGCAAGACCGACCAGTGCTTTCAACAGCCGATCGAGCGTTGCTCGATGCGACGGTGTCGCCGTCCGATGATCAGCTCGCCGCGACGCGCCGCGCGATCGGCGCACGGATCGCTGCGCTGGCCACCGGCGCTGCGATCACGCAAGCCGTGAGCAGCGCGCACGCGACCGGCACGGTCGCGACCGCGGCCGCGAGCACCGCGCCGGCGGCGGCGACCACCGGCTTCGCCGCGCTGGGCGCCGCGAAGTGGATCGGTGCCGGTTTGATCGTTACCGCGATCGCGAGCGGTGCCGTCGTCGCGACGCGGCAGCAGCACAAAGCCGATCCGCAAGCGCACACCAGCGCGAGCGCCGTGGCGCAACCGAGCCGCGCAACGCTACCCGCCAGCGCGCCTGCACCTGTCGAGCAACCGGCGCAGGTCGCCGCGCACCTCAGCGAGCCAGTCCAGCCGAGCGAGCCGGCGGTTGCGGTCGAGGCGCCGAAGCCGGCGCGGGCCGGCGCCGCTAAGCGCAACGAACGGCGCGCCAGCAGCACGCCCGATTCGGCGTACAGCAATGAGGGCGAAACGCTGTCGGGCGAGCTGACCTTGTTGCACGGCGCACGGCAGGCGCTGGCGCGCGGGGATGCCAGCGCGGCATTGCAAGCGCTCGATGCACACGCGGCGCGCTATCCGAACGGGATGTTGCGCCAAGAGGCGTTGTCCGCGCGCGCGCTCGCGCTGTGCGAAGCGGGCCGTACCGCCGAGGCGCGGCGTACAGCGGCCCAGCTCGCGCGGATCGCGCCGCGCTCGCCGCATCTGATTCGCTTGGCGGACTCGTGCGCGCTCGAAGACACCGCCGACGCGAAGGAATGATGGGCGCTTCGCTCGATCGCGCCGGCCGTCTCGCGCTCTTGGCCAGCGCCAGCATCGCTCTGTGCGCTTGTCTGGATACGCGCTTATCGCTCGGTCATCACAGCGAGCCTATGCCGCCACCCGCTGGGTTCGGTGGCGCAGGTGGCAGCTCGGGCGCAGGCGGCAGCGCCGGCGGCATGATGGTGGACGCGTCGACGGATCCGACCGCAGGCAGCGGTGGCCAGGGCGGTAGCACGCCGATGGAGATGCCGGACGCAGGGCCCCCGCCGGAGCTGCCTTGCGATCCCGGCACGTTCGCGGCGCAGCTCGACTGCCAAGTCGAAGACGGCTTCTTCGGCGGCGGTGGACCGGGATCGGAGCCGATGTCCACCCGCACCACGCTGACCATCACGCCGCGCCAAGATCGACCCGGCGTCTCGCGCGCCACGGGCGTGCTGCGCTTCGCCCCCTGGGGCCTCGAGTTCGACGGCCAGATCGAGGGCGAGCTGGACTGTACGCGCGGTGTATTCGACGCGGTCATCGTCGATGGCCAGGTCATGATGCCGAATTCGCCACCGAAGCCATTCTTCGGGCACATCGACGGCCTACTCGATCCGGACGGAACGATCTCGGGACCATGGTGGCACGGTCCCGAGATGCAAAGCGGCCCACGATGCACCGGGCCATGGCGCGCTACCAGGAACTAAACGTTAGTCGTCGTGATCGCCGCCGAGCTCGTAGGTCACCTGCACCTGATGGGTGATGGTGATCTCGCCCTGCTCGACCGGCACGTCGTTGGCGACCGACATCTCGGCGCCGCCGCGCATCGACTTCATCATCGGCACGTAGCCGCCGCCTTCGCTCTCGCTCACCGCGACCACGTCGCCGAGCTTCACGCCAGCCAGCCGCGCCAGCTCGGCCGCGCTCTGCTTCGCGCGCTCCATCGCTTGCGCGCGGGCTTGGGCACGCAGCGCGTATGGGTCATCGATCTCGAACGAGATGCCCCATACGTTGTTCGCGCCGGCCTGGGTCGCAGCCGACAGGATCTGCCCAACTTTAGCCAGGTCGCGGATCGTGACCTCGACCATGTTGCTGATCCGATAGAAGCCGCGCGGCAGCGCCGGCTGCACGGGCTCGCTGGCCGGTGCGCTCTCGGCCGCGACTTTATCCTTCGTGCGCGCCGGAACGGGCAGCGGCTGCGGCACGGGCGGTGGGGTCGGCTCCTGCTCGAAGTTGATCGAGTAGTTGTGGGTGCGCAGATCCTTGTCGGCGATGCCCGCCTGCTTCAGCGCGTTCATCACCGCAGCCATCCGCGCGTTCGCATCTGCGGTGCCTTGCTCCACGGTGGAGGCTCGCACCTCGACGCCGAGATTCGCGCGCGCGACATCCGGCTTGGCCTTGGCCTCGCCGCTACCCGACACGCTAACGCCGGTCTGCATATTCGGGTTGCCGGTGGAGTGATGATGGCTGTGGTGCGCACAGCCGCTGCCGAGAACCATCAAGACGAACAATAGAATCGATGAGCGCATGCCGATTGACCTCGCAAGAGCCGCGCCGAAGAGTGGCGCGAGCAACGTCATGACGAACGTACGGGACCAGAGATAGTTCTGGCTCGCAAGCGTTGGGATCGTGCGTGGTTGCGCAACGTTACGCTTCACCCTAGCCCGGCCGCGCACCGAGGCGTGCTGCACCGCATGAGGCAGTTCTATTCACCGATCATGGCGCGGGTCATGGCCATCGGGGAACGTCGCCGTTCCCCGGCGTTTTCGTGCCATGGTTCGCGCGATGGCAGCACTGCGTGAAATCGATGGGCCGCGCTCAACTGCGGTGATTCTGGGCGTTCAGCTGCAAGGCGTCTCCGACGATGCGTTCGAGGGCTCAATGAAGG
>Ga0193752_1002456_pt1 | contig 13860 bp, 8 predicted proteins | sample H1c1metaG_FD_144924 | JGI IMG/M metagenome (GOLD analysis project Ga0193752, IMG submission 144924) | Soil microbial communities from a riparian zone of the East river system, Colorado, United States - H1c1 | ecosystem: Environmental > Terrestrial > Soil > Riparian zone | place: USA: East River... | reverse complement strand
CAGCAACTACTACTTCAATGTTAACTACACCTATAGCCGCCTTCGTGGTAACTATTCAGGTTTGGCTAACTCTGACGAAGCAGGACGTTCTGACCCCGGCGTTAACCGCAGCTTTGACCTTCCGCTAATCGGCTTCACGGCTGCCGGCGGTTCGGACTCCGGCCCCCTTGCGACCGATCGTCCGCACGTGGTCAATGCTTACGGTGGGTACGTCCTGCCTTGGAAGGGTACGTCGAACGAAACGGAATTTTCCGCGTTCCAGACCTTCCAGTCGGGAACTCCGATGTCGACCATTGTTACATTCATTGTTCCAATGTTCCTGAACGAACGCGGCGACATGGGTCGCACCCCGATGTTCTCTCAGACCGACTTTAGCGTTGCACATCGCTATAAGTTTGGCCGCGATAACAGGTTCGGTATTGAGATGAGCCTCAATATCATCAACCTCTGGGATCAGAAGACGGTAATGAGTCTTTACACAACCATGAGCAACAAGTCGCAGTACAGCTTCTTGGAAAATTATGGCTATGGTTGTGCTTCCGGCGACTTCCCGTGTTTGTTGAATGCGTTCAACTCCGGTGCTCTTTATAATGACATCGTTGCGAACATGACGACAAACACTTTAATGACTGATCCTAGGCCTATCAGTGATACAAACCCTAATCCCAGGAACTCCACGCCGATTAACCTGAATGCCCTTGACCAGCGTTATGGTGAGGAAAATGGCTATCAGGACCCCCGTGGTGTTCGTTTTGGATTTAGATTCTTCTTCTAAACAGAAGTTGATTCTTATTCACTCAGGCTCGTTCGATCATCGAACGAGCCTTTTTTTGTGTGCATGAAGAATTTATTATACTTGGTAATTATTGGATGCAGGGCTATTATCGGATTATTGACGTTGTGCGAACGATCAAACTGAACCCAATTTCAATGAAAAAAAACGCGGGCATTGCCGGCGTTCTAATTATTATCTGGAAACTTTTGCTTGATCCTTGAATTGCTTTATTAGTTTTTTCACGTCTTCTTTATTGGGTGCTTCCGGGCTTGCTTTCAAATAAAGTTCCAACTCCTTTGCGGCCTCCGCATATCGCTCAAGATCACGGCCATACAACAACGCCAGTTGCCAATGAACATCTCCGTTTCTGCCATCCGAGATCTTTGAGGCCCGCAACAAGGCTTCTTCCGCTTTCTTGTGATTCTTAGTATTTCGAGCTGCCATTCCCAGAAGCAAATTGGCATCGATCGAATCACGGGTTTCATTTAGGGCCTTTTCAGAAGATACAATAGCATCATTGTATTTTCTTAAAGCATAATTGCTGTACGCAATTCCGTAATAACAATCAAAGCACCGCTGGTTTACGGCGAGAGCTCGTTCAAAAAGCGTTATAGCCGGGTCAAATTTCTGTTCAGCGAGACGAACTGTACCTAACCGAAGCAAAGCCGCAAAATACGTTGGAAATGCTGCAATTGCTTTCTCTAGGCCCGCTCCGCCTAGGTCAACCCTTTGATTATCCAGATCGGCGACTGCGTAGTTATAGAGACTTTGGGCATCCTTCGGAACTTCTTGAGCATAAATCACTTGATTAGAAAATGGAGTTGCCGAACCTCGACGTGATTTTAGATAAATATCTTTTTGTTGGTTATCAGGCAGGGATTGTCCGCGACTTCCTAACCCGGCAAGTTCCACGTCTTCCGAGTGTTCCTGTAAATTTGTTCCGAGTGGAAGAACCTTGATTGTATAACGCCCATTGGCCAGTCCGGGAAAATAGAAGCGCCCAGATCCATCAGTTCGTACGCGCCCCATCGTGCTATTAGTGTCGGTTAATAACTCGACCCATATTTGAACCACAGGTTGCCGGTCCGGTCCGAAAACAAAGCCTGCAATACTGCTCCGGTTTCGCGAAAAGGATCCTTGAGCGGAAACCTGAATTTGAACGCTAAGTATTATAATCGCCACGCAAAAGACCGCCAACGACCGACAAAATTGAATATTCATTTTTAACCTCCGAATAATGACTCAGCGAAAACTTTATGAATGCAATAGAAGATGTCCAAGCTTTTCTTTCTTTACTTTTAGATAGTGGGCGGCCGGTTCTTCGGTTTCGATTTCGATGGGGATGCGTTCGACTATGGTGAGGCCGGCTTTTTCTAGGGCTTTGAGTTTGTCGGGGTTGTTTGAGATAACGCGTACCCGGCAGAGTCCGAGGTCGAAGAGGATCTCGGCGCATTGTTGGTATGTGCGGAGATCGATGGCAAAGCCAAGTTCTTCATTGGCTTCGACGGTGTCGGCACCTTCATCCTGCAGGGCGTAGGCTCGAATCTTGTTTAGAATACCGATTCCGCGGCCTTCTTGCTGTTGGTAAACTATGGCACCGCAGCCTTCTGATTCGATCATTTCCATTGCTCTGTGCAGTTGCGGGCCGCAGTCACATTTGATCGAGCCGAATACGTCGCCAGTTAGGCATTGCGAGTGGATGCGGACTAGCGTGGGCACATCAGCCTGCATTTCACCTTTGATCAGCACTACAAATTCTTCGTCGCTTATAAGCGACCGATAGCCCGCGATCTGAAAATCACCTGTCTCTGTCGGCAGTTTTGCGATTGCCACACGTTGAACAGAGATGGAGCGGTTGGCGGGCGGGCAGTTGTTAATATCGTTCAAAGCTAAATTCTCCATATTGGAGACGACAGGTGTCAAACCTATAGATCGTATTGAATTTCTTGATTATAGCGCCGATGCATTGTTAAGTGTAAGACTTTTAGTTCGCTGGATGCTCTAAATCAGTTTCGAAATTAAAGAAATCGGCCCCGAAAAGAGTATTAACTCATTTTCAGGGCCGATCCTTCTTTGGGGGAAGAAATTATTGATCTTTCTTGTCGTCTTCGTCCGAATCGTCGGATTCTTTTTTCGGCTCTTCGTGGGCGAAAACCGCACCATCGGACGTTCCGAATATCTTTGCGAACAGGCCGCTAAGTACCTCTGATATCTTCGAAGGCTCACTTGATCCGATCGCGGCGGCCGGAATATTATCTTCAGCAAACGCCAGATCCAGCCTTACCAATTCAGTGGTCGCGTGTCTGCAAAAGCCGCAATCAACCAAGTGCGATACGATCGATGCCGATTCACGCTTATTCAGCGTTCCTTCGACAAATGCCGAGAGCGAATCCTCCTCTACGTGAGTCGTTCCGCTTGCTGTTCGTTTGGCTTGCGAGGCAAGATACCTGTCCAGTAGTCCTTGAATCTGCAGCTCTTGTGGGTTTAATTGAATATTGTTTTCCATTGTTCGATACCAGCCTCCCGTTTAACAGACGTAACTACGGCGTTACATTTGCATAACTTTTTTTCGGAAGGGCCTAATTCGATACTTCTCCGGCGGAACGTGTTGCTGTCAAATTCCTAAAAAAACTGTTTCCGGCCAAGTCCTGCGTGGCCAACTGAGTGCAAATAGTGATCTCTTCATCGCTCAAACCGCCGTCGCTGCGTAGTTTAGCGTTAAAAGACTGCAAAACTTTCGAATAACACTTTTCCAGCCAACGCATCACGGTGGATTCGTGAATACGGCCTGCGGGATTCGATTCACGAGCTTGTGATTTGCGTTGAAACCATGCCCTGAGCGGCGAATCTTCGCTTTCGACGAGCCTCGAGATCTCACGAAGCTTCATATTCTCTACGTGATAATAGAGAAGAATAAGCTTTTCATGATCCTCCAGCGTGTTGAAGGCGTTTTCGATGGCTGCCACGGTCACCTTTTTGTAACGGTCGCGCGTGATCTGATCGACCATTTCCGTTTCGCCGCCAGCCGGTGGTTCGGCAAAACTTGCGTGAGCCATTCCCTCGCCGACGTTTTCGGTCATTTCGTCGAGTGAAACTTCATCGTGTCCCGCGCGATGCCTATCTACCAGCGAATGCCAGATGACTGTCCTTAGCCAACCGCGTATCGACCCGCGACCGCTGTATGTGGCAAATTTCGAAACACGCTCTCCGTCAACGATACGCGTGCCGTAGAGCTGTTCGTACACCGTGTCGACAACATCGGTCGCGTCCACTTCGGTACGCGCCAAATGCCGGGCGACGCGCTCCATATAGGCCCGGTGTTGGTGGTCAAACTCCCACCATGACCGCTCATTTCCATTTGCACAGGCTACAGCCATGAAAAGATCATCGGCCTGTATCAGGGTTAAAAAATCATCCAACTCTTTTTTTGAAAGCTCAGCATCGGACGAGCCTGCAAATCGAGCGACGGTCGCTCGCAGTGACGAGCCGAAACACTCCGGGGTAACCCCGAAATTAGGCGCATTCTCATGACAGCGGGTGAACATTTGTTCGATCGCCGAGTCACAATGCTTTTGCAGCTCTTCGTTCATAGATAGTTTTGGCCGCTCGCCAGCGCCAATCATTATAATTTATGTCGAAAAATTATCATAGTTTTGCGTTAAACCAATAAAAAGAAACTACGACTGAGTTTGCAATGCCGCATCCGGAGTCGAAATATGCAGTTTCTCATCGGAATACTGCAATTGGTATAGACGCCAATACAGCCCACGAAGCCCGAGGAGCTCGTTATGCGAACCGCTTTCTCTTAGATCGCCATGGTGAAGAACCATGATACGGTCGCATTTTTGTATCGTCGAAAGCCGATGGGCGACAACCAGCGAGGTCCGCTTCGCCATTACACGTTCAACGGCCTGTTGAATAAGCTGTTCGGTTTCGGTGTCGATCGAACTCGTAGCTTCGTCGAGGATCAATATCTTTGGGTCGAAGGCCAATGCTCTCGCAAATGAGATCAATTGCTTCTGACCGACTGAAAGCCCGGCACCGCGTTCCTTTACTAATGACTCGTATCCACTATCCAGCTTAGCAACAAAATCGTCCGCTCTGACCTCGTTTGCGGCCCACTCGATGCGTTCGCGAGTAATCTCCTCGTTGCCAAGCCGTATGTTGTCTTCGATCGAACCGCTGAAGAGAAACACGTCCTGAAGCACGACGGCAAAGTTCGCGCGAAGATCATGAAGATCCCATTCGCGGACATCGACGCCGTCTACAAGTATCTTACCCTGCTGCACATCATAGAAACGCATTAGCAGGTTTGTGATCGTGGTTTTACCCGAGCCGGTGTGGCCGACCAGAGCTATGCTTTCGCCTGGTTCCACCTTGAACGAAATGTCCTTGAGCACCCAGTCATTTTCCTTATACGCAAACCAAACATTCTGAAATTCGATGCTGCCCGCCGCTTTACCCGTCTTCTTCGGTTCCTTCGGGGTTTCGATATCGACCTTCAGATCAAGCAAGATAAAGATGCGATGTGAAGCCACGATCGCCGCCTGCAAGACATTAAATTTGTCCGACAGATCGCGGATGGGCTGAAATAGAAATAAGGAATACTGAACGAACGAAGCGAGAATTCCGATCGTAAGAACATCTTCTCCAACGGACAGGCCACCCAGATATTCATATCCGAAAAAGAATATAACGACAGCTATTCCGACAGATCCGATAAAATCGACCAGCGGATAAAATATCGAGTAGTAATAGATCGTTTCGATGTTGGCATTTCGGTAATCGTCATTTATATCGTGAAATCGCTTCTGAGCCTTGTCCTCGGCGTTCATCAATTGAACCGTTTGAGCTCCGGAGAGATATTCCTGCAAAAAAGCGTTCAGCTTCGCGTTGCGTGTGCGTACGCGGTCGAACCCACGGCGGGCGTGTTTGCGAAACCAATTCGTACAGGCGAATAACAGGGGAACGGTGACAAGCGAGATGATCGCAAGTTTCCAATCGATCGCAAACAGCCACGCTATGATCGCGAAGATAACGACCAGATCGCCGAGCACGTCGATCACGCCGGACGTGAACATTTCATTCAACGCATCGACATCGGATGTAAGCCTAGTGATGATGCGTCCGACCGGATATTTGTCGTAATAGGCGACCTCCTGATGCTGCAGCTTCGTAAAGATCTCGGTCCGAAGATCGAACATTACGCGCTGTCCGACATTGTTTAGCAAAATTTCCTGTATATAAGAAAAAATGAACCGGAAGAGAAAAACTCCGAAAAACGCTAATGCGAAGAGCCAGAGGCCGTCAGTTTGTTTTGGCGTGATGAAATCGTCGACCGCGACCTTTGTAAAATACGGCTGCGTGCTGAGGAGAATATTTGTCAGCAGCGTCAACGTCAGGGCACCCGCGACGATGTGCCAATACGGTTTCAGATAACGCGTCAAACGGCGAATCACCCGCAGATCGTACGTTTTTCCGATCGCGTCTTCTTCGTGATATTTCTGGGCTTCGGTTGACACTTGTAAGCTACTAAGTTTAGGTTCTGCGAATAAGAATCGCAAAGACGTTGCGATTACCGTGATAGACCTCTAAAATCCATTCAGATGAATCGATTCATCAATGAAAGAAAAGACAACTGGCAGCGGCTGGAAGACCTGCTGACGATGCTGCAAGGGACGAGTCTGCGTGGGCTTTCGAAACTTGAGGTTCGTGAGTTTGGCGAGCTTTACCGACGGGCCGCCACCGATCTTGCGATCGCGAGAGCCGAAACGCGCGATCCAAAGCTTGTTAACTATCTGAACAGCCTGGTCATCCGTGCCCATGGCAAGATCTACCGTGCCGAGGGTGAAGGGATCGGGATAATCCGTAAGTTCTTTGCCCGCGATTTCCCCCGATCGTTTCGCCGCTCCTTTCGTTACGCATTTATCGCCTTCGCCGTCTTCATGGCGTTCAGCGTATTTTCCTTTTCTCTTTCGTTTTCCGATGCCGATTTCGGTCTGCTGATCGGGCTCGACGAGATCCGGGTCGCCGCTGAAACCGACCATCGCTGGTGGCTTCGGCTTAATGACGCCAATCAGATCGGTTCGAGCGAGATCTTGACCAACAACATACTTGTCGCCTTTATGGCTTTTGCCTTTGGAGCGTTCTTTGGCATCGGTACGCTCTACGTGCTTATGATGAACGGCATCAGCATTGGCGGCGTGCTGGGTGTCTGCTATCGCACCAATCCGGGGTTCGGCAATGAACTTGTTACGTTTATGGTCGGTCATGGCGTACTCGAACTTTCGGCGATCTTCATTGCCGGCGGAGCGGGGATGATGATCGGGTATTCATTAATAAATCCGGGAGACCTGACGCGTACCCAGGCGTTGAAGAAAACGGGCAACGAGGCGGCTCGGATAGTGATCGGGTGTGCATGCATCTTGTTTGTCGCCGGTCTGATCGAAGGGTTCATCTCGCCTTCGTCGCTGCCGGCCGCTTTCAAATACGGAACGGGAATTTTCACGGGCTTGGTTTTGTTTTCATATCTATATTTTGCCGGACGAAAACCTGATGAGGTCGTAGAGTCATCTGTCTAAATGGTGACTTTCTTCGCCTTGCCGATCCTCACCTGAAACGCCAGCCGCGCCGAATTTTTCATTTGGATGGCGTCACCGGTAGTGAAAAAAATATCGTTCCCGCCTTCTGGGAGTTTCCATTTTTTTACTATCTGGACGAGCGATGCCGCCGGATCTATGAACATGGTGTCCGTCGAAACAAATTCGCGTAGAACCGGTTCGATTGCCGGATAATGTGTACACGCAAGCAGAATGTGCGAGCAGTTTCTTAACGGCTCCAGGATCCGTTTTGCTTCCGTTTTCAATTTATCGGATGACACGTCTCCGCTTTCGATCAAACCCGACAGCGGCTGGGCGATCCGCTGTTTTACCTCAATACCGCAGGCCGAAAACGCCTTGCGATAAACCCCGGAAAGCACTGTTCGCCGTCCGCCGATCAGGCCGAGGCTTTTTGGTTTTGCCTCTGCAGCGACCTTCACCGCTGTATCGATCACGCCTTCGATCTTGATGCCGTTGGAATTCAGAAACGGTACCGTTGTGCTCGCCGCGTTACAGCCTATGACAAGATGAGTAACGCCATTTAATTTCAGGAAATCGATCACGCTGTTAAGCCGCTCAACGAGTTCCGGCCGAGCCATTTTTCCGTATTGAGTCGCACCGGTGTCTGAAAGGTACACGACCGGCACATCGCCAAGCTGTTCCTTTACCAGCTTGTAGATACTTATCCCGCCGATTCCCCAGTCGATTATTCCAAGCATCTTTTTTCTTACGGGTAGGTCAGCTTTGCCTCGATCCCGTTTTCGATCGAGCCGGAGTCAAATGCAACGATGCGCGAGTTCCAGGCCATGTTAAGGATCTCCATTTTCTGTGCCGGAAAGCGGCTTTCGAGGAACCATTTCATCTCATGTTCCGAGCGGATCGGGTTGTATTCGAGCATCTTCTTCCAGTCGGGATGCGAGACAAGACGCTGGAGATTTTGGTCGAATTCGGCATTCTTTTTCTGAGCCTGTCGTGTTCGATATTTGTCCTTTATCAATTGCGGATATTCGCTCATCTTTACCGGAACGGTGACCATATCGATTATCAGAAACTTGCCGCCCGGCTTTGTGATGCGTTTTATCTCGGCAAGCAGCGGGTCCCAGTCGAGATAGCGGAATGACATCAACGAGATCACCACATCGAATGAGGCGTCTTCGAAAGGCAGAACGGGGCCGCTTATTTTTTGAAACTCGACATTCGGTTTGTCGGCGTTCCGATTGCGGGCCTGCTCCAGAATAGCTTCCGATTCGTCAACCCCGACACCCGAACCGATCTTGTCCGACAGGGCGTTCATTAACGCTCCGTTGCCGCAACCTATGTCGAGAACACGGATATCACCATTCGCGGGAAGGTGTTCGTTCAGCCAATCCCATTCGTCTTTGCGGACGCGAATGTCGGTGAAAGCGTCGTCGTAGAGTTTAGCGACTTCGTTATAGGTGTCTTCGCCGGTGACCGGCTTCGGCTCGAACGCCCTCATTTCTTCAGCGGGCATCATGCCGAGGCGTTTCTGGATGGAGGCAAGATAGCCGTGAGATTTACGGCCCTTGCAGCCTATCGTGTAAAGATCGCCATCGGTCCGGTCTCCGGCGGCGACGTAACGATCCTTGCTGCGGGAAAAGGTCGTGTACCAGAAAAATCCGTAGGCTTTTACGTTGAACGTCCGGGCAAAGTAAAGAGCAAACCAGCGTGCTGAGCGGCAGCAGTGAAAATAGGCCGATGCATTTTCCGCAAACGGGATGTCCATCGTTTCCCATTCGTACGGCGAGAACTGTTCGGGAAAGGCGACTGTGCCAAACATCGGGCCGTACATGCCGGAGTGTCCGACGAAATGAAACTCGGCGATGTGTTTACCAGCCGCTTTTATTTCGTCAATAGCCTTTAGAACATCAACTTTGCTCTCGACCGCTCTCTCGACTATCTCGCCGGAAAAGCCGCCGGCCCGTTTCTCGTCAGCCAGCGTCCTGGCAACCGCCGGGAACTGGGCTCCGCCGAGACGATATTTTGTTGTATAGATGATGAGTATGACCTGATCCATTCCGATAAGTTTCGCAAAAGCAGGTTCAAGTTCAAAGTTGGGGCCGAAGGTGTCCCGTTCGTCCCGCTGTCCCGCGTGTCCCGAAGTGTCCCACAAACGGGGTTGGGACAGTTAAGTTGTTGAAAACATTAGGTGCTCCTAAAGTGTCCCACTGTCCCAGAGTCCACTACCACTCTGTATGTGTAACCTACTTTCAGGGCTAAGCTTCTTTCGTTCGGTGCTTTCTGTGCCTTCCGTGGTTGGGCTTAAAAGCAGACCACGGGATACACAGAAAGCACCGAACAGGACACAGAGACTCACTTGTTTCACTTTTTGTTCCATATAGGAACAAATGGAACAGGTTAAGTGTTGTGTTTATCGCATTTAACCTTAAAAATCATTCCATTCTGCGGGAGAGTACGAAAGTGGAACGATTTTGGCGGCTAAATTAATGACTGAATTGCACTTAACTTTTTCAACTATTTCAGTATGTAATAATTCGTATTACAAAATATTACAGCCCACTCTGTTTCTTCCTTTTTCCTATTTCGTGTGTTTCGTGGAAAAAAGATTTTTACCACTAAATACAAGAAACCAATCAAACCACGGAAATCACGGAAACACACAGAAAACACGGAACTGAAAACGAAAACGTGATGTTTACGAGCATACTTCCTCACGATCGGGCTTCTGTCTGGCTGCTGATGGATTGGTTTGTCAAAGATCTGGCGAAAAATCGCCGACCTTTCGATTTTAGACCGCGTTGCGTGAATAGTCAATAGTTTTATTGATGCGACAAGTTCGGGAACCTAAAATGCCGGACAAGAAAAAAGAGACGGCCTTACCAGACAGTCTTTTTTTATGGTTGTGTTTTTGCAAATTGTAGTTAGAAATCAAATCTAACTCCGAGCCTTATTTGTCGTTGACGATATGTTCGTGTGGGTACAAGGAAATTGTTTCGCTCGGTGATTTGCGCCGGCGTCGGAGTCGTATTGGGTATATTTATTATCGAGGAAAAGTCGATAAATTCCGAACCATAACTAAACACAGCGGCATTCAGAATATTTCCAAATTCAACGACCGGCCTTAAGCGCATGCGTTCGCTGAATTTCCATTCGCGGGTGACGCTCAAGTCAAAAGTATAAAAACCAGGCCCATTGCCTGCATTTCTCGGAAGGTTTCCGCCTTTTGATCCGATCGGTTGAAGCGAGAACTGCTCTGCTAAGGCGTCAGCAGTAGACGACCCCGGTTCTCGGTACACTATATCATCGAGATTCCCGCTGAAATTGACGCGGTCCGTGCCAAGATCATCTAAGTTCCGATCGCTTCCACCTATTCCCAAATTAAAAGGAGCCGAGGTTCCGTAACGAAAGAGAGGCGAAAATTTCAGTGTGCCCAACCACCAAGGCGTATCAAATGTCCCTGTGAACGCGATCCGATGTCGCCGATCCTGCAAGTTTCTCGCCCATTCCCGGCTGAAATCTCCGTTGATCTCTGCGTTTGAAGTGTTGTTCAGGCCGTCGTCCTTTGTACTTGAGAGCGTGTAGGCCATTCGCATCGAAAGACCGAAGCCATGTCCCAGTTTCCGGTATCGTCTCCGCAGTTCGAGGATAAGGCCTTGATAATAAGCATTGCCCCTTGATCCGATCTGCGAGGTCTCAGAAACCGAAGTATCTGGCCGGAATTGGGCGATGGCGGCAAGAGCAATTCCGATTGGATTCCCAGTTGAATTGCCGTTCTGACCAGTGACTGTCGCAGCAGGAGTTGTCGATCCCGAGTTTGTTGAATTCAGGTTTACGGTGCATGTGTTATTTAAGCTGAATGAACAGACGTTCATATTCGTTCCAGTTGTTCCGGTCACGCCGCTGGTGTCTGTAGTCGAACCAAGTACGAATGTGTAGGTTCTGGTCGTACCATTAAAGTTTGTAAGTAAGAAATCGTTATTGATCAGATATTCGGTCCAGTCGGCATAACTCGCCCCAAGCCTCGAATTCGCAATGCCAAGGCTCGCGGCATTAGGATTCGAATCGCGCCAAAGATGCGCCGTTTTGTTCCAAGTATAATTTGCCTCGAAAACAAAGTTGTTTCCGATCTCTCGTTCGAATCCGATGTTTAACTGATAACTTTCCGGTATCTTAAGATCGGCGTCGACCGAACGAAGCGGATTTCCCCCACTTGAGACGTTTCTCGCAAATCCGGTATTTGCATTGCACGGCCCAAGCGGATTCAGGGCTACTGCGCACCCTGCTAAAACGACCGCTTGCAGATCTTCGATACTTGTATAGGGCGTAGGGAAATTCGTCGCTATTGCGGCCAGAATTGAAGTTCGTCTGGAATCAGTTGAGCCGGCTCCGATATTGCCCGTGCTGAAGGCCACGAAATTGCCGCCATCATTCTGGATCGAGTCGCCAACCGTACGCAGGAGTACACGATTGTAAAAAATTCCCGCGCCGAAGCGGATCACACCTTTGCCTTTATTGAATGGATCCCAGGCAATTCCGAATCGGGGCCCGAAGTTATCATTATCGGATACGGCTGTCTCGCGCTCATAACGCAAACCATAGCTGACAGTAAGATTTGAACGTGCTTTGAATTCGTCGTTAATGAAGACTCCCCAGTAGGTATTTTCGACATCTGAGCGGTCTCCGAAATTCTGAAGATAACGGGACATCACGTTATCCTGAAAATCCAGGATATTTGCAAAGCTGAACGTGCCAGTCGCGTCGCCAAGGGAGTCGGCCTTCGAATTGACCGTTTGAATATCGATCCCGCCCTTTAGCGTGTGAGTGCCGAGAATATATGTCAAAGAATCCTGAAACTGCCATCTAGTTTCTTTACGGTTCTGGGGAAAGGCGGACGAATCGCCAAAAATAGCGGCGGTAGAATTACCTGCGATCAAGGTCTGACTTCCAGCGATTTCCGGATTCTCAAATCCGATCAACACAACAGGATCGAGCGGATTGATGGTTTGAAAACTTGGTTCGAACATAGAGTATTGCATCCGGAACTGGTTTACCGCTTTCGGGCCGAACACATGATTGTCAGTAAAATTATAGGCGTCGGTGTCGCTGTTTCGCGCTTGCAGCGCGTCATCAAGGCGGGTTGTCGAGGTACCGGTTGTCCGTCTATTGTTCTTTCTTCCTAACTGCCAGCCGACTGTAAATTCATTGTTAGACGTTAAATTATGATCGACCCTGGCGGTGAATATGTGATTGACGCTCGGTGTATCGAATAAAGCCTGGTAGGGAGCTATCGGCGTCGGAATATCGCTATTGTTGTCAAAACACAACGGAACTGGGCACGCCGCGTTTCCCTGAGGCAGAGCGAAACGCGGATTCGATCCTACTGGAACATAAGTATTAATAAAGGTCGTGTCCAGAAGGTTGTTGTATTCGTACGCAACCGAAAAGAAAGTCTTGTTTTTGCCATTATAGAACGGAAATACGATCGGGCCGCTAAAAGTAAAGCCCGGGTTGTATTCCGTTAGAGGAAGTCGGGCAAAATTACGGCTGTTGTTGTACCAAGTGTTTGCATTTAAGTTATCGTCCCGAAAGAACATAAAGGCACGACCGCGAAATCTATTGCCGCCCGCCCGCGTTCGCAGGTTTATGCGTCCGCCTGATGCTCGTCCGTATTCCGCCGAAAATTGGTTCGAAATTACCTGAACCTCGGCAATTGATTCGAGCGAGGGCTGAAATCTTTCACGTGACGATCGGTCGTCATTATTGTCCAATCCGTCAATTGTTAGATTGTTGGAATACGCGGTGCCGCCCGAGAGCGAAAAATTACCCTGCTCAAGAGGCGGTGTTCCAGAATTTACATTTCTATCGTCGGCGAGTCCGTTTACAGACAGGGATTCCTCCGAAGTGCCTCCGAGAGTTAGAACTAGGTCGAGGGCATTTCTTGAGTTGTTGGGGATCTCTTCGATCTCGCGTTCTGTTATGGTGCCGCCGACGATGGTGCGGGTTGTGTCGACGAGTGGGGTGTCGTCGTCGCCGACTGTTACGGTTGTTTGGGCCTGGACGTCGCCGGGGGCGAGGTTGAAATCGAGTTGGAGATTTTGGCCGGAGACGGTTGTAAGGTCGGTGCGTTCTTTTGCGCCGAAGCCGGTTGTGGCGGCTTTTACTTTATAGACACCGGGTTTTAGTTCGATTATGCGATATCGGCCTTCTTCGTTGGTGGTAACCGTCCGTCCGACGCCTGTGCCTGTTTCCGTGGCGGTAATTGCGGCGCCGACGACAGCGAGGCCGTTGGAATCGGTAACGCGGCCTGATATCGAGACATCGTCAAGATCTTGCGCAGCAGCGGTAAATGCAGAGGCGCAGAGAAGCAGTGACAGAACAAAAAATCGTCCAAACGAGATCTTCATCGTGAAAACTCCTAAATTACTATTGAAGGGTTTAAGGTCGAGGTATTTTAATCGAAAATGAGCAGCGTTGTAAAAACGCAGATGTGAAATATTTATTTCTCGT
>Ga0193752_1002455_pt1 | contig 13874 bp, 14 predicted proteins | sample H1c1metaG_FD_144924 | JGI IMG/M metagenome (GOLD analysis project Ga0193752, IMG submission 144924) | Soil microbial communities from a riparian zone of the East river system, Colorado, United States - H1c1 | ecosystem: Environmental > Terrestrial > Soil > Riparian zone | place: USA: East River... | reverse complement strand
GACTTCGCCGGCGCCCGCCGCCAGGCACACGAGCACATCCATGACGCGCGGTTCGAGACGGACCTCGGAGCCGCCGCGCACGATCCGGTTCTGACGCGGCTCGACGAGGTATTCGCCGATGCGGAATTCCGACTGCAGTTCTTGGGGCGTGAGCGACATGATCTCATGGTAACCCGGCACGCTAAGGCGAAGGTCAGGTACCGCCCCCCGATAATCAGCAGCCTGGCGATGGAGAGCCAAGTAGAGCGCTACAGCCCGATCCTGCGGGAATTTGGTGCTGTTCAAATCTCGGAGGCACTCAAGAACCAACCGGGTTTTGGTTAAGCAGGCGACGCAGGGTAGTAGCACATTGACCTATACCTACGACGCGCTCGGTCGGAACACGTCGGAGTCTAGCCCGCGGGGCACAATGTCTTATGAGTTCGATTTCGCTGGCCGCCGCGTCAAGACGACTTGGCCGGACGGGTTTTACACCTCGCAAGCCTATCTAGTTATTGGAGAAATGTCGGAAATTCGAGAAAACTCAACCACGCCTGGCTGGAATGCACTCGCATACTACGTGTATGACAACCTTGGCCGCCGTACGCAAAGCCAACGAGCCAATGGGGCGTGGGGTGACTACGCCTACGACGGTATTTCGCGCCTCTCGGGTCTGTCACACAATCTCACGGGGACCGCAGCTGATGTCGGCACAAGTTTCACCTACAACCCGGCGAGCCAGATTGCCACGTCTATTCGAAACAACGACAGCTATGCGTGGGGTGGGCACTACAACGTCAATCGCACCGACACGATCAATGGCCTCAATCAAGCTGAGATCTCGGGAAGTGTGGCAATCGGGTATGACAATCGCGGGAACCTCACGAGTTCCGGTGTGAGTGCCTACTCTTACACTGCGGAAAACCGTCTCGTCTCTGGGCCAAGCGGGGCGACCTTCACCTACGACCCGTCGGGTCGACTGTCTGAAAGCAGCAGCAGCGTCATCCCGCTAACTCGCTTTCAATACGACGGTACAGATCTGGTTACCGAGTACGATGCTTGGAATGTGGTGAAGCGTCGCTATGTGCACGGACCTGGTGCTGATGAACCGCTAGTTTGGTATGAAGGGAGTGACACGACCAACAAGCGTTGGTACCACCATGACGAAAGGGGCAGTGTCGTTGGGCTTTCAAATAGCTTTGGCGCGAGCATTTCTATCAACACATACGATGAGTACGGGATCCCTGGTGTCGGCAATGTCGGGCGATTTTCCTATACTGGCCAAACATGGCTGCCAGAAATCGGGATGTACTACTACAAGGCTCGCATGTACTCGCCGGAACTCGGGCGATTCATGCAGACTGACTCGGTTGGCTATGCGGATGGAATGAATCTTTACGCATATGTTGGAGGTGACGCTGTTAACCACACCGATCCAACTGGCAATGCAGCTAATACTGGCAGTTCGCAAACTAATGTCGGCGAGTGTACCGGCACGATCATCGTCAACAAAGACGGAACGTGCGGCTCGCAGGGAACGATGGGAAGAGTGTTGCCTGTCTGGATAAAGCGTGCGAAAAACCTTCACGACTTACAGACTCTCTGGGACAACGCCTTTCGCAGGGAGGAACCTGGCGCAATTGATTCGCTTGCGGCAAAACTCGGAATTGACGCGAAAACCCTTCAGCTAATTCGCGCGAGTTCTGACCTTACAAAGGCAGCTGCGGCCGCCAAGATAGTCACAGCGCTGAGAAAGACAGGTTATCAATGGCGATACATCGGTCTCGGCGGCAGATCACTCGTGGTTCAAAACGGCTATCGACTCACAATGACCGCGACAGGCGCCGTTCTCTTTGTTTCGTTCGTGGGAGGATTTGCGATTGGGACGGGGATTGATCGAGGTCTCGATGCCTTTGACATCTGCATTGGGTGCGGTGCTTACAACTTTTCCCACGATGAAAAAGGTGCGCTCCAACCCATATTAGGCTCCGGGGCCGCGGCAATTGGAGTAGGAAGTATCATTTCGCCCTAGACTTGTATGAGGCGGTCAAGCGGCAAGGGAGAATGGCGTGGCTGAAAATGAGAAGTTGAGTCAGAAAAGAGAGAAATCGTTTGTTAGCGTCGCAGGGGAGGAGAAGGTACATCCGTTTTCAATAGCCGTAGCCACTATTCTGATTGCCGGCTTCCTCACTATTGTGATTGCCGTGCAACAATTTCCTGAAACTTGGTTTGTTCAAACGTTTCTTCGAGGATACAAAGGCCTCGTCGCCGGTGTCCTTTTTTCCGGTGTAGTGCTGGCTGTGGCGTCAGTCATTGAGACAAAAATTAACAAGCAGCAGGCTGATGTTGGATCGAAAAAAGGCTAAATGGAACATATGCTGTCACTCGTTGGCAGTTCACAGACATTCCCCGAGCGGTGAGTCCCACCGGCAACGTGATTGCGCGGTTACGCCCGACGAGTTCGAAGCCGTCGCAAAGCGACCGCGACGAGGTGCGCACTGAATCCTCCGAACTCCTAGCACCCGTCGCAATTTGAGCGAAGTAGACGTGATCGAGTGTTCTTCAGCGCAATTTTATGTGGCAATGAAGCTGTCACCGAAATTGACACCGTGAGCGATTTTCCGCTGACACCGTAGCGCCGGATTCGGCACGCTGGCGTGGAAAAACTCCAGGAAAAATAATGGTCGGGGTGAAAGGATTTGAACCTTCGACTCCTACGTCCCGAATGAAATCAGACCGCCCCCAGCCGATGACAAGCCGTGACAGGTTATGTTGCGTGGGGGACTGAATTCGCCGCATCGGAGGCCGTACGCTACTCGTTCTTAGCTTGCCATTCCATACCACCCGGCTATATTCGTGATGGACTTACGGTGGACTTAACAGTCCTGAGATGGCCAGATGCCTGAGAAGCTCACGAAACGCACGGTCGAGGCGCTGACGCCCCGCGAACAGCCCTATGAAGTTCGAGATGACACGCTGCCTGGGCTCCTCTTACGGATCCAGCCGAGCGGCCAAAAGACGTTCTATCTCGATTACCGACTCCATGGGCGCCGCAACCGTTACAAGCTGGGTGTCTATGGCAACGTCTCGCCCGAAGGGGCTCGGGCCCTGGCGCAGGGCGTAGCCGGCGAGGTTTCCCGCGGCATAGACCCCCAGGAGCGCCGGAAGGCCGACCGGGCAAAGGTCGAGCGAGACAAGCACTCGAACCTCCGCGCGTTCCTTGATGAGCGGTATGAGCCGTGGGCGCTCGCGCACCTGAAGTCGGCGACGTTCCAGCTCGCCCGTCTTCGCAGCGACTATGCGGACAAGCTGGGCGAACCCCTCCAGGCATTCAACACGTTCATGGTCGAAGGTATCCGCCAACGCTGGAAAAAGGCGGGCGCCCAACCTCGATCGATCAATCGCGACATCCAGCGTTTACAGTCGGTGTTGTCACGAGCGGTGGAGTGGGGCGTGCTCGAGCGACATCCGCTCGCGGGCTTGAAGCCGCTCAAGTTCGACAAGACCGGACGAGTCCGTTTTCTATCGCCGGCCGAAGAGACTTCGCTTCGCAAAGCACTGGCAGCTAGAGAGGATGCGCGGCGCAAAGCGCGGATCCGCCTCAATACCTGGCGCGTCGCCCGAAACAAGAAGCCGATGCCCGAGAGGTCCAATGAGTTCGTAGATCACTTGAAGCCACTGGTGATGCTGGCTTTGAACACAGGGCTGCGGCGGGGTGAGCTGCTGGGTTTGAAGTGGGGATCCGTCAATCTCTCTGGCAAGGTTCTCTCTGTCACCGCCGAGACAGCGAAGTCAGGGCACACACGGCGAATCCCATTGAACACCGAGGCACTCGCGACGCTCACGTCTTGGCACAAGCGCGCCGGTAAGCCGAGCGCGGAAGCCTTCGTATTCCCTGGCCTTGATGGCGAGCGCATGAAGCGGATTGACACTTCGTGGGAGTCGCTGATGAAACGCGCGAAGCTCAAAAACTTCCGCCTGCACGACTGCCGCCATCATTTCGCCTCGCGTTTGGTGCAGGCCGGCGTCGATCTCTACACCGTCAAGGAGCTGCTCGGGCATAGCGAGATCACGATGACAGAACGCTACTCACACCTTGCGCCTGACAATCTGCGCGCGGCTGTTGAAAGGATCTGAGAATGGACGTGCGCATACCCATACTTAGCTCCGTTCATCTGAGGGACCTTCGTGCGCTTGGCTTGCACGTCGAGCAAATAGAGGAGCTGCAAAAGCATCTGCTCCACATCAAAATGTACCTTGAGCCATTTTCCACGGTCACTGACATTCGAGCTCGTTGGCGTACGGTCGGAAAGCCTCTCGGCGTTGCCCGCCGTGAATTGGTCCGAATGATGGAATCGAAACTCGCAGACGCCATGGAAGCGAAATTTCGATTGGTAGATGTTGCTGAGGATCCCGATCTGATCCAGAGCGCGCTTAAGGCAATCGCGGCTGTTGAGGCGGCCATAGGGGCAGCCAGCGTAAAGCTTCCGACGCAGCGGCGAAATCACAGTGCGTCGTCGCTGCCTATCGGAATCATCGACAGGGCGCTGCTAAGGGGCTTCACAAGACACTTTCCTTCGCCGATGCCGCCTTACTTGTTGAGCGCCTCTCGCTCTGGCGTCTTTGCGAAGGTTGTCAGCATCTGTTACCAGGCGGTCGGCCGCGACGCCGATCCAGATCGCGCAATCAGGAACTACGTGAAGGAGGTGAGTCTGCGGAATCTATTTAGTCGTAAGAAAGCCTTCACTCCTCTCTTTGGTTCTGCATTCAATTTAGGCGATGACTTCTTAGAGACTAAGAAGCCCGGCCGCCCACGCCGCGCCAAACGCTCACCCTAGCGTCACGTCCCGGGCCGAGCGTATTCGCCCCGCCCACCGCTTCAGCATCGGAATAGGACGACAGCAAGCTCAAGCAACATAGCTCGCGTCCTATTAGCCCGAGCGCCACGTATTCAAGATTCTCAGCACGTCCCAAGACTTGAGGTGCTGAGATGCCAATTGCAGATTCCACTCATGCCGGTAGCAAGGCTCGTCATCGAGCCTCAAGTGATGGCCCACGCCGACTGCTGCAAACTGGGGAGGCTGCCCACTATCTGGGCGTAAGCGCATCACTTTTGCGGAAAATGCGTTTGCGCGCTCCTGGTGACCCAGGCGGGCAGGGCCCCAAGTTCATCAGGTTGAGCGCGCAGCTCGTAGTGTACGAATTCAGTGCGCTGGACGCGTGGGTTGACGAACGCGCGTCCGATAGTGGACGGGCCGCTTGATGATCTCGCAAAGCAAGGGCGCTAAAGTCTTGCGGGGCGACAGATGCCGCTGCGGCACGTGCGGCGAGCACTTCACGACAACCAGGAACTTCGATCGCCATCGTCGTGGCGAGTATCCGGCGCGTGTGTGTCTAGAACCTTCGGCTGTCGGTCTCGTCCTGAATGCGGACGGGTTCTGGACCCGTCCCGGCAATGGCCGGATTCACCTCCGCGCAAATTATACGAGCGTCGATCTCGCTGAAGCCCCTGCTAAGGCCCATCCCGTAGCCGCAGAACAGAACGCCGCCTAACGACACCACCAATCACACGGCCACACCCGGCAAATGAAAAGGCCGGGGCAGTTCGAGCTGCACACCGGCCTAGGAATCAACGCCATGAAACTATACACCCTGCACAAACACCCGCGCACGCCAAAGTGCAGCAACTGCATGAGGCCCGCGGCATCGGCCTACTGCTCGAGCTGCCTCGCGCGCTGGCCGATGTTGAAGCGCTTAGTGCCCACGCCGGTACGCGCCTGAGATGCCCATTCGATCACGCGCAAAGGGACGGCGAGGTGGCGAAGGTGAATACTTCGCGCGCATTCCTATGAGCGTGCTTGAGAGCGAGGCCTGCAAGTCGCTTGACCACGCGGCGTTCAAGATCCTCGTGATACTTGCCGCTCACTACCGTGGCCGCAACAACGGCACGCAGGCGATCACCGGCACATTCGCGCATCGATTCGGTTTTAAGGGCCGCAATACTGTCTATCGCTCGTTGCGAGCGCTAGTAGAGCGCGGCCTGCTCATCCAGACGCGTGACGGATGGCGTCAGAAGGACCACTTCGCCCTCTATGCGATCGGCTGGGAAGACATCACTCACCGCGACGGCAAGCCGCTCGATAAGCCCGAACCGCGCAACAACACCAAGTGGCTCAACTGGACGCAAATGCGTACCCATGGTGGGGAATCAACTGTACCCATGGTGGGGAATGATCGGGCTGTTTGTGTACCCACCATGGGTACCAGAGAGCCCGATTGCGTACCCACCATGGGGAATACTCTAAGACTCTCGGACGGTAGCCCCACCGGCACCGCAGGGACTTCGCGCTCACGACCTCGTTCAGCTCCTGTTTCAAGGGGCTCGAAAAAATTGGCCTCGCTGCTCCAACAAACTGAGTCTGGCGCAGCCAGAGGCTCCTCATGAGCAGAGAACTCATGCTCGAGCACGCGCATTTGCAAGTTCCAGACATCGCAAAGGCACGCAAAACAGAAATTGGCGAAGTTGCGCGCGTTCGACCTCTCGTTGCGGATAGGAGGCGACCTTGACCACTCGCAATAAGAGGCAGTCTGAAAAAAGTGCCGCGCTCAACGCTTTGATTCTCGATTGGTTGCTTTCCCACCCGCCTGGTCTTCCGCCGTTGACGGCAAAGATGATGCTGGCACGTATCAGCGGTGCCCCGCCTCCGTCACTTCGCTGTATTCAGTGGCATCTAACTAAATGTCGGCGCGAACAAGAGGCAATAGATTGCGCACGGCGCAATTCCTCCCACTAACAACTAGGGACATACTCAGTGTCATGCAAATACACACGCTTGCACAGTCTTTGGCTCGTGTTCCGAAGCTCGGCTACTGCATTGAGGAAGCTGCGGTCATCTCGGGCATATCTCGGTCAACCCTGTACCGCGAGTTGATCGCGAAGCGCTTGCCGTCGTTCCGAGACGGACGTCGCCGCCTCATTGCACGTACGGACCTCGAAGCGATGATCGACCGAATGAAAGGGACCGAATGACGATCGCCACTAATGACCAAGTTTCGCCAGCACTGCAGGACCGGCCGGTCTCGGCAGATATGCAGCTGATGGTTGGGACCATCGCCGCACTCGCTCGCTCAATTGCCAAAAGTGGAAACGGTGCAATTGAATTAGCCGGAGTGCAGGCAACGCACCGCGGCTTGATGATGCTCGTGACGTGCGCGACTGAGTATGTCGTCAAGAGTCTTGGAGACGCTCGAGCCGCGACGGAATTCTCGAAGCACAACATGCGGATCGACGGGGATGAGCTTGTTATCAACTACTCAGTGCCGGCGAAAAAAGTCCTTTCGCAACATGAAACCCGGAATTGAATCAAATGGCCGGCGCACCGCTTGGTAACCAGAACGCACGTCGAGGCCGAATATGGTCGGAAGCGATCAGGCGTGCCTTGGCGCGTTACTCGGGATCAACCGTAGAAGCCGGCTTGGACAAGCTCGCAGACAAGTTGGTCGCAGCTGCTGACGCCGGCGACAAAGAGGCTTATCAGATCATGGAAAAGATTGGCGATCGAATGGAAGGCAAGGCGGCTCAGCCGCTAGTTGGCGACGATGATCACCCTCCCATTCGCGCGGCAATCGTGTTCGTGAAGCCGGACAAGACAGAGGAAACGTCAATTGCCTAACTACGATCAGCGAATTCCGATAAACCCCAACACCATGCAGCCGATCATGCCTGGTATGGGGGTCTCGCAGCAGCCAAACATGTCACCCAGCATGATGCAGCGCTTCGCGGGCGGTCTACGCGGCTTTGCCAACAACCCCGACCTCGCCATGGCTCTCCTCGCTAACAGCGGCGGCAGCCCTCAGAAGCGTTCCTTCGGCGAGATCATGGGCGCTTCGATGATGCAGGCCCAAGGCATGCAGCAGCAGCGCCAAAACGCTGACTTTGAACGCCAGCTCATGGAGGCGCGAATCAACCAGCTGAAGAATCCCGTTCGCAAGCCGATCGCGGTCATGGGTCCCGATGGCAGCCCCGTTTTCGCGGATGAACAAGATGCGATCGGTAAGACTCCGGTGTCGATGGGCAATGGCGCCGAGGCGCCGGCATCGATACAGGAATTCCAGTTGGCAAAGAGCCAGGGCTATCCCGGCAGCTTCGAGCAGTGGCTTAAGGACAAGGCGCAATTCGCTCCGGTCAATCCGACTGTGCAGTTGATCAATGGCGTCCCCACAGTGGTTCAGCCGAATAGATCGGGCGGTGCGGTCGTCAAGCCTCTGTCTTCGCAGCAGTCTGAATTCGACGCCGCCTCGGGAGTCGCTGGTGCGAAGGCTGGCGGCGCGAAGTCAGCCGAACGCATGCAGGCGCAGATTGATACCGGCCTTGATGCTGCTGATTCACTCGCCACGGTGAAGCGAGGACTTCAGTTGCTCGATAGCGTCGGTACTGGTGGCATTGACGCGGCCAAGTTGAAAGCGACTCAGATGTTCGGCATCACGGGTGCCGATGAGTCTGAACTCTCAGCGAATCTCGGCAAAGCCGTTCTCTCGCAGCTACGCGCCACCTTCGGCGCACAGTTCACGGAGAAGGAAGGCGAGCGCCTGGCGACAATCGAAGCGGGGTTCGGCAAGTCGACCGAAGGCAATAGGCGCCTTCTGCAGCAGGCGGAGACGATCCTCGATCGCGCTGCTCGTCGCGGATTGAAAGCCGCCCAGGATTCTGGCGACACGTTCACTGCTGAAGAGATCCGCAAGTCTATGAACTTCTCGCTCGATCCCAACAACAAAACGCAGCCTGACGCTGACGGCTGGACAACGATCAACGGCGTGCGCATTCGCGAGAAGAAGTAATGGCCCTCTACGAGATCGAACACAACGGCAAAACCTACGAAGTCGATGCGCCAGATCCGCAGACCGCGGCTCGAGCATTTGCTCCGCAGGGTGATCCCGTCGCAGCAATGGTGAACGGCGTTCCTGGGTCGCCTGAGTACATGCAGGCTGAGGCAGTTCGCGGCGCCGCACGAGAGAAGCAGATGCCTCCGGCGACAGCAACGCAGCGTGCGGGCGCGCTTGCAGGTGGTGTCAATCAGGGCGTTCTTTCGTTGCTAGGCTTGCCAATGGATACGCTCGCGAACGCCGCGAACCTTTCGTTAGCCGGCATGGGGTATGCGCAATCGAAGCTGACTGGTAAACCGCCGTCCGCGATCTTCACGCCCGGGAATTTGGCCGATGTGCCTGGCTCCAGTGCGTGGAACATCAACCAGGCCAACAAGATCCCCGGTGCACCGGCTAGCATTCCTCGACCCGATGACAGGGCCTCGCGTTATCTCGCTGCCAGTGGCGCAGCGATCCCCGCGGCGCTCACTGCGCGGCCGACCAATGCCGCTGCAGCCCTTCGCACGATCGGCGCGACTCAGGCGCCAGCGATGGCTGCACAGACCGCAGCCGAAGTGGCCCCTGACAATCCGACAGCACAGATCGGCGCAGCAATGCTCACGCAGATGACGCCCAGCCTACTGCGTACGGGCGTACGCGCGATGAATGCGCCACCCCGCAGCCTCACCCCTGCCCAGGTGATCGTCGAGAATGCGCGCAAGGAGGGACTGAAGTTCACGCCGAAGGAAGCAGGGCGACCGATCGGTGGCGCCATCGAAGGGCTCGCGGGTTCCGCCGCGCTCGAGCGCGGTATCTCGCGCAGCAACCAGCCGAAGGTGAATCAGCTCGTTCGCACCGACTTGGGCTTAAGAGGTGACAAGCCGATTACGGCGCAGGACATCGCCGGCCTTCGCACGAAAGCGAACGGAGCCTATGACGCGCTGGCCAGCTCCGGCCGAATCAAAGCCGATGCGCAGTTCGCGCAGGACCGTGGCGCCATTGGTGGCGGTCGCGTGTCGCAGATGCAGGCCGACTTCCCCGAGAGCGTGAATGCCGAGATCGAGCGCATGAAGCAGATCTACGGGAAGGCCGACTTCGACGCGCAGTCCGCGATTCAGGCCAGCCGTGCGCTGCGTAATCACGCTTCGAAGAACATCCGCTCAGATGACCCGGTTAAGAATGACCTTGGCTACGCGCAGAAGGACATGGCGGATGCGTTCGACGGGATGCTCGAGCGCCATGCACAGGCGCTCAACAAGCCGAAGCTCGCTCAAGACTTCAAGGCTGCCCGCATTCAGCTCGCGAAGATCCACTCCGCCGAGGAGGCAATGAACGAGACGACTAGAGACATCGAGCCGCCTGTATTCGCCAAGATGCTCGACAAAGGCGCACCACTCTCGGGGAACATGCGGTTGGTCGGCGAAGCCGCTCGAGCCGCTGCCAAGTCATTGCAGAAGACGGACAGGCTGCCAAACGAGCACGTGATCGGCAGCGCGTATGAAGGCATTGCCGGTGGCAGTGCGCTGACTGCAGCCTACGCGCTGCACAATCCGTGGATTGCTCCGTTAGGCTTCGCGCGTCCTATCGCCCGAGGCGTGTTGCGTTCGGACACGATGCAGAGCGGCGGAAAGGCTCCGCCCGTTCCGTCAGAAATACTGCGCGCCTATCTGCTGCAGCTTGGCCAGCAGTCTCAGGGCACTCCAGGTGGATCGAACGAGGTGCGCGGACGATGAGTGCTGCGGGCTTCGAGTTCAAGGCTCAGACGTCTGGGAGTCGATGAGCGCCATGCGTCGCATTACGTCGGCAACTTCACCTAGGCAACGCATCGAAGTAGAAGCGCAAACATCTAGCCGTCCTTGAGCCTGTCCTGGCTCCGCTTATGCCCACAAGCGAATGCTGCATGAGGTCGAAGGCGAGCAGCTTCTACAGGCGCCGCCGGATAAGAGACGCCAGAGATATCTGTTTGGGTCTATGCAGGCGTCATACATCGCCTTATCAATCTCTACCCAATCAGTATCGTTTATCCCACGAGTATTTGTAGTTCCTGTGCCAACAGGAAATGCGCTAGAGATCTTCAGCCAGCGTTTTTGCCGTATGGCGATTGATTTAATTTCAGGAACCAACTCAGCTAGATCTTGGTCCTGCGAGAAAATAAGAGCCACGTCGTACGCTTTTCGGTCAGCAAACGTTATGACGTCGATTGCAATACGGACGTCAATTCCTTTTTCCCGAGCAACATAGACGGTAGTTCCATCATCGAGCAGTTCAGCTGCGTATCTGAGCGGTCTGGTTACAACATGCACGCCGGCACGGACCATTTGAAGTTGTTTCTTTGCCCAGAAACCATGCCAGCGCTGGTCACGATTTTTGGGCGGAACGCCGGTATAGAAGCGTGTCTGCGTCAGCTTCCACCCGCGAAGCGCGCAGACGGCTTCCGCGAGTTTCTTCGGGTCGTAATTTGGATGCGTACATCCAAAGGCTTCTCTGGAGCAGTGGAAGAGGTTTTGCCCGTCTACGAAGGCGATGGCGCAAGGGGCTTTAGGGGAAGCAGGCTCTTTATTGTTGTTAATCAAATGAGCCTCACGAATAACCCCGCCGGGGCCCCTTTTTTAAGGGGGCAGGTCCGGCAGGGAGCAAATAATCGTGATTGGCGCGAATTATGGGGATTCGTGGCCGCCAGTCAACGCCTTTCTAAGAACACAGTCTCAAACTAGGACTAATTACCCTGTAAGCAAAGACTTACAGAGCCCCCTGTCAAATCATATCGGGGAATGTACTACTTAAATCGGCTTACCTGCTTCGACTCCAGTTCTTCTTGGCGCAGAGTTTCGCTACGAGCTATTTGTGCGCGAGGCACTCGTCTTCTAGTCGCCAACATTCTTCTTCATCACGTCGCGGTAAACAAAGTCCGGACTGAATGGCACACCGATGTGCGGGTTCTGCCTCGTGAACGCTTCCGGATCAGTGAACATCACTGAGCATCCAGCGCAGCAGTGGATGACTTGCCCGCCCTTAGACTTCCCTACGTGTGTGTAGCCGTTGCTCTTGCAGAGCGGACAGCGGAAGGGTGGGAAGGAGGGCATGGGCCCAGCGTGCCAAGTGTGCGGCACCTGGTCCATCCAGTATCAGGGCAGCGCAGATACTGGACACTCGGCCCTCGGCTAAACTTCCGCCATGAGCGACTTTGAAAAAAGATTTTCAGCTTTGCTTGAGATGGTCGGAAGGCACGCCCACGCATGCGCCGCGCACGGCCGGTTAGCCATGGGGAACTCTTCCAGTACGCTCTCGGCGCCACAGTCCGGTTGAGAGTAATCGCAGCGCGACAAGGCTCGGGCTGATCGTTGTTGGCATTAGTTAGCTCTAGATCTGCTGCAATACCTTGGCTCTCGACGTGCGCTAGCTCACACATTTCTTAAGACATTCCTTCGGTGTGACGCGCGTCCGTGCTTAAGTGAAATCTATAAATAGATTGTAGGTCGTCATATTGAATGGACGACCAGCGTGCTCTTCCGGGATAGAACAATAGGAGCGATTCGGCCTAACAGTCTTGGGTGGCGTTGAACATGACGCCGCATCAGTTTGTTACTAAGTGGTCGGCTTCCAGCCTGAAGGAACGCAGCGGTTCTCAAGAGCACTTTATCGATATCTGCCGCATGCTTGGCGAACCAACCCCCGGCGACGCTGATCCTCACGGCAAATGGTTCTGCTTTGAGCGAGGCGCCATTAAAACGGGAGGCGGAAAGGGATGGGCTGATGTATGGCGAAAGAGCCGGTTCGCTTGGGAGTACAAAGGCAAACACAAAGATCTCGGGGTTGCCTTCTCACAATTGCAACGCTACGCGCTCGCACTTGAAAACCCCCCACTTCTTGTCGTCTCTGACATGGAGCGAATTCAGATACACACTAACTTCACGAACACAGTGAATGAAACGCATGTCGTCGAACTTGCGGAAATCGGGTCATCGCGATCGTTACATCTACTTAAGTGCCTCTTTAACAGCCCGGACGAACTTAAACCAGGACAGACCAAAGAGGCGTTAACAGAGAAGGCGGCGCAACGCTTCGCAGCACTCGCTCACGTTCTGCGTGAAAGATGTGGCGAACCGGAACGCGTCGCTCACTTTCTCAACAGAATTTTGTTCTGCCTTTTCGCCCAAGATGCAAAGTTGCTTCCAAACAATATTGTTATTGAGGTCTTGGAAAGCGGATTGGAGCGCCCGGAACATGCAAATGCAATGTTGCGCGCGCTCTTCGCCGTTATGAAGAAGGGTGGACACTTCGGTAGTCATATTATTGATTGGTTCAACGGCAGCCTCTTCGATTCGAATGACGCTATCTTGCTTAGCACTCGAGACATTCGCGAGCTTCTCTCAGTTGCGTCGCTAAATTGGACCTCGATTGAACCATCTATCTTTGGGACGCTGTTTGAACGCGGCCTGGATCCAGCGAAGCGGGCACAGATCGGGGCGCACTACACGGACCCCCAGTCCATAATGCGAATCGTTAGTCCGACCGTTGTCGAGCCACTTGCCGCGCAATGGGAGGAAACCAAGCAAGAGATCACTCGTTGCCTGGCGCGCTCCGCTTCTGCGAATCGACTGCAGGAAAAATCTAGACGGCATAAAGAGGCTCAGCAGTTGTTTGATGGATTCCTGCGAACACTTGCTGAATTCCGGGTGCTCGATCCAGCCTGCGGTTCGGGGAACTTCTTGTATTTGTGCCTACAGGCTCTCAAGGATTTAGAGCATCGAGCGTCTCTTGAAGCCGAGTATCTAGGCCTCGAACCGCCAATTGATGGAATGCATGTTGGAGTTCGCTGCCTCCGGGGCATCGAGTTGAACTCATACGCTGCTGAGCTTGCTCGAGTAACCGTCTGGATCGGTGAAATTCAGTGGATGCTCCGACATGGAATCCGGCCTTCGAAAGATCCAATTCTGAAGCCTCTTGAGACCATCGAGTGTCGCGACGCACTTCTCAATGGCGATGGCACTGAGGCGACCTGGCCAAACGTCAATGCGATTGTTGGCAACCCA
>Ga0193752_1002454_pt1 | contig 13880 bp, 11 predicted proteins | sample H1c1metaG_FD_144924 | JGI IMG/M metagenome (GOLD analysis project Ga0193752, IMG submission 144924) | Soil microbial communities from a riparian zone of the East river system, Colorado, United States - H1c1 | ecosystem: Environmental > Terrestrial > Soil > Riparian zone | place: USA: East River... | reverse complement strand
CACGCTCACCAGGCCCTCGACCGCAAAACGCTGGAGCCGCTGGATTCCTTCGGCCGGTCCGGTGTGGCGCCCGGTGAGTTTTACGTGCTGCACCACATGAACGTGGACAGCAAAGGTAATCTCTACACCACCGAAGTGCAGGACGGCAAACGCGCGCAAAAGTTTGTGTTCAAGGGCCTGGTGAGCGTGCCGGCGAAGTAACGCTGTGTGGTAACGGCATCGGGCGGCGCTACCTTGACGCCGTCCGTGCACAGGTAAGCTCCACACTTCTGCATCGAATCATTGAGGAGGCATTATGCGCGGCTCACGCAGTCTCATCGTTACCCTGTCGATACTGGCGGCCACGTTCGCGGTCGCGCAGGACGCTGCGTGGCGCACCATCACGGGCTGGGCGCAGATGCCGCCGGGCCGTACCTGGGGTTCGACCAGCGCGCTTGATGTGGATCGCAGCGGCAATGTGTGGGTGTTCGAGCGCTGCGGTGCGAATTCCTGCGCGGAGTCGACGCTGCCGCCGATCCTGCAATTCGACCCCGCAGGGAAGTTCGTGCGCGGCATCGGCGCGGGGTTATTCGTTTTCCCCCACGGCATCCATGTTGATGGCGAGGGCAATATCTGGGTCGCCGATGCCTTGGGCAAGGACGGTAAGGGCCACGTGGTCGTCAAGTTCAATCGTGAAGGCAAAGTGTTATTGACGTTGGGCAGGCCCGGCGTTGCGGGCGATGCGTTGGACACCTTTAACCGTCCGTCGGCGGTGATTACCGCGCCCAACGGCGACATCTATGTTTCTGATGGACATGGCGGCGATTCCAATGCACGCATTGTGAAGTTTGCGAAAGACGGAAAATTCATCAAAACCTGGGGCAAGAAGGGCAGCGGTCCCGGCGAGTTCGGCGAACTGCACGGCATCGCGCTGGATTCGAGCGGACGCGTTTTCGTCGCCGATCGCGGCAACAATCGCATTCAGATATTCGATGCCGACGGAAAATATCTTGCCGAGTGGAAACAGTTTGGACGTCCCAGCGCGCTCTACATCGACGCCAACGACACGCTGTATGTTTCCGATCACGCGTCGGATGCCCAGCGCAATCCCGGCGTGCGCCGCGGCATTCGCGTGGGCAGCGCAAAAGACGGCACGCTGCGCACACATATTCCCGGCGTGGGCGCGGATCCTGACAAGGAAAATGTACCCGAAGGCATCGCCGCCGACGGCAAGGGCAGTATCTACGGCGCCGAGGTTGCGCTCAAAAGCGTGACGAAATTTGTGCGCAACTGATGTGATATGCGCGACTTGATGTAACTATTTGTTTTTAAAGGATATTTTTAAAACAACTCTACGTTATTAAATCGCGCGTTACCGTCGCTCGCCACCGCGCGCGTATCTTTGGGCGACGCTTCTTCGGGTGCAGCACAAAGCGCATCCAACATCTTTTCCAGTTCAATGCTGCGGTCAATGGCGGTCTGGGTTTCTACTAGCGCGTCGCGCGCCAGATTTTGCAGTTGCTGCTTCTGCACATCGGTTTGACCTGCCGCCGCCGCGCGCTCGATACCTTCAGACAAGTGTTTTAAGGCGCGGTGGTTTTCATCGCGCTGCGCCTTCAGACGCGTGCTGATGTCGCGCGATAACCCGGCGTTGTGCTGGAGCAGTTTTATCAGCCGGTCGCCGCGTTCAACAGCGGCGGCAACGCCGTCCAGCGAGCGCAGGTGTATATCAAGGGCTTCGGCCATTTTTACAACAGTGTCCTTGAGCCGGCCGTAGAGTTCCGGGTCGTGCAAGGGCATGTCGTAAACGATAATGGTGGCGCGTTCATAGTTAAAGGCCGAACGATTACCCAGATCGACAATGCGATTGTCGCTCGCCATTTTGGTGAGCACGGCATCTTCGACCGGCGTGCAGGTGCCGGCACTGTTGCGCGACAAGTGACCCCGGCCATCGCGCAACTGCACCGCGCCTTCGATCCGAAACTTTTGCAAAGTGTACAGCGTGATCGCGGCAATTTCCGCCAGATCGGTTTGACGAATGATATCGCTCAAAAAACCAAGAACGGTGCCGGTATTGGCTGCTTCGCGTATGGACATCATGGCCACATTGGTGGCGCGCAAGGCCTTTTCAGCCAGTTCGATGCGCTTTCCCTGATGGGTCAGAGCCAGCGTAATCTTGTGCCGTATTTCTTCGGTATTGAATGGTTTTGAAACATAATCATCGCCGCCCGATTCATAGGCCTTCAGGCGATCTTCAGCCATGCTGTGGGCCGAGATAAAAAACACCGGGATGCCCTGCGTCGCCTTGTTGTCCTTGATGGCGCGGCAGGCCTGATAACCGTTCATGCCGCCCGGCATTTCCACATCCATCAGAATCACCGCGGGGTTTCCCGCAGCAAGCGCCACCAGGGCGGCTTCGCCGCTGCCGGCATATTCGAACGTAAATTGATCGCCCAGAAAATTTTCCAGGTATGCCGGAGAGAGTTCTTCATCATCGACAATCAGGACCTTCGGTTTCAAGCGGTGCCTCTCCTGTCAGTGGGCCTGCGCGGCCGGTATCGACTTGTGCGGTTGATCCATTGTATAACCACACCAAACGTATTTTTGGATAAACACGACAACGCGAAGCTTGGATCGTAACGCGAACCGAGCGGCAGTAGCAATGTTCGAATGACAATTATGAAAACGGCGACTTTACCTTCCGGTGAACGCATCCCGGCGTTGGGACAGGGTACGTGGAACATGGGCGACAGCCGCGGCAAGCGTGCTCAGGAAATTGCCGCTCTGCGGCGTGGCATCGACCTGGGATTGACGTTGCTCGACACTGCGGAAATGTATGGCGATGGCCGTTCGGAACAATTGATTGCTGAAGCCATTGCGGGGCAACGCGACGCAGTTTTCATCGTGAGTAAAGTACTGCCGGGTAATGCCTCGCGGCGCGGTACGGTGGCGGCATGCGAACGCAGTCTTATAAACCTCAACACCGATCGTATTGATCTTTATCTCTTGCACTGGCGCGGCGGCGTGCCGTTCGCGGAAACGCTCGAAGCACTCATGGCATTGCAGCGTGCGGGGAAAATCCGTCACTACGGCGTGAGCAACCTTGATCTTTCCGAGATGAAAGCATGGTGCAAAGCGAGCGATGGAGAAGCAACCGCCACCAATCAATTGCTCTATAACCTGTCGCGGCGCGGTATCGAGTGGGATTTGCTGCCGTGGCTGCGCGAGCGGCGTGTGCCGGTGATGGCGTATTCGCCGTTGGAGCAAGCGCGGCTTTTAACGAACGCAAAGTTCGCCGCGCTGGCCAAAGCGTCGGGGATTACGCCGGCGCAAATGGCGCTGGCCTGGTTGCTAGCAAAAGAGAATGTGATAGTGATTCCCAAGTGTTCCAGTCCGGCGCGCATGGAAGAAAATGCCGCTGCACGAGATGTCACGCTCACAGCGGCACAGATGGCTGAACTGGATAAAATTTTTCCACCACCCGGGGGGCCGCAAGCGTTGGAGATGCTCTAGCACGCATCTATTCCCGCCGCGAGGTAATCGTCTCGCGCTTGAGCAAATCCGGAAACCAACGCAGCCACAGTCCGACCACCGCCAGCGTGCCGATGCCGCCCGCGACAACCGCGACCACGGTGCCCCACCACGCTGCGGTAATACCGGATTCAAATTGCCCCAGGTGATTGGCGGTGCCGGTGAACAGCGAATGCACAGCGCTGACACGGCCGCGCATTTCCTCCGGCGTTTCGAGTTGCACCAGCGACGAGCGTATGACGACGCTCACCATGTCGGCGACGCCCATGATCGTCAGCGCAAGCAGCGACAGCGGCAGCCATGTCGATAGCCCAAAGACGATGGTGGCGACGCCGAACACCGCTACCGAAACGAACAGAATCTTGCCAACGCTATGGGTGAGCGGCGAGCGCACCAGATAAAGCGAGGCCACTACGGCGCCCACCGCCGGCGCGGAGCGCAGCAGGCCCAGTCCCAGCGGCCCGGTTTGCAGGATGTCACGCGCGTAAATCGGCAGCAGCGCGACAGCGCCGCCTAGCAGTGTGGCGAACAGATCGAGCGTGATCGCGCCCAGAATAATGGGTTTGCCGAGTATGTAATGCAGGCCACCGAACATATATTGCAGACTTGCCGGTTCATGATGGCGCCGCACATGGGTTGCGTGTATGCACAGGATGATCGCGCCGGCCAGCGCATATGCGACTGCGCTGGCGAGATACACCGTGCTCGCACCCCACAGATACACCAGGCCGCCCAACGCCGGACCCACAATAATCGCCATTTTTTTTGCCGCAGCATGAAACGCGATACAGCGTGGCAGCAGTTCCACGCCGACCAGTGATGGCAATAGCGAACGCATCGCCGGGTTCTGAAACGTTTGCGCCATGCCGGTGAGCACGATACTGGCGTAGATGATTTCGCTGTTGATCCAGCCGGCGTAGTTGCCGGCCGCCAGCGTCAATGCTACGGCGCACTGTATCCATTGACACAGCGTGGCGACCAGGCGCCGGTCGTAACGATCGGCGACATGGCCCGCCGGCAATGTGAACAGGAACTGCGCGCCAAAATGCGCGAGACCCACCAGCCCCAGACTCAGCGCGCTGTTGGTGATGTCATAAATCTGCCAGCCCACTGCGAGCACCAGCATTTGATTGGCCAGCACCGAAGCGATGTCGCCTACCCAAAAGCGCGTGAACGCGGCGTGCCGTAACAACGAGGTTTGCATCCACTTTGTTTAGCAGATGCGCCGGCATGAGCGCAATGCTGTTTTGAAGATAATATATGTAACTATTTGTTTTTAAACATAATTTTGTTGTATTGCCGCAGAGGAAAGTTTTCACTTTGTCAGCGTGCGAAAGTGTTTGATGCGGGTTCGCGTTACTCCGGTTGCAGGCCCGCGAGCGTTACCAATTCGGCGTAGCGTTTGATCGATTGTTCGACAAACTTTTTAAATTCCGCCGGCGCATTGCCCACGGGTTCCATGCCGATCGCAGCCAACCCATCGCGTACTGCGGCCGCGCCGAGCGCTTTGCGTATTTCAGCGTGCAGCTTCGACACGATGGCCGCCGGTGTTTTAGCTGGTGCGAATACGCCGTACCAACCTGAGTCGAGTTCCATGCCGTGTACGCCGGATTCGATCAGCGTCGGCACATTCGGCAGCAGCGGAGATCGCTGTGGCGCGTTGTAGGCCAGTGCGCGAATGCGTCCGGTGCGCACCTGACCGATCAGCGTACCGGGATTTGAAATTGCAATCTGCACTTCACCGCTTATCAGCGCGATGGTCATCAACCCGCCGCCCTTGTAGGGCACATGCGTCAATGATATGCCGGTGCGCGCAGCGAACAACGCCGCGCCGAGGTGCGTTAAATTGCCTACACCGGCCGAGCCGTAGGCGAATTTTGCCCCCGGTCGTTTTGCAAGCTGGATCAGCTCCTGTACCGTGTGCGTCGGCACCGACGCATTGATCGCGAGCAACAAGGCTTCGGATGATGCAATATTAGTCACCGGCTCAAAACTCTTGATGGCATCGAATGGCAGCTTGCGCGCGATGCTTGGATTGATGGCGAAGGCCGCTGAAGTAATGAGCACGGTATAACCGTCGGGATTGGATTTGGCGACAATGTCCGCCGCGAGTATGCCGTTAGCACCGGGACGATTATCGAGCACCACCGACTGGCCCATCTGCGCCGTCAACTGCGGCGTCATAATGCGCGCCACCGAATCGGGCGAGCCGCCGGGCGCAAAGCCCAGTACCCAGCGTACGGGCCGCTCGGGATAGCTCAAGGCGGGCATCGACGCGATCAGCGTTACGGCGATAATGAGCGCTAACCCTAGTTTGTGCATGGTATTTTCACCTGTAAGCGATTGTTGCGGGCGCGCTTCATCCAGCTTACTGTGATCGAGCGGCGTTTGCGCGGGATTATTGTACGCGGCGATAGTGATCTGATGGAAGGACGCTTCCGCCAGTGCCAGACTGCCCAGCGTATGCGTGGGTTTGCATTCGAGCGTGCCGGGCTGGTAGTGTTGATGATGAGGCAGTCGCGAACACAGGCGTACAATGGCACCACACCGCGTGGCGCAGTGCGATATAACTATTTGTATTTATTATGAAAATTTTAAATCGCCTAATGCATAAGCGCTGCGTTGCCCTGTTGTTGTCAGCGATGGGAGCGCCGCTGGCGCCTGTGTCTGCATGGGCGCAGGATTATCCGTCGCGTCCGGTACGCTTCATTGTCGGCTTTGTACCCGGCGGTGTCGCCGATTTGCTGGCGCGCGCGCTCGGCCAAAAACTCACCGACGCGTGGGGCCAGCAGGTCATCGTCGATAACCGCGCGGGTGGCGGTGGCGTGATCAGTATGCAAATCGTGGCCAAGGCCGCGCCTGATGGGTACACGCTGCTGATGGGATCATCGACGCAGTTTTCGATCAATCCCGCGCTGCGGCCCAACTTGCCTTACCACCCCGTGCGCGATTACACGCCGGTCACCAATGCGGCAATAACGCCGGTGATTTTGACGGTGCAGGCTGCGTCGGCCGCGCGTTCACTGCAAGATTTGATTCAAATGGCAAAGAAGGGCGAAGCCATGAGCTACGGCTCGACCGGTTACGGCGGCGCACCGCACATCGCGGGTGAGTTGCTCAAACGCGCGGCAGGTATTCAGATGACGCACGTGCCGTTCAAGGGTGGCGGCGATTCCATCATCGCCATCATGGGCGGTCATGTGCAGGCATCGTTCGGCGCAGTATCCACTGCGCAACCGCATGTGCGCGGCGGCCGCTTGCGCGCGCTGGGCGTCACCACTTTAAAACGCATGTCAGCCATTGCGGAGGTGCCCACGTTCGCGGAACAGGGGCTGCCGGGATTTGAAGTGGTGCAATGGTACGGCGTGTTCGCGCCGGCGGCCCTACCGCCGCCGATACTGCGCAAAGCCAACGAGACGCTGGTGCGTGCGCTGGGCGCGCCCGAGTTTCGCGAGCAGTTCAATGCGCAGGGCGTCGAGTTGATGCAATCTACGCCGTCGGTATTTGCGGCTTATGTGGTGGGCGAGTTGGCGCGGTGGACCAAGGTGCTGAAGGAGATGGGGATTCACGAGGCGCCGTAGCGGCGCCGATAAACCGCAACGAATGACACATTGGGTTGCATCGACGTGTACTGCCGCATGCACTGCTGATATATCAGCGCAGGCGTGTCAAAATCGCGTTTTGCATTTAGCCTCGGTCAAAGGAACACCATGAATCAAACCGTCAGACTCGTCATACCCTCTGCACCTGCGCCCGCGCAGCGTTCAGGCGATCAAATCACGCAGCGCCGCATCAGCGAGAAAGGCATACGTCTCGGTGTGCTGGATAACAGCAAGGGCAATGCCGATCATTTGCTGGCAATGATTGTCGAAGGCGTGCGTGCGCAGGTGCCGGTGGCCTCGGTTACGTTTACACGAAAGCCGTATGTGTCCATGGCGGCGCCGCCCGAAACGCTGGAACAGCTTGCGCAGGACGCTGATCTTGTCATCAGCGCGATGGCCGATTGAGGGGCGTGCACGTCGTGGAGTGTCCACGACATGACGCAGTTGGCGAAGCGCGGACTTACCACGGCGGTGATTTGTTCAGAGCCGTTTCGTGCGCTGGGTAAAAATCAGGCCCGTGTATTCGGCGTGCCCGATTTGCCGCTGCTGATGATTGCACATCCGCTCGGCGGTTTGAATCTTGAACAGGTGCAGGGTCGCGCGCTGGTGGCGATACCGCAGGTGGTGGCGTTGATCAAAACAGCGTTGCAATAAATCACTTCGCTGCGCGATGCGTCAGCGATAAATACGATATAGTGTAACTATTTGTTTTTATTGATATTTTTTATATAACACGCAGTACTAAAATCACTTCGTCGCGATCACGCCCAGCGTGCGCAGGGCCGCGATGGTGTCCGGCGTCATGCCGAGAAATTCGCGCAGCACTTCCTCGGTGTGTTCGCCGAGTGAGGGCGACATGGTGCGGATGGTCGCGGGGGTTTCCGACAATTTCGCAACAGGGCCGACGATCCTGGTGCGTCCGACTTTCGGATGATTGATTTCCACCAGCGTGCCGCGCGCCTTGACCTGCGGGTGCGCGACCACTTGTGCGATATTGTTCAGCGCGCCGAACGGGATGCCGCTGCCAAGCAGGATTTTTTCCCATTCATCGAAGGTGCGCGTCATGAATATATCCTGCAGCGTGGGTATCAGGGTGTCGCGGTTTTTCATGCGCGCGCGATTGTTGGCGTAACGCGGATCATCGGTGAGTTCCGGGTGGCCTATCGCCGGACAGAAGGTCTTCCATAATTTTTCGCTGCCCACTGCCAGTGCGAAATCCTTGGTTTGGGTGCGAAAGGTTTGATACGGCGTCAACGCCGTATACGCCGTGCCCATGGGTGTGGGAATCTTGCCGTCGGCAAGGTGACTGCCGATGAGGGTGTTCAGCAGCGACATCTGGCCCTCCATCATCGACACGTCGATTTGCTGCCCGCGCCCCGTTTTCTCCTTGACGCGCAGTGCGGCCATGATGGCGAACGCCGCGTTGAGGCCGGCGGTGAGATCGGCAATCGACACACCCGCGCGCACGCCGTGCCCACCGGGCTCGCCGGTGACGCTGATCATGCCGCTTTCGGCCTGCAAAATGAGATCGAGCGCCGCGCGTTCCCGGTAAGGTCCGCTCTGGCCAAAACCCGAAATCGAACAGTAAATGATGCCAGGATTGCGGGCCTTGGCTTTTTCGTATTCGAGGCCCAGTTTTTTCAGCGTGCCGACGCGAAAGTTTTCGATCACGATATCGCAGCGCTCTACCAGGTCAAAGAAGAGTTCCTTGCCGCGCGCATGCTTGAGATCGATTTCTATGCCCTTTTTGTTGCGGTGGAGCGCGGCAAAGTAAGCCGTTTCGCCGCCGGGCAGAGGTGTGCCCCACGTGCGTGCGATGTCGCCGGCGCCAAAGGCTTCGAGTTTGATGACGTGCGCACCGTAATCGGCCAGCATGGTGGAGCAATACGGACCTGCCAGCGCGTGCGTAAGGTCCAGCACCTTGACGCCTTCCAATGGTAATTTCATGGGGTTCCCAGTGTTGCCTTACGTAATATCGTACTGTCGTGGATGCTGCTGCTGCGGGATTCAGGCGGATTTCTGTTTTAACGAGGCGTTTTCGCCGATCCAGCGATTGAGCATCGTCAGAAAGTCATCGGTGCTGACGGGCTTGGTCATGTAATCGTCCATATCTGCTGCGATACACTCATCGCGATAGCCGTCGAACGAGTGTGCGGTAAGCGCGGCAATGGGCGTGCGTTTTGCGGTCGCGCTTAGTTTTTCGATGGCGCGGATCTGCCGCGTGGCTTCCAGGCCGTCCATGACGGGCATCTGGCAATCCATGATCACCATATCGAATTCACCTTCACGGTAAGCGGCGACCGCCAATGCACCATTCGCCACGTGCGTGACATCCGGCCCAAGCCGGCGCAACAACACCATCGCGATTTCGGCATTGCTCTCGTCGTCTTCGACCAGCAAAATGCGCTTGCCGCCGAATTGCGCCAAAGCCGGCTTAACAGCGGCCATTTTTCCAGTGTCGCCCAAACCGCGCTGCGAGGCGCGCGGCAAAGTTACCGTAAACCAGAATCGCGAACCCTTGCCCGGTTCGCTATCCACGCCGATTTCGCCGCCCATCAGTTTGACAATCTGGCGCGTGATCGTGAGACCCAGTCCGGCGCCGCCAAAACGCCGCGTTGCCGAGCCATCGACCTGCACAAAGGCCTCGAAAATCAAATTCTGCTGGTCCAGTGGAATACCAAGACCGGTATCGTGAATTTCAAAGCGAACCTGATCGGGGCCTTCAGGCGTTGCCCGCAGTTCGACGCGGCCTCGCTCCGTGAACTTGACCGCATTCGCCACCAGATTCGACAATATCTGGCGCAGCCGCGACGGATCGCCGAACACAAAAGGCGGCAGCATGCGCGACACATCCCAGTGCAGTTCGATGTTTTTGGCGCGTGCGGATTCAAGGTACAGGTCATAGACATCCTGAATCACGTGCGGCAACGCAAACACTTCCCGTTCGACGTTCAGTTGCCCTTGTTCGATCTTCGAAAAATCGAGCACGTCGTTTACCACGCCCAGCAGGGCGCGTCCCGAACGGTGTATCTTGTCGACGTAGCCGCTGGCGGTACCGCCCAGCGGTTCCTGCTGCAATATTTCCGCCATACCGATAATGCCGTTCAGGGGGGTGCGTATTTCATGCGTCATGTTGGCGAGAAATTGCGTCTTTGCGCGATTGGCGGCTTCAGCGGAGATTCGTGAATCAACCAGCGCTTGTTCGGTCTGCTTGCGCACTAAAATATTGCGAACAAACAGCAGGCAGGCACGCCGGTTTTCGACGGTCATTTCATCCACGGAAACTTCGGCCGGGAAATCCCCGCCCTCGCCATGCGTGAACATCAGCTCAACGGCATCCCAATCGCGTTGCGCCTGACCGCCTTCGAGATACCGCCGGAACTCGTCCGAATGCGCCGCAGGCGTTTTTTTTGCCAGCAAAGCGGTTATGGCAGTACCAAGCAGCGATTCAGGAGCGCGACCAAACACCGCATTGACCGCCGGATTGGCGTACTCAATCAGTCCACCTGGCCCGGAGATCAGCACCGCGTCATGTGCGGTTTCCCACATCGATCGGTAAAAAATTTCGTTGCGGCGCAGTCGCGCGCGCATATCGCTGATATAACCGCCCATGACGGTAAACCAGGCCAGTACCGTGCCGAGCACGATCCACTGGAACAACTCCTGGTTGGTGTTAACGGTTTCGGGATGATTGCGAAACGTCAGACCGACCACCGCCCCGTACGCAACCCAGGTCAGCGTAGCGAGCGGCCATAGTTGGTGGGATTTGAGGCGGAATACCGCAAACAGGAAAATCATCACCACCCACAGCATAAGTATGCTGCGTGCCGGGCCGGCGTTGTAGACGGCGAACAGGAGCGCGCCAATCGCCACTGCGATCTGCGGCGCGGTCAGACTGGGGTCGGCCAGCCTGAGATTGAGTCCCGAGCGGATGATCAAATAAAAGACAAGATTGGTGCAGACAACCACTACCGAGTACACGACCAGTACTTCGACGTCCCAGATGTCAAACCATGCGCCAAGCGCCATGACCGCGATCGCGAGCACATAGGTAGCCGAAGCGATCAGGAATCGCCGTATGCGTAACGCTTGCTGGGATTCTGCGCTGGCGTCCGTGATTTGCTGCGGGCCCACGGGCATTTGAGTTTGACGGCGATCGCGCATTTATTTTTTGGGCAGGTACAGATCAGTGATCGAACCTTCGGCAATTTCCGCAGCGAAAGCGACAGTTTCCGACAACGTGGGGTGGGGGTGGATGGTGAGGCAAAGGTCCGCGGCATCGGCGCCCATTTCCAGCGCCAGCACGGTTTCGGCGATGAGTTCACCCGCGTTAACGCCGACGATAGCTGCGCCCAGCACGCGGCGTGAGGCCTTATCGAACAGCAGTTTGGTGATGCCATCGTCGCGTCCGGTGGACAGCGCGCGGCCGCTGGCGGCCCATGGGAAAACCGCTTTGTCGACATCGATACCCTGCGCCTTGGCCTGTGTTTCGGTGAGGCCCATCCACGCGATTTCCGGATCGGTATAGGCTACCGAAGGGATGGTGCGCGCATCAAAAAACGCCTTGTGTCCGGCGATCACTTCTGCGGCGATTTTCGCTTCGTGCGTAGCCTTGTGGGCGAGCATCGGTTCGCCGCAGATGTCGCCGATGGCGTAGATGTGCGGCAGGTTGGTGCGCATTTGTTTATCGACGGGAATGTAGCCGCGCTCGTCCACCGTTATCCCTGCGGCGTCGGCCTTGATCTCGCGCCCGTTGGGGCGGCGGCCCACCGCCATCAAAATGGCATCGAAGGTATCGACGCTGGCTGCGCCGCCCGCATCAAATGTGACCTTGAGGCCGTCTTTTTGTGCTTCGACTTTGGTGACTTTTGTTTTTAAAAGAATTTTTTCGTAGCGCTTGGCGATACGTTTTTGCAGCACCTTGACGATGTCCTGGTCCGCGCCGGGAATCAGCGAATCCATTAACTCGACGACAGTAATCTTGCTGCCCAGCGCGTCGTACACCGTAGCCATTTCCAGGCCGATGATGCCGCCGCCAATCACCAGCATTCGTTTCGGAACCGCCGCCAGTTCCAGAGCACCGGTGGAATCGATGATGCGCTTGTCGTCATACGGAAAGCCGGGGATGCGTGCCACCGATGAACCCGCCGCGATGATGCAGTGATCGAAGGCTATCGTTTTTGCGCCCTCGGCCGTTTCCACACGCAGTGTATTCGACGAGGCAAATTCGCCGCGTCCGGTAACCACTTGCACTTTGCGTTGCTTGGCCAGTCCCGACAAACCCTTGGTGAGTTTGCCCACCACGCCGGATTTCCAAGTGCGCAGCTTGTCGATATCGATGTTGGGCTTGCCGAAGGTGATGCCTGCATGTGCGGCTTCATCGGCTTCGCTGATCACTTTGGCGATGTGCAGCAAAGCCTTCGACGGTATACAACCGACGTTCAGACACACACCGCCGAGTGTCGCATAACGTTCGACCAGCACTACTTTTTTGCCCAGATCAGCGGCGCGAAACGCCGCCGTGTAGCCGCCGGGTCCGGCGCCGAGCACGAGTACTTCGGTATGAATATCGGCATTGATATTTGCCGCGGGCGGCGGTGCGGCAGCCGGTGCCTGAGACGCGGGCGCCGGCAAAACGGGGGCGACTGCAGCGGCAGGCGCTGCTGCTGCTGCAGCAGGTGCCGCAGGTGCCGCGTCCACATCGGCAGTTTCCAGCATCAGAATCAGCGATCCTTCCGAAACCTTGTCGCCGACTTTCGCTTTGAGTTCTTTCACCACGCCGCTCGCCGGTGCGGGCACATCGAGCGTGGCTTTATCGGATTCCAGCGTGACCAGCGGATCTTCCGGGTTCACCGTGTCGCCGGGTTTAACCAGCACCTCGATGACCGGAATGTTTTTGAAATCGCCGATGGCGGGGACTTTGACTTCGATCAGCTTCGGCATTAAAAAATCCAATAAAAACAGATAGTTACATTAAACGCTATACGCGAACCTGGCCATCGCCAAACACCACATATTTAAGAGAAGTCAGTCCTTCGAGTCCAACCGGCCCGCGCGCATGCAGCTTGTCGGTGGAGATGCCGATTTCGGCGCCGAGCCCGTATTCGTAGCCGTCGGCGAAACGCGTCGAGGCATTCACCATCACCGAACTCGAATCGACTTCGGCGATGAAGCGCCGCGCGCGCGAGATGTCTTCGGTGACGATGGCGTCGGTGTGCTGCGAGCCGTAAGTGGTGATGTGATCGATCGCCTGATCGAGGCCGTCGACCACGCGCACGGAAAGAATCGCTGCAAGGTATTCGGTATACCAGTCTTCCTCGCGTGCCGGATTCATTTGCGGAACGATGGCGCGCGAGGCTTCGTCGCCGCGCAGTTCGATACCCTTATCCAGATAAATTTTTGCGAGCGGCGGCAGAATTTTTTGCGCGATGCCGCGCGCTACCAGCAGCGTTTCCAGGGTGTTGCAGGTGCCGAGGCGCTGCGTCTTGGCGTTGTCGGCGATACGTATGGCCTTGTCAAAATCGGCTTTGTCGTCGATGTAGACATGGCACACGCCGTGCAGATGCTTGATCATCGGGATGCGCGATTCGCGCATCAGCCGTTCGATCAAGCCTTTGCCGCCGCGCGGCACGATCACGTCAACGTAATCCTGCATGGTGATGAGTTCGCCGACGGCGGCGCGATCGGTGGTTTCGATGACTTGCACTGCTGTTTCGGGCAGTCCCGCGGCTTGCAGCCCCTCGCGCACGCAGACGGCAATAGCCTGAT
>Ga0193752_1002453_pt1 | contig 13886 bp, 8 predicted proteins | sample H1c1metaG_FD_144924 | JGI IMG/M metagenome (GOLD analysis project Ga0193752, IMG submission 144924) | Soil microbial communities from a riparian zone of the East river system, Colorado, United States - H1c1 | ecosystem: Environmental > Terrestrial > Soil > Riparian zone | place: USA: East River... | reverse complement strand
ACTGTCGCGACGCCGGTGTCCGACGTGAGTGAGAGCTCGGTTGTCGACACGGTCGAGACCGTGCCGCGCAGCATGATCAGCGCGTTGGGGTTTGCGGCCTGGGCAGTCGAAGCGACGGCGGTGCTGTCAGGGACGGCATTTGCGTGCTTGTTGCAGGCGGCGAGCGCGAGCGCGAGCGCCAAGCAAGCGGCGAGCGACCTTGCGGCTCCTATCGTGTGCATCTTCATGGGACAAGATTGTGCTCGTGGACATGGGAGTTCGGCAATCGAACGATGCCCGGTCTGCATGACTCGTGCTTGCGCCCAGCGCTGCCTCACGTCACCTATGCCAAGAGTAGTAGTTTCTTCTCGGCGGTTTGGTTGATGGTTTCTGTAGGGAAGACGCGTATTAAGTAGGGGTGTTCTTTCCATCGGAGTCGCGCTGAAGCGATGACATCGAGTCGGAACTATCCTGCGCAGAGCCGACGCGCTTTGCGTTCGTCAGACGAAGCCGCAATCGGCCTGATCGGCGGAGGGCGTGACCAGGCGGCGCAGCTATCGGCGGCTAGTGCCGTGCTGCAACGCTCAGTCGATCGTCTGGCGAATCTCTCGGACGTTCGGTTGCTGGTAAGCGAGGTGCTCACCTCCGACCACGAGCACCCTTGTGCTCCAATCCTACGTGCTGGTGGAGTGGTCCTCGATACGGCGAACAACGAGCGGTTGGCGCAGAAGCTGGAGGTGATGCCGGCGGAAGGCTTCCCGCACTGGAAGGACATCGTCGACGCGACGGACACGTTTGTCGCGTACGGCGACTGCGGGGTCCACCCCGCGCTGCCAGAGATCGTACACCCCGACTTGCCCATGTTCTTCACTCGCGCACAGCTCGACGCTGCCTCCGGACGTCCGCTTGCGAGTCTCCTCAAGATCGATGCAGGCGCGTTCATCGTGGCGGGACCGCGTGGAGAGTCCCAAATCGCGATGCGGTCACCGGCGAGCGCGTCGTCGCCCTGCCATGCCGCGGTTGTCCGCGACGGCGTTCGGATCTATCCGTTCCCGGGCGCCAACCCGCCGGATGTTACGCTCCCATAGAGCGGCCTCTACGCCTGAAGCGCTGTGATCGTACGGAATGGGGTTCCGCTCGAAACCGTCATCGCACGGCCTCGCCGATAGTCTCACGGGCGCCCCCTGACTATTGTCAACGATGACGAAAACCGCTCACGCGCGGCGCATCGGTGCCGCGCTGCTTTTGACAGCCTGCTCCAAGGCCGCCCCGCCCGCGGCTCCGCCGCCGCCCGAAGTCACGATCGTCACCGTCGCGACGCAGCCGGTCATGAGCGTCATCGAGCTGCCGGGGCGTCTCCAGGCCGTACGCACGGCCGAGGTGCGCGCGCGAGTAGACGGCATCGTGCAGCGCCGCCTGTACACGGAGGGAACCGACGTCCGCGAAGGCCAACCGCTCTTCGCCATCGATCCGCGCGAGCTCCGCGCCCAGCTCAACGCAACCGAGGCGACGCTCGCGCGTGCGCGCGCCACGGCCGCCAACGCGGCCCAGGACGTCGCGCGCTACAAGGGGCTCGTGGCGCAGCAGGCGCTCAGCCAGCAGGAGTACGACGCCGCGGTGGCGCGCCTGCGCACCGCCGAGGCCGACGTGGCGCAGACGACCGCGCAGATCGCCGCCGCGCGCTTGAACCTGAGCTGGACCACCGTCACTGCTCCCATCGCCGGCCGCGCGGGCCGCGCCGCCGTCACCGAAGGGGCGCTGGTGAGCGGCTCCGGCGCGACGCTGCTGACGACGATCGAGCAACTCAATCCGATCTTCGCGAACTTCTCGCAGTCCAGCTCGGACGTGCTCGCACTGCGCAACAAGATCAACTCAGGGGCGTTGAAGGCGCCGGCGACGACACGGGTGCCGGTGCATATCGTCCTCGAGGACGGCTCGCTCTATAAGATGGCGGGCCATCTCGACTTCGTGGACATGAGCATCGACGAGACGACCGGCACTGCGGCGCTGCGGGCGACGTTCCCCAACCCCACGCGGGCGCTGTTGCCCGGACAGTTCGTGCGCGCGCGCGTGGAGGCAGGCGTGCAGCCCAACGGCCTGCTGGTGCCACAGCGTGCGGTGACGGTCACGCCGCAGGGCGCTACCGTGCTGGTAGTCGGCGCGAAGGACATCGTGGAGAGCCGGCCGGTAACCGTTGGCGCACTTCAGGGCGGCTCCTGGGTCGTCCAGAGCGGCCTCACCGCAGGTGAGCGCGTCGTAGTTGATGGGTTGCAGAAGGCAGCGCCGGGCAAGCCGGTTAAGCCCGTGATCGCGAAGGCATCGCCGCCCGCAGTGCCCGCCGCCGGCGACACGGCCCCCGTAGCCCGCTGACGGAGCGCTTATGACTCCCCAGTTCTTCATCGATCGCCCGGTCTTCTCCTGGGTGATCGCCCTCGCGATTCTCTTCGCGGGCGGAATCGCGCTCCGGTCGCTGCCGATCGAGCAGTACCCGACGATCGCGCCGCCGTCGCTGACGATCAGCGCCGTGTACCCCGGCGCAGACGCGTCCGTGCTCTCCACCAACGTCACGCAGGTGATCGAGCAGGAGCTCAACGGCGTCGAGGGGTTCCTCTACATGTCGTCGTCGAGCCAGTCGAACGGTACGGCGTCGATCAACGTCACCTTCCGCTCCGGCACCGACATCAACGTCGCGCTGATGGAGGTGCAGAACCGCCTGCGGCGCGTCGAGGCTCGTCTCCCCGAGGAGGTGCGCCGGCAGGGCGTGCAGGTCGTGAAGGCGAATACGGGGTTTCTGATGATCGTCGCCCTGACGTCCAAGAGCGGCGCGATGAAGACGCTGGACCTCGGCAACTTCGCCGTCACGCGCGTGGTGGACGAGTTGCGTCGCGTGCCGGGCGTGGGCGACGTGCGCTCGTTCTCCTCGGAGTACGCGATGCGCGTCTGGCTCGATCCGGCCAAGCTCGCGAGCTACAAGTTGTCGCCCTCTGACGCGCTTGCCGCGGTGCAGGAGCAGAACAGCCAGTCCGCCGGCGGCTCGCTCGGCGACCGCCCCATCGCCGGAGGCAGCGAGCTCAATGCGGCGATCCTCACCCAGAGCCGCTTCACGACGCCGGAGCAGTTCGAGAACATCATCCTCCGCGCCAACGCCGACGGCTCAGTCATCCGCCTCGGCGACGTCGCGCGCGTGGAGCTGGGCGCGCAGAGTTACGGCTTCGACCTGGAGCTGAACGGGCGGCCTGCCGCCGGCATGGCGCTCCAGCTCACGCCGGGCGCCAATGCCCTCGCGGCAGCGAACGAAGCCAAAGCGCGCATGGCGGAGTTGGCGATCAACTTCCCGCCGGACGTCGAGTGGAGCGTGCCGTACGACTCCACGCCGTTCGTCAGCGCGTCCGTCAGCTCCGTGGTGGAGACGCTCGTCGAGGCGATGATCCTCGTGTTCCTCGTCATGTTCCTGTTCCTCCAGAACTGGCGCGCCACGCTCATCCCCACGATCGTCGTGCCGATCGCGCTCGCCGGAGCCTGCCTCGGCCTGTGGCTGCTGGGCTTCTCGATCAACGTGCTGACGCTGTTCGGGATGGTGATGGCGATCGGCATCCTCGTGGACGATGCGATCGTCGTCATCGAGAACGTCGAGCGCATCATGCGGGAGGAGCACCTCAACCCGTACGACGCAACCGTCAAGGCGATGACCCAGATCACCTCGGCCATCGTGGGTATCACGCTCGTGCTCGTCGCGGTCTTCGTGCCGATGGCGTTCTTTCCCGGCACCACGGGCGGGATCTATCGGCAGTTCTCGGTCACGCTTGCGATCTCCATCGCCTTCTCGGCGCTCATGGCGCTCACGCTGACGCCCGCGCTGTGCGCGACGCTGCTCAGGCCCCATGAGGCGCTCAGTGCGACGTCGGGCAACAAGGCGAGTCGCTTCTTCGGTCGCTTCTTCGGTCGGTTCAACGACTGGTTCGCGCGCACGACCGGACGGTATCAAGGTGTGGTCGGAGGGATCCTCATCCGGCCGCTGCGTTTCCTCGCCGTCTTCGCGGCGCTCATCCTCGTCACGCTTGTGCTCTTCAGGCGCCTGCCAAGCAGCTTCGTGCCCGAGGAGGATCAGGGGAGCGTGATCACGGCCGTGCAGGCGCCACCCGGTGCCACGACGGAACGCACCAACATCGCCATCGAAGAAACCAAGAAGTTCTTCGCGGCGCAGCCGCAGGTACAGACGGTCATCTTCGTACGCGGCTTCAGCTTCTTCGGGCAGGGCCAGGCGAACGCGATGGCGTTCGTGAGCCTCAAGCCATGGGACGAGCGCCCGGGCGAGTCGAACAGCGCGCTGACGCTGGTCGGCAAGTCCCTTGGCGCGCTGATGCAGATCAAGGAAGCGATGGTCTTCACCCTCAACCCGCCGTCGATCCAGGGCCTCGGCGTGGCGAGCGGCTTCAGCTTCGTGCTCGAGGACCGCGGCGGACATACGCTCGACGAGCTGAAGGCGGCCCGGAACCAGTTGCTCGGCACCGCGAGCGCAAGCCCGCTGCTCGTCGGTGTGCGTCCAGAGTCGCAGGAGGACGCGCCGCAGCTGCGCGTCGAGATCGATCGCATCAAGGCGCGGGCGCTCGGCCTCTCCATCGCGAGCATCAACGCCACGCTCGCCATCTCGTTCGGCAGCGCGTATGCCAACGACTTCAGCCGCGGCGGCCGCATCCTGCGGGTCATGCTCGCGGCGGACGCACCGTTCAGGATGACGCCGCAGGATATCCTCGACCTGAAGGTCCGGAACACGCAGGGCGAGATGGTGCCGTTCGGCGCTTTCACGACGGTGAGCTGGACCGCCGGCCCGCCGCAGGTGCAGCGCTACAACGGCTATCCGTCGACGACCATCTCCGGCATGGCCGCTCCGGTGGACTCCGAAGGCGAGGCAATGGCGGAGATGGAGCGGCTCGCGCAGGAACTGCCGGCGGGATTCGGCTACGACTGGACCGGCCTCTCGTTCGAGGAGAAGTCGTCCGCCGGGGAGATCGTCACGCTGATGGGCGTGTCGCTCGTGGTGGTGTTCCTCCTGCTCGCCGCGCTGTACGAGAGCTGGGCGGTGCCCCTCGCGGTGCTGCTGGTCGTACCCCTCGGCGTGCTGGGGTCGGTGTTGCTGACGATGCTCCGCGGCCTCTCGGCTGACGTCTACTTCAACGTCGGTCTCATCACGATCATCGGCCTCGCCGCCAAGAACGCGATCCTCATCGTGGAGTTCGCGATCGAAGAGGAGGCCGCGGGCAAGAGCACCATCGACGCGACGATGGCCGCGGTGAAGCTGCGCCTCCGTCCGATCATCATGACGTCGCTCGCCTTCATCCTCGGCATGGTTCCCCTGCTCGCCGCGCGCGGCGCAGGCGCTGCCAGCCGTATCGCCGTCGGCACGGGTGTGGCGGGTGGCGTGCTCGCAGCGACGGCGTTCGGCATCTTCTTCATCCCGTTGTTCTATCTCGCCGTGCGGCGGTGGGTGAGCAGGCGTCGTCCTCCGTCTCCCCACGAGATTGCGCTCCACCAGACCTACGAGCACGCGGTACCCCCTCATGCGTAAGGGCGCGCTGCTCCTGCCGTTCGCGCTGCTCGCCGGGTGCTTTCGCACGACGCCGCACGTTCGCCCGGAGCTGCCCACGCCGCCGGTGTACCTGGCGCCGTCCGACAGCGCACCGACCACGGGCGTGCGTGCAACGGAAGTCGCGTGGCGCGAGTTCTTCCGCGACCCCCGGCTCGGCACACTGATCGCCACTGCGTTGACGAACAACCGGGACCTCCGCGTGTCGGTGGCGCAGATCGAGGTCGCGCGCGGCCTCTATCGCATCCAGGGCGCCGACCGCCTGCCGACGGTCGTCGCCAGCGCGGACGCGACGCGCACCCACGCGGGAGCAGCCGCCTCGGGACTCCCGGACGAGATTGCGCAGGCGCAGCGCGCCTTCCGTCTCCTGCTGATCCAGGATGTCGCGTCGACGTACCTCCAGGCCATCGAGGCGGGCGAGCAAGTTCGGCTGGCCGAGGCAACAGCACAGAGCCGCCGCGACGCCGTACGGATCGCGCAGGTGCGGCTCCGTGCCGGTCTCACCTCGGCGCTCGATTTTCATCAGGCCGAGTCGCTGCTGGAGCAGGCGCAGGCGGCGTTGGCGGGGTTGCAGCTCTCCCAGGCGCGGTTGAACAACCAGCTCTTCGTGCTCGTCGGCGGACCGGTGCCGCAGCCGCTGCCCGACCCGCTGCCGCTGACGGAGCAGACGAACCCGGTGGTGCTTGCGTCAGGCCTGCCGTCCGAGCTGCTCCTGTCGCGCCCCGACATCATGGCGGCTGAGGAGCGGCTGCGCGCCGCTGAAGCGAACGTCGGTGCAGCAAGAGCGGCTTACTTCCCCTCCATCTCATTGACTGGCGCCCTCGGCTTCGCGTCCAGCGCGCTCTCGAGCCTCGTTGGCAACGATGGGCTGACATGGAGCGCCGGCACGTCGATCGCGGCGCCGATCTTCAACCGCGGCCGGCTCACCGGCAACGCGGCAGTGGCGCGGGCGCAGGAAACGATCGCCGTCGCCGACTACGAGCGCACGGTCCAGGTGGCGTTTCAGGAAGTGTCGAACGCGCTGGCGGGCCGGCGCTTCCTCGCCAATCAGGTGGCGGCGCAGGAGCGCGGGACGCTGGCGCAGCGGCAGATCGCCGCGCTGGCGCGTACGCGCTACGCGGAAGGCGTCGTCGCCTACATCGAGGTACTCGACGCGGAGCGCAATCTGTTCGCGTCCGAGCAGACGCTGCTCCAGCTGCGTAGAGCAGAGGTGGAGAACCTCGTGTCGTTGTACGTCGCGCTCGGCGGCGGGTCCGTCGAGACCCGGTCGACGCCATGACGCCGGTGTCCCTCCATTCTCGGGCCACCCCCGAGAGCGTCTAGATCATGCCCCGCGTTACCGTTGGGGCTTCAATACCACACGCAACTCGAACCTGAACATCATGCGAATTGTGCGAGTTCTTTGTTTGGCGTCTGTCGGCGCCGCGCTGCTGCTGTCGGCGCATGTGGCCGGAGCACAGGATACCCGTGAAGTCGTCCTCCGCCTGCACCGCGCGGGTGACACCTTGTCCATCCGGGGCGCGGCCGTCACGATCGATCACACGATCGAAGCCGGAAACACCGATTCCGCCGGTATCGTGAAAATCCCTGACCTTCCCGATGGTGGACACATCATCGAGGTCGTCGCGCGAGGCTATCAGGCGTATTTCGACAACTTTATCACGAGCGCGAACGGGAAGCAGCCGATCCAGTTCGAGATCCTCCCCATCCTGGCGTCGGACACGGCAAAGGTGAAGGGACAGACGACGGCGCTGAAGTTCGTCGCGTTCAATGCTCGGCGAACGAAGGGGCAGGGCAAGTTCTTCACCCGCGCGCAGCTCGACGCTGCCTCCGGGCGTCCGCTTGCCAGTCTTCTCAAGATTGATGCGGGCGCGTTCATCGCGCCGGGACCGCGCGGAGAGTCCCAACTCGCCATGCGGTCGCCCGCGAGCGCGTCAAAGCCCTGCTATGCCGCGGTTGTCCGCGACGGCATTCGGATCTATCCGTTCACCGGCGCCAACCCGCCGGACCTCGATAAGATCTTCGCCGAGGAGCTCGCGGGGATCGAGCTCTACGCGCGGTCGGCGACTGTGCCGGCGGAGCTTCGTGACGCCGCAACCTGCGGGGCGCTCGTGCTCTGGTCCCGCTAGCGGAACTACGGCGGAGTTTTTGTTGTCATCCCGCAGCCGCGTAGCGGCTGTCGGGACCTACTGTAACGATCTTTTTGCCAGATAGGTCCGGATGACAATTCGCGAACCCTGTCATCCCGCAGCCGCGTAGCGGCTGTCGGGACCTACTGTAACAATCTTTTTGCCAGATAGGTCCGGATGACAATTCGCGAACCCTGTCATCCCGCAGCCGCGTAGCGGCTGTCGGGACCTACTGTACCGTTCTTTTTGCCAGACTGACCACTCAGCCCCGTACAGTAGGTCCCGACGCTCGCTGCGCTCACGCGGGATGACAAGTCGCGTGAGCGTAGCGGCTGTCGGGACCTAATGTAACGATCTTTTTGCCAGATAGGTCCGGATGACAATGCGCGAACCCTGTCATCCCGCAGCCGCGCAGCGGCTGTCGGGACCTACTGTACCGTTCTTTTTGGCAGACTGACCACTCAGCCCCGTGCAGTAGGTCCCGACGCTCGCTGCGCTCACGCGGGATGACAATTCGCGTGAGCGTAGCGGCTGTCGGGACCTACTGTAACGTTCTTTTTGGCAGACTGACCACTCAGCCCCGTACAGTAGGTCCCGACGCTCGCTGCGCTCACGCGGGATGACAATAAAGCACGAAAGGCGCCCGAGTCCGGGCGCCTTTCGTTTTCAGCTACCTACCGTGCGGACTACTTCGCCGCCAGCCGCTTGATCTCGCTCGACATCGTGCGCACGCGTCCGGCGTCCTTGGCGCCGCTCGCGTCCCCGTCCACCTGCTTCGCGAGTGCGGTGAGCGCCGCACGACGTGCCGCGCCGCTCTTCCCCTCAGCCGCGTCGAGTGCCGCCGCGATCGACGTCGTACGATCGGCAGCGAGGCCCTCGTTGCGCACGAGCTGGTCGAGGTACGAGCGCACCACCGGGAACGCCGCTGGCCAGACGTACTTCGGCTGGCTTTGCGGATTGAACTCCTTCAGCACCACCAGCTTTGCCGCGGCGATTTCGTTCTCGGAGAGCTGCGGGCTTGGGGTCAGCTCATAAATGTCGAACCCGCGATCGAGCTCTGACGAGTAGACGAATCCGTTCCAGTAGTACGCGCCCCATGATCCGCCGATCGTATAGCGCGAGCGCTCGCTCGCCTTTGACGTATCGGCCGCTGCGTCGATCGAACCGCGATCGAAGAACGCGATCTCGGTCGGATGGTCGGCATCCGTGAAGTCCATGACATCCACGCCACCCTGGTACCAGCCCTGCACGTAGAGGTCGCGGCCCGGCACCGGAATGAGACTTCCGTTGTGCGAGACGCAGTTCTCCTGCGCCGATTGCGCGGTGGGAAGCTTGAAGTAGGCGCGCTGGGTCAGCGTCTTGTTGTCCGCGCTGGCCGTGACGATCGTGTTGCCGCCCAGCTCCATGATGCTGCCGGCCTGGCACATCGGGCCCGTGCCGCCGCCCCATTCATCGGTCCAGAGGGTCTTCCTGCCATCGTTGCTGAATCCGGAGGTATGACGGCCCTGGAAATTGTTGGTGTCCGTCAGGGTGGAGATCCGGAATGGCTTCTCAGGATTCGAGATGTCGACCATGATGGCATGGCTCGAACAGGCAGCTGCGAGCAGATGCATCGCCGGATACGCCGTCACGTCGTGGCAGTTGCGCGGGCCGGTGTACAACGGTGCGGCAGGGGCCGGGGCCGTCGAGTCGACCGGGGCGCCGCCACGTCCGCCACGTCCAGCGCGCGGTGGACGGCGGCTGTCCGCGGGTGCGCAGAACGTCTTGCACTCCGGGGACCCATCGAGGCCGGTGAAGATCCGCGCGCCCGGAATGACCGTGGCCTGCTCCGGGTGATCGATGTTCACCTTGATGATATCGAGCTGATAGAGCGAGTTCTTTGGGTCCGCGGGGTCTGTGCCATTATTGCATCCGGCCAGTTCCGTGGCTGGCCGTGCGCCCTGGCCACCGGACACGTAGATGTAGACGGTCTTGGGGTCCGTCGGGCTCGGGACGAGCGTGTTCGTGTGCGAGCCTTTGCAGGTCTGCACGTTCTTGATCAGCTTTGGCGCGCGCGGATTCGAGACGTCGTAGATGCGCACGCCGGTCATGTGGTCCTTCGGGTCCTGCACGCCACCCTTGCCGCAATCATTGCGATTGCCGGCGCCCTCGGCGGAGACGAACAGCAAATGACCGACGATCGTCGGGTCGCCTTGCGACGTGATGCACTCCACGGCGGACACAGCGACCGGCTTTGCCGGGTTGCTCACATCCCACACCGTGAAACCGGCGAAGTTGCCCTGGTACGCGTACTTGCCGCCGAACGCCAGGTCAGAGTTGACGAACGTGAGGCCGCGCACCGTATCGAACTGCGCCGGTTTCGGCGAGAAGGACACGAGGCGCATGTTGCTCGCCGCGACTCCGGCGTCCATCCGGCCCGGCTTGAGGTTGCTCCGCGGATCGGCGGCGGTCGGATAACTCTGCGCCGGCAGCAGCGCCGGCGCGACGAGGGTCGCGAGGAGGACTATCAGCTTGCTTGAACTACGCATCGACACGGACTCCGGTGACTGGTATGGGACGGGCGACTGCAGCGGCGTTCACTTCGCCGGCAGCTGAGTGATCAACTTCTTCATGATGCCGATTTCGACGGTTTGCGCCGTGACAACGTCGTTCGCGAACACGTTCACGTCTACTTCCTGGCCAGACATCGATGCGTTGAGGAGGTCGTCCACCATCTTCAGCGCGCCGAGGTGGTGCATGATCATGTAGCGGAGGTATGTGCGGTCGAACTCGACCCCCTTGGCCACGTCGAGCTCCGTGAGCTGTGCAGTCGTCAGCATGCCGTCCATGGCCATGTGTCGCCACGAGGACGTATCCGGCGCGAACTGCTTGTTCCGCCTGAGCCAGCTCTGCATGATCTCGATCTCCGCCACCTGCGACTGATCGATCTTGTTCGAGAGCTTCATCACCTGCGGATTGGCGCCGTGGGACTCGGCCATCCGGGACATGACGATCGCCTGTGCGTGGTGCGCGATCATTCCCTGCATGAACTCGACGTCGGCCTTGGTGTACGGGGCGCCTTTCGGGATCACGATCTCGTGACCCATGTCCATGTGGTTCATTGCCGCCATGCCGCCACTCTGGGCAAGCGCGAGCGATGGGCCACTGATCAACACGATGGAGAGCACGAGCGTACTGGCAACACGTTTGGTCGTCACGATGACTCCTTCAGTCAGTCTGCTCGACGAGCGAGAAATGGATCGGCTTCAAGGAACTGGAAATACCATACGCCGTGTGGGGTCCGCGCACTAGACACTAACGCGGCCGGAGCCTTGGTCGTTGTATAGCCTGTGGGACCATTTCTGGGTGGACCCGACAGGCGGGATCATGTTCGCTACCGATTGTCCACACCTTCATGCATCGCGCCGGGGGGTGAATCGCACCGTCGTGAACACCAGCGCACCCGACGTCGGGACCGTCAGCGTCCCCAGATGCACCTCACCCAAGCCGCGCTCGGGCGGCCCGAGGCTCACACCGTTCAACCACGCTCGCGCGTCGTCCATCGACCAGATTCGCCGGGGGAGCGCCCGATAGACATGCCCGTTGGGCATGACGCCCGAGAGGCCACCCACCTCGCACCACGACCGCGCCGTCCACTCGAGTGCGCGCACCACGGGATCCGACGCCAGCGCTGCGGTAGGCACCACGGAGTGAACAGCCGGGAAGAAGCGCGTCATCCATGTCCGCCGGAAGTCGATCTCCCACTCCAGCCCGACGCCGCGCACGTCCACACGCAGTCGATACGGATCCGCCCACGCCAGGCGAATCGGGCCTTCCCACGAGCCGCTCGTCGCCGAATCGATGTACCGGGCGCAGGACTCTGCCGGTGGGACGTTCGCGTACAATCGCCAGCCGCCGTCCGGACGCCGATGCCATACCGACGTGTACGCCTGCCCAATGGACGCCGCCGGCCATCGGCGCAGCGCCAGGACGTGCCCACTCTGGAAGCGCAGGCCAAGAATGGCGTACCCGTCGAACCACTCATGGTCGTCCGCGGGATCCGGGATGCGCGCGAGACGTTCGACGATTTCGGCATGCCATTGTGGAGAAGAGCGGGGCGTTCGCAGCATCACATCCTCGGCTACTGACATCAGCGGGGCAGTGCGGGTGCACGCCCTCGAGGAGTAATGCGGAGTTTCGCGTCGCCCATCGACACCGTGCGGAGCGAAGCCACTTGAACGCAGTCCTATTGCGGGCTGCGCACGAGCCTCGGACGAACGCCCCGCACGTCGTCCCTCCCGATGTGCAGCACCGCGCGCGACGAATCAACGAAGCGCACGTCGGGATGTTCGCGCGTCGTTTGCCGGAGGAGGATCGCGCGCGCCGCGTCGTAGATCGAGTCGGCTCTGGCGGTGTCGCCACGCGCAGCGGCGACGCGAGCGAGGCCCAATGAGGACAGGGTCGTGATCGCCGCCTGCGCCCCGAAGGTCGCCGTGCGAATCGCGACAGCGCGCTTGATGAGCGTCTCCGCTGAATCGACGGCACCGACCTCCATCAGCGCGTCAGCGAGAAAGCCGATCGTGCCCGCGTATGCCGTGTGCTGCACGCCATATTGGTCACCGGTTTGAGCGACGACCTCACGAATCAGAGCGGTACCTTCGGCCGTCTGGCCCGTCCGCATCAGCGTGAGCGCCAGGTCTTGCTTGATATCGAGGACGCGCGGGTGTCGCGAGCCGAACGCGTTCACCTGAAGAGCCAGCGAGGCTCGCATCAGCCGGATTCCCTCGGCAGGGTCTTCCATCGCGATGATCGGTGCGGCCCAGCCAAGTGCGATCGACCGGCGCGGGTCCAGCGGCGGAATCACGGCAAACTGCTCGGCCATCCCCACGCGAGCGAGTGCAGTGGCTTCCACTGATCGCCCGGGCACGTGACTGATGAGATCAGCGCGATGCAGCTGAAGCTCGGCGGCCAGTGGATCGGGATACGCGTGACGACGTCGCGCGAGAGTCTCCGCTTCACGCATGGTGGCGATCGCGCCATCGATGTTCCCACGGCGCCATTGGAGCGACGCGAGCGTCTCGGTCTCGCGGATGCGCAGTGAGTCGGACTCAGGCGAGCTCCCGGCGCCTGCCGCTATGGCCAATACCGAAAGCGATTCGGCACGAGGCAGGTTGCTGAGATACACGGCCAACGACGCGCGCTGTCGCAGGTTGTACGCGACGCGCGGATGGACGTCGCCATACAACGCGCGATGAATGTCCAATGCCCGCGTGGCCAACGAATCGGCACGCGTGTAGTTGCCGCGCCGACGCTGCACCTCGGACAGGCGCTCGAGCGTGCGCGCGGTTGCCGTGGAACCTCCCACATGCTTCTCCCGCAGCGCGAGCGCCTCCCACATGAGGCGCTCCGCCTCGCCGACATTCTCGAGATTCAGCTGCACGCGACCGAGCGCGTCGAGCAGACTGGCGCGCGCCAACGGATCGCTCACGTCGTTCAGCCGCTTCATGCCGCGCGCAAGGAAGGATTGCAGCACCAGCGTATCGCGCAACGATCCGTAGTCGTCGCGGTTGTCGAACAGCCCGATCAGGAATTCGGACACCTGGTCCGATTCCATGCGTGCGATCATCGCCTGGTCGCGGGCGCGGCTCGCCTCGCGGGCTTGCCATGTCGCGACCGACAAGCCACCAGCCACGCCGGCGAAGAGCAGTACGGTCGTGATCACCGCGACCCGATGGCGTCGCACGAACCGCCGTAGTCGGTAAACTCGGCCGCCGGCATGGGCGCGCACCGGGCGTCCGTCGAGAAACCGTCCGATATCGGCCGCCAACTGGTCGGCCGAGCCATAACGCTGCCCGGGTTCTTTTCGCAGCGCCATCATCACGATGGCGTCGAGGTCGTCGCGCAATTCGGCCGAGTGGCGCGAACCCCGCATGCTGGGCAGCGGCGGCTCCTCGTCGCTGATCAAGGCGAGCGCGGCGGCCGGCGAGTGCGCCTCGATGTCGTACGCCCGTACGCCGGCCAACATTTCATACAACACCAAACCCAGCGCATAGACGTCGCTCGCGGTGCTCAGCGGCTCACCGCGCACTTGCTCAGGACTGGCGTACGCAGGCGTCATGGGCCGAGCACCGGTGCGCGTGTCGTCGCGATCGCCGCCGGCTCTGCCTTCGAGCAGCTTCGCGATGCCGAAGTCCAGCAGCTTCACGCGGCCATCG
>Ga0193752_1002452_pt1 | contig 13888 bp, 15 predicted proteins | sample H1c1metaG_FD_144924 | JGI IMG/M metagenome (GOLD analysis project Ga0193752, IMG submission 144924) | Soil microbial communities from a riparian zone of the East river system, Colorado, United States - H1c1 | ecosystem: Environmental > Terrestrial > Soil > Riparian zone | place: USA: East River... | reverse complement strand
CATATGGATTTTAAACACAAATAACTACATAGAAACTTTGATTTTAAAAGCAATTTTATCAACAGACCTTAATAAAATAAAATCTTCCGAACACTTATGGGTTTTTAACCAACGGCGTATCAAGGTCTATCAATAATTTCGCCTCAGCGGGTTTTCACCACTTTCTCTATCATTAATAATTATCCTTTGTGAAACCCTACTGCATAAAAGGGACTAAACAGATAGCTGCCACTTTTTTATTTTTTTTTGCCTTTGCTGGTATTCCTTCGCTTTCCGAAGCCCATTCTGCCGCTACAGGTATAGTTGCCTGCCGCCGTCTGGTTTTCAACCAACGGTGTATCAGAGTCTTGCTGTTGATACTGATATTAGGGAGTTGCTTGTGCCAACCAAATAATCTTATCATTTATTCCGGTTACAAAGTTTGGTTACAAAAAATTCAGTCAATTTTATCTTCAATTTTTTTGCAACCTTTTTTAAAAAAGCATTTTGTAACGTTACAGTTTTGATTCTTTAAAAAAAGTTACATTTTTATTTCATTATTTTCTTGCTGCGAAAACGTGACCATTTTATTTGGGAGGAGAGCAGGAATGAGATTGGGACGCCAACACAAACCTAAAGTCCACTTGCTTCAATGTTCCCTCCAATCATTAAATTAAAACGAAAACACATTGAGATCACTGGTGCAGTTTTAGTTCTGCTGGACTGTGTCCGGTTTTTCACCACTTTTGTGAATCAAGCTGTGAATACCTCGCTGGGACAAAAACCTAAAACTTCACAAAAAAACGTAACTTTAATTATAAACATTAAGACATGAATAAGGATAAAGTTATTGATACAGTGAATGAGCTACCTCAAAATTTTGAGCTTGATGAGCTAATGGAAAAATTAATATTTATTGAAAAAGTTGAGTTGGGATTAAAGCAGGTTGAGGAAGGCAAAGTTGTATCAAATGATAAGGCAAAAGAAATTGCAAAGCAATGGTAACAATTGAATGGTCTGAAATTGCTTTAGACGATTTAAGGGAAATTCATGCATATATTTCAAAAGACTCCAAAATGTATGCTGACAGATATGTAGACAAACTTTTTAGCCGTGTTGACCAGTTAGAAACACATCCAAAGTCCGGCAGAGTTGTTCCTGAATACAATGTTGAAACAATTCGTGAACTGATAGAAGGTAATTACAGGATTGTTTACAAAATTGCAAAAGATACTATATCAATATTAAGAGTTCATCATGCGGCAAGGCTTCTTAAATAGCTTTTTTTTCTGCCCGCCGCAAGTAGCCTGCATGCCGGCGTCTGGTTTCCAACCAACGCCGTATTATAATCGTGAACTTTTACCAGTATTATATGCCGCTGGTTAAAACCCTGGCGGTGGCAACAGTTAGCTTGCGTGTTAAATTATTTAGATACCTACGTGGGCAAAAAAACGAAAACATATTAGCATCACTCCCGATTTACATCGGGCCAGGTTGTGCCGTTTTAATTCTGCCGGACTGTTCCCGGTTTTTCACCACTTCTGTCCCAGTGGGGTTTTCGCAACGCAAACTTTTATTCTAGAGTATCTTTTCTGCGAAATCTCATGCATGAGCACTCCTGTACAATTTCCGGGAGTTGCGTATATTTACTGTAAGGGCAATTTAGAAGTACTTAAATTTAAGATCATGGAAGATGAAGACATAAATGAAAGGATCAGTATCGCAATACTTTTTTCTATTTGTTTTGGGATATTGTTTTTAGTTATCCTGTTCCAGGTAACTAATTTAAGCTGGCTATTATTATTGGCATTTACAGGCCTCTACATGGCTATACATCCTTTTATAGGTAAATTTTTTCTTGTGATCTCACTTCAACTTGCCAAGGCCAATGACAGAGCATTTAATTTACATGGATATAGCTCCTGGGAAAAAACATTAACCAGGGCCGGAATAATTTATTCATCTGCCTGGCCGGTTGCTGCGCTGCCATATATACTGGTTGCAACAATATCGGCATTATATGGAAGTACGTTCAAAAGCAAATCCGATGAATAACCTGCCATTGCGCCTTCCGAAGGCATCGGCTTATACTTCATTACTACATGGCAGGCACTTTAAAAGTACATGGCAATGCCTTTATTTATACATGGCAATGCCTTCATGTAGTATCGGCATACCCTTTATAAGGAATCGACATCCCCTTCTTAAAGGGGTCAACATCCCCTTCGGAAGGGGGTACGAACCCAGTCAAAAAAAGAGTGTACTATATTGATAATCATATATTAAAGGATTAGTTCCCGGCTTCTGACCGGGAAAGTTTTTGATAATTTTTTGTCACTTACTCATTTTTTTTAATAAGCTTATTCAGGATGTTTTATCTTAGTAAACCAACAACCGGGTTTATTAAAACTCTTTAGTTCAATCCTGGTCTAAAATATTTTTCATGGAAAATACAATTACAATATTTTTAGCTTCCTCCAAAGAACTGGCTGATGACCGTACAAAATTCAAGGAATTTATTAACCAATTGAATGAGGACTGGCAACACCGGAATATTACGTTCAAAGTAAGTTCCTGGGAGTCATTTATAGATTCAATGTCAAGGGAAGGATTGCAGCATGAATATAATAAGGCAGTAAAAGAAAGTGACATTTTTTTAATGCTTTTTTATACAAAAGTTGGAAAATATACCGAAGAAGAATTTGAAACCGCATTTAAATATTTCAAAGAAGAAAATAAACCCCGTATTTATACCTTTTTTAAAGAGGATTATATTCTCACCGGGCAAATTGGGGACGAAATTATCAGCCTGATAAATTTCAAAAAGAAACTTACAGAACTTAAACATTATACCAGTACCTATAATAATATTGATAATCTTAAATGGTTATTCAGCAGGCAACTGGAAAAACTTTATGGCGATCCCATAAAGAACCAGGTTAAAACAGACTTAGATGTGATCAATTATGTTTGCAGGTACATATCTCCACAAGCAGACGATGACCTTCTCAGAGATGCCAGGTTCCCCGAATTGATAAAAAGTTTGACTGATTTTGGGAAAAATGTCGTTTTCCAGCTTGCCAAAGTAAACAGGCGTTTGAATAGAAGAATAAATACGAATTTAATGTGCAGGTCAATACCAATATTCCAGGCGCTCATCGATTCAAAACCGCAACCACAAATGGAAGATCACAAATATTTCGGTCAACTGGCATTTGCATTAAAAGACCAGGAGGAAAGTGACCTGGCAAAAATCAATGAATCATTCAAAAAAGCTAAAGACCTGTTGGACCGGGCAATAGAACTTCGGGATAAATATGAAATAGAGTATTTCTATGAATTTAACAGGGCCATTTGCAATGTTCATCTTGAAAGTAACCCCGATAAAGAATCAATATTAAGTGACCTGAATTACGCAATGCCGGGAATTAAATACCAGCTTGATTATTTATTTAAAGATACTGATAATAGAAAACTGAAAAAATGGTTGCTGGATAATAAAATAAATATTCAGGAATTAATCCAGGATAGTAATTAAAAAAGAACACTTTATAAATTGGTTCACAAAACTTCTCTAACTTTCCGGAGTTCTAATTAAAACAAAAACAATGAGCTTTGGCGATAAGCTATTATTCTTTTTCAGCGCTTTAGGGGCATTCAACGGGCTTATACTGGGCATTTACTTTCTGTTTTTCACCAGTAAAAAAAACCTGTCTAATTATTTTTTAGGCGCTTTGTTAATTGTACTCAGCATACGCATAGGCAAATCGGTCGCTTATTTTTTTGATTATGGTTTGCCTAAAATATACCTGCAAATTGGGTTGACTGCCTGTTTCTTCATCGGCCCTTTTTTGTATTTCTTTATAAAGTCAGAAGTTGCGCAGGTAAAAAAACTACCCAGGCACTGGCTCTGGCAAATGGCAGGCTGGTTCCTGCTCATTCTAACAGCAGGCCTTATATATCCATATCAGCGCTTCCCGTGGTTATGGGGGCATCGTATCATAACCACTCATTACCTGCAATGGGGTGTTTATATCGCTTTTTCAATTGTTCTGTTGATACCGCTATTCAAAAAAATAGTGCGGAGAGAAGCTTTAAAAACTTTTGAAAAATGGGTAATCACTATTTGTGGCGCTGTATTGCTGTTTTTTATCTCTTACGTGTGGGCCATCCTCAACATCACCAAAGGGAGTTATATCAATGCTGCCCTGTATTTTTCTTTGATAATCTATGTGGTGGTGTTCATACTGCTCTACCGCAAAAAAACTAACGACCTGTCTTCCTTTTCAGTTCAAAAATATGCTGATAAAAAAATGGATGATGAAACAGCCCAGCTGATCATTGGTAAACTTAAAAAAGCCATGACGGAGAAAGAGCTTTTCAAAAACCCTAACCTGAAAGTAAACGACCTTGCCAGGGAGATAAAAGTTTCGGGGCACCAGTTATCGCAGGTATTGAATGACAATATTCAGAAGAATTTTACGCTCTTTGTAAATGAATACCGCATCAATGAAGCCTGCAGAATGTTATCAGAAAACACAAATCTTACCATCGATGCTATTGGCGACGAGGTCGGGTTCAACTCAAAGTCTACTTTTTTCGCCACCTTCAAAAAGTTAAAGGGCACCACCCCCAGTGCTTACCAGCAGTTAAATACTCCGGATCTATAAATCCGTACTACTATTTTCAGGTTATTGCACCTTCATCATAAAAGGATATCGCATTTTTGGGCACCGAAATGAAATGGTTTCATTTTGATGATCAAAAATATTTTAAAATGAAAAAAATGATCTTATGGGTAAGCCTGCTTACCAGCCTTCAGGCATTTTGTCAAACCCCTCCTACCGAAAGGCAATTGATAGAAAATACCATACAACTTTATTTTGATGGGTGGGCCACAGGCGACACCAACAAAGTGGGCAAGGCCATGCATGCTTCCTGCCATTTAAAGAATTTTAATAATGGCAAATTCACAGAGTTTACCCGGAATCAATATCTCGGTTTATTCAAACCACATGAGCGGCCTAAAAACCTGGTGACAAGAATAGTTTCTATAGATATCACCAACAATATGGGCAGTGCAAAGGTTGAGCTAAGCACAGCAAAAGACCTCTTCACCGATTATTTCAACCTCATGAAAACAGATGAAGGATGGTTTATTGCTGATAAGGTATCTACCCGCACACCTCACAAGGTTTTTGATGTAAATGCTATACAACTACAGAAAGAAACAATTTTGGATGGATTAAAACGCCCATGGAGCATGGCTTTTATATCAGAAGACGAAGTGCTGATATCAGAGAAAGAAGGCGACCTGGTAAAATTCAATTTATTGAAAAAAGAAAAGACCAGGATACAGGGCTATCCATCCGACCTGGAAGATAGCCTGGGCGGCTTTGGAGATAATACCGGTAAATTTGAAATACTACCTGATCCTGATTTTAAGAACAATAAATATATCTATTTGTCTTATGCAGCCAAATCATCCAAAGGCAGAACCACAAAGATCATCAGGGCTGTATTGGAAAATGAAACCTTGCAACAAATTAAAGTGTTGTTTGTAGCAGAACCTTATACTTATGAACGTGTTCATTATGGCGGAGGAATGGTATTTGGAAAAGATGGTAAACTTTATTTCACCATTGGCGAAAGGATATTTACAGAGAAAGATGAACCCGCTATACCCATAGCTCAAAATATCGAAGACAAAAGAGGAAAGATCTACCGCATAAACCCCGATGGAACCATCCCGCAAGACAATCCTTATTTTGGAGATAAAGCGACCCCTGGTTTATACACCACAGGTATCAGGGCGGCACAGGGCATTACAGTTGAGCCAGATACCGGTAAAATATGGTTCAGCGAACATGGTACCCACCAGGGAGATGAGATCAATGTATTGCAGGCTGGTGCAAACTATGGTTGGCCCATAAAGACCACAGGCAAATATCGTTTTACAGAATTTGCACCAAAGCCCGTTCCCGGAACTAATTACACTGAACCTGTTTGGTCATGGTTACAAACAGTAGCACCAACCGGTTTACATTTTTATTCGGGTAACGAATTTGCCGCCTGGAACGGTAATTTATTTGTTGGCGGATTATCAAAAGGTAGTTTATGGCGAATGGTGATTGAAGGCGAAACCATAAAAAGCACCGAGGAACTTTTTGTGAACGAAAAAGTAAGGATACGCAAAGTATTACAAAGCCCCATGGGTAAATTGTATATACTTACCGATGAAGTGAATGGTAAATTGATAAGGATAAAGAATTTGGCTTTTTAATTAAGTTAGGCTTTGACTGCAATTACCTACATTACACTTAAATGGAGTAATATGAACAGGAATGGCCCGGTTATAATTATAGAAGATGATGACGACGATCAGGAATTATTAAAGATAGTTTTCAAAAGGCTGGAATATGTTAATGAATTACATTTCTTTTCCGATGGATATAAGGCTTTGGATTATTTAAATGAATCAGAAGCAATTCCATTTGTCATTCTTTCTGATATTAATTTACCTAAACTGGATGGCTTTGCATTGAGGGATAAGATCAAAATGGATGAAAAAGCTGCAGTTACGGTGTATCCCCTATTTGTTTTTTTCAACAGCGGTCAGCCAGGAAACAGTCATCAATGCTTATAGTTTATCTATCCAGGGATTTTTTGTAAAGCAAAATACAATAGAAGAACTGGAAAAAACCATAAAAGTTATTATGGAGTATTGGCGAAGATGTGCCGCCCCAAACAATTTCCTATCTTGATATGTACTGCTTCGGCAATTTGGTTAATGCCCGGTATTTCCCTCCCTGTTATTCCAATTAAAAAACCCGGTAAAATGGGATAGCGCATTTTTATACGGCGTTCAACTTTACTGTTTAGAACTTTATCAATTTTATTTTTCAGCTCTGTTATATCAAAAGGCTTCTCTATAATATCATCGGCCTGGCAGGATTCATAATCAACCAGCAACTTTGCATTTGTTGACATTAAAATAACCGGTAAACCTGCATTAGCAGCTTTGATCTGTTTGCATATTTCCCTCCCGGATTCATGCCCCGGCCATACATCTATCAATACCAGCTGCGGATCAAAAGCAGCAATTTTAGAAGTAAGGTCAGTTTTTTCGGATGTACCCTTAACTTCATGCCCGTAAGTGGTTAATACCATGGTGATCATTTCCCTTACGTCTTCTGAATCTTCTATTATAAAAATTTTAGCCATCTGTAAGTTTTTTGTAAGAGCAAGGTATAAAAGACAGTCAGCAGAACTATTACACAATCCCAAAAACAATTGCATAATTCACACGGTAGTTTGAGAAACTGGTTCCTTCCGGCCTTCCTTATTATCCAGGACTTCTCCCTTCTTCCTTCTTCCTCACCCCCACATTATTTTCCTATATTTGGTTTCCAAACCTTAACAAATGAAACAAATAAGCACCGTACTTCTTTTAGCCCTTATCTCTTTCAATTGCACAAAGGAAATGAGCACTGAGAACTTTGGCCCAACAAACCCGTCGGCAGTTTTACCAACAATAACCACAATTGCCGCAACATCAATTACTAATACAACGGCATCAAGTGGCGGTAACATAACAAGCGATGGTGGTGCAACCGTTACAGCTCGTGGTGTTTGCTGGAGCACAACCACAAACCCTGTTATCAGCGGTAACCATACAACCAATGGCACAGGAACAGGAGCATTCGCCAGTGCAATAACAGGCCTTACAGCAAGCACAGTTTATTATGTACGTGCTTATGCAACCAACAGTGCAGGCACTGCCTATGGCAATGAAATAACTTTTACTTCTACAACAACATCTACTGCATTACCAACAGTTGTTACAGCATCAATAAGTTCAATAACCGCAACAAACGCAACAGGCGGCGGTAATGTAACGGCCGATGGCGGAGCAGCCGTAACTGCCCGTGGTGTATGCTGGAGCACAACTGCAAACCCTGTTGCAACAGGCAATCATACAACAGATGGAACAGGCACCGGAATATTTACCAGTGCAATTACAGGCCTTACTGCAGGCACTACTTATCATGTGAGGGCTTATGCAACCAACAGCGTGGGTACTTCCTATGGTGACGATTCTGTTTTCACAGCTACAACTACAACAGGTTTACCAACAGTAACCACAACTACTCCCACTTCAATAGCTTCTACAACAGCATCCGGCGGTGGCAATGTAATTGCAGATGGCGGTGCAACCGTAACAGCCCGGGGCGTATGCTGGAGCACCACGGCAAATCCTGTTGCAACAGGGAACCATACAACCGATGGAACCGGAACAGGTGTATTCACAAGCGCTATTACCGGGCTTACGGCGAACACAACTTATCATGTACGGGCTTATGCTACAAACAGTGTGGGCACTGCGTATGGAGCTGATCTGAGCTTTACAACCACGGCGATTTCCGGCCCTGATGTTTATGTTGCCGGGTATGAAAATAACGGTAGTAAGGACGTTGCCAAATACTGGAAAAATGGTGTTGCGGTTAATTTAACCGATGGCACCAACAATGCGGAAGCCAATTCCATTTTTATTAATGGTACAGATATATATGTTGCCGGTTGGGAAATGCAGGGAACTAAAAAAGTTGCCAAATACTGGAAAAATTCAGTTGCGGTTAATTTAACTGATGGTACTAATAATGCAGAAGCTACCCAGATCATTGTAGTAGGTACGGATGTATATGTGTCGGGCTGGGAAGCTGGTGCAAGCAGCACCAGCGTGGCCAAATACTGGAAGAACGGAACCGTTGTTAGCCTTCCGGTGAGCGCAACAGAAATATCAGCTGCTAGATCAATTGCTGTTACCGGTGCCGATGTGTATGTTGCCGTCACTATTTCAGGCGCTATTACGCCCACGTCTGCCATAATTATTAAGAACGGAACTGTTACAGATCTGTCTGCAGGCTTTAATTCCAGCGCAGCCAGGGCTGTTTTTTTACAGGGATCAGATGTGTATGTAGCCGGCAGGCATGGATTTTACCAGGCTACTTCCTGGAAAAATAATGTACTAACCGATTTGCCTTCTTCAGAAACCAATACCGAAACCGGGGCATATGGCATTTTTGTTTCCGGTACAGATGTGTATGTTTGCGGCGTCGAAAAAACATCGCTGGCTTTTGGAAATATTGAAGTGGCTAAATACTGGAAGAATGGTGTTGCTACCAACCTTACCAATGCGGTCTTTCATGCAAATGCGGAGGCCATTACGGTATTTGGTTCAGATATATATGCTGCGGGTTATGAAGAAAATGCAGCAGGCAATGGTGTTGCAAAATACTGGAGAAATGGTATTGCGGCCAGTTTAACGGATGGCACAAAAGATGCAGCAGCTTATTCAATAATCATAAAATAACACTAAAGAATTTCGAATGAAACATATCCGTATCATACTGTTATTATCTGTGATCGCTTTCGGTTGTGCAAAAGAAATGAGCACGGAGAATTTTGGCCCAACAAACCCGTCAGCAATTTTACCAACACTAACAACAACTACGGTAACATCTATAACCAATACAACAGCTTTAAGCGGTGGCAATATAAGCTCCGATGGAGGCTCAGCCATTACTGCCCGTGGTATTTGCTGGAGTATTTCAACAAACCCTGTTGTTACCGGTAGCCACACTTCAGATGGAACGGGAGTTGGTGTATTTACCAGCTCCATAACCGGGCTTACGGCAAATACAATTTATTATGTACGGGCCTATGCAACCAATTTTGTTGGTACATCTTACGGCAATGAGATCAGCTTTACCACCACCACATCATCAACCGCATTACCAACAGTTACCACAACACCCATAACTGCTATAACAACTTTAACGGCATCAGGCGGAGGTAATGTAACTGCAGATGGCGGTGCAGTTGTAACAGCCCGTGGCGTTTGCTGGAGCACCACTGCAAACCCGGTTGCAACCGGTAATCACACAACGGATGGAACAGGCACAGGAATATTTACAAGTGCTATAACAGGCCTTACAGCAGGCACAACTTATCATGTACGTGCCTATGCCACAAACAGTGTGGGCACAGCATATGGCAGCGACCTCGTTTTTACAACAACAACAGGTTCGGGCCCGGATGTATATGTAGTGGTTACTGAATCGAATGGAACAGGCGATATTGTTAAGTTATTTAAAAATGGAGTGGCTACTGATCTGACAGGCGGTACAAATCATGCAGAAGGAAGATCTGTTTTTGTTTCCGGTACAGATGTATATGTATGTGGTTATGAACACAGTGGAATAACAGGTATTGCAAAGTTGTGGAAAAACGGGGTGGCTACTAATTTAGGAGGTACAGCTTGTAATGGAGCTCTTGCAGCGTCGGTATTTGTATCAGGGTCCGATGTTTATGTAACCGGCGAAGATTATGATTGTGCTAATAATGCTTTTCCCAGGCTTTGGAAAAATGGCATTGAAACTACGCTTCCGGGCGCTACGCTTAATACTGCAGGCGGGTACTCTGTTTTTGTTTCAGGTACAGATGTTTATGTAGCAGGTGAATCTGGCGGAAAAGCAAGGATATGGAAAAATGCTGTTCCGACTGATCTTCCTAATAGCGCTGTAGAATCCATGGCTTTTTCGGTGTATGTTTCTGGTACAGATGTTTACGTGGTTGGAACAGCGAACAACACCCCTTTTTCTAAAGCAAAATTATGGAAGAATGGAGTTGAAACCTCTTTAACTGATGGTACTCAGGAAGGAACAGCCTTTTCTGTATTTGTTTCAGGTACGGATGTTTATGTAGCCGGAAGAGAAGGTCAAACTGCCAAAATATGGAAGAATGGCGTAGCTACTTCCCTAACCAATGGAACTAACCTTGCTACAGCTGTATCCGTTTTTGTTTTTGGTACCGATGTGTATGTAGCCGGATTTGAATTTAATGGAACAAATTATATTGCAAAGATCTGGAAGAACGGTGTTGCTACTTCTTTAACCAACGGATTGAATCATGCATCAGCTTATTCAATATTTGTAAAATAAATTTCACCGTTGTTGGCCGCTGACCAACAACAATTAATGCTGCATATCTCCGTTCATTTATTTTACCACACCTGTGGACAATTTTAACTTCTTTTTTCCCGTTCATTTTACGAAATTCATTGAAAATTAAACCCTGGCTTGGAAGCAAATAAAGAAATAACGGCACTCCTGCACCTGATCGATGATCCTGATGAAGATGTGTACAGCACGGTGAGTGATAAGATCATTTCATTTGGTAAGGATATCATTCCCAACCTGGAAAACCTTTGGGAGAATACCGGCAATGAAGATATACAGGAAAGGATCGAACTACTGATACACCGCCTCCACTTCCGCGACCTTACCGATGATTTTACCGAATGGGCTGCCAAAGATGCCGACCTGCTGGAAGGCGCTTTGCTGGTGGCACGGTATCACTACCCGGATATGGATACCACAGCTGTCTACCAGGAAATAGAGAAACTGCGCCGCAATACATGGCTGGAGTTAAATAACTACCTCACTCCCATTGAACAGATCAATATTGTAACCAGTATCTTTTATAATTATTACAAACAAAAAGGTATTGAGTTTGCCTATAATAATCCTGATGATTATTTAGTAAACAAAACACTGGAGGCTAAAAAAGGCAATGCCTTAAGCAACGGTATCATTTATATCGCCCTTTGCGAACTGCTGGATATTCCCGTAAAGGCCGTTAATATTCCCAGGCAGTTCATACTGGCATATTTTGATCCGCAGCATGACCTGCTGAACCCTGTTGGCCATCCGTCTGAAAAAATTAATTTTTATATTGACCCATTGAACGGGCAGATGTACAGCCACAATGATGTGGAAGCATATTTTAAACGCATCTCTGTTCCTCCAGTTCCCTCCTATTTCAGACAATTAAACAACAGGCGCATTATTCAATATTTGCTGGAAGAATTAAGCAAATGTTTTGATAATGACCGCAACAGTTATAAAATGGAAGAACTGCTTTTACTTGCAAACTTACTCGACCAATGATCTACCATGTAATTACTGAGATAAACTGGCAATATGCATTAGAGAATGGCTTTTACGAAGCTGATTCGATGGCTAAGGAAGGTTTTATACATACCAGCAAGGCCAAGCAGGTTGCAGGTGTTTTAGAAAGATACTATAAAGGCCAAACCGACCTGATATTACTGCATATTGACGAAACAAAACTTACCTCACCGCTAAAGTATGAACTGGCATCTTCGGTTAATGAAGAGTTTCCGCATATTTATGGCAGGCTGAATTTAGATGCCGTTGTAAAAGCTGAAAAAATATGATCAGTTGGGAAGATTTTGAAAAAGTTGATATCCGCACAGGAACCATCCTGGAGGTGAATGATTTTCCCGGTGCAAGAAAACCGGCTTACCAGCTTAGTATAGATTTTGGAGAACTGGGAATTAAAAGATCATCGGCACAAATAACCACACTGTACAACAAAGAAGCATTGATCGGCAAACAGGTTATTGCTGTTGTAAATTTTCCGGTAAAACAAATTGCCAATTTCTTCAGTGAATGCCTGGTATTGGGTGTTTACAACGAAAACAATGATGTGGTACTGCTGCAGCCTACACTGCCTGTGAAGAATGGAAGCAAGATGGGGTGAGGCAGGATACTGAATACTAGTCGCTGGATACTGGATGGGTGCTTAATTATTAAAGAGTCTTTTAACATTCACGCTGCGATCCAGTATCAAGTATCAAGGATCCAGTATCGGCTCCCCCTCACTCTCCAAACTTTTCAAAATACTGCCCCAGTTTTTTAAAGTTCTCTTTATTAAGTGTGAAGATATTATTACGCCCCTGTTTTCTGCAGGCGATCAATTCACTATCTGCGAGTAATTTGATATGGTGTGAACAGGTTGGTTGAGATAAGCCTGTTAAACCTACCACATCGCAACACCTGATCTCTCCTTTTTTGGAAAGCTCCTGCAAAATAGACATCCGGTAAGGGTCTGCCACTGCAGACATGGCCTTCTCGTAAAATTTTAAGTCACTCTTCATAATTGTCTTCTTCAATACTTGTTCAAAGAAATTATATTTTAACCAAAGGGACAAAAGAAATTCGGTTAATGCTAAGTTTGAAGGCTGTCAGGTTGAGCTTGTCGAAACCGGTATGATTTCTTTTGTAATCCGCCTTCGACAGGTTCAGGCTGACAGCTTATAGATTTAGTAAAAAAATCAAGCAGGAAACAGTACCAGAAATTCAGTAAATTGAGTGACCAAAAATGAACATCGAAATTGCATATTATCAATCGCCTGTTGGTATCCTGGAGATCAGGAGCACCGGTAGCTCTATCTCAGAAGTATTATTCGTTAATTCATGGAAAGGAGCTAAACTGGTTGAAAGCGATCTCAATTTTGAAAAGCCAAAATCACCGGTTATAAAAGCCTGTATAAAACAGCTTGATGAATATTTTGCAGGAACCAGGACAGAATTCACCATTCATACTTCGCAGGTTGGCACCGAGTTTCAGCAAACAGTCTGGTCAGCATTATGCAATATTCCTTATGGCCGCACCATCAGTTACCTTGAGCTAAGCAAACGTATAGGTAATGTAAAGGCGATCCGTGCAGTGGGCACAGCTAATGGCAATAACAGTATCTGCATCATTGTTCCCTGTCATAGGGTTATTGGCAGCAATGGTGACCTGGTTGGTTATGGCGGCGATCTGTGGAGAAAAAAATGGTTGCTTGAGCATGAAGGGAAGATCGCCAACGGTGTTCAAACCTTATTTTAAGTATTGATCAATTAGAAAAATTGTCAGGTTGAGCTTGTCGAAACCGGGGCTATATTAAATTACCCCGTCTTCGACAAGCTGCCAATGACACATCACGCTGCTTCTTGTTTTTCAATTAGTTGCATGTTGTGTTTTTTTGCCAATCTGT